>Ga0306921_10003377_pt1 | contig 16202 bp, 33 predicted proteins | sample sta12Cox44000080_FD_203760 | JGI IMG/M metagenome (GOLD analysis project Ga0306921, IMG submission 203760) | Lab enrichment of tropical soil microbial communities from Luquillo Experimental Forest, Puerto Rico - statoxic.12C.oxic.44.000.080 (v2)... | ecosystem: Environmental > Terrestrial >...
GCAGCGATTATTGTTATCGCGCTTTTTCTGAGCGCGGTGATCGTCGTGGTGATAGTGCTGATGAATAGGATGGGACGAATTGGCTGAAGCACCGCACGACAATAACGGCAATGGGATTACGGTCCCGGTGCCTTTTCTTGGAACAAAGGTCAATGTTAAAGGGGCGGCCGCAATTCTGGCAATCATGCTCGCGGGACTAGGCTATTGGGTTTACGATCAGGTGAAACTGAGGGATGCGGAGTTGGCTGCAATCAGGGAGCAGATCAGACAGACGGAAAGAACTCGCGACGCGCTGATTGACAAACTGGCCTGCAAACTCGATTTGACTATTTTCATGGCATCTATGCCCAAAGGGGCAATCGATTGGAGCGCGATTCCGGCAAGCCTGTATGAATGTATGCCAGGGTTCAAGCCGAAATGATTGATACTCAGATAATGATCGCCACATTGACCGTGGTAATGGAAGCTGCTGGAGAGAGCCAAGAAGGGAAGTTGGGCGTTGCTTATGTCATCTGCAATCGTGCTCGTGAAAACAACAAATCCCTGACTGATGTTTGCCTTGCGCCCTATCAATTTAGTTGCTGGTTAACCGGCTCGCCTACGCTGATGAATCTTGATCAGATTCAAGATGAAACGATGGCTGAGTGTTTAAAGGCCGTGCTCGATGCGAGATACCAACTGGTGCCCGACCCGACCTACGGAGCGAATCACTATCTCAATCTCAAAGTCTGTAACCCGCCGCCGTCGTGGTACGACCCGGATGCGGTGACAGCGACTATCGACAACCATACTTTTTTAGATGTGGCATGAACAACGATGCAGATAAACTCTTGGAGGATTGCCTGGAAGCGGCGTACCGCGACCACGTAAGGCTCATCATCAGCAAGGCGATGGAGGATTATCTGGTGGAGCGGCACGATGATTTTCGCCGGATGCATGCGGGATTACAGAAACTCTATGAGGCCCATGCGCTCTTGAGCAAAGAGATAAAGAACAATATCTAGGGAGATTTTATGGCGCTGACCTATAATAAATTTAACTCGTTTGTTTCGGAGCTTGGATTGATGGGCCACCAACTCAACACTGACACGCACAAGGTTGCATTGACTAATACGGCTCCGGTGGCAACTAATACCATCTTTGCCAACATCACTGATCTTACGGCAGGCAACGGCTATACGGCTGGCGGCTCTGGGGCGACCAATAGCTACTCGGCATCGGGCGGCATCGGCACACTTACGGCCAGCCAGATCGTCTGGACAGGCGGCGCTTCAGCGATGGCCACTTTCCGCTATGCCGTGTATTACAACTCCAACACGCATAACGTCGTGGCTCCCCTCATTGGCTGGTGGGATTATGGAAGCGGCATCACTTTGAACCCTGGAGAGACGGCCACATTTAAGCCGAACAGTTCAAGTTCGGGTACAGTTTTCACCATTGCGTAAATTCTTCCGATAACAGGAATCACACAGCCCATGAGCTTGATGCGGTCGATCTGGATGGCAAGTCGGAATATGAGACAAACGATTCAAAGTTCGATTTGTTTTTTTACGATGGCCATTACCATTCTCTCGATGCCACTTGTCCATGTAACAACTCAAAGCATTGATTTGGGAATGACGGATTTCGACATCGTTGCGAGAGCAGCCAAAGTGCTTGGAGCTTGGACTAAATTTATTGATGTGGAAGTAGCCTTCACCCTCAAGCAGTCCTGCGATCCACGCAATATCTTTTATTGTCATTCGGAGAGCTATATCACATGAGCGACATTCTGTTACCAGGAGACTATAGAAAACCCTGCTGCAAGCTGGAGGAAAACTTGGAGACGCTGGAGAAAACTGCTGATCATCAAATCCAGCGATGCAAGAAATGTGGGTGCAGGCATTTTGAGTTTTACGCGGAGCCTGGAGTGATCGGGCTGAAGGAAAATCAATGACTATTCTTGTTGATCATTTTCCCATCAATCAGCCCACCGGCTCGCATGATTACGGGCCTGCCAATGTCCCTCAAGGGGCAACCACTTATGTTTTGCGATTGGCTAGAAATACCACTAATACACCGACGTTCTGGCCTAACGCTGCGACTCAAGTTCAAGCAACGATTTTTCTCTCAACTGATGGGGGTGTAACCTTTCCAGTAATTGCCGGTTCCATGACAGCCGTTGGCGGCACTCTTATCGGGCCAAGCGGTCAACAGCTTGCTGAGAGTTCATTTACGGCCACCGTGCCGGTACCTGCGGCGGCGGGGCTTCGCGCAAAAGCCACAGTCATTGTGACGAACGGACCTTTAATCTCCCAGGTGACGGTGGAGGCGAGCTAGTGGCTATTGCCGTAAATCAAGTCGTGTCTGTCACCGGCAGCGGCGTCACTTCTGTCACCACTGCATCGATCACGACAACCACCGGGAATCTCTTTGTCGCTAACGTAGCGTATTACGTCGGCGGCGGTCAGCCTTTCTCCTCTATCACCGACAGCAAATCGAACTCATGGTCATCTGAATCGATTGGCGATCAGCAGTCGGGCACAGGCGGCGGTCGCCAACGCTACGTCGCCAATGGCACAGGCGGCTCTAGTCATACCTTCACGTATAACTCCAGCATCACTGACTATCCCGCGTTTGTTGTCTATGAGGTTTCGGGTGCTGATACCACGACGCCACTTGCAGAAACTAACAACAGCGGTGCTCTCACTGGCGGGACTTCGTACAGCCTTGCGCTCTCGGTTACATGCCCGCCGAACAAACTAATCCTGGCTTACGCTTGCTCCAACTGGGCGGTAGCTGAAACCGTCAGTCAAACAGGTTCTTTTACTGCTGATAAGAATTTAGGTTCGCAGGGCGTCAATGAAGCTAACCTCTCATCGCAGTTAGGCGTAACGACGACCGGATCATCGACGTTCAGTTTTTCATTCGGCGGTGCATCAGAGAACTACATCATCGGTATGTCGGCATGGAAGGAAGCAGCGGCAGGCGACACTCTATTTGCCCAAGCGAGTATGTAATGAGCACTTTACGCAGACACGAAGGCTATCTCATAATCGATCACCGCGAATCACCAGGAGTGACCCCTGAGCTCGTGCAGCAGCGCGGCCTCGATCCAAACCCTGTGATCGTCGGTAAGAATCAGGTGTACGAGAGCGCGACAGTGACGTGCTCGCATTGCGGAGCGGTAGTGATCCTTAGCCCGACACGCCAGCGGCCCAGACACTACTGCGTGAAGTGCGACCACTATGTATGCGATAAGCCTGAGTGCGGCCTAGAATGTAATCCGTGGATGAAGAAGCTAGATGAGTCTGACCTGTTGATTAAATCATAGGAGGGTAATGACGTGGCGAAATGGTCATTCAGTAATCCAACGTGGACACCTACAGCCGTAGGTGATACCGCGACGATGACTGCCAACGGTGCGTGTGGCATCCTCGGCGGCAGCGCATCGCAGTTCATCAAGACTATGGAAGTTGAGATTGGCGGTCAGGCTACGGGTAGCTCACCTATGATCTTTGTCGTGGCGCGGGATTCCACAGTGGCCGCTACCTCGATCACGCTCGGCACCAACGGCAAGAACGCACCATTGAGTGCTTTCACTGCTGCTCTGGCTGCCGCGCAAGTACCGTTCTTTAGCGCGACCACCATGCCGCAGAGAGCGGCTACGCTTCACTTGCTGCAACTGAGCTTCAATGCCTACGGTGGTTTGGTGCGCTGGCTGGCTGCAACCGGCGAGGAGATAACGCAGTACGGCACAGCCGTAAACGTCGGTGAGATTAGCCTAAGCTGCTTCACAGGCGGGACTATGGGAGCCATTGCGACGCACCTTGTTTATGAACCGGATTAGATAGATGGCAACGGTTTTTCGACCACCGCTCATCACGCGAGTAACTAGGGCAGTCTTAACTGCTGCCCTGATTACCACTATCCCGCCTCCGAATCTACTTCGGACGACGCTCACAACCGTTCTGCCTCCAGGGAAAAGCAATTTTGCTATTGCGGCGACAACCCGCAGGGTAAGCAATAATGCCGCGCTCCACGCTTTCATACCGCTGAACCTGAACAACACCACGCTCAAGGTGCTGGCCGCTTACACGATCAACTCCGATCCCGGCTCCTACCTGATTAGCGACAGCCCCTCGGGAGCGTCCATCCTCCAGGCGCTTCTGCTCAACGCGGCAGCTGGCAGCTATCAGATTAGCGACAGTCCCTCCGGCGCTCAGATTCTGAAGGCGCTGACCCTCAATGCCGACATAGGAAGCTACCTGATCAACGGCCAACCGGCAGACATTATCTATGCGCCACTCCCGCAGGGATCCCTTTTTGGCCGCGTGTTCCAATCCATGCCGCGCTTTGTCGGGACCAGAGCACCGCTGGCGATCTTCACGCCACCCAACATTCCGGTCACGATCCCGCTGGTCGGATATTTTATCCTGGCCGATCCCGGCAGCTATCTGATCACAGGCCAGCCAGCCGACATTCTTGTCGGGCGGCTCCTCAACGCTGGCATCGGGAGCTACGCCATCAGCGGCTTCTCGGCGCTCATTCAGAAGGACTCACCGCTCAACTTAACGCCTGGCGTTTATACGATAAGTGGCCAACCGGCCCTCATCCAGAAGGACACTCCTTTGAACGCTACGGGGGGTATTTACACCATTAGCGGCCAGCAGGCAGCAATCCTCCAGGCGCTTCTCCTGAACGCTTCTACGGGCAATTATGCGATAAATGGAGCGCCAGCTGCGCTGCTCGCCGCGAAGATTCTGGCGGCTGGCCCTGGGACGTATGCTGTGAACGGCGCGGTCGCTGACCTCGTGGTGGCGCACATCCTGGCCGCGATCCCCGGCAGCTATGCGATCATCGGCGCTCAGGCCGATATCATCTATAGCGGCTCGGGCGTCACACCCGACCATCCGTTGATCACGATCATTCGCATCACCGACATAACGAGTCTCACATGAGCGCACAGAACTTCTCACTCACGATCCTCTCAGGGCAAGCCAGCTCCGCTGTGGTTCCGGCGCTCGACAACGCACCGGCTGTCTCGATCTGGATTGGCGCTCCGGCTGGCCTTGCCGAAACGGTTAAGCTCCAGACGCGCCGGCCAATAGGTCCAACCCCGCAGCCCTGGTACGATCAGCAGTCCAACGGGGCCGACGTGGTGTGCAATGCGGGCAAGGCGGTTCAGGTGATCTGTCTCTCCGGTATCGAGTGGCGGCTCCTGGCGAGCGTAAACGTGGGTGCGGATAGGGTCTTTGACATTGTGGTGTGCCGAATCATTCCGCAGGTGGGGAATCCGTAGGGGGTAAAAATGAAGCGTTTTTTTCTCGCATTGTTTGTACTTTGGGCGGCAAGTGCTTTTGCTCAGGGATCGCCGGACTTCAGCGGGACGCTGCGCGACCAGAACGGGAACATCCAGCGGGTTCAATACGCCTTTGTAAACCCCTCGACCATTACCACCACTCAGATTGTCGCGGCTCAATCCGCAGGCGTTAAGATTCGGGTGCTGGCGGTAGCATGCGTGCCGACAGCTGCCAACACGATCACGTTCAAGTCGGCAGCCAATACGATCTCAGCTACGTTTCCGCTGGCTACCGGCCAGTGGATTGCGCTCACTTGGAATGGTGGGGGATGGTTTGAGACTAATGCAGCTGAGGCGCTGCAAGTGACTACGACGGTTGCTACTGCAACAGGCTGTCAGGTGGCTTGGATTCCCGTCTCGACCTCGCCTCTGCCCTAGCCTGCTCCAGCTCCTCGATGAGCTTGTCCAGCAAGTCAACCAGCTCGATCAGATACTGGTTGATTGACTTTTTCGGCGGGCTTTCCATCGCGCTCTTTCCCACACTGGCGACACGCCTTGCGCTCATGGTTGTTGACCACGAGACAATGCTTGCAGCGCCAGAACACGCGCTCGAATATCTCTTGGAGCTTCATAGGTCCAGGTCTAGCTGTGTGGATAGGATTTCTTCTGCGGCCTCGCGCACAAGGCGCTCATAGTGTTTGCACTTGATGAGCTGTGCGGTCCTGACGCCTTTCATATGAAAGTAAATCTGCTGCTCGGTCATCATCTGCAAAACCAGTTCGGCAAATTCCTTTCGGTCCATCATGTCCCGATCTGCTTTCTAAATGCTGTACGCTTGTCGTGGCACTCATGGCAAACCGTTTCCAAGTATTGCGGCTGGACAAGCAGGCGGTCATACATCCGATCGATCATCTGCTCCCAATCGATACCATCCAGGTGATCGACCTCCACGATAAACTCCTTGCCCTTGGCCTTGGTCTGCTTTCGATTGCAGTCAACGCAGGTGTAATGATCCCGCTTCAGACAGGCTCGGCGCTCGCGCGAGCGAAGCCACAGCCGCCGGAGCGCGGAGCGAACCTGAGAGCGCGGAGTATAGGAAAGACGCTGGCGCTTTGATTTCACCGCTGCGTGATGCTCCGTTTCTTTTTGGCCGCGCAGCCGGGGATGCTGCACATTTCCTTCAGCGTCCGGGCGAGCCCGTTCAAAACCTTCTCATTGGGTTCGATCACATTGGCGGGTACGCGGCCATCGAGAACTGCCTGAAGGAGCGTGTTAATGTCAAGCACTTCCATCACCCACGTCTCAAGCCTCCCCTCACCATCGAGAAGCGGCATCCCTTCAGGCACCACGACAGGCGCAACGTAAAGCGGTTTTTTTTCTAGCTCGTCGGCTTGATCGTTTAGTCCTGACTGACGCAGAAGTTGAACGGTATTGAACCGGGAATCCTCGGCCTGACGCTTGGCATCGGCCTCAACGAGGCGCTGGAGATCCTCGCGGAGAGCTTTCTCGTTCTCCTCGTAGGATAAAATTTGCGGGTCTAATTGCTCCATGCAGGATTGCATGGGCTCACGGTCGCGGTTCTCAAGCGCGAGAATATCCGCGCGCGCCTTGTTCACAGGCGCTTTGACTTCCTTGTAGTGCTTCTCGGCTTGGGCATCGAGGAGCTTGGCCATGCGGCGAACCTCTCTCGCTGCACACCAGCTGGCGGTATCGTTGACTGTTAGGACTGAGGCTTTGGCGAGTGTGTCTGCGGCTTGGGTCTGAATCTGTTTACGGTCGTAATCTCCTTCGGCCATGTGGTAGCCCTCCCGTTTCTTTGATTCGGAAGGACTACCACTTTTCATTGGCCGTTGCTCCTACCTTCTGTGTCTGGGGATTACTAATTCCACCAGCAGCGATTTTAATCTGTTTTCTGCATCGCTAAGTAGTGTCAATTGAGAATTTAACTTGTCGGTTTTTTCCTTCCTTTCCAACTGGCTAATGATTTGATACGCGATCAAATCTTCTTGCACCGCCGTTTGGCCAGTGGTTGGAATCACTGGCGTTTGCGGCGCGGTTGAGATTTGATCTGGATTGCTATTCACATTCTGGTAGCTTCGCCTCAGCCAATCCAGAGCCACAAGTCCAACGATCAAAGCGGCCCAATACCACCAGTGAAAGCCGGTGTACTGGACCGAATAACCGCCAATCCAGCCGATAATAAACCCAATTACGAAAATTAGCCTCTCTCGCATTAGATCCTCCAGCGCATCATCCTTGAAACGTATCCTGTACCAATCGAACAAACGCTATACAGGACATGAGAACCACCACCACAAAACAAACCCACGCCGCCCATTGCCACCATCGCTGACGCGGCCCTAACTTGAGCCGGAAGTTCTCGATAAAGTAGAGCACGCCCAGTCCACCGGCAGCGATAAACACCAATGCGTCGTTCGTCATTGTCTGGCTCCTCCTTCCAGGTAAGCCGAGTACGAGAAATTCCAGAACGGATCAGCAGCATACAAAGTGACAGGACAAACAGCCGTGTCGTATGTTCTGCCTTCATATTGCCCGTACCATGCGTAATGGAACCACGCACCATCGACGCCCCAATCGCCATTAGGCCCGAACCCTGGATCATCGGCTACGTCTTGATTAACGTAATAGTATTCCCAATCGGCATCAGGACATGGAATCTGTTGATCGATGGGTGGGTTGTAGTAATTCTGGACGTAATTAGCCAGATACCAAAAGTCACTCTGCAAGCGAGAGGCTTGGTCGGCGCTTGCCCCAATCGCCCACAGAGCGTTTTGGCTTTGGGCGTCTCCCGCCTGCCTATCGCCGATCTGGTAGCACCCGCTGGCCCGGTCTTCACTATCGGCAGCCATCTGTAAATAAGCATGGCTCCATTGGATCGCATCCTTAGCGTCGCCACCGAAATAGGATGTTCCGCCGTCGCCAACCAAGTCCCGATAAACGCCATCACCGCCAAGATCAACATAGTTAGGGTCTGCGGGGTTATAGCAGTTTGCGGGGTCGGGTGGATCGTTGATCTGACGCTGCAGGTCGTCGGTCTTAAAACTCAACAGCGACCGTATCGCGTCCGCTATGTCGCAGAACGCATCGGCCAATGGACTGCTGCGCGATACGCAAACGTTGCCTGGCGTGTCGATATCACCGAGCTTGCCTGACCAGTAAACCCAACTGTCCCTCGCCTGTTTAATGGCATCCTTCACGTACTGCGGAAGGATTGTGCCTTGAAAGTAGGGGATCACCTGCGCCGTGATGCTGGTGCATTGCCAGCCGCTAAATGACCCGTCAACCTTGGCCACCCAAGCGTTCTCGTCGGCGTATGCCGCGACGTATTGAAACGCGAGGGGACAGTCTGGGTCGCAAGTCTCTTTACCTGAACCGATGTTAGCCACCGGCTCCCCCCCAGAAGCGAATCCTTGATAATGAAAACTCCCTGAGTTTTCCCCTTTAGCTCTGAAGTTAAAATTGATTACGATGGTATCGCCTGGCTTATTGAGAAAATACACAGGCCCACATACCGTTTGGGCGTCTGCCATTGCCGTTGCCACCAGTAAAAACAGCACAAGAAAAACAATTTTCTTCCACATTATCTCCTCCCATGTGGTGTTGCGCACGTTGATCTTTACTCCGGCATCACCCCTTTCATTTTGAGTATCGCTATTGCGAACTCGACAGCTATTCGCTCGCAGACTTCTTCCCACGTTAAGGCTTCAGTTTCCTTGACTAACTTCAGGGCGATCTTTCTTTGATATTTGGTCATCAGTAACCCTCCTTCATGCGAAAGACATTGCGCATAGAAATAAACTCGGCCTCATCCGTCTCCTCGGTGTGCTCCTTGAAGCGAGCCATGCGGCCATCTTTCTGAAGATAAAGCGCACCGCGACGGCGATATTCCCCTAAGAGGATTCGGTATCCTGCTGTCTGCCACTTGTGCCAGCGGGCTGGTTGTCCGGTTTTAAGGTCGATGATCCAGCGCGATCCCTTTGGCGTGTGACCGTCAACGTCCAAACTTCCGGCGAACAGCAGAGCTGAATCATGTAGCGTAAGCTCCGTCGCTTCAGCACAAAAATCCGTGGCAGTAATCCATAAATTGAGAGAAGTAACGAATCCCAGAATTACGGCATCAACAGATAGCCAATCGAGTCTTTTCTGGAAAAGTAGTGCTGCCGCTTCGTGCGTGACTTGCCCCTCCTCCGCTCTCTCTTCGTCCTTGCTGAAGTCTGGGATAAATCCATGATAGTCGATTATCTCCGTGACTCCTGGGAGTCTCTGCTCGCCAAGCCAGTAACGATGCTCGGCATCAAGTCTAAAGTCCAAGTTCTTTTTTCTTCGCGTTCCAGGCCGTTGTCACGGCCAGCTTGTCATCCCCGCTCAGGTCTTTGATTCGCGGGTTGAGCCAGGTTGGATCGGGGAAGTTGTCTTTGGTGAACTCTCCGATAGCTTCGATGGTAGAGTCTCGGACAGATTTTTCAGGCGCTTCAGAAGCAGGTCCAGTTCCCGCTGGTTCTCGCTCTGGTTGTGAAGGCGTATCAGTCGCTCCAGTATCTCCTGCATCTTGTATCTCCTGTGTTGGCTTGGGGCGAGAGAGCGCCGGTCGCTTCTCCACCGCTGGCAGTTCCGGTTCAAGGTCAATTGCTATGTCCGAAGGCAGCACACCCTGGCAGGCTTCGGGGATCGCCGCGTCTCCCGCACGATGCCGCGCTCTCGCTACCAGCATGTCGCCTGGGTAATACTTCCAGTTATCCTTGTCCAACAGTCGCGCTCTCTGGGCTTCTTCTATCGAGAACTTGCGGGTGAAGACGTGAGGATTGCCACGGCGCTTGATCGAACATTCGCCAAAACCTTTGCTGAGAGCTTCCTCGGGTGGAAGCTCAGTCGTCCATTCACACATGGGATGTGTAACGATAATCGCCCAATACCCTTTGGAATGTACGCTCGGGCGACCATTGATGAGAGCGATAGATTGGAGCGAAGCCATCGCAGGCAAGCCGATTTCCGCGCCTGTCTGCCAGGCAGCGAGGATTGCTCCAGGCTTGCCGCGCATATCCTTTGGAGGGAAGTCCGTCGCGGCAACTTCCTTGGCGAAGTTCCATAGTTCTTCCCAGGTGCGCGGGAGAAAAGTAAACCCCGGCTTATCTAACGGGCGTTCAGTCTTTAGCGGTGTCGCTGATGAGGGTAGGTTGGCTGGTGCCTTTGGCGCGTCGGCCATCGCTCGATCCTTTGGCGGTGGCTGGCTGTTCGTCTGTAAGCAGCCACCGCACAACGCAAGCGAGAGAAGCGCCATCTGCCATCTTCTTCCCGCGCTCGATTGCCGATAACTCTCTTGCCGATACGCCGATCTCCTCGGCCAGCTCCTTCAATTCGTATCCCTTGAAGGCTCTGTATATGCGAAGCACTGTGAATAGTCTCATGGAAAAAGCTCTTGTATCCCTGTTTAATCCGCTTTGCAATCACCAGATATTATCCGGGCCTCCAAGCTCCTCGACCCATTCCTTAATGCAAGCGATCTGATTCTCCTCGGTCAAATTTGGGAACGCCTCTTTTACAAATTCCAACATTTCCTCTTGAGTCATCTTGCCTATGTCTTTCATTGTTTCTCCTTGTGGGTGCTCCACCCGACAGCCCCGCCAGCTGCCGGATGGAGCGTGTCAACGCGCTAACCCGCTAAAGAAAACGCGCTGACTATTTTGTTGTGATTGGCATGGTTGGCTCGCGTAGTGGCAAACTGGTTGTTGTTGCGCGAGCCGATGGGCCAGTGAAGAAGCGAGCGTATTGGCTATGTCAATGCGATTGTGGTGGACAGCGTGTTGTGATGGGCAAGTATTTGCGCGGGAAGGAAGTCATTCATTGATGTAAATTATCTCACCGAAAGGCGCTGTCCGATGTTCAGTAGCTGCCCAAATCACAGGAAAATTCGGTTCATGAGTGGCAAATCCCATAGTGTCTAAATCCGTAATTCCTACCATCCATTCGATCTCTATATCATTCTCCTCTATATAAGAAAAGCATGACGTGAAGTCAGTGCCGCCACCACCAATAGGATTGAACTCGATATCCTCATCGCGCTCGAAAGTCTCTATGCGCTGGATACCGTCATCGACATAGAACACAGTGACCTTTTCCGGCCTGCACGATTCCATGATCGCTTTGACCTCAGCCGCGCACTCCGCATACGCTTCGGGATAATCCCTCGACCCTGATGTGTCCCAGAGAATTGCTCCCGGCCCAAGCACATTGGACTGTGCAATCGGAAGATATAATCCCTGCGGAGCATATCTCCAGTTGGGTCTGCGAAAGCTATAATCAACCCTGGCCCTTCGTGCGAAGAACTTCCAGAGCGCCTCAATCCAACTGACCTTCGGATTGACAATGCTATCAATCAGCTGCTCCACACCACCGGGAAGCTTGCCAGCCTGCCGCGCGATGGCTGCGGCGACGAGCACTCGATTCTGCCATTCAGCCCGCTTGGATTGATCTCCTGTGCGGTCATCGAGCACGAGGCCACCGTTGTTTGGAATAGGCTTGTTGCCCTGTTGTGGCTGCTCTTGATCGCCCTGTTCATCATCCTGGTCACCACCACCCTGTTGCTGCTGTTGTTGCTGGTCATCCTGATCCCCCTTACCACCTGGTGGCTGCTGCTCGTCGGGGAGCTGGTCATAAATCCATTCTGGACTCTTCCCTAGCCACTCCATGTTGAGCAAGCCGTCCTTCGGCAACACCTTGCCGCTCTCCTTGATCTGCGGATTGATGGCGTAGTCACACGCCCTATTCCACTTGGCGGGATCTCTATTGCCGCGTCTCCACGAATGGCCATCGGCCTCGTGGAATACCTCGTGACAGTTAAGCCCGATCAGCTCATCGAAGTTTAATTCTTTTACATACCGGGAATCGAATCCTAGCACCGTTCCATCAGTCCCCATTGTAGGCTCAAAGCCCTGCCACCACGATACGGGCGGGTCTTGAACTATCTCCAAGCCCAGAGCCAGATGGCCCCAGAACGGTTCCCACAAGACCAGATGCGATCTCGCCTTGATCACCTGCCTCAGAATCCTAAGTTTCTCCTCTGGATTAAGCTCTCTCGTCATCTGCGATCTCCTTGTAGCTGACCTTGAACAGTAATGGCCCAGGCTTCTCATAGTCGGGCTTGATCTTCTCGCCCTCTTTGAGTCTGCGGATTAAATCGTATGCCTCTCTCTCCACCTTGTGACCTTTGCTCACTCCCTTCCCTGAATAGTTAATCTTCGTGGCGAGCTTCCAGTAGCGGGCCACGAGCGAGTCTTTATAGCTCCCGACCTTGACGGATTGGTTCTTACAAATCCGCTTGCACATTTCCCCTTCGTCTATCTCGATCACATAGATATCCCGATGGTGCGTCTTGCCTCTGTGCATGGGCTTCCACACCCTGTAGTTTGTTTCGCGCACCGTTTCGCGCTCGAAGCGTTGAGCCCTGTTCATGTAATATGCAATCTTCGTCTCGGCCAGCGTTCTCTTGCGTGACCATTTGGCCAGCAGCCGAAGCGCATTGCGGTAATCCTCTCTGTTCACTTGATCTCCTTTCGCGGTATCCCGCAGCGGTTTAGATAAAATGTCATATCCTTCCAGCTTGCCGATCCGTCATAGAATCGCTGGAGATATATCTTGAGCGTCGCCAAGTCACCGTACAGAACGCCATTGTTGCAGGCTTCCGTAACCTCGATGACTTGGCGGGCCATCTCAAGCCACACTTTGTGGCGATGCCTCATGCCGCGCTCGGAAAGAATACCGACATTTCATCCCTGATGGCCTGCGCTCTCTCGGCCAGGGACTTCTTGACCTCTTCATTGCCCCTCAGCAAATCGGGCGCGATAGTGGTCAGTGAGGCTTTAACCACGAGGATCATTTCATCGAGCTTGGGGTCAGCCAGTAAATTGAGTCTCGGAAGCCGCTCACAAACCTCAGCCACGTTCTCAACCAAGCTGTCGCCAAACTGGTCGCTCTTGAATGTCTTGCCCTTACACTTTCTACAGGGACAAGTAGTCTGCGCCTGTAGCCTGGATGCCATGTGCGCAACTGCATCCCAGAGCTGGCTGTACGGCTCCATCATGGATTGCTTCACCGTGTTCTCGATGTTGGCTGCCATTTCGATCTTGATTACATCGAGCTGGTCATCGGGAATATCCGCTCTGAAATCAGACTCATCCGGCATAGGGAATATCTTTATGCCGAAACTGAATCGCTTTTTGAGCTTGGCCAGCGGAGGATAATCCGTAGGGTCGAACAGGGTTTTCAATATGCCCTGGGCCTGCTCCACAAGCTGCGGCCACTCCTCAAAGAAGGCCGGAAGCGCCTGATAGAATTCCCTTTCGAGCACGTTGAATCGCTCGGTACAGTGCATGAAGTTGGCCGCTGGCAGGATGCCAGTGCCGTTCTGTAGCCACGGCAAAGTCTCTTCATGGAAAGCATCACGGCCCTTGCCGATGATGGCCGTGATTGCCTTATAGCTCGGAGCGTCTTCAGGGAATGTGCGCTTCTTGGCCTCGATCACTTTCTCCTCTGTGATCTGATGCCACTCCCTGATCTCGCGGGTTGCTTTCTTGTCTGCCTTGCGCCCGGAATAGACAGACGTGCTGAAGGTGCAGAGCATGGCCCTGCTGGTTAGTGATCCGTCTTTTCGTCTCATGGCGGGATTGATCTCCTTTCTCCCCGGTTAAGGTTAATAATCCGCTATTCGGTGAACTTGTACTCTCCTTCCACTCTTCGCTTGCGATGCTCCTCGGTCATCTGATGCTGTGTCCAGAGCAGTCTTATCCGCTTCCCTAGCCACTGTGCCTCGTGAGGGTCAGCGTTACCTGGCCCTCCGATCTGCTCGCAGCACAGCCGACAATAGATGCCGATATCCACCCTGTCCTTTACTTCCGTCTTGCCTGTTGGCTTCTTTAATCCGCGCATGTTATCTCCCCTGCATCAGTCGGCCAACCGGCCCGACAGCCATTTCTTTCCACGCCATTGTCTTCTCGATCTGCGGGTCTGAGTGCAGACAATCCCTAACCATCAGCACCGCAAAATCCCCCATACCGATCTGCTCATACCGCTCGGCATAGGTCTTGATCGCCGCAAAGTTGGCTATCGTTGCCTTCCTCGCCAGCCCGATCGCGGTGGCATGGGCCTTGGAGAGATAATGCTCCTCGCTCTTATCCGGCAGCCAGCAGCGCGCGGGATTGGCAATGATCGCCGCCAAGTCGGGCATGTTGCGGTAGCAGTCGATGTACACGGAGAAGTCTGCCGCTCTGCCGTTTCCTACCCTGCCAGCGAAACAGGCTGTCTCCATGTGCCTCGGGAGCTTGCTATCGATGTACTTGAAAGCGTGAACCCAATTCCTTTCCGTGGGCGTATTGCTCATGTCCACTGTGGGCTTGAACTCATTAACCGCCATCGGCCTGAAGGATATGTAAGCCGCGCCTAGCTCGATGGCCTCATCGGAAAGCCCATACTCCGTTTTCCCCCTGACAAACAGGTTCTGGCAGAAGTCATCAGCGTCACTCTTCATGTAAATGAGAGTGAACCGGCCTTTAATCGTCTCTAACACGCCCGATACGCCGGCCTTGTCCTGGCGCCGATTGGTCGCCATGCCGATACGCACATGAGGAGGCAGCTTCTTGCCATCAACCTCGCGAGCTTCACTCCATTGCATATAAGCCTTTTGAGTCGCTATATCGGCACCGCCAAAATCCTCCAGAAGCCAAATAAGCGGGCTCTTGCTGGTCAGCACCTTGTAAAGCGTCTCAAAGGGATATTTCTGGGCATACGCCTTGCCCTTCTCAAACCACGGAATCCCACCACCCTCTGTAGGGTCTTCCAAAGAGGGATTGGATATCTCCAATGACCACCCCAGGAAGGCCGCTGCCTGCCTGAATAACGACGATTTGCCGCAGCCTGGAGGCCCGACTAGGCAAACATTCTGCATGGCCTGAAAACAGGCAATAAGCACCTTGAATGCGTCACTCGGTCTAAGAGCGTGAAGCTCCGTATCGTCTACCTTATCCATCCGTGTTGCTGCCATTCCGATCTCCTTTCAAGGGGAATACCCTTATGTGCCACTTGGGAACCTCTCGCTGAAGAGTCAGTGCCGCCATTGCGCAGCTCTGGCAGATTTTCAGATCGAGAAGCTCGGTCACCAACCGATATTCTGCCTGCTTGTCTGTGCATCGTTCGCAGTTCATAGCGTCACCCCAAGATGAAACACAGTAATAAAAACACGGTAATAACCACCCAAAACGCCTTCCAAACCACTAAAATCCCGTTCATGCAGCCTCCCCTGCACAGCGGTCAAACCACTCCTTTTCAAACAGCACCACCGCACACTGGTGCTCCGGCACGTCTTTCCAATCCCAAGCCAACGCAAAGAGCTGATCCTTTAGGCCAGCATCCCTGTTCACGATGGCAAGGAGCTGCTCGCCAGCCCCAAGGGAACGAACCGCGGCCTTAACTTCCAGCGTGTCCATTCCCTTGCGGACCTGCCTCACATCGAGCGTCTTGACCGTCTCAATGTCGAAGCCCGCTTCGCGCACGATGGCCACAACGGACTGTGGCGCGTTGATAGATTTTCTCGGCATGTCTTCCGTCTCTCCTTTCCGATCTCCATACTTGGCCATTTTTCTCTCCAACTCCTCTTCCGCAGCCTCGATTGATCGCTCCAGCTTCTCTTCCAGCCGCTTCGATTCGTCGGCCTCTTCCTGCTCTTTGTCCAGCCGCTCCAGCGTGTCCACCCCGAACTGAACCGCATGGCTGAACTGGTCTATTGCCTCGATCACCGTGTCATCACTGTAGGCCGCATTGTCGATTGCGCTCTCAAAATCGTTCCCCTTGCGCGAGAGAGTGGCCCATTCCGGCCTGCACGTTACCGTAGGATTCTTGCTCCATGAGCAAG
>Ga0306921_10003378_pt1 | contig 16201 bp, 9 predicted proteins | sample sta12Cox44000080_FD_203760 | JGI IMG/M metagenome (GOLD analysis project Ga0306921, IMG submission 203760) | Lab enrichment of tropical soil microbial communities from Luquillo Experimental Forest, Puerto Rico - statoxic.12C.oxic.44.000.080 (v2)... | ecosystem: Environmental > Terrestrial > Soil...
AGCCGAATACTCCCGTTAGTCGTGTGGAGTTCCACTTCGGTACCGCCGCCGTTCATCTTTCCCTCGAGACGGCGACGAGCTTTCTCGGTGACCTCGAAGTTATCGAGCGATCCGACGTTGATCCCACCGTTGGTCACCGATGCAGACACCGTCGCTTTCGCTTTTTCAGGCAGCATCAGCGTGACGCTGCCGTTGGTCGTTTCAAGCGAGATGCGGTCGGAGCCAACCGATGCCATGTCGATCGAGATGCTGCCGTTGGTCGTTTCCCCGTTGACGCCGCCCGTCAGGTTCGTGCCTTTGACCGCGCCGTTCGTGGTGTGAGCGACAACCTTGCCTGATATCGCGTTCACCGCGACCTGACCGTTGGTGTTCGTCGCGTTGACGAGGGCGCCTTTCGGTGCGCGAACGTGGTAGCGAACCTCGAAGCCGGCGCCAATCATGATCCCGCTGATGCGCTCGGTCTCAATCGTGATCCGATCCGGCTTGACGTCTTCCTTGATGACGATGCGAGGCAACAATTCCCTGGCGGCGGCATCGGTGGCCCCGCGCGCGATCCGCTCGGCCTTGACCTCTACCGTCGATCCGTCGACGCCCTCGACGTCGATCCGGCCGTTCGTGTTGATGATGCGGATCTCGCCTCCGGGCGTGAGCGGATAGGTGTGGGTCCACTCATCGGTGGCGTGGGCAGACAGGTTGCCGAGTGAGACGTCGCAGCCGGCCAGCGCCACGACGAGCGGCAGCAGCAAGAGGGGGCGGAAAAGGGGAACGCCCCCTTTCTGAAACACAGCGACATCCATTGGGGACCTCCTTCCTAACATACGCCGCGGAGGCACCGTCAGTTCAACTGGACGGAAATCAGCTTGGAGACGCCCGGCTCCTCCATCGTTACGCCGTAGAGCCGATCCGCGATTTCCATGGTCTTCCGGCTGTGCGTAATAACGATGAACTGGGTGTGCTGCTGCATGCCGCGAAGCATTTCAACGAATCGGCCGATGTTGGCATCGTCGAGCGGCGCGTCGATTTCGTCGAGGACGCAGAACGGGCTCGGCTTGAACTTGAACATGCCGAACATGAGCGCGATGGCGGTCAGCGCCTTCTCGCCGCCCGACAGCAGCTGGACGCTCTGGAGCCGTTTGCCGGGAGGCTGCGCGATGATCTCGATTCCGCTCTCGAGCGGATCGTTCTCGTCGAGCAGCGTGAGGCCCGCGCGGCCCCCGCCAAACAGCGTGCTGAACGTCTGCTGGAAATTGGCGTTGATTGCCGCAAACGCCTCGACAAACCGCGTGCGAGTGGTTTCGTCGATCCGCTTGATCGCTTCGCTGGTCTGGGCAATCGACTCCGTCAGATCCTTTCGCTGGGTCGTGAGAAACGCGTGACGGCTCTCGAGCTCGTCGAACTGCTCGATCGCCATCATGTTGACGGGCCCGAGCCGTTCGATCTTGGCGCGAAGGGCGGCGATCGCCTCCTCGGCTGAGACGGTCCTCCTCGTGGACGCCTCGGTCGCGAGGCCTTCGGTCGCGCCGGCGATCGGCGATTCGACCTCGGCCGTCGGTTGAGGGCTCTCCGATCCACGGTCCTCGTCGACGTCCTCGGCATAGATGACCGCCGCGTCGGGCACCGCGCCGCCGTCCCGCTCGAGCTGTTCGACTTCGACGACGACTTCGTCGAGGGTGGCGTTGACGGCGTCCTCGCAGGTATGCGCAAGGTGCGAGAGATCGGCCTGGGCAGTCGCGCGCGCAACGTCCAGCTCGGAGACGACCGCGCGGATCGCATCGAGTTCGGTGCGCGCCGCTTTGATGGTCGATTCCAATTCGTCGGCGCGCGAGCGAAGCGCCATGACGGCTTCGCCGGTCGACATCACCCTCTCGCGAAGCGCGTCCAGCTCGCGGACGTCGGCGTCGAGCTGCACAGCGCCTGCCGCGATCGCCGCGCTCAACTCATCGACTCGCCGGTTCGTTTCGTCGAGTTCCGCGCCGAGCGCGGCCGCGCGCTCTTCAAGCTCGGCGCCGGCCTCTTCGAGACGCACCACCTCGATGGCCAGGGCGCTGGCGCGCTCAACGAGCGCGGCGTGCGCGGCGCCGGCCTCCGCCGCTCGGCGGCTCAGATCCTCGGCGGTCTCGCGCGCCTCGAAGAGCCGTCGCTGCGCGACGGTGAGCCGCTCGTCGGCCTCGCGCTGCGCATCTTCCAGGCGTCCGATCGACGCGCGCGCTTCAGCCTGACGGCGATCGAGCGTATCCCGCTCTTCCTCGGCCTGATGTTTCTCGCGCGTGAGCTGCTCCGCCTTCTGCGTGAGCCGCGTCTCCTCGTCCGTCGCATGCTGCAGCTGCGCCTCGTGCCCGACGACGGCCTTGTCCTGCTTGTGATGCTCGGCGTTCAGCGCCGCGATCGCATTGGTGGCGTGCGCGATGGTGGCTTCGAGCTCCGCGGTCTCCTGCGCGAGGCGCATCAGCGCCTGGCGATCGGCGGCGATGCGTTCACGCAGCTCCTTGATCTCGCGCTTGGTTTCGAGAATGCCGCGCGCTTCCGCGCGTCCGCCACCCGACACGATATTCGGGCCGCGGAACACATCGCCTTCGAGCGTGGCGATTGGCAGCAGCGTGTGCCGGCTGGCCGACGCCGCCCCGTCGTACGACGTCGCGATGCCTGCTTCCCCGACGGCCTGCCGAATCGCCGCCGCGAACGGACCGTTGACCCGTACGACGGACGACAAGGCCACCACGCTGTCGGGCAGCGATCGGTTGTGCGTCTCCGGCGGCGGGACATACGAGACGTCGCCGGTCACGCTCATCGACGCATGAAACGCTCGGGCAGCGACGGCGGGCGCGACCGCCTCCGCCACAAGAAAGCCGCATCGGCCCGCGCCTGCTTCCCTGACCAGCTGGAAGCCGGCAGAGGCATGTTCGGGACGCTCGACGACGACGTGCTCGAGAAGGTCTCCGAGGCAGGCTTCGACCGCACGCTCGTAGCCCGCCTGAACTTCGAGGTAGTCGGCAATGGCGCCCTGCTGGTTGACCTTGCCGTTGGCCTGCACGAGCACGGTCCGCGCCGCGTCGCCGTATCCTGCGCGCGACGCATCGAGCTCCTCGAGCGATCGGAGGCGCGCTTCCAGGCCGGCAAGCTCCTGCTCGCGCGCCCGGACCGAACGCGATCGCCATTCGTGCTCGATCCCGGCGCTCGCGAGCTCCGACTCCCGCGCCGTCCGTGCGATGCGCGTGGCCTCAATCGCCTCGTGGGCGCGGCGAAGGCCATCGCCCGCGGCAGCGCGTTCCGCCGCGACACGTTCAGACTCGATACGGACGTCGCTCGCTTCAACGTCCAACTTCGACAGCGACTCGCCGACGCGTTCGCGCGCGGCCGCCGCGTGCTCGAGCGCGTGTCTCAGCGCCGTGGCCGAGTTGAGCGCCGAGAACACTTCGCCTCGCGCCGCCTCGACGTCGGCCTCGAGCCCTTCGAGCTCGCGATGCGCGTTTTCGTAGGCGTCCGATTCTGACGTCAGCGTCGCGGCAGCGCGGTCGCGCTCCGCATTGGCATCGAGGGCCGCAGCCCGGCGTCCCGCGAGCGCCTGCCGCGCGGGCTCGCGACGCGCGTCGAGCCCTTCGAGCTCGGCGGCCACGTTCGTCGCCCGCGCATCGAGCGTCTTGACCTGCTCGCGATCGAAGGCCATCTGCTGCTCGCGCCGCGTGATGGCGAGTTCGCAGGTATGAGCAGCCTCGCGCGATTGCGTGGAGCGCGACTCGGCCTCGACGAGCTCGATCCGCAACCGTCCGAGATCCGCTTCGACTTCCCCGACGCGGGCCGCCGAAACCGCTTCGCGCTCGCGGGCATCGGCGAGGCGCGTCCGGGCCGATTCGATTGTTTCGGCCAGCTGGCGGTACTTGCGGGCGAAGAGCACTTTCTCCCAGCGGCGCAGCTCGTCGCGCAGCTTCTGATACCGCCTGGCCTTCCCGGCCTGGCGTCTCAGGGTGCCGCGCTGCTTCTCGACTTCGAACACGATGTCGTCGATGCGTGTCAGGTTCTGCTGCGCGGCTTCGAGCTTGAGCTCGGCGGCGCGGCGCCGCGCCTTGTACTTCGTGACTCCCGCGGCTTCCTCGATCAACTGCCGCCGATCGGTGGGGCGGGTGCTGAGAATCATGCCGATCTTGCCCTGCTCGATGATCGCGTAGTTCTTCGCACCGAGCCCGGTGTCCATCAGCAGATCGTGCACGTCGCGAAGCCGGCAGACGGAACCGTCGATCAGGTATTCGCTCTCGCCGGACCGGTACAGCCGTCGCGTGACCTCGACCTCGCGCGCAACCGACTGGATGATCTCGCTGATGCCAACGACATTCGCGATTGAGGGCTCGTGGCCATGACCGTTCTCCGCCGCGTGGTGACCGTTCCCGTGACCATTGCCGTTCGAATGCCCGTTGCCGTTCGCGTGGCCACTGCCGTTGGCGTGGCCGTGGCGGTTGCCGGCAGCGTCGAGGCCCGGTTCGGCATCGAACGCGGGGCCGCTGACCGTCTTCAGGAAGCCGCTGAAACGCAGTCGCACTTCAGCCGCCGCGGTGGGCTTGCGCGCATCGCTGCCGTTGAAGATCACGTCTTCCATCTTGTCGCCGCGCAGGCTTTTCGCGCTCTGCTCACCCATCACCCACGTGATGGCGTCCGCGACGTTGCTCTTGCCGCACCCGTTCGGGCCGACAATCGCGGTCACCCCTTTGTCGAAGGCGAGCTCGGAGCGGTCGGAAAACGATTTGAAGCCGTTAATCTCGAGACGTTCAAGACGCATGAAGGACACCCGCACATTGCTGATTGCAAAGCGTGAATTGCAAATTGAATTTGCAATTGGCACTCAGCAATCGGCAATGCCGTAAGCGGTACTGGTTGGCTGGGATGCGACCTGGCAAAGCGACCGGTTTTTTGGGCCCACTTTCGCCTTCCACATCGAAGGAAGACGGCCCCGGGGCCGAACGGTCGTCAGTCTAACAAGGGCTAGTTATAGGGGCAAGAGCAAAGTGCCACCCAACGAATTGTGGTCGCTTGCCCCATGACTGCCCGACTTCGCGCCGCGACGGACGAACCTCAGTGGTTCGCCTTGACCTTGCTGCCTTTGCTGAGCTCCGTCAGTTTCTGCGCCTCGCTGAACATCGTCAACGCCATCTGCGCCTGCGGATCGACCGTGATCAGGTGACGCCGTGCGTCGGCGATGCCGAACACGGCGTTGTCAATTTCAAAGCGAATCATCGCCTTGATGAACTCGGCGTCCTTGGCAAACGCCTCGTCGTCCATGCGCAACTTGTCGGTCTTCATCTGATCCTTGAAGTCGGCCACCATCGCCTCGTCGACGACGAAGTTGCGCTTCACCAGCTTTCGAGTCGCGGAGGCCTGCGTCACGCGCATGTCGCCTTCGGCGGCGTACTTCTGCGCGTAGTTCGCAAACTCGCCGCGCGCGACGAGCATGCGTCCAAACCGACCCGGGTTGAAGCCCTCGAGCGGTCCCGCGACGCGCTTGTCGGGCTCGATGCCGCCGCCGGCGTAGACGGGACGTCCGGAGTCGGTGTGTTTCAGATCGCTGGGATTGTGCGGCTTGTTCGCGTCCTGATCGCGAAGCGTGTAGCTCAGATACTCGTCGAAGCTCGCGTCCCACGGCCGCTGGATGATGCGGCCGGACGGCGTGTAATAGTGCGCGGTCGTGAGCGCGAGCCCGGCGCCGCCGCTGATGCGATACACCGACTGCACCAGCGCCTTGCCAAACGTCGTCTCGCCGACCAGGTACGCGCGATCGTGATCCTGCAGGGCGCCGGAGACGATCTCCGCCGCGCTCGCGCTGTTGCGGTTGACCAGCGCAACGATCGGCATCTCGGTGAACTCGCTCTCCTCTGTCGCGCGATAATCCTGATCAGAGTTGGGCACGCGGCCGCGCGTGTAGACGATCATCTTGCCCTTCGGCAGGAATTCGTTCGAGACCTTGATCGCCTGATCGAGCGGACCACCGGGATTGCCGCGAATGTCGAACAGAAGCCGCTTCATGCCCTTCGACGAGAGATCGCGCAGCGCGTGCTTGACGTCGCGGTCGGTGTTCTCGCCGAAGTCCTGCATGCGGATGTAGCCGGTCGTGTCGTCGATCATGAAGTACGCGGGCACCGTCGGAATGTAGACCTCGTCGCGCACCAGCTCGAACTTGATCATTTCCGAGTAGCCGCGGCGTTTGACGCCGACGTAGACGGTCGTTCCCTTCGCGCCGCGAAGCTTGTGCATCGCCTGATCGACGGTCCAGCCTTTCGTGTCTTCGCCGGCCACGTTCGCAAGCACGTCGCCGCGGCGAACGCCCTTCTTGTACGCGGGCGACTGCTCGAACACCTGCATCGCGGTGATGTCCCCGTCGATGGCTTGAATCGACACGCCGATGCCGTAGTAACGGCCTTCCTGCCGTTCACGCATCTGCGCGTATTCTTTCGGGCTGAAGAAACTCGAATGCGGATCGAGCGTGCCGAGCATGCCGCGAACGGCGCCATACACGACGTTGTCCGAATCGACCTTGTCGATGTAGGTCGTCTCGATCGCGTTCAGCGCAGCAGTGAAGGCGCGATAGTGTTCCGGAACCTTGTCATCGGTCGCAAGCGCGCTGCGTCCGAAGAACCCGCCGACCAGGGCGGAGACGAGGATCGCAAACAATACTGCGGGCAGGGGACGGTAGCGTCGCATGATGGTACCCTAGCAGATAACTTCCTTACAAGCAACGACTTCTGGGCATCTTTCGTGCCCGGAACTTCTTGACCCGTTACGTTGCCGTTCCTATAATGACGGGAGCGGTCCCGCCCCGGTTTTTTGGGAAAGTAGGAGTCACATGTTTGGTTCCATCGGAATGCCCGAGCTGATCATTATTTTCGTGATCGCTCTCATCATCTTCGGCCCCCGCAAGCTGCCTGAGCTGGGCCGATCGCTCGGCAAGAGCATCGCTGAGTTCAAGAAAGCGTCCAACGAGCTGAAGAGCACGCTCGAAGAGGAAATCCGCCTCGAGGAGCAGCGCTCCGCCATCGAGGAGAAAAAGGCCCAATCGGTGACCGCGCCTCCCGCGAATCCTACGCCGCTCGCTGACGAGCACGCGTCGGTCCGCAAGGTCGACCAGAGCGCGTAAGCGCGCCCCATGGCCCTCGTGCCGTTCCCGAGCCCCCAGTCGGGGGCTCTCCAGATTCCTCCCGACGAAGACGACGACAGCGCAGCCGGCGGAAAGATGTCGTTTCTGGAGCATCTCGACGAGCTCCGGAAACGCATCGTCAATTCGGCCATTGCGATAGCCGTCTGCGTCGTCGTCGGCTTTGCGTTCATCAACAAGATCGTCGACTTCATCCTGGCCCCGACGCGAGGAGCGCTGCCGGCCGGCGTGAAGATGATCTATACGGAGCCGGGCGAGGCGTTCTCGCTGTACGTGCAGATCGCGCTCATCATGGGCGTCGTTTTGGCTGCGCCGTTCATCATGTATCAGGTCTGGATGTTCATCGCCCCGGGTCTGTACTCGAACGAGAAGCGGCTGGCGATTCCGTTCGTCATCTTCACGACGCTCGGCTTCGTGCTCGGCGCGGCATTCAATCACTACATCGCGTTTCCGTTCATGATGGCGTTCTTCGCCAGCTTCAACACGCCGGACCTCGCGTTCATGCCGCGGCTCGATGATGTGTTCGGGCTCTACACGAAGATGCTGCTCGGCATGGGCATCGTGTTCCAGATGCCGACCGTCGTGTTCTTCCTCGCGAAGATGCGGATGATCACGGCGTGGTTCCTGCTCAGCAATTTCAAGTACGCGTTCCTCATCATCTTCATCGTCGCGGCGGTCATCACCCCAACCGGCGACATGATGACGCAGACGATTTTTGCCGCCCCCATGGTCGCCCTGTATATCCTGAGCATCGTGATCGCCTGGGTCGTTGGCCCGAAACGCTTGAAGGCGCCGAAAGAGCCCGCCAGTTAAGCTCCTAAGTCATTGATCGATTGACGATTGCAGCCCAGCCGTATTATTATTGCTGAGTTGCCTTGCTTGTACCCCGGAGGGTACGGCCGATGACGACCGCCTTGAGACCTTCGTACCTCACGGCCGCTTTCATACTGCTTTCGACGGCGGCTTTCGCCCAGGCTCCGGCCACCCCGAACCAGACAACAACGCCCGCAACCCCGCCCGACGAGGCCACTCGTCCGGCCACGACGACATTCTTCGGCGACACGGGAATCTGGTACGTGCCCACCGGAGAGGTGCTGGGCGACGGCAAATGGTCGGTGAGTGCGTATCGGCGTGGCACGAACTGGATCCAGGGCTACACCAACGTCGCCGACTTCGCTGGAACCTTCGCGTACGGGGTGAAAGACCGGGCGGAAGTCTTCGGATCGTTTCTAGTCGACACTCGGATCGATCGCGACCTGCGTCCGATCTTCGTCAACGATCCCGCTTTCGGCGGCATCATTGATCGCTATCCGCTGGTGAACCAATACTGGACCGGCGACAACATCGGCGACCTCTACCTCGGTGCAAAGTTCAACCTGTGGTCGGAGTATCGTCAGAATCCGGCCGCCATCGCCGCGCGCGCCATCGTGAAAGTTCCGACCGGCAAAAAGGACGCTGGCGTCAGCACCGGGAAGCCGGATGTCGCGTTCGATTTCATCGTCAGCAAGGAAGCGTCGAAGCTGGTCGAACTATCCGGCTTCGGTGGATACGAGTTCCGCGGCAGCCCCGACGGCATCGACGCACCGACTGGCGCGTTTCGATGGGGAACAGGTGTCGCATTTCCATCGCGCAACATGCTGCGGATTTCCGGCGAGTTGAACGGCTCGATTCCGTCGAATGACGTCGCAACGATTACCGGCACCTCGATCGTCGGAACCGATTTGACGCGCGCGCCGGTAACGTCAGCGACCGAGAACATCACGCGTGCGACACTCGGTCTCACGTTCCAGGCAAAGAATGGATTCTTCGCCGGCGCGGGCGTCAGCTGGAACGTGCCGACGCGCGCGAGGTCGGGCTCGTTCACCGATGAACCCGATGTCGTCGGCGATTACTACGACGTGCAGTTCCGGATCGGCTACCACCCCGGTGTCCACGTGTACGCGCCGCCTCCGCCGCGCGAGGCACCGCCGGGGACGATTCCGGCGCCGCAGAATCGTCCGCCGACCGTCCGCGCACGGTGTGAGCCTTGCACCGTGGAGGTCGGCAAGACATCGACCGTCACGGGCGACGCGCAGGATCCGGACGGCGACACCTTGACGTATCGCTGGTCAGCGCCCGCCGGACGGTTTGCCAACGCCGGGGATCGACAAACGGTGTGGACCGCGCCCATGCAGGAAGGTCCGGTCCCCGCCACCATCGTCGTGGACGATGGGAAGGGCGGCACGGCGTCGGATTCGGTGACGATCCAGGTGATCCGGTCAACTCCAGTCGTCGAACTTCGCTTCGAGGACGTCTACTTCGACTTCGATCGGTCCACGCTCCGTCCGGAGGCTCTCCGGCTGCTCGACGATGCGGTCGCGCGGCTGCAGGCAAACCCCGACAAGAACATCATCATCGAAGGCCACACCTGCAACATCGGGACGGCCGAATACAACCTGGCGCTTGGCGATCGCCGGGCCAACAGCGTGAAGCAGTACTTGATGTCACGCGGCGTGCCGGCCGGCCGTCTGGAAACGCGCAGCTACGGTGAAGAAGCGCCGAAGTTCGACAACGCGCGTGAAGAAACGCGACGGCTGAACCGCCGTGCGTCGCTCGTGGTGAAGATACAGTAAGAGGAAACCGCGGAGACCGCAGGGATCGCAGAGAAGAATCTTCTCGATCCTTTGGGGTCTCGGCGGTTTCTTCCGTTCGTTGCTAGAATCTGTCCGTGCCCATCAGGGCGTCCTCCTCCAGACAAATCGACTCGCTGATCGCGAACCTGAGTGCGGAAAATGCCGTCACTCGGGAAACCGCGGTGGCGCGCCTCACGCTCCTCGGCGCGCGCGCGGTTGAACGCCTGATCGCAGCCACGGATTCGATGCCGCCGATCGCGCGGACAGCCGCCTGGCGTGCGCTCGAAGCGATCGGCGATCCGCGCGCGCTCGAACCGGCGCTCGCGTCACTCGCCTCGAGCGACCTCGAACCGGAGGTCGCGGCCGCGGCGGTTGGCGTCGCCCGGGCGCACCTCCGCGGCGTACACGGCGCAGCGGCGGTGGACCGTCTGGCGACGGTGCTCTTCGATCGAACGCGTCACGAGACGCTGCGGCTCGCCGCGCTGCGCGCGCTGCGAGATCTCGAGCCCGCGGCCGTCGCACCGATCCTTGCGACGCTCGCAGACGATCCGAACGGCGCGATTCGCCTCGAGGCGGCCCTGCGCGGTGGGAACGCGCCGTCCAGCTCAGAAGATACCGCGGCGGTGCTCGCTCGCGCCCGTGAGGGAGAACTCCCCGACGATCCCGCGATTCTCCGTCACGCGCTCGCGATGTCCGCGCAGTCGTTGCCTCTGCTCGAGCTGCTCGAGCTGGTCAAGCGGATTCGAGAGCGTGAGGGGTCGGAGCCGGCGAAGACCAGGGAACAGTGGCGAATCGCGAGAGGGGCAGCGCATGTCGCCCTGGCACATCGCGGAAGCCGCTTGGCGGTGTTCGACTTGAGAGAATCGCTCGAAACCGCCAAAGGACTGCTGCCGGTGGAATTCCTCGAGGCCCTCAGGCGCGTCGGCGATGCGACCTGCCTCGAGGCGATCGCTGGTGCGTACGCGAAAGCCAGGGATGGCTGGTGGCGAGAACATCTCGCCGAGGCGTTCAAGGCCATCACCGCGCGCGAAAAACTCACGCGACGCCATGCCGCGCTCAAGAAGATCGAGAAGCGTTGGCCGGGCTGCTTCGCAACCATGGCTAAGGGCTAAAGGCTGATGGTATAGGGCCATGACGCGGCCATCGACCGTGAGCCATCAGCCATGAGCCATCAGCCATGGCTAGTAACTCTTGGCAAACCAAGCCTCTGCGTGCTGCGCGTCCTTGTCGCAGCGGATACATCGGCCTGACGCTGCCGGCGGATTCAGCGGCATGTTACGGATCGTCGCCTGCGTGTCGGTTTTGATCTGCGCTTCGCAGTCGGTCGACCCGCACCACGGCGCGATGACGAACCCGGGCCGTCCTTCCATGACCTGCTTGAACTCGTCGTAGGTCGCGACGCGCTGCGTGTGGTCGGCGCGGAACGCCACGGCGCGATCGAGCAGATTCTGCTGAACGGCCTCGAGCAGCGCCCGCAACTGGGCCGGCAGGTTGCTCATCGAGAGGCTCTGTTTCTCCCGGGTATCGCGGCGAGCGACCAGCACCGCCGACTTCTCGATGTCCTTCGGCCCGATCTCCAGGCGCAACGGCACTCCGCGCAGTTCCCACTCGGCGAACTTCCAGCCTGGCCGCTCGTCGCGCTCGTCGAGGGTGACGCGGATGCCGGCGCTCACCAGTTCCTGTTGGATCTCCTGCGCCTTCGGCAGCACGGTCTCGCGCCAGTTGTCGCGGCCGATCGGGACAATCACGACCTGATACGGCGCGATTCGCGGCGGCAGCACGAGTCCGCTGTCATCGCCGTGGACCATAATCGCGGCGCCGATCAGCCGGGTGGTCATGCCCCAGGACGTGCCCCAGACGTGCTGAACCGACTTGTCCCGAGCCTGGAACGTAATCTCGAACGCCTTCGCGAAGTTCTGTCCCAGGTTGTGTGATGTTCCGGCCTGGAGCGCGCGGCCGTCGCCCATCAGCGCTTCGATCGAATACGTCCGCAGCGCGCCGGCGAACTTCTCGCTCTCGCTCTTCATCCCCTCGACGACCGGCACCGCCATCTCGGTTTCGAGCGTCTCCTTGTACATGTGAAGGATCTTGAGCGTCTCGTCTTCCGCCTCGACGTCGGTCTCATGAGCGGTGTGTCCCTCCTGCCAGAGGAACTCCGTCGTTCGCAGGAACGGCCGCGTCACCTTCTCCCAGCGCACCACGTTCGCCCACTGGTTGATGAGAATGGGCAGGTCGCGCCACGACTGGACCCACTTGGCGTACATCGTTCCGATGATCGCTTCAGACGTCGGCCGGACGACGAGCTTCTCTTCGAGCAATTCGCCGCCGCCGTGCGTCACGTAGGCGACCTGGGGCGCAAAGCCCTCGACGTGCTCGGCTTCCTTGTTCAGCAGCCCCTCGGGAATGAACAGCGGAAAGTACGCGTTGACGTGGCCTGAGGCCTTGATGCGGCGATCGAGCGCCTGCTGGATCAGTTCCCAGATCGCATACCCGTACGGCCGGATGACCATGCACCCTTTGACGGGCGAATAGTCAGCCAGCTCCGCTCGACGAACCACGTCGAGATACCACTTCGAAAAATCCTGCGAGCGGGGCGTGATTTCGGTGACGAACGATTCTTTCTCGGGCTTCTTCGACATGAGAGTTTCTTCCGGCAGTGATCAAACACGGAGGACACCAGGGACACAAAGGTAACAGTCTAATACGCGACGCTGGTGTCGACGACATGGATACGCCAGCGGCGATCCTGGCGGTCCGGAAAATCCTCTCTATAGTGCCCGCCACGGCTTTCCTCTCGACGCAGCGCCGCGCGCGCGATCAATCGGGCGACCGTCAGGAGGTTCCGATGCCGGCTGTATTCGGCCGGCGGCAATGATGACGATGCGTTAGCGCTCGCCAGGATCCGAACCGCATCGACGAGCGCGTCGCGCGAACGGAACAGTCCGGCGCTGCGCCACATCAGATCCCGGATGCTTGCCATGGCTAAAGGCTGATGGCGAACGGCAGATGGTTCATGAACGCCGCCATCAGGACCATATGCCATCAGCCGTGAGCGCTCTGCCATGATCCGATCCTGTTTGAGCGCAGCAGCACGAGGTGCCTCCTGCATCGCTTCGGCGGCGCGCGCACCGAAGACAAGACCTTCTAACAGCGAGTTGCTCGCAAGCCGGTTGGCGCCGTGGACACCGGTGCACGCGACCTCGCCGGCGGCAAAGAGCCCCGGCACCGATGTGCGCCCCCACTCGTCGGTGTCGACGCCGCCCATCATGTAATGCGCTGCCGGGCCCACAGGGATGCGATCGCGCGCGAGATCGAGACCTGCCTGCGCGCACATCGCGGCAATCGTTGGAAACCGGTGCCGGACGTAATCCGCATCAAGGTGGGCGAGCGTGAGATAGACGGATCCCCCACTCTGCTCGGCCTCGCGCGCGATGCCCCGCGCCACGATGTCCCGGGGCGCCAGGTCGCCGTCCGGGTGATGGCGAATCATGAACGCCTCGCCTCGATCGTTCACGAGGCGGGCGCCTTCACCGCGAAGCGCCTCCGAGATCAGGAATCTTGGCGCGCCGGCGAGCTTCAACGCGGTCGGATGAAACTGGACGAACTCGAGATCGGTCACGCGCGCGCCGGCGTGAAATGCGAGCGCGATGCCGTCCCCGGTGGCGACAGCGGGATTGGTCGTCTCTCTGAACACCTGTCCGGCGCCGCCTGTCGCCAGAAGGATCGCACCGGCCCGCACCTCACGGCCGGCGTCGGCCGCGTCGAAATACCGCAGGCCGCGCGCACGGCCATCCTCGACGATCAAATCGGTAACGAGCGCGTGATCGATCGTCTCAACCGAGGGCAGCGAGCGCACACGCTCCCACAGCACGCGGCCAATCTCGCGGCCGGTGGCATCTCCCGCATGCAGGACCCGGCGGACGCTGTGCGCCGCTTCGCGCGCCAGCGCCGGACGGCCGTCAGCGTTACGCTCGAACCGGGCGCCCCAGTCCAATAGCTCCAGCACGAACCGCGGGCCATTCGTGACCAGCGTCTCCACCGCTGACTCGTCACAGAGTCCGTCGCCGGCGCGAAGCGTGTCCGCGGCGTGCAACGATGGCGTGTCGTCGGCGCCGACGGCTGCGGCGATGCCGCCCTGCGCGTAGCCGGTGTTGCTTTCAGCAGGTTCGGCCTTTGTGAGCACGAGCACACGGCCTGCATCAGCGAGGCCGATCGCAGCGCGCAGGCCCGCGACGCCGCCACCGACGATGAGAAAATCGACTGAGTGCACGTGGATGGTATCCTACCATTCGCATCTGATGGATCCTGTTCGGATCGACCTCTCCACGCCTTCCCGCGGCTACACCGTGACGATCGGCGACGGCATGCTCGACCGGCTCGGCGCGACGCTCGATGCGATCGGCGCGCCGGCGCGGCGCTTCGTCGTCTCGAGTCCGCTCGTCTGGCGGCTGCACGGTCCGCAGATGACCCGCGCGGCCGCGCTGACCGATCCGGTTCTCGTGCCCGACGGCGAGCGGTTCAAACAGCTGCCCACCGTCTCGCGCATCTACGACGCGCTTGTGCGCGCCAGCGCGGATCGAGCGTCGACGGTGGTGACGTTCGGCGGCGGCGTGATCGGTGACATGGCAGGTTTCGCAGCGGCGACGTACCTGCGCGGCATCGCGCTCGTGCACGTCCCGACGACGCTGCTCGCGCAGGTCGACAGCGCGATCGGCGGCAAGGTTGGCGTCAACCATCCGCTCGGCAAGAATCTCATCGGCGCCTTCTATCAGCCGCACGCCGTCGTCATCGATCCGCTCGTCCTCGGAACGCTTCCGCGGCGCGAGTTCCGCGCGGGCCTCTACGAGGTGATCAAGTACGGGATGACGTCGAGCGCATCGCTGTTCGACCGCGTGGCGCGCGATCGGAAAGCCATCTTCACACGGGCGACCGAGGCCTTGATGCCCATCATCTCCGAGTCATGCCGAATCAAGGGCGACGTGGTGACGGCTGATGAGCGCGAAGCCGGACCGCGGCGGATCCTCAACTTCGGCCACACGGCGGGTCACGCGCTCGAAGCCGTGACCAAGTTCCGCCGGTTCCGGCATGGCGAGGCGGTCGGCTACGGGATGCTGGTCGCCGCGGAACTTGCAGCCGCCCGCGGTGTGTTGGTCGACCGCGATCGCCAGGCCCTCGCCGACATCATCTCGAGCCTCGGACCGCTGCCGCCGATTGCCGACCTTCCGGCTGCGTCGATCCTCGACGCCATGCGACACGACAAGAAAGTCGTCGCCGGCAAGCTGCATTTCGTCCTGCCGACGGCCATCGGCGCGACGGCGATCGTCAATGATGTGAAAGAGAGCGAATTGCGGGCAGCCCTGAAGAAAGTCGGCTTCGGAAAGTGACTATTCGAAGCCGTGTTCCTTGAGCTTGCTCAGGAACGTCTTGTAGCCGACCTGCAGAATCTCGGCCGCCCCGCCGGGGCTGCCGCCGGACTCCTTCATCGCCTGCTGAATCTTCCTACGCTCGACTTCGAGCAACGTCCGCTTGGACGCTTCGGCGAGCGTGCCTGACAGATCGATTTTCCCCCACGGACCGCCATCGTCGTCGACGGGCGTGCTCGCGATCGCTCCTCGAAACGAGAGGTGCAGGTGACGGGGGTGAATGGTCTCGCCTTCAGTGAGAATCGCCGCGCGCTCGATACAGTTCTGCAGCTCGCGCACGTTTCCGGGCCACGGATAGGCGCAGAGCTCCTCCTCGGCCGCCGGCGAAAAGGTGAGCGACTTCTTGTTGAGATCGCGGCAGAACTTGTCGATGAAGTATCGGGCGAGCGTCGGGATGTCCCGCGGACGATCGCGAAGCGGCGGAATGAGAATCGGGAAGACCGAGAGGCGGAAGAAGAGGTCCTCGCGGTACTGGCGAGCCGCCACCGCCGCCTTCAGATTCCTGTTCGTTGCCGCAACGACCCGAACGTCAACGTGCAGTGGCGCGGTGCCGCCGACGCGCTCGAAGCGCTTCTCCTCGAGCGCCCGCAGAATCTTGGCCTGCAGCAGCAACGGCAGATCGCCGATCTCGTCGAGGAACAACGTCCCGTGGTGCGCGAGCTCGAACTTGCCCGGCTTTCGTTGTGACGCACCGGTGAACGCGCCCTTCTCGTGACCGAACAGCTCGGTCTCGAGCAGCGTCTCCGGAATCGCCGCGCAATTGATCGCGACAAACGGACCATCGTTGCGCGGGCTGAGCGCGTGCAGCGCCCGCGCGAACAGTTCCTTGCCCGTTCCGCTCTCACCCTGGAGCAGGACCGTGGTATCGGTGGCGGCCGCACGATGCAGCGCGAGCGACACCTGTTTCAGCTTGGGATCGTCGCCGACGATCAAGGGCGCGCCGCGCCGCTGCGCGAGCTCGTCCTTCAGGATCATGTTCTCGGTCGCCAGCCGGCGCTGTGTCAGCGCACGCTCGACCATCAGCAGGAGAT
>Ga0306921_10003379_pt1 | contig 16200 bp, 13 predicted proteins | sample sta12Cox44000080_FD_203760 | JGI IMG/M metagenome (GOLD analysis project Ga0306921, IMG submission 203760) | Lab enrichment of tropical soil microbial communities from Luquillo Experimental Forest, Puerto Rico - statoxic.12C.oxic.44.000.080 (v2)... | ecosystem: Environmental > Terrestrial >...
ATGAAGAGAATCGTTTTGGGTTTAGCCGCCGCCGGCTGCCTCGTCACTGCGCTCAACGCACAGGGCGACAATCCGCAGCCGACCTGCAACATGTGCCCCGGGACTTACATCCCGGTCGACGAGCTGCAGTCCTACGTAAAGAAGGCGATCGCCGAGAAACGAGTCGACCAGCAGGTGCGCGATGTCGACATCGGTAAGTCCCATGTCGCGATCGGCATGGTGTATCGCGGCAAGCTCGACGCGCCCGGAAAGGAATCCGTCGCCGAGCACGACCTCGTCAGCGAGGTCTATCACATCGTCGACGGCTCGGGCACGCTGGTGCTGGGTCCGGATCTCGTCGGCAAGAAGCGCCGCCCCGCGACGGCGGAAACCGTCCGCCTGTTCAACGGGCCGGGCAACAATTCCGAGGCGATCCGCAACGGCGTGACCTACCAGCTCAAGGCGGGAGACGTGGTCATCATCCCGGCCGGCACTGGGCATCAGTTCACCAAGATCGACGATCACATCAGCTACATCATGGTGCGCATCGATCCCGACAAGGTGACGCCGGTGATGGACGAAGCGGCGTCGAAAAAGTGGCTCGAAACCAAGAAGTAGATCGTTTGCCTGAGAACCGATCCGTAGATCCGTAGGATGGGTAGAGCGAAGCGAAACCCATCATCGGCCATTGGGGCGATGATGGGGTTCGCAAGAGATCAATCCATCCTACAAGAGCGATGACGGGAGGACACGATGCTGTGTCGAATTTCGATCGGCGCAATAGCAGCAGCGGCAGCGCTGAGCATGACGATCGGCGCCGCACAGGCGCTCGACGAATCCAAGTACCCCGACTTTTCAAGCCAGTGGATCAGGATCGGCGGCGTCCAATGGGACCCCAGCAAACCGCAGAGCCGCGGACAGCAGGCGCCGCTGACACCGGAGTATCAGGCGATTTTCGATGCGAGCCTCGCCGCTCAAGCCGCGGGCGGGCACGGCAATGACTTGCGGTTCACCTGCAGAACGTCGGGCATGCCGCGGATCATGACCGCCGTCTATCCGATCGAAATCATCATTCAACCGAACATCACATACATATTGTCCGAATACGTCATGCCGCGCCGCATTTACACCGACGGCCGCACCCGGCCGGAAATCGTCGAGCCGGCCTTCGCCGGCTACTCCACGGGCAAGTGGATCGACGAGGATGGCGACGGTCGCTACGACGTGCTCGAAGTCGAGACGACCCACTTCAAAGGCCCGCGCGATTTCGACGTGGACGGCCTTCCGCTCCACCAGGACAACCAGACCATCATCAAGGAGAGGATTTTCCTCGACAAGGCCAATCCGGACATCCTTCGCGACGAGGTCACGACCATCGACCACGCGCTGACGCGCCCGTGGACGGTGATGAAGAGCTACAAGCGCGAGCGCAATCCGATCTGGAACGAGTACGATTGCAACGAAAACAACAATCACGTCCGCATCGGCACCGAGAACTATTTTCTCAGTGCCGACGGCTACCTGATGCCAGGAAGGAAGGGTCAGCAGCCGCCGGATTTGCGATATTTCGATCAAGCGCGAAAGTGACCGGCGAGCGGCTTCGACGGGCGGCGGCGCTCACGTTCCCGCCGCGGGCCCCCGCAACGGGCGCTCTTCCATGAGGAGGAGCGCTGCGGCGCCGAGCGCGAGAAACAGCCCGGCGGTGGCGAACATCCAGCCGAACACGTGGGAGACGTCGGAGCCGAGCGCATTCGCCGCCTGGATCACGACCTCGGCGCCGCGGCCGCGCTCGACGCCGACCCCGAATCCGGCCACGACGATGGCGCCGAGAATGGCGACCTCGAGCGCACTGATCAGGGCGCGGAAGAAATTCATTACCCCGGTCGCGGTCCCGACCTGATGGGGGACGACCGCGTTCTGCACGCTCACGGTGCAGACCGGATAGGTGGTGCCGCATCCGACGCAGACGATGGTGAGCGCGATGAGCACCAGCCACAGCGGCGCCGTCGGCCACAACGCGAGCAGTCCGATCGCCGCAATCGCACAGCCGAGCCCCGCGATCGGCAGGCGCTTGTAGTGCTCGGCATGGCCCAGCGCCCGGCCCGACAGGATCGATCCCGGCGTCGACATCACCACCAGCGGGATGAGGGCGAGGCCCGAGACGGCGGCCGAGAGCCCGTGCACCACCTGGAAGTACAGCGGCAGATAGATGGTGAGCGCGAGCGTCGCGCCCACCGCGCAGGCGCTCGCCATGGTGCCGGCGCGGACCACGGGATCGGCGAGGATCGGCAGCGGCAGGAACGGTTCCGGCGCGCGGCGCAATTGCCAGGCAAACAGCGCCGTGAACACGACACAGGCGAGAAAGAGCAGGACGATCTGCAGCGACATCCAGGAATATCGGGTGCCGCCCCAGGCGAGCGCCAGCAGCAGCGCCACCGCCGCGACCACCATCAGCACGGCGCCGATCAGGTCGAGCCGGTGCTTGCGGTCGTGGCGGGGCAGCTTCGCGAGGGCGGTGTTGATCATCACCGCGCCGACGATGCCGAGCGGCACGTTGAGCCAGAAGATCATCGGCCACGGCAGGTGCTCGGCAATGAATCCGCCGAGCAGCGGCCCGGAAATGCCGGCGCTCACCCAGATGGCGCCGATCAGCGCCTGATAGCGGCCACGCTCGCGCGGGGTGGTGGCGTCGGCGATGACGATCTGGACCAACGGCATGATGCCGCCGCCGCCGATCCCCTGCAGGGCGCGGCCGAGGCTCAGCACGATCATGTTCGTGGAGAGCGCGCACATCACCGAGCCCGCCGTGAACAGGGCGAGCCCGATCAACAGCATCATGCGCCGGCCGTGAATGTCGCTGAGCTTGCCGTAGAGCGGCGCAACCGCAGTCGAGGTCAGGAGATAGGCGGTGACGACCCAGGGCAGGTTTTCGAAATCGCCGAAATCGCGGCCGATGGTCGGCAGCGCGGTCGCGACGATGGTCTGGTTGAGCGCGGCGAGAAACATGGCCAGCATCATCCCCGTGATGATGCGGCGCACCTCGAGATAGCTGAGCGGTCGGACCGGCGGCGCCGAAAACGCCGACTGACGTAGCTCGACTTGCTGGCTCGCCACCCGCACTACTCGGCGGCGATCGGCGCGGCCTCGCGCGGAGGCGCCGGCGGCGCGGACGCCGGACCGCGCAATGGACGCTCCTCGATGCCGGCAAGGCAGACCAGCGCCATGAGGAGGCACGATGCGGTGGCGATGAAGACCCAGGAGAATACCGAGGAGAAATCCGCGTCGGGCACAACGCCGCTCTTCGCCAAGCGGTCGAGGGCGGCGACGCCGCCGGACGCATCAACCTTGGTGAGGATGATGGCGCCGAGGCCGGCGACGATGATAGTGCCGCCGAGCAGCCGGAAGAAATTCAGCGTCCCCGTGACGATGCCGAACTGATGCGGCAGGACGGCGTTCTGGCTCAGCACGGTGGTCACGGGATACATGGGCCCGATGCCGGCGCCGCACAGGGCGAGCAGGCAGCAAACGGCGGCGAGCGTCAGCGCGGTCGGCATCGCCGCCATGACGGCGAGGCTCGCGATCCCGATACCCAGCCCCGCCATCGGCAGGCGCATGTAGCGCCGGCTGCGGCCGAGCGAACGGCCCGCCGCGAACGCGCCGATGACCGTGCCCGCGGTGAAGGCGATGAGCGCGGTGCCAGACACCGACGGCGAGGCGCCGAGCACCAGCTCCAGATAGAGCGGCACGTAGATCGACAGGCCGATGATGGCGCCGATGCTGAAGAAGCCCACCACGACGATCCGCGTCACCACCGGTTCGCGCAGCACCGAGGGCGGAATGAGCGGCTCGTCCGCGGTGGCGAGCCGCAGCGCGAACAGGCCCCACATCGCGGTCGACGCTGCGATCAGGCCGAGGATCTGCCAGGACGCCCACGGATAGCGCGACCCGCCCCATGTCATCGCCAGCATCAGCACGATCGCGGCGCCGACCATCAGGGCGGCGCTGACGATATCGAGCTCATGCGGGCGCTCATGGCGCGGCAGCTTTTCCAGCGCGCGGTAGGTCATGACGAGCGCGACCGCGCCCATCGGCAGGTTGATCCAGAAGATGAGCGACCAGTGGACGCGGTCGGTGAGCACGCCGCCCAGCACCGGGCCGATGACGCTCGCGATCATGAACATGACCGCCGAATAGCTCTGATAGCGCGGCCGCTCCCGCGGCGACACCAGGTCGGCGATGATGGCCTGGGCGATCGGCAGGATGCCGCCGCCGCCGATGCCCTGCAGCGCCCGCGCCGCGATCAGCGCCCACATGGTGGGCGCCAACGCACAGGCGACCGAACCGAGGATGAACACGGTCACGCCGGTCAAGAGGATGCTGCGGCGGCCATAGATGTCGGACAGCTTGCCGAACAGGGGCGTCACCGCGGTCGCGCTCAAGAGATAGGCGGTGACGACCCAGGACAGGCTCTCGATGTCGCCGAGATGGACCCCGATGGTCGGCAAGGCCGGAGCGACGATGGTCTGCTCCAGCGCGCTCAGGAACATGGCGAGCATGATGCCGACGATGATCTTGTTGACCGCGGCCGGCGGCAGCGGAGCGTGGAACGCAGCCTGCGCCGCGTCGCCGCCGCCCGTCGCACCGCCGCCGGGCGGCGCAGGAGGCGAATTCGCGGCGCCGTCGGTGCGGGGGGCTGGCGGGGAGGTCATCGTTTTCTCGCGTTTCCGGAGCCGCTGGGAGGCTGCACGGAACAGGGGTGAATGGAAGTCGGAGAGAGCCATATGCCGCGGCCGAGCCGGCTTTTCAACGCCGCCGGCCGCGCAGGTGGTATGAGGAATCGGGCCGTGGGGCAGTGCTCACTCGGGTCTCGCCTCGGCTTCCCTCCCGTGAGAGACCCGGGACGGGCGCGAGGAGCACGTTTATGCAGAACAACCCCATGCAAAGTAAATTCTGGGCAAGTTTCGGTGGGGCGGCCAACGGATGGGTTGGGAGGCGGCGTCCAGTGTTTCCATAGCGGTCGCAAACGCGATAGACTGACCGCAGTGCAAAAAATCCAATGGCGCTCGGCACGGGCCAAGGGAGGATGGGATGAGAACGATCTGGATGCTGACGGCGAACTGTCTCATGGCCGCCAGTCTTTTTGGGCCTGCGGCATTTGCGCAGAACCCTGAGGCAGAAGCTGCCGCGGCCCGCGCCGCCGCTGCTGCGGCCGCCGCCCGCGCCAACGCGCAAGTTTCGCCCAACGATCCGCTCGAGAAGACCTGCCGCATCGGTCCCCGCTCGCGCGAAGTCGAGATCCAGAAGATGGAGCCCTTCAAGGTCTTCGACAATCTCTACCATGTCGGTCCCTGCTACGTGTCGTCGTGGGTCCTGAAGACTCCGCAAGGCGACATCCTGTTCGACACGGCGCAGGAGCCCTTCGTCGACATGATCGAGGCGAATATCAAGAAGATCGGCGTCGACCCGCACGACATCAAATACATCGTCGTCGACCATGGCCACCTCGACCATTTCGGCGGCGCAAAGCGTCTGCAGGAATTCACCGGCGCGCGCGTCGTGGCGACGCCCGAAGACTGGAAGATGATCGAAGATTTCGCCGGCAAGCCCAACAACCGAGACGGCAACAAGCCGACCGAAGTGCCGAAGCGCGATATGGAAGTGCGTGAGGGCGACCACCTCGACCTCGGCGATCAGCATCTGATCATCCACACGGCGCCCGGCCACACACCGGGCAATCTGTTCGTCGAAGGCCTCGCGCTGCATGATGGTGCGCAGACCTATCGCGGCATCTGGGGTGGCGGCGGGGGCGGCGCGCCGGGCCTTGCCGGTGCCCAACAGGGGGTGAAGAACGCCGAGAAGCTGAACGCCGTGAAGGGCGTACAGGTCTACATCATGACCCATGCCTGGCAGGACCCGAACGGCTATCCGGGCGGCGGCATCCATGAGCGCGCCAAGAAGCTCGCCAACCGCAAGCCGGGAGACCCGCATCCCTTCGTCGATCCTGCGACCTGGGACGCGCGCGCCAAGCGGCAGCTTGAAACAGCCAGGAAAGTGCTCGCTGACGAGCAGGCGAAAGCGGGCGCACCCAAGGCGAATTAGCCAAAGTCTCGGCCGGGCAACGCGCCCGGCCTCCGTCTACTTCCCGGCCACGGCTTTCAGCAGCCGGAGACGCACTTGCCTTTGCCGTCGAATTCCATTGTGCGTTCGCTGATCGCGAGGTAGGCGGGTGCCTTGACCTGCTTGATGAGCGCCGCCGTCTGGGTGTTTGCCTTCAGCTTGCCGCCTTCCGTCGCCGCCTCGTTCACGTGCGTGAAGATCACCGAGGCTGGCTTGAGCAGATCATTGACGGCGTACGCGCCGGACTGGAACAGGCCCGGGTTGGGCCCGAGGTTGATCACGGCCAGGTTTGCCTTGTGAAAATCGCTGATGACCGTCTTCATGTCGCCGAAGACAGCCGTGTCGCTCGACAGGTAGGCGACGAGCCCATTCGTGAACTTCACCACGAAGCCGACCGGTGGGCCGTAGCCGAGCTGGGCGCCGTCCGCTTTCAGCAGGTCCTGCTGGGCCTTCGTAAGCAGCGAGGGGTTTACGTCGTTGACGTGCGCAGAATAAACAATCGTGAATTCCACGCCCTGCCGCGCGCCTTCGGTCCGGGCGGTGAAAACGCCGCCCAGGTCGATTCGCGAGCTGCATGCCGCCGGAACCGGGACGTTGACCGCCAGAGTGGCGCAGAAATCCATCGGCTTGCTGCCGCTGCCGCGAATGGCGCCCACCTTGTTGTGAATGAAGCCGGCCATCGCGCGGGTCGTCACCAGGACGGCGTTCTTCGCCGCGACGACTTCGGCGGTGGTCGAGTTTGGCGCCGGCACCCTCGCCGAATTCGCGCAGGTGCCTTCGCCCGGCGCCTTCAGCTTGGAGTCGCCGACGTGATCGCCGTGCATGTGGGAAAGCAGGACCAGGTGAATGGTGCCGAGCCGTGGATCGTTGCCAGCGGTCACGTTCTGCGCCGTGTCATAGAGGAAACGGACGCCGGTTGGGTCCTCGAAAATCATCGCGCGGTCATTCGCGCACAACTCGCCCGGGTGCGAGCCGATGGGCGTGATCTTGACGTTCTGTGCGAGCGCCGGAAATGCAGCGAGCAAAACGGCGAATGCTGCGCAAGCGATCTTCATGTCTTTCCTCCTGAAAGTTTGATTCTTGTTAGCCGGTCGTCGCCGCGCGTCACATCCGCCGGATGAGCGCTTGTCCGGGGCAGCTGATATCGGCAGGAGACGGAGAATAGGGTAGCCTTTTGTCGGGAGTGGCGCACTTCGAATCTTTCGGCTTTGGTGAGGCGTTGCCCGATGGCCTCGGGCAGGATGAACGTGACCACGCCCGGCCAGCCGCAGTTCACCGTCGGCGCTTGCCGCGCGCGGCTGTCGGCATGCGCAGCGGCCAGGACACGATGTGATCCTCGTACTCCTCGCTGCCGAGTTCGTTCTCGGACAGGCCGACCCGGCCGCGCACCGACACCCCGGCCGCGTGCACGCTGTCGGGGTCGCCGGATACCAGCGGATGCCACCAATAGAGGTCGCGGCCCTCCGCCACCAGGCGATAGCCGCAGGTGGGCGGCAGCCACTTCAGCTCGGCGATGTTGGCGGGCGTGAGCCGAACGCAATCGCTGACCTCCTCGGTGCGGTTCGCATAGTCCTTGCAGCGGCAGGTGAAGTCGTCGAGCAGCGTGCAGCCGACATCGGTGTAATAGATGCGCCCGCTGGTCTCTTCCTCGATCTTGTTGAGGCAGCAGCGACCACAGCCGTCGCACAGGCTCTCCCACTCGGCCTTGGTCATCCGTGCCAGGGTCTTGCGGCGCCAAAACGGCTTTTCGTCCATCGGCCTCACCTTCCTGCCATTGCGACCCCGGCCGGCACCCCGGCGCGCCCGCCCCGTGCCTGATGCAAGCCGGCCACCAAACTGAATTTTTCGTCGGAATCGGCCCTCAAGCGGTTGAAATGTCAACAACTCTCCGGCAAGACACGAGTCCGGCGCGAATTTCGCCACGCCCGCGCCAACAAATGTTCATGTTCCAGCTTATCTCTCATTGGCCCGGCGATGCCCATGAGCTAGATACGTTTGAGCTGGGTACGTTCAACCGAGTCTGGATCGTTCATTCCGGTCAGTAACGGAGCGACCGTGCAGGATCAAGTTCCGAACGAAGGCAAGCCGGACCAGCATGAGCTGGGCCAGGACTTGACGGGCCAGGAAGTGCCCGGCGGCAACCAGCCGGCCCAGCCGTTGACTTTGCCGAAGTCGGGGCTCGCGGGCCGCTTCAGGCATTTCTTTCTCGATCTCGATGCCCGCCTCGACTTCGGCCTGTTCCGCGGCGGCTTGCTGGCACGCGAGGCGTTCGAGCGCTATCGCGATCTCATGGACCGGTTTTATGTTGCGGGGTGGCGGCGCTGGCTCGTGATCGAGCCGCTGTCCGAAGCGGCCACCATGGGCCTCGGCGGCCTCGTGCTGATGCTGGCGCTGGCGGGTCCGGCGTTTCGCGAGACCTCCGACGAAGACTGGCTGAAGAAGTCCGAACTCGCGGTCACCTTCCTCGACCGCTACGGCAACGAGGTCGGCAGCCGCGGCATCAAGCACAGCCATTCGGTGCCGCTCAACGAACTGCCCGACCACCTGATCAAGGCCGTGCTCGCCACCGAGGACCGGCGTTTCTACGAGCATTTCGGCATCGACGTCCCCGGCACGTTCCGCGCCGTCGTGACCAATGCGCGCGCCGGCGGCGTCGTCCAGGGCGGCTCCTCGATCACCCAGCAGCTCGCAAAGAATCTGTTCCTGAGCAACGAGCGGACCATCGAGCGCAAGGTCAAGGAGGCGTTCCTCGCCCTGTGGCTCGAAACGCGCCTCACCAAGAACGAGATCCTGAAGCTCTACCTCGACCGCGCCTATATGGGCGGCGGCGCTTTCGGCGTCGACGCTGCGGCGAACTTCTACTTCGGTAAATCGGCCCGCGAGGTCAATCTCGCCGAAGGGGCGATGCTCGCGGGATTGTTCAAGGCGCCGACCAAGTTCGCACCGCACATCAACCTGCCGGCGGCCCGCGGCCGCGCCAATGTCGTGCTCGACAACCTGGTCGAAGCAGGGTTCATGACCGAGGGTCAGGTGTTCGGCGCCCGTCGCAATCCGGCCCGCGCGATCGACCGCCGCGACGAGGGCGCGCCGGGCTATTACCTCGACTGGGCCTTCGACGAGATGAAGAAGCTCGTCGACACCTTCCCGCGCTCGATCACCGACCGCGCCTTCGTGGTGCGGACCGCGCTCGATCCCGGCCTGCAGCGCAACGCCGAAGACGCGGTGGAAAACCAGATCCGCCAGTTCGGCCGCGATTACCATGCCAAGCAGGCAGCCGCCGTGCTCGCCGATCTCGACGGGGCGGTGCGCGCCATGGTGGGTGGCGTGGACTACAATGTGAGCCAGTTCAACCGCGCGACCGACGCGTTGCGCCAGCCCGGTTCCTCGTTCAAGCCCTACGTCTACGCGACGGCGCTCGCCAACGGCTTCAAGCCGACCTCGGTCTTGGTCGACGGGCCGGTCTGCATCGGCAACTGGTGCCCGCAGAACTACGGACGGTCCTATTCGGGCTCGATCACCCTCACCCAGGCGATCATCCGCTCGATCAACGTCATTCCGGTCAAGCTGTCGATCGCGCTCGGCAAGGGCAATCCCAAGATCGGCCGCGCCATGATCGTTGCGACCGCGCGGCGATTCGGCATCAAGGCGCCGCTGCCGGACACGCCGTCGCTGCCGATCGGCGCCGACGAGGTCAGCGTGCTGGAGCACACCGTCGCCTACGCCACCTTCCCCAACAAGGGCATGGCGGTGACGCCCCACGCGATTCTCGAAGTGCGCTCGGGCACCGGCGACACCATCTGGCGCTTCGACCGCGACGGTAAGAAGCCGAGCTTCGCGATCAGCCCGCAGGTCGCCTCCGACATGGCCCTCATGATGAGCAAGGTGGTCGAGGAAGGCACCGCCAAGCGCGCCATTCTCGACGGCATCAAGGCGGCGGGCAAAACCGGCACCACCAACTCCTATCGCGACGCCTGGTTCGTCGGTTACACCGGCAACTTCGTGTGCGGCGTGTGGTTCGGCAACGACGATTACAGCCCGCTCAATCGCATGACCGGTGGTTCGCTGCCGGCGCAGACCTGGCACGAGATCATGGCCTATGCCCATCAGGGCGTCGAACTGAAGAACATCACCGGCGTCGGACCCAACGGGGCGAGCGTCGGGCCGATCCTCGAGGGCAACAAGAACGAGGCGCTGCGGCCCGTCATGCTCACCAACAAGGGCGTGCAGTCGCTGCTGCGGGTCGAGCGGCTCATGGACGAAGCCGGCCGCGCCATGCTCCCGGTGCCGGCGGCCTCGGATTCGCCGGCCACGGAGTCGGCCACTCCAGTTTCGCCGGCCGCGACGCAACCGCCGCCGAAGCGGGCCGACGGCAAGGTCGGCAGTGTGGCGGCGGCTTCCAATTGAGTTCGTCGTCAGCCGCATCGCGACCCGGCTATCGAGCTTGCGGGGCGCGATTCCGAAAAGCTCTGCAACTGTTCGGGATCATGATGTAAGTTTGGAACATTGAATGCGGGGACGTGGCGGCGCCGTGATGCCGCGAGCGGTTTCCCTAGCGTTCCTGCCGAGGCCGGGCCGAAGGTGCGACTGCTCATCGGATTGCTGCTGTCCTTCGTCGTCGCTGGGGCGATCGGCCTCGGCTCGACGTGGTTTGCGCTGTCGAGCAACCTGTCGTTCGGAGCGCTTTCTCTCGGCGCCTGGAAGGCCAATCCGCGCAGCGGCACCGCCGGCATCGATCCCTATGCGCGCGCGGTGATCGCGCGCAACGGCGAACTGCCGGTCGGCACCGGCGACGGAATACGATTCACCGCGAGCGTCGACGATTCCGGCCGCCCGCTCGACGGGCGCTGCGACGTGGTGATACGCGGCACCACTCCGGCAGCGCGTTACTTCACCTTGACGCTCTATACTCCGTCCGGAAGCCTGGTCGCCAATTCGCTGTCGCGGTTCGGGTTCACCAGCCAGGAGCTGGTGCGCGATCGCAGCGGCGATTTCGAAGTGGTGGTCTCGCCCCGCGCCCGCCCGGGAAACTGGCTGCCGACCGGCGGCGTGGAGCGCTACGTCCTCGTCATGCGCTTCTACGATACGTCGCTCGGCATAGCGACGCGCGCCGGCCGCGAAGCGCCGATGCCCACGCTCACCTCGTCGGGAAACTGCACATGATCCGGTGGCTGCTGTGGATCGCAGGCGGGCTGGTGCTGGGCGGGGTGGTCCACCTCGTCAGCATCATGTGGCTGCCGCGCACCGCGACCCAGGATGCCTATGCACGGCTCACCCCCGTCGCCCCCGTCAACGGCTTCAAGCTGCTGCCCGCTCCGACTCCCGCGGATTCCACCATGCCGTTCATGGATCCCGCCTTCGCCACGGCGGTGTGCCGCTACGACCTCACCAAAGGTCCGGTCAAGCTCTCGGTGCCGGTGAGCCAGGCCTATACCTCCGTCACGTTCTATACCCGCTACGATGTCGCCTATTACGCGGTGAACGATCGCTCCGCCAGCCGCCGTGCCATCGAGCTCGACCTGATGACGACCAAACAGCACGACGACCTGCCCGAAGACGAGGACGTGACGGCCGCCGACCGGCTGATCGTGGAATCGCCGACCATGACGGGCCTGATCGTGGCCCGCGCCTTCAGCCCGGAGCCGAGCCTGCTCCCGACCGCGACCGCCGCCCTGACCGGCGCGCAATGCCGACCGCAATAGCCGCGCGACGTCATTACGGGCGCGCCCTTGTGCGAACCGAGGCGGCCGCGCCAAGGGACTCTGGATTCCGGGTCCCCGCGAACACGCTTGCCCCGGAGTGACGACCGCGTCGGCTCGCACCGATTAGAGTTCGGGCGACAATGCTCTGGCCGCCGCACCTATGTCGGCGCCGCGCGCTTGCGCCGCTTGCGACCGGATGACGGTTTGGAATCTCGCCTCGACAAAACCGACGAGACCGGCGAACGGGTGCCTTCGCGCTCGATCCGCACCACCGGAAGGATGACCACCGTCGCCGCGCCGGCCGGAACCGGCGGCGGATTTTGGCGTGGCGCGCGCCGCGCTTCCGAAAATACAACGACCGTGCCCATGGCCTCTCCCGGACGACAAGCGAATCGGGGGGATATCGACATTTCAATGGCCGAAGCGATCCCCCGCACGATTTGCGCCCGTCATGGTTAATAGCTGGTTAAAAAATAGAATGTTCGAAAAACCTCGAAATCCGGAATGGGATTGGCAGTTCGCGCGCCAATTGCGCCGCCGGTTTCGCGCCGCTTATCCCGAACGGGTATTACCAGGCCGAAAAGCCATTACCTTTCATTTACGACGAATTTGAATCGAATTTTCATCTCCGCCATAACTGCGCTACAATTTTTTTCATCGGGCAACACGGGAGGGTATCGTGAAACATCGTTTAGGAGCAGGTGTCGCCATCACCGCGATCATGGCGGCGGGTTGGGCAATGGCGGCGGACATGCCGCTGCGGGCAGTCGCGCCGGTCGGCGTTTACGATTGGAGCGGCATGTATATCGGCGGCGTCCTCGGTGGCGCCTGGGCGACCAACGACATCTCCGATCCCGGCCTTGGCGTCCTTGGAACGCTGGTCGGCGTGCCGGTGATCCAGACCACCAACTCGAGCGGCTTCATCGGCGGCATCGAGGGCGGCTCGAACTACCAGTTCGGCAATCTCGTGGTAGGCTGGGAAGGCGACATCACTTGGGGCGGCGTCAATGGCACGAACACGACGAGTTTCGGCGCTCCCCTGCTCCCGCCGGGAGTATTGACCCGCTCGATCACCGCGGACACCAACTGGATCGCGACCGCGACCAGCCGCGTCGGCATCGCGCACAACAACTGGCTGATCTACGGCAAGGCCGGCGTCGCCTGGGCCAACACCAACTACACCGACAACTGGGCGATCACCGGTGGCCCGGCGCTGTTCTCCGGCACCGGCGGTGCGACCCAGACCGGTTGGACCGTGGGAACCGGCGTCGAATGGGCGTTCTGGAACAACTGGTCGGTCAAGGCCGAATACGACTACCTGGATTTCGGCAACAAGACCGTCGCCATCAACGGCACCGTCCTGCCCGGCATCGCCAACATCCCCGCTTCGTTCGGCGTGCAGAACGCACAGCACATCAACGAGTTCAAGGCGGGCTTGAACTGGCGTTTCGCCCCGAACTACTGGTGATATCCACCTGAAAAGACGGAAAAACTGCCCCAAGCCCCGGTTCGCCGGGGCTTTTTTTGTGCTCTGTTCAGCGCGGTCGAGCCCAAGTCCATGTCGCCAGGGTTCGTTGCGTCGATCTCGCTCAGGAACATGCTGTTTGTGGTGATGGCCGGGACGAGCCCGGCCATCACTTAAAGAGTCACTCGATTAGGAACGAACGCCGCTCTAGAGCGGGGCAGGCGCGATATTTACGACGTCCGCGCTCGGGCCGTTTTTCGGCGACGGCTTGGTCCAGCGGAGATCGCCCCTGAGGTTGGCAGCGGCGGTCGCCGCCTTGGAGAGCGTGATGCTGAGCTTCTCCTGGTCCTTGGGGCCACTGCGCGGCAGCTTCCACGTGGCGACCGTGGCCTTGGTCCTGTCGTCCGTGTGGGTGCCCTGATAGCCGGTACCGGTCGCCGCCACCACGGTAGTGTCGGCCGGGATGGTGAGGCTGACCGTCAAGCCCTCCGCAACAACGCCTTTGCCTGGCATGCCGTTGTTGGTGATGGTCAGCGGATAGGTCACGCCGTTCGCGCCGGTCTCACCTTTGGCGAGCTGCGCCGCGATGGGTGCGCGGACGCCGATTTCGTCACGCGCCCAGTAGTAGATCTGCCGCAACGTTCCGGCCGGCAGGCGCACCCTGCTGAAATTGCCCATGTCCAGGTTGGTGCCGGCATTCCCGATCGCCGTTCGATACTGCGGCATTGCGGTCGTGTGATTGTAAACCAGGTTCGAGAAGTACTCGAAGTCCATATTGTACAGGCCCATGTTCGCGCGCGGGCCATTGAAGGTCGTGCCGTGACACTGCCCGCAGCCCATATTGATCATGGTGGCTTGGCCGGGAGGAGCGCCCGGCGGAACCTCGAACCGCCATTTGCCGGGCTCTGCCGGCTTCGGCAACGAGGCGAAATAGGCGGTGAGATCGGCCGCATCCTTTGCGCTCACCTGGCTTTCGACAAAGGCCGGCATGACGCCCCAGGGCTGGCGAACGGCGCGCTCGATCTGAGCGGCATTCAATCCACGACCGGCGAGATCCGGCCCGAAGCCGCCCTCACCGTTGAGGCCGTGGCAGTTCTTGCAGTCCGTTGCTCTGGGCGCGAGCCGGTCCCAGTAAGCCTTTCCCGCCGCGGCGTCGCCCGCAGGCTGGGCTGAAACGGTCTGCGCGATCGGCAGCATTAGCATTGCGACTAACATTTTCTTCATGGGATTCCTCCACTGGAAGGCAAATACGGCGATATGCAACCCACGCCGCTAGAGCGGCGCAGGCGCGATATTGACGACGTCCGTGCTCGGGCCGCTCTTCGGCGCCGGCTTGGTCCAGCGGATATCGCCCCTGAGGTTGGCTGCGGCGGTCGCGGGCTTGGAGAGCGTGATGCTGAGCTTCGCCTGGTCCTTGGGCGCGCTGCGCGGCAGCTTCCACGTGGCCACCGTGGCCTTGGTCCTTTCGTCGGTGTGGACGCCCTGGTAGCCGGTCCCGTCGCCCGCCACCACAGTGGTGTCGGCCGGGATCGTGATGTTTATCGTCAAGCCCTCCGCGATCACGCCCCTGCCCTGCACGCCGTTGTTGGTAACGGTCACGGGGTACGTCACGCCGTTGGGGCCAACCTCTCCTTTGGCGATCTGACCTGCCATCGGTGCGCGCATGCCGATTTCGTCGCGCGCCCAAAGGTAGATCTGTCGCAATTGCCCTTCGGACAGGCGGGCCCTGGAGAAATTGCCCATGTCCAGATTGGTGGCATTGTTTCCGAGCGTGGCCCGGTATGCCGGCATGGCGGTCGTGTGGTTGTAGACCATGTTGGCGAATTCGGCGAACCCCATATTGTAGGCGCCCAAACTGTTCCCACGGGGGCCGTTGAACGTTGCGCCGTGGCACTGGCCGCAGCCCATGCTGATCATGGTGACTTGGCCCGGAGGAGCGTTTGGCGGAACCTCGACCCGCCATTTGCCGGGAGTCGCCGGCTTCGGCAATGTGGCGAAATAGGCAGCGAGATCGGCCGCGTCCTTGGAGCTGACCTGGCTTTCGACGAAGGCCGGCATGATGCCCCAGGGCTGGCGAGCGGCGCGCTCGACCTGGGCGGCACTCAACCCACGCCCGGCGAGATCCGGCCCGAATCCGCCTTCACCGTTGAGGCCGTGGCAGTCCTTGCAGTCCGTCAATCTGGGCGCGAGCCTGTCCCAGTATGCTTTTCCCGCCGCGGCGTCCCCCGCGGGCTGGGCTGAAGCGGTCTGCGCGAGCGGCAGCATAAGTACGGCGACCAACATTTTTTTCATGGGTTTTCCTCCGGAAGGCAAACAAGACGATACGCAACCGACGCCGCCAGCGTAACAGCAAGCCATCCGTCTGCCAACGACCCTGGCGGCGAACGACACCGCCCGCCGTTCGCTCCGACCAAGCGAACAGCGGGCGCGCTTCGGCCGGATCGACGGATCAGAAATCCGCCTTGTCGGCTTGCGGGATCGGGAACAGGTTTTTGCTGAAGTGATCGCCGTTGTTCTCGGCACACACCGTCTCCAGCAACTGGTTGTTCACCTTGCGCCAGCGCTTGATCATGTGAAGCGGCTCGTTGAACGTGTCCGGATCATCGACGCTCACCGAGGCTTCGAGCATGCGGCCATCGGCGGACACCTTGTAGCGTTCGACCACGTGCTCCTTTTCGCTGTGGGGAGTGCGGTAGTTGTCGATGAAACTGTTTTTGGTGGACAGCCCGATGGTATCGATCACGAGCGTGTCGCCGTTCTCGTAATGGCCGATCGATTCGCCGAACCATGAGGGCTGAACGCTCTCCGAATGCTGGTCGGTGAGATAGATGCGCCGCACCATGTGATCGCGCTGCCAGATCATCCAAACTTGTTTCGGCGTCTGGATGAAATAGAACGGCTCCGCCGGATAGAGGAGTTGCCCGGGGACGCCACCCGGGT
>Ga0306921_10003382_pt1 | contig 16196 bp, 19 predicted proteins | sample sta12Cox44000080_FD_203760 | JGI IMG/M metagenome (GOLD analysis project Ga0306921, IMG submission 203760) | Lab enrichment of tropical soil microbial communities from Luquillo Experimental Forest, Puerto Rico - statoxic.12C.oxic.44.000.080 (v2)... | ecosystem: Environmental > Terrestrial >...
CGAGCGCAGTGACCATTTTTTCAGCGACATGGAGAAGATCATGCGAGAAAGCCAACTGCCGGCGTTCAGTGCCGACTCACGGGAATTCTTTGCCACCACGAGTCGGCAGATTGAACAAATGACAACGGAGCTGGACGGGCTGATCGGTAAAGAGGGCACCCTGGCTAAGTTCACTGAGGAAACAGACGCCGAGCTCAAGGCTGCCGACCTTTCCTCTACGACCAAAGCCACACGCGACGCGGCCAGCGATTCTCGACTCGCTGCGGACGAGCTACGGCGCTCTCTTCCAGCTATTCGCGACACACTCGCGCAACTCCGCGAACTTGCGCGACTGCTGGAAGAGCAGCCAGAGTCAGTGGTTTATGGTCCAAGGCCTACGAGTGCAAAGCACCCATGATTCGCGCAACGCGGACGGGTTCGTGCCTGCTGTTGATGTTCGCGAATTTGGCACTGGTCGCGTGCGAACTGCGCCGCCCCGCGACTCCGCCGAGTCGAGTGCTCGAGCCGCAGTTGTTGGAACCACAGCTGGCAGAACACTCGGAGACGGTGGCGAAAAACCCGGATGCCGCCTCGATTCATTTGCTATCGACGGAATCTCATGGAAACTTTGGCCGCCGTGTTCTGCACCGGCAACCCGATGGTGAGTTGGTCGAAGACCCTGTTTGGAGGTGGTCCACTTCCCCGGATCGTTATCTTGATACTGCTTTGCGTATGGAGGTAGCCTCCAGTCCTAAGCTTCGCCTTGTCGACGCGGGTGACGTTCCAACACTTGCGGCGGATCTCCTTACGTGGAGCCTGGAATCTTCTGGCGGCGCGCGACTCATCGGGGCCGTTGAGTTTGAGGTGACCGGTACGGACCGAGTGGTCCATACACAAATCGTGCGTGGCAGCGAGTCCGTGTCCGAGGAACTGCCCGGCAATTTGGCAGCCGCCGCCGGGCGCCTGATGCGCCACCTCGCATCGGAGGAGCTCAGTTTTGCGTCAAGTGAGCGACAGGTTTTGCATGAGCGATCGATTTGTCGCAGTGCAACTTTTTGCAGGGCTTCCACAATATGCGGGGTCCGACAGCGAATTACTGCTTGCCCGCTGACTTGTTCGCAGGAGACTGGCGTTCAGGCAGCGTTTGGCATTTGTCCCTCGCCTTTCCAGATCTGCTCGCCTGTCACAGTGTTGCTGTAGTGGTTATATACGTACTTAGCTATTTCTTAAGGTCAACTGGAGGCCCGCTCACTCGGGCCGCCTTGAGGTTAACGCTTACCTCAACGCGATCGGCAATTTTGATGAAGGGTATGCCGCTGTTCATCCCGTATTGCTTCCGGTCAAAAGCCATTGTGCCACTGATGATTTCGGCACCGGTGCCGTGACCTTCCACTTTGAGGGTGAGCTTTTCAGCCTTGGATACTCCGCGAATAGTGAAGTCGCCGTCCACCTCGAAGGTGTCCGGACCAGTCTGGACAATCTCGGTCGAGTGGAAAGTGATGTAGGGATTCCGCTTGACGTCGAAGAAGTCCTTGCCCTTCAGCTTATTGTTCTTCATCCCGCTTCCGGTATCCACGCTATCGGCTTGAATCTTGATATCGAGCACTCCAGTAGACACATCTGGAGAAGTGAAAGTCATGTCAGCGTCCCATTTGTCGAACTTGCCTTTGATCGCCACCGACGCTTCAACATCGAAGGTAACCGTGCTCTCCGCGGGAATAACCTTGAACACGGGCACATCCGCAGCGTGGCCTCGACTTGTGGATGCAACCAAAATGGACGCTAGAATACAGAAGATGCTCAACCCCATGGTAATTTGTGAGACCTCCTTTTGGACCGTCTGGTGCGACGAAATAGGGGCGATGCTATTCCCGACGTGTCTTCAACGCCCCTTAATTCGGCGGTTTGGAACGGAACGCCTCCTTTGCCTCAAAGGCAAGGATGTTGATTAATTGGCAGAGCGTGACTTGGGCACCTGACAAAACCAACAAGGCCATCAAACGACGTACCTCTCAAGTAGGTATTATGAGGTATTTGCCTGGTTTTCCGCTTCGTCTGGCCTTCCTGCGGATGGCAAAATTTAGACTTTCTGGCCGTTAAGGTTGACAGAAGCAAGACGACAGAGTAGCTTCACCTTCGATCACTCCCGCCCACCAAAATTTGCGAATTGAGTCTAACGATACTGAGTAGAGTAAAGCCGTATTTTCGCTGAGACAGAATGTCATCCGCCCTGAAAAATCGAATCCAAGCCGTGAATCGAGCGCAGAGGTCGACATTGATTTGACATAGCAGGTAGGAGGCGAGATCGCATAGATGCGACTCTAAATGCCGATGCATCAAATTTTTTTGCGTGCCTATTCATTGGTGCCCTGGCCGACGTCTCGGCGCCTAATCCACAGGAACTACGCAAAGTGTACGGCGAACCAATCATGGAGCGTTTTGTCATGCAGAGCGGCATCACTCTAACAGTGGGATACGGCTCCGATGGCCGGGCATGTCAATTTCTGATTGTGCCTAGACAATCGCTCAGACAACTGCAAAGCCCGGTTCCACCGATGTCATCACCAGCCGTCTCTGCCACTCTACAAGAACTCTTACCTGTCGCCACGACCGGAAGACAAATCAGCGCAACCACTGCTGGGTGAACGAAGCCAAAGTACGATTGATAACCGACTACGAAAACGCGTCTATCGATGGCGATTTCTGAAAGAGAGTGAGCACCATGACAAGGCCAAATCTTCTCATTTTGGTGGGTTGGATGTGCCAAGCAACCGCATGGTTTCTTCATGCAGCCCAAGCACCGGATTTTAGTGTGGTTGTGCCTGGTTGGAAAGCATTCCGTCTCGCGGCCTGTGGCGTTTTGCCGTGCGCAGGTATCGAGTTTCGGGGAATGATCTATGCTGTGCTCGCAACCATAAGCGTGATAACGACGCTATTTTTCATATTGTATTCGCCGTGGGTTGTGCTGCGAGGAACGCGAACCGTTCAAAAATCTTCGGCATGGTTTGCGGGTGCTGCCTTTGTCTTTAATACTCACTGGATTGTGATCTTCAGGGCCCAAGGGGCCCTACTCATGAGCGGATTCTTCCTGTGGTGGTTGTCCTTTCTCCTGTTGGCTATTGGACTGTTCCGTTTGCCAGAAATAAAGACAAGAGAGCTTCTGCCCAGCCGAGCTTAGACCGAATCCTCACAGCTCAAAATCTTGTTAACTATTGCTTGAAGACCACGGATGGTCCGCTGACTTGGTCCCCTTTTAGGTCGACGGTTACCTCGACCCGGTCAGCAATCTTAATAAACGGGATACCGCCATTCATCCCGTAGTCTTTCCGGTCAAATTCCATCGTGCCTGTAAGTTCGCCGTGGCCTGTTCTTTTTCCTAAAAGAGTCAGGTGCAGCGTTTCAGGCTTCGACACACCGCGTACCGCGAAAATCCCTTGGAGGTCAAAGGTGTTGGGGCCGGTTTGCACCACACTGGTGGAGTGAAACGTGATATACGGGGCGTGCTCGACGTCGAAGAAGTCTTTGCTGTTCAGCTTCTCATTCTCCATCCCGCTTCCCGTATTTACGCTCTTTGCTTGAATCTTGAGGTCCAAAACGGCGTCCTCAGCGTGATTCGAGGTGAACGTAAGGGTGGAATTCCATTTGCCGAAAACGCCCTCGATAGGCACGGAGGCCTTCACGCCAAACCTAACTGTGCACTTGACTGGGGTGATTTTGAAAATGGCAACATCCGCGGGTGTCTGTGCCCACGTCATCGATGCTAACACAGTGGAAGAGAGGAAAAAGAAAACTGACCGCATAATCGGCCGTAAGCTAAATCAAGTCCGAGCCGACGGCCACTGTCAAGATTGACAGGTAGGTTAGGCATCGATTAACGGGGCAGCCCGACACGCGTCCGCCAACTTTATGCGCTTCTTGTGACAGACATATCCGGATTGGTCTCTCAATTCGCGGCCCCCTGAGCGGTCAGCATACGTTTCTTTCAAGGGATGGCGACTTTCGTTAGAATGCCCAAACCGCCTCTGGCTGCAACAATGGCACGTCCACCCTCCGCTGCCAAATCGCTTTGGAAACTGGGAGATCTGCCTCCAGCGCAACTGAGCCGCACCGTTTTCGAGCAGATGATCGCAAATGATATTTTCGGACGGGCTGCTGAGTTAGCGTTCTATTTTCTGTTCGCTCTTTTTCCCCTGATTCTTTTGATGACTACGTTGTTTGGCATATTCGCCTCGCACAGTGCTGAACTGCAAGACAATTTACTTTCTTATTTCGCAGATTTTCTTCCACCGACGGCATTCCAACTTTTGAGAAGCGTGACCGCCGAGTTGGCCGTACACGCGAGTCAGGGGAAACTGACCTTTGGCGTCGTTTCTGCCCTCTGGGTTATCTCTAGCGGCGTAACTTCAATGATTTCCTTTCTCAACTTGGCCCATCACGTCCGCGAGACTCGATCCTGGCTGAGAGTTCGCGCAACAGCACTTGGACTAAGCATTCTTATCTCCATCCTGCTCCTCACGGCGATGTTTATGGTGCTGGTGGGCAGCCGTTTTGTTGGCTGGTTGGGGACAGGGCTTCGATTGCATCCGATGCTCGTCTCCATTTGGAAAGGGATGCAGTGGCCGGCTGCTGTCGTCTTCGTTGGCATATCGTGCTCGTTAATTTATCACTTCGGTCCTAATTTGAAGCAGCGACGCCGCTGGCATTGGCTCACGCCGGGTTCGGCCTTCGGCGGGCTTCTATGGTTAGCGGCCTCGTTCGGGTTCCGCACGTATCTCCATTTCTTTAATAACTACAGCGTCTCGTACGGATCGCTGGGAGCGGTGATGATACTTTTGGTCTGGCTCTATGTCACCGGACTGGTGTGCCTTATCGGAGCAGAGATCAATGCGGAAATCGTGCGCGCTGGCAGGCTCGGAGGATCAGAGTGAAACCTCTCCAGGCAAGGTCTTGATTGACGAGGGGAAATCGGAAACTTGAAGTACTATCCGCGACAGAATTTCCCGGGTGATGCTGAGTTTCAAAAAAGCCCTCGTAATCGCTCTGCGTAAGCGGGCTACGCATGCGGTTTCAACTTTCACACTTTACCAAATTCGACAGCCATCCAGCTCACTAATCTGTCCCCAGCTAATTACTCCCTTCAACGATGACTGATCCTGACAATTCCGGTGTCACTTCGGGGGTTCACTTCGTTTTGCAATCCTGGGGGCAACTAGGCATGTCGTGGCGCGTTGCTGTTTTCGCATCTCGTTGAACTGGCGTGCGTTGGTATGTGAGGGCCTCTCGAGACACACACAAAAGAAGGCTTAAAAGGCCGAACCTGGGACCTTCAGGTGGGTCTGTCTGAGCTTTCCAAAATTGCTCAAGAAACCGGAGGAGAATGCTATTGCTTGGGGAACCTCCACCCTAGTTAGTTTCAAGCGTTTCTAGGAACAGTTTCAGAAGGCTCTCGACTATCGGTACTATCTCTTGTTTTTGGCCACGCCGAGGAAAAGCGCCGGTCTTCAACGCACCGGGTAGAAACCGAGGTCTCAAATTCTGAGGTCCTGACCCGCGATAGCGTGTGAGTTGAGGCAGCCAAGTGAGTTGCTGAGAAACGTGCCAGGCAGGCGCTCATCTCTTGAAAAAAGCAGGCGCGTTACTGTGCACGGACTGTGCACGAATGCATCGTTTTCAACCTTTTGAGCGAAAGCGGAGTCCCCGATTTGTTGGAAACGTTAGTAGTTAGAAGAAATGGAAGGAGCTGTTGGAATAGAATTTTGTGCGCCCAAGGCAGGCGCGCTACCAGGCTGCGCTACGCCCCGGCTGAACAACTACTGTACCACGAACGACTTAGAAACGCTATTTACTTCTTCTGCACCTAACACCGATTCACTGTGGCCGCTTTTTTGGTTCAGTCCGCCGCTGATGGCGCGTTTGGCAAAGCCTTCCGGAAAGAGGAGAAAAGCCCCTTTAAAGATTAGCCAGATCCCAGTGAAGCGCTGAGGCAGGCAAAACGCTGTCATCCTGAGCAGGTCAGAGGGATCTGACCGGCTCGGGCGGCCGGCCCTCGTTTGACTCCCGGCCGTAATGGAGCATCGCCTTCCGGTCATATAGGGTCACGGCCACGACTGGGCGGGCTGCACATCTTAGTAGAGCTCTTCCACCCTGACTCGTCGCAGACTCCTATACGGTGAGGATGATTCCTTCTTGAACTCGCTTGTGGGCTCCCTATGAGAGTGCGCGTGCTTCGGCGACGGTGAGCTCACGGTCCGGACCATGGGGAATCACCGTCTGCCCGGGCTCCAGACGAAGCTGCCTACCGTCGATCTGCACCGAAACAATCTCCGGCTCAAACGACACCAGCCCGGAGATCCGTCCAACTTCAGCATAGGCCTTACGATACGACCACGCCGCTAACCGTGCGTCACCAATGTCGTAATAGCTGCACACCCCTTTGTATGGACAGAACGTCTCGTGTTCCACGAATGTCAGCCCGGACTCCTCGATGTCTGAGCGCGGTACGTACCAGCGCGGTGCGAACCCCGACTCGTATAGCACTAACGCCCGCCTGGTATCGGCAACCACGCGCTCGCCATGGCGCACCACCAGGTTTCGGGACGATTGCCGGATGTCGATGCGATGGTAGCTGTCGGCGGCGTGGCCCATTATCCGTTCTTCTTCTTCGTAAAACGCATCCATTGCTGGCCACGCAAACGCCACCCGTCCGCTTAGCTCGCTCGCGTAAGCGGGTAGGTCAATGTGCCGCCATGCCGCTCGTGGGGCGCGCCGCTCGCCAGACCTTACGGTAAACCACGCGGTGGACCCCAGGTCGGCGTGCTGCGTGGAGTGCTCGTTCCGTTCCAGCGTTTCGGGAACAACGTCGGTTTCGGGGAAGTAGGCTACCGGATAACGCCCAGGTTCGAAGAGCAACAAGACGTTCTCGCTGTCGGCGATCCAATTTCCACCGAAGCGCACACGCATCCGTCGGCGAAGTGGCTCGACGTACAGCAGCCGTTTCGGAAGCGGATCGGGCACCAGAAACCGGCCGATGGCTCCCGGTGCGAGCGGACCTTGTTGCCAAGACAGTCCCATAGTCCTCCCCCTCAGAAAATCCTCGACGAAATGCTATGACCCAGCAGTACATCCCAAAGCACACGCCGCGCAGCGACGTCACGCATGCTTTGCTTGTGTCCGGTCAGCCCAACGCCCCATCCAGTCGGCGATGGCCCGTCCAATCTCGTCCGGCGAATCTTCCTGGACAAAATGGACCCCCGCGACCGTGACCTCGGTCTGCGCAGGCCACGCGCGGACCGCGTCGAGATTCGCGCCGCCGCCGAGGAGTGCACCCGGGTTGGCCTTTATGAACAGCTTGGGTACATCACTTGTCGCCAGCCATTCCGCATAGGCGGCCACGATCGCGTTCACGTCGGCGGGTTCGCCCTCGATAGGGATCTCTCGAGGCCACGTCAGCGTCGGGCGTCGCCCTTCGCCTGGCTCCGCGAACGGCCGCCGGTATTCCGCCATCTCCTCGGCCGTGAGGGTGCGTAAGACCGCACCTGGCAGGATCTTCTCGATGAAGAAGTTTTCTTGCAGGACCATCTTCTCGCCGGCTTCGGAACGCAGTGCTTGCAAGAGTGGACGCATATTCATCACGTCCCAGTGGTCCCAGCCTTGCGGCCGCACAATCGCCTCCATGTACGCAATACCCTTCACTGCCTTAGGGTGCCGGTTGGCCCAGTCGAAGCCGAGGCCCGAGCCCCAGTCATGGATGACAAGGGTGACCCGCTCGCGCACATTCAGGGACTCGAACAGGGCGTCGAGGTAGCGGCGTTGCTCGACGAAGCGATACGAGCCAGGACCGCTGTGCGGCAGTTTGTCGGAGTCACCCATGCCGATCAGGTCGGGGGCAATGCAGCGGCCCAGTGGCTGAAGGTGCGGCAATACGTTACGCCAGAGGTACGACGAAGTGGGATTGCCGTGCAGCAGCACGATGGGATCGCCCTGTCCCACCTCCACATATGCCATCTCGCTCCCGAGGACCCGCCACCGCTTCTTTTGGTACGGAAATGCCGCAGAGATCATGTTCGCCCTCCTCCCCTCCTCTTAGTAGCCAACTACATCTAGTGGTCCAACCCTTCCGAACGCAACCATTGGCCAGACGAGAGAGAACCAATCCTCCGTGCCGGACCATGGCCTTTTGGGCCACGCAGCATCAGATTCCAACTCTGGTCGCGAGATACAAAAACTTATTATGTAAGACTGGTTACATTCCTGGGAACGGAGTCACTGTCGGGCTGTGGACTGACTCCAACGGAAGCAGTCGTGCGAGCCACGCCCTACCTCGAACCATGTAGAACACCCGAAGCATGGAAACACTGTATTGTCACTTTTGCTCCCAGGGACTAATGAAAACTTAGAACTCAGGCCCCATTGCTGACCCAGCGCAGCAAGCGCAAAGGGAGACACAGCGATGATGCGAGCAATACCACCAATGAACATCCTTCGTTGGTTTTTTCTCACGGCCTGTTTTTTTTGTTGACGCCATCTTTTTCTCCAGCTCAGGTCGCGGTTGTGGTTCGGATCGGCCCACCGCCTCTGCCAGTTTACGACCAGCCCATTTGTCCGGGTGAAGGTTACCTCTGGACTCCTGGTTACTGGGCGTGGGACCCCGATACGGAAGAACATTACTGGGTACCCGGCACGTGGGTCTTGGCGCCCGAGCCAGGCTTGCTTTGGACTCCTGGTTATTGGGGCTGGGTTGATGACGGTTATCGGTGGTATCCAGGCTATTGGGCTCCTCGGGTCGGATTCTACGGCGGGATTGATTATGGATACGGCTATCCAGGGGAAGGCTTTTACGGTGGCGGGTGGCAAGGAAATACCTACCGGTACAACACCGCGGTGACCAACGTAAACACCACCATCATCCACAACACGTACAACACACAGGTCACGAACAATGACACTACGGTGAACCGCGTGAGTTACAACGGTGGAAACGGTGGAACCACGGCGCGACCCACCGCAGCAGACACGGCAGTCGCCCGCGAGACGCACCGGCAAGCAACCCCAATGCAGGCGCAACAACAGCAGACGGCTAGAAGCAACCGCGAATTCCACATTTCGACGAACCGTGGGAATCCGCCAGTCGCAGCCACACCGAAACCAGGAGTTTTTAGTGGGCCTGGTGTAGTACCCGCGCGCTCATCGGCAAACACACCAAGTCCGAACACGAATCGTCCGAACACTCAACCGCACCCGGACGCCGAGCCGAATGCCCCTGAGCGTCCGAATCCGAATGCAGCGAAACCGCCCGAGAACAAGCAGCCCGCAGAAAAACCACAACCGCCGCGGCAGCCCAATAACCCACCAGCACGCGAGAATCCGCCCAAGAATCCTCACGAGAAGCCAGCGCCGCCACCTCCAAGTAATCCGCCGACGAACGAAAAAACACCCGAACCACGGCCCAAACGTGAGTCACAAGAAAAGCCTCCGGAACGCCAGGTCCCGCAGCCACGGCCGAACAAGCCAGAACCGCAACCCAAACCCGAGCCGCCCCCTAACCTGCTTCTCGGCAGATGACATTTGAGCAGGGCACGTAATACTCGTCGACCGTCTTCCGGGCCATGGCGGGTGTGTCCAAATCTCTGTCGGAGTCGGAACGCAACCCCGCCGGCGACATGACGGCGGGCAAAACATTTTTCATTCAGCCCGACTGAAAGCCCCTTTCAGACGCGCATTGCCGCCGAGCGCATCGCGAATTGGCAGTACGCTGTCGCGCCCGACGGCCGCTTTCTCATTAACTCTCTTCCCGCAAACACGGGTTCTCCGCTTACCCTTATTTCAGAGCGGGACGTGTCCCTTCACCACCGCTAACCCAAAAACCGATTGCATAATTCCGATAGGCTTGGGCAAAAGGAGAAAGGCGCTCGGAGATCGCAAGCGCCTCTTTTTCCCGTTCTCAGCTACCCAAACTGTCTCTCTCGGCAGATGTCGAGGCTTTATTCATCCGCCGGGGCTAATAGAGGCGCGAGGGTATTGGTAGTGGAGTCCGCCGCATGCCCGAGATAGGGCAAGCCAAAGGCGGCTTCAATCGTCTTCAAAAGCGAATAGTGCGACTGAAAGCGCGGGTCCTGAACGCCACGCACACCATAATTCGTGATAGCGATGAGCACCACTTTATCGTTGAAGTTGGCCGGAGCGTAACAGTCGGCGCCTGGCAGCAATGAGCCTGGAGCGGTGTCCGTCCCCGCATCTGGATTGTAGTTCGGGCAGGTCAGGGGACCATTGCCCTCGTCGAAAACGATGAAGAGAGCATTTCGGCCGCTCTTCCAACCGCGGCTGCCGAGGATACCATTGACCAACCATCCGGTTTCATCGTCGCCGCGTTTAACGTCAATGTCATCTGTATCATTTGGGCCGCCGCAGGGTGCGAGCGGGTTGCCGATACCGTGCATGTCGCGGCACTGGTCAGGCACGATATAGGAAAACGCAGGAGTTTTCCCGCTGCCCAGGTCACTGAACAGTTGCTCGATCGGGACTTGGTTGGCGAATTGCGCTGGATTGTCCTGAATCTCCGCGATGTAAGGAAAGGGGTTGTGTTTCACCGCATACAGTTTGGCCGTGTTGTTGTCTCCAGGCCAATTGGCTAGAGTCGTCCCCGATTCTGGGATGTTCTGCATGTACGCTCGCCAGTCTTTGCCGGCGTTAACCAACTGGCCCGCGAGAGAAGGAAGCTTAACTCTCCAGCGATGGATCGACGGGTTGGCGGGGGCAGGATAGTCGGTGGCGACAGACGGCGAGTCGTCGTCACTAATGCCCACAGTGCTCCCGGCCGGATAGCTGTGCCCGGTCGCGACAACGTCCGTTCCGATCCAATTGCCTGTGATCATCGCCACATAATTCGGAAGGCTTGGGTGCCAAACCGCGTTGTAGTCGGTCGCGACGTTGTACTTATTCCAGAGCGCCGTAATATTCGGCGCCTGTGGGTTACCAATAATCCCGTTGCTGCCGAAACTGGTAAAGCTGTTGTGATTCTCAAGCACGATCACGAACACGTGATCGAGCCGCGGAACGCCGTCTTTCTGACCTTGGTTATTCTCACCCTGATCATTCTGGCCTTGGTTATTCTGGGCAAACGCAGCAGGCATACCTACCAGGAGTCCCAAAGTGACTGCCAATGCGAACAGATGCGTTCTTATTCTCATCCAAGCACCCTCCGGCTTGTGCGCTGTTCTGAATACAATTACTCGATGTTGCCGAGATGTCAGGAGTATGAAGTCTCGGTGAAATGCTCTTGGGGTTGGAAGGTGTCGCACCCACTACGGCAATCTGCAAGTGGTATGCGGGTTCCGGGCGCTGCTAACAACCTAGCCTCCCGATACATTCGCGAACAGACACGTTGTCCTGTAACCGGAAGGATCGTCGGGACTTCGCGGTTCGTTCGGCCCCTTCTCTGGGATCCACTGTGGAGTCAGCGAAATAACCGATAATGCCTTTAAATACCGTAGCTCTCTCCTCGACGAGCCACGAGCGTCCTTAGTGTCGCAATTAGTTTCGTTTCCTGGTCTTTTTTGTCCGGAAGTTCGTCGGGAGAACGATTTGAGCTTGAGGAGGGCCTCATGCAGGTTGGGAACATCAAACCCAAGGTCTTCCAAGCGTCTCGTTGCAGATAGGACTAGATCTAAGCACAGATCGTAGAGCCTTTGCCTGTGAAAAATTCCGAGGTTGCGAACACGGCTTCTTTCTCCGGAACGACGGCGCTCAGCAGAGATAAGAGCATTTCTGCTTCTTCCTGCCACGTTCTGATGCGTGAAGTTGATTCTTCCACGTCAAGCCCGTTCATCACGAAACAACGGATGAGGAACGAATGAGGCCGGAAGTTCCCGTTCGATGCGCGCTACCTCCGACGGCTTGTAAACGTACTCTTTGCCACACATGTCGCAGCGGACCCTGAACGACCCTTTCAGAGGTGGTCGTGAGGCAACCCCATCCGTTTCGGCAAGTGGTATTTTATGTCTATAGATGAAGTTTCGTGGAAAGTGGTAAATGTGGTTTTTGCAGGTTACGACCCAGCAGTAGGAACTGTCTTCCCACATGGTCTTCTCTCCTGAGGACCATCAATGGTTGGCTGGGTAAGCCCGTCTTGCGTTATTTAACGTATTTATTGGCAAAAGACAACAACAGGGTAATAAGTCTGCGTTCTATTAACGCCTGGTAGTACCCTGCAGGGCAATTCCTCCGTTAGCGATTCGGCCGCGCCGGTTCGGCTGCCGCAAGCGTGGAAACCGCCGAACTCGGGACCTCTCGCATCCCCGGATCGCCTGTGCGACTCCACTCCAACTTAAGCTCGCCGGGTCCTGCCTCATGGGAATACTGGACACAAATCGAGTGCAGACCCTTTTTCAGCGCAATGTTTCCAATATTCGCCCCGGGGTCAAGTACGATGCGGTCATCGATCACGAGACGACTTCTTTTCTCAATGGGCAGTCCGAATGTGTAAACGTCGTCCGCGGGAGCATAGAGGTAGCCGTCAAATTCGACCGCGAAGAACGGCTGATTTGGCGCGACTGGAAGCGCGCTCAGACTGAACGCGGTACCGGGTGTGGAGTTGATGCCATGATGTGCCGCAGTGAGAAGCGACAAATCGGGCAATCCATTCCAGCAGGCCGACTCCGGTCGATCGAAAATTTGCCAGCGAACCCCGGGTTGCAAAAAGAGCGCCTCCGGTGCAGACATCCGGGGTCCGCTGACGGTGATCTGTGCAGGACCCGAGATAAGGGTTTGGTGATCGAAGACGCTCGCTTTAATCGTTCCTGTCTGGTTAAGAGTGATCGGGGCTCCCGTCCACAGCTGGGAAGTCGCCGAGGGCTCCGTACCGTCCGTGGTGAACCGGATCTCGCCCAAAGGCAGCAGGTTACTCCCGATCAAAGGAGAACTAATTGTCACTGTAGTAGACTCGATGAAATCTTTTGCACTCGTCGTCAGAACCGGCAATGTCGCCTCGTAAACGCGTGCGATAACCGCACAAGGTAATCTTGAAGCGGAGTTCATGACCAGAGCGGCGTCAACGCCGTTTGAAAAACGCACGATACAAGCCCTCGCCGTACCTCCCGCGCTCCAGCCTCCACTCTTCTCCCAAAAAGTACCCCCTTTCCCTTGCACATCCAGCATAAACATTTCTTCGGTGAACATTCTTTGGCGAATGTCGTCACGCAGGATACTGTTGCTTCTGAGACTATTTAGGAACCGCACCAGCTCACGAGTGGAAGCATACCAACCGACAGGGCCAGCCGAGGCTCGAAAATCCCCACTAAAGTCGCTTCCCCGGCTTAGGTCTTCGCCGTAATAGAGCACCGGTGGGATTGCGCCGCCGCCGGAGTTGCACGTTATAGTTGCTTCTCCAGGCTGGTTCAAAACCCTGTGTTTCACGTACGTGCAATAATCCTGTCCTGTAAGTTTTTCAATGACTGCACGCAAAACGAGATAGTTCTCGTTGAGGTAGTAATCTGGCGGTCCCTCTCGGGTGGGCCATTGGGGATCACAGGGAAGATCGCGGGCGAGAATCCCAGGCTGCCCAGCCGAGCCGTTTACCAGGCAGTTCCACAGATCGAATGAGGGGTTGCCGCCGATACAGCTCGAAGGTAGAGCCGGTTGTCCAGCTGCCAGCACCGGTCCAAGTCCGCTCCTCATGCGGATCAGATTCCGAAGTGAGATGTTGCCGACGAAGTGCCCAAAGGTCTTTTCAGGGAACACATCACGTAATTTCATGTCCAAGAACACATCCACTGAGGTATTTCTGTCCTGAGCCACAGTCATCAAGGCCGCGTTCGTGATGGCTTTGCTTACGCTGGCAACGAACACTTGGGTATCAACTGTAAGCGGTAGCGATGCATCCGTAGATTCCCACGGCGCTCGGCTGAAGCCTCCTTGGTCGACGAAGATCTCCTGCCCGTTGCGTGTCATGACGAAGGCCCACCCGACCGGAGGCAAGCCCCGACCAAGCTCCGTGTGGAGCGCATTCCACGTCTTCGACCGAAATGCTATTTCCGTTGAGGTTTGCTGAGCCTGTGCTAATTGCATTGTTCCGGCAAGAGCCAGCGTGCCGGACAAACGGACTGCGACCACCCACGTCCGCCAGCCTCTCGAAACAACGATTGATTGACTCATGAGAGTGCCACCGACGATCATGTGGGTATTTCGCATTTCGCAAAACTGTTCCGCAGTACAGGTGTTACTGAAAGAACCACCAAGCCCCAATCAAAGGGCTCGCCGGTCGTGATGGACCAGGAATCCTGCCGCCTTTTCACGGGTATCAGCAGGGAAATCGAAGACCTCGTGATGAAGGAGAACGCGACGAGCATCGAGGTCGTTCTGCTGGAAGGACCGAGTTCTCGGCACATCAAGACAGGGTCGCGGTAGCGACAGGCATCCCGTTTAAGATGTCCGCCTCATCAAGATTCTTGCCGCGTCTGCCTATTGCTTTCCGCGCAAATCCGACTTTCCAACGGGGAGGACTACGGTTGGAATGCCCTCGTTGTCACTTCGTTATTCCAAAAAGACCAGCTATTTTACCGCGCAGCTTGGAACCAACATACACGCTCCCAGCGCCATTACCAGCAAACGGACGCTCAGCGCGGAAATCGGAGAAGTGCGTACGAGCCTCCACCTATGTACGAGTATTGGGCTAATCAGGAACACAGTCTTCGACCGTTTCATCGACCAGCACTACGAAGGAGGAACTGTCGCTATCGCTTGGAAATGCACTCGATGAATTGGTTGAACGTCGCAGCCTTTAATAGCGTAGATATTGACTTCGATGTCGGGCGGAAATTTCTGTAGTTCAGCGATGAGCTGCCGTACAGTCATTGCTTCCCCCATTTGGCAGGTTCTAAGGATCCCGAGTTGGGCGGGAAATGGTCGCGACAGAGTAGCCCCTGAACAGCCACCTGAGAATTTTTGAACTGGGTGTGGCGGCTACCCGAGAAATCGACAAGAAAATATGCCGATTTGCGTAGTGGAGTATATTCGGATGTCATCACAAAGGACCACTAAGTTTCCATGAGGTCCAAACGCGTTATCGGAGAGTTTGGTACCGGGACCAGCACGAGTCTTCAATTGTTCAGCTCGAGGCGAAAGTCAAAGCTGTCGTGAAGGGAACGACGGCGTGCGGTTCGAGGTCGCCTACGGGCACGACGCCATAGCGCTCGTCGAGCTGTGCAGGTGAGGCGCGACAAGTCGTGAACGCGATTCGAGCGTGGGTCGAACTTAAAGCCCAGGTCAGGTGGCCTTAAGGACGGATAGCTCCACGTGATTCTCGTGACCGTCCACGGTCAATCCGAGTCTTAAGTCAGTTCGCTCACCGGTCTTCCGGTTGACGATGGTTTAGTCTCCGGGTGCTCTTGCGGCGGTCAGCTCGATTTCAAAGATAGCGAGATTGTAGGATTGGACAGTGCCGAGCCACATAGCAGAGCCCCTAGGGTCAAGGCTGTATAGGTCAAAAAGCGCAGACATTCTGCCCCTCTGGGAGGGCTGAGATTCTTGGGTAATTCCAGTCTTGGTTTGAGTCAATCCGAGAAATACTTGAGGTTCAGACGTGGGCTTTTGCGACAAGCGAGACAACGGGCACCTTGATATTACTTGAACACAAAGTTCCGTCTGCAATCTTGGGAGTGCGAAGGCTTATGAGACCCCGAAGTATCGCAAAGCGACGGGCTGTTGCCGCCAGGAATGGGCAAACACTAGGCGACGCAGGGAGTAGCGCAAGCTGCGAATAGGATCGTGTCCGGGTTGCCGACGATCGCTCGGCAGTTCACGAGTTGGCAGAACGCCGTTCTCGTGAGTCTGAGGAGAAAACGGCCGGGTGACGCATGCGCGTCAAGAACGCGACGCAGAGCGTGCCGTCCGCGCCGTTGCGGCAGAGATCAGGCCAACCACGATGGCGCCGAGCAAGATGAAAAGCGAGGTGACGAGGTCGGGCTTGGCAATCATTAAATAGAGGATGCCGAGCGCGAGCAGAAACCGCACTCGGATCAGTGTGAGGGTCACGGGATCTTGGACAGACGCGCGCCCAGCTTCCGACAGCGGGGTATTTCCCTCAGGCAGCGCAGCCCGCAGCCTGCGTTCGCGCGGCAGGATGAACACGAATCCGATCCCAAACGCGAACACGACGGCCACCAGCGAAGCGAGGAGCCAGCCTTGTTTCATGCTTTCGGTGATGGAAGCGAAATAAACGCCGC
>Ga0306921_10003387_pt1 | contig 16181 bp, 12 predicted proteins | sample sta12Cox44000080_FD_203760 | JGI IMG/M metagenome (GOLD analysis project Ga0306921, IMG submission 203760) | Lab enrichment of tropical soil microbial communities from Luquillo Experimental Forest, Puerto Rico - statoxic.12C.oxic.44.000.080 (v2)... | ecosystem: Environmental > Terrestrial >...
TGACCTACGCGCAGGACAACATTCGCCGCATGATGGGCAAGGTTCCGATCTTCGGCATTTGCCTGGGTCATCAGTTGATCGGCCTCGCACTGGGCGGCAAGACATACAAGCTGAAGTTTGGACATCACGGCGGAAATCATCCGGTGAAGCAGATGGCGACAGGGAAAATTGAAATTACCGCTCACAATCACAACTTCGCCGTCGAGCCTGATTCGCTGAAGCAGCGTGACGTGGACCTCACACACATCGATTTGAACGACAACACACTGGAAGGGCTTCGCCATCGCTCGCTGCCCCTGTTCAGTGTGCAATACCATCCGGAAGCGGCTCCCGGTCCGCACGACTCGCACTACCTCTTCAAGGATTTTGTGAAGATGATGGAGGAGTGGAAGGGGAGCAAAACCTAAGACATGCCACGCCGCAACGATATCGCAAAGATTCTGATCATAGGCTCCGGCCCCATCGTCATCGGCCAGTCAGCCGAGTTCGACTACTCCGGCGCGCAGGCCTGCAAGGCGCTGAAGTCCGAAGGCTACGAGGTGGTATTGGTGAACTCTAACCCGGCCACCATCATGACGGATCCGGAGATGGCCGACCGCACCTATATCGAGCCGCTCACGCTCGCCTACCTGGAAGAAATCGTCCGGGTCGAGGCTGAGATGCTAGCGGCCGGCGGACGGTCTGGCATATTTGCAGTTTTGCCGACCGTCGGCGGACAGACTGCCTTGAACCTCGCGGTCGAATTGGCTGACAACGGAGTGCTGGAAAAGTACGGCGCCCAACTGATCGGCGCGCAGCTGGACGCCATCAAGAAGGGCGAGGACCGCCTGCTCTTCAAAGATGCGATGACGAAGATTGGCCTCGACGTGCCCAAGTCGTCGCTGGTCAACAATCTTCGCGATGGCCTCGACTTCAGTAGCAAGATCGGCTTTCCAGTAATCCTGCGCCCCTCGTTCACCCTCGGTGGCACAGGCGGTGGCATTGCCTACAACCGCGAAGAACTTCTCGAGTTGCTGGCACGCGGACTCGATCTCTCCCCAGTGCACGAAGTATTGCTGGAAGAATCAGTGCTCGGCTGGAAAGAGTACGAACTGGAGTTGATGCGCGACTTGGCGGACAACGTCATCGTCATCTGCTCCATCGAAAACTTCGACCCCATGGGTGTTCACACCGGCGATTCGATCACCGTCGCTCCGGCGCAGACACTCACGGACCGCGAATACCAGGCGATGCGTGATGCAGCAATCGCCGTCATCCGCGAAATTGGGGTAGAGACCGGCGGATCCAACATTCAGTTCGCGGTGAATCCGCATAACGGGCGCATGGTAGTCATCGAGATGAATCCGCGCGTCTCACGGTCGTCGGCGCTGGCATCGAAGGCCACAGGGTTCCCGATCGCCAAGATCGCGGCCAAGCTGGCGGTCGGCTACACCCTCGATGAGATTACCAACGACATCACTCGCAAGACACCAGCCTGCTTTGAACCCACTCTTGACTATGTCGTCGTCAAGATTCCGAAGTGGCAGTTCGAGAAGTTTCCTGGTGCCGACGAATCATTGGGTCCGCAGATGAAGTCTGTCGGAGAGGTCATGGCCATTGGCCGTACTTTCAAGCAAGCGCTGCTGAAAGGTGTTCGTTCGCTCGAGACCGGAAAGCGCATAGGGTCGGAGAAAATAGAGCCTCGCATTCTGACCAAGCGATTGGTCACCCCTCATCCGGAGCGATTGCAGTACATTCGATTCGCCCTTTCGCAGGGAATGAGTGTGCGCGAGATTGCGCAGATGACCAACATCGATCCCTGGTTCCTGCACCAGTTGAAGGAGATCGCAGACGAGCAGGCCAACCTGCAACAACTTTCCGCCGAGTCGCTGAGCAGCGGCCAGCTTCGCGACCTCAAGCGTGTGGGCTTCTCCGACGCACGGCTGGGGCAGGCATTGCAATTGGACGACGGCAAGGGCTTGCTGGAAGCGGTCCACCAACTACGCAACCGCCATGGACTACGTCCGGTGTACAAGCGCGTCGATACCTGCGCTGCCGAGTTCGAGAGCTTTACGCCGTATATGTACTCGACCTACGAGGAAGAGGACGAGGCGACCCCGACCGACCGCAAGAAAGTGATCATTCTGGGCAGCGGGCCCAATCGTATCGGGCAGGGAATCGAGTTCGATTACTGCTGCTGCCACGCGGCGTTTGCTCTGCGTGATGATGGCTATGAGACGATCATGATCAATTGCAATCCTGAAACCGTCTCAACCGATTACGACACCAGCGACCGGCTGTACTTCGAGCCGCTGACGTACGAAGACGTCATGGCGGTGTACGAACATGAGGCCAAGAGCGGTGCAGCGATCGGGGTGATCGTGCAGTTTGGTGGGCAGACGCCATTGAATCTCGCTTTGCCCCTGAAGGGAGCGGGCGTGCCAATCATTGGAACTTCGCCCGAGAGCATCGATCTGGCCGAAGACCGTAAGCGCTTCGGCAAGCTGCTGGAAGAGCTGGATATTCCGCAGCCTCCGGGAGCTACCGCCGCGAGCGTTGAAGAGGCGCTGGCCAACGCTAACCGGATTGGGTACCCAGTGCTGGTGAGGCCGTCGTACGTGCTGGGCGGGCGCGCCATGGTAATCGCTTACGATGACGAGTCGGTCCATCGCTACATGCAAGAGGCAGTCGAGTATTCGCAGGAGCGGCCAGTCCTGATCGATCACTTCCTCGAATCGGCCACGGAAGTCGATGTGGATGCGCTGTCGGACAGCGAAGATGTTGTGATTGGCGGCATCATGCAGCACATCGAAGAGGCCGGCATCCACTCCGGCGATTCGTCGTGCGTGCTGCCGTCGGTGGACCTGCCGGCAGATGTGCTGGCGACGATTCGCGACTACACCTTCCGCCTGGCGCACGCCCTAAAGGTTGTCGGTCTGATGAACATCCAGTACGCGATTCAACGCGACAAGGTGTTCGTAATTGAAGTGAACCCGCGTGCCTCGCGCACCGTGCCCTACGTTTCAAAGGCAACGGGCGTCCCGCTGGCGAAGATCGCGGCGCGTCTTATGACCGGCCGCAAGTTGAGAGAGTTTCTCTGGGAGAACGTGGAGCGCGCCACCGATCTTGATACCGGCAACTGCTATTACGTGAAGTCACCGGTATTTCCATGGAGCAAATTCCCGGGCGTGGACACCGTGCTGGGGCCGGAAATGAAATCCACGGGCGAAGTGATGGGCGTGGCCGACAACTTTGGCGAAGCCTTCGCCAAGGCGCAGTCGGCGGCCGGACAAATGCTGCCTACGTTAGGCCACGTCTTTCTCAGTGCCAACGACCGCGACAAGCCATTTATCGCAGACTTGGCTAAGCGCTTCGCTGAACTTGGCTTCAGCCTGGTTGCGACACATGGTACGGCGAAGCTTCTCGAAGAAGCTGGTCTGCAGGTCGAGCGCGTCTACAAAGTTAAGGAAGGCCGGCCCAACGTGGTTGATCTCATCAAGGGCGACCGCATCCAGCTTGTGATCAACACGCCCCACGGGATTGAACCATGGTTTGACGAGAAGGCGATCCGCCGCGCAGCGGTTACGGCGCGCATCCCGACGATTACGACACTGTCGGCGGCGCGGGCAGCCTGCGAAGGCATTGCGGCGCTGCAGCGCGGCGAGGTGAAGGTATACGCTCTGCAGCATTTGCACGCCGAACGGGTTGCGGCGAGATAATGTCTTTGAGGGTTGTCATCACGAGAAGGCGAAGCCTTCGAGTGATCTGCTGTTGGCTCCGGGGATCGAATGATGTCGCACGAGTAGCGCTTCTTCGTGTACATCATGGCCACAAGTCCCGCCATATTCCACGACTCCTTCTAGGACTTCGTGCGGCAACCGGGACTATGGCTTCTGGTACAGAGAGCCAAAACGGTGGTCGGCCTGTATACTTCATCCCGTACTTCGCCATACCTCTGTCATTCCTGCGGCATTCATCTGTCCGACCGGCAGCCTTCCAAGCTCATCGCAGAACTTCTCGAACCCACCCGGCTGACCAGCGAGTCTCAGCTTCCGATCGGAGTCGCCCCCGTTCGCCCATAGGTGAGGGATGCCTTTGGGGAGCCAGATGCTTCCACCCGGCTGCATGTCGTACTTTTGTCCCCGGCCTCGAATACGAAGTCACCTGAGAGTACGTAGGACCACTCATCTCCGCGATAGTGGACATGGCGAACCGATCCGGATCGCGGCATGGTGTGCAGTTCGAAGATGCTTAGGGTGCCTGCGCTGTCTTCGCTGGTGAGCTTGTAGGGCCAGACCTTGCCCTGCTGTGGGTTGGCACATGCAAACAGGTTCTCATCAGGCTTGGCTACCACGACCGCTGTGTTCGCAGGCTTCTGCCACGCCATTAGCGGCGTTACCGAGAGAATTCCGAGGCCGTATAGCAGGGATCGTCGGTCCGTTTTCATTGCGTGCACCTCCGATGAGAAGCAGCCGGTGGTTGCACCGCCGCAAGATAACATAGTCGGATGCAAACGGCGAAGATGCGATCGCCTCGGAGGGCGAATCCAGCCATTGTCTCGATACCGCGCTACACTTAGAAGGGGGCAACCGCCCGCTGGCGACCAACTATGCTTTTACACGGAGTCTTTCCTCCCATCACCACGCCGTTTTACCCGGACGGCAAAATCTATCACCGCAAGCTCGAGCAAAACGTAGAGCATTATTCGCGGACTCCGGTGGCTGGAATCGTGGTGCTCGGCTCCACTGGGGAGGCCATCCTGCTGAGTGACGACGAGCGGCGGGAAGCCTTAAGGACCTCACGCGAAGCCGCCGCCAACGAAAAGGTGATGATTGCCGGGACCGGCATCGAGTCGGCGTCAGAGACCCTGCGATTGACCGAGTATGCCTATGAGATTGGCTACGACGTCGCCATGGTGCGCACTCCGCACTACTACAAGGGCCAGATGGCGAACCCCCAGAACATGCTGGCGTTTTACCGCTTCGTGTGCGACCGTTCGCCGCTGCCGGTCATCATTTACAACTTCCCTCAGGCCACCGGCTACGACATACCCGCCGAACTGGTCATCGAATTGGCCGAGCATCCCAACCTGATCGGCATCAAGGAGTCGTCGGGCTCGATCGAGAAGGTGCAGAAGATGGTCGAGGGGACGCGCCACGTCCAGCGCAAGTCAACCGTTACTGAAAGCTTTGCCGCCGTCACCGGGCGGATGCTAAAAGCTGCAGCGGTCTCTGCCGACACGGACGGCGGAAACCTGGTTCGTGTCGGCACTCTCATGGGAGAAACCGCAGGAACGCCGTCTTCCAGCGCAATTAAGGTCGTGGGAGGCCTAAAGACGCGCGAGAAGGAAGTTAGCTTCCAGGTGCTGGTGGGTGCGGCGGAAAAACTCGAGCCTTCACTGGCCGTCGGGGCCGTCGGCGCGATCCTCGCTTTCGCCGACTGCGCGCCCACCGCCTGCTACGAAATTTATGCAGCATGGAAGGAAGGCGATATCGCCCTGGCACGTGAAAAGCAGGAGCGCATCGCCGGGCCCGCGCAACGCATGGTCGGCGAACTCAGTATTCCCGGCGTGAAGTACGCAATGGACTTCAACGGAATGTACGGTGGCACGCCGCGGTTGCCTCTGCTTCCGCTCACGGCCGACCAGAAGGCCGAAGTGGAGCAACTGCTTGCGAACATTCGAAACTAAGGCATGATCAGCTGGCACCAGAGATGTCGATACGAATCGCCGGGTTGTGCTGCACGTCCACCTTTGCAGTCACAGAAGCCAGTGACGGAATGATCATGTCAGCTTCAGCCAGTTCCCCACGCGGATAAGTCGTGGGGATGCCAATGACGCTAGCTCCGGCAGCCCTGGCCGCGCGAATGCCAGAGGGCGCATCTTCAAACACCAGACACGCGGTCGGATCAAATCCCAGAGCTGCCGCCCCTCTCAGGTAGGGCTGTGGGTCAGGCTTGCCTCGTATGATATCGCTGGCGGTGATCATGGTTGGCGGTATGGGAAGACCAACAGCATGCAGCCGCGTCGTTGCAAGCGTTCGTCCACCCGAAGTGACAATCGTGTATCGATCCGAAGGCAATCGTTCCAGGAGTTCCCGCGCTCCAGGGAGAACCTGCAACCCTTCACTATCGTCGATCTCGGCCTTCTCAATCAAATCGGCTTCCCGCAGCGCATCAAGATGCGGACCTACCATTCGAACTGTTTCCACCGTTGGCCGGCCGTGGCCAACATGTACGACATAGGACGCATCGAGCCCGTGCTTGCTCGCCCATGCCGTCCAGATGCGTGAGCCGCACGGAGTCGAGTCGACTAGCACCCCGTCGAGGTCGAAAAGGATCGCTTGGCAGTCAAAGGAATGCATCGTCTCAGTGTCGCAGAGGTGGAATGCAGTGGCCAAGTGGAAAGCTTCTCTGACCTCTAACGAATGAGGCAATTGCCCGTTCACTTTTGCTCAATGGTCTTCGCGTACTTCGGCTATATTGAGAGTGATGCCGTCGCTTGCACTCTCCGAACTGATTGGCGCACCGGTCTACGATCCGTCCGGCACCTCGCCTGTTGGCAGGGTTCGCGAAGTCGCGCTTGTTCCACAGGAAGACCCCAATCGCATTTCGGGATTCGTAGTGAAAACGCGCCGGGGCGAATGGCTGCTGGCAATCAAGTCCGTCGAATCGGTCAACGGTGGCGTCCGGGCCGACACCTTGGCATCTGATTGGACGCCCTATGCCAGCGGCGAAGGAATGCTGCTGCTGGAGCGCGACCTGCTCGATCAGCAGATCATCGACGTGTACGGCCGCAAGGTTGTGCGGGTGAATGACGTCGATATTCACGAAGAGCTGGGCGACGATCACATCGTCCTTAAGCTTGCCGCAGTTGATGTGGGAGCGCGCGGCGCGATGCGTCGGTTGCTGCGTGGCGTAGTTCCGTCGTCGGCGCTGCGGGCGATGATGGAGAAGATTCCCCCACGAATGATTCCGTGGGAGTTCGTTGACCTTGTCGAGACAGATCCCGCACGTCGCGTAAAGCTGAAAATTTCGCTCGATCGTCTCGCGAAGCTTCATCCTGCTGACATTGCCGACATCGTGGAAGAACTCCCCCCGGCCGAGCGCGAGGCGGTGTTCCAGACTCTCGATGAGGAAGTCGCCGCCCAAACGCTCGAGGAAATCGATCCCAAGGTGCAGGTTTCGATTCTCAGTTCACTCGATTCCGACCGCGCGGCCGACATCGTCGAGGAGATGGACCCCGATGCGGCAGCCGACCTTCTGGGGGACATGCCTCCGGAAACGACGCAGGAGATCCTCACCGAGATGGAACCGGAAGAACGGGCCGAAGTCGCCGAACTGATGACTTTTGAGGAGGACACGGCCGCGGGGCGCATGACCACCGAGTACATGGCGCTGAAAGCGGGGGCGAAGGTTTACGACGCTATCGAGATGTTAAGAAATTTCGAAGGCGGTCTGGAGAGCATGAGCACCATTTACGTCATCGGTGAGCGCGAAAAGCTGCTCGGCCAGGTGCCCTTGGCCAAGATCGTGCTTGCGTCACACGATACGCCGCTGATGCTGCTCAGCTCCCGCCATATGCCCACGATCCACCCGGGCGCCGATGAAAAGCAAGTTGCCGAGTTGTTCGACAAGTACAATCTGCTGACCCTTCCGGTGATCGACGACGAAGGCGTTCTCACCGGCGTAATTACCGCGGATGACGTGATCAACATGCTGCGCGCCAAGCTCTAGCCCCCGCGTTTACTGGCTTCTCCTGCACAGGATTCGTGGAGGTTGGCGCATTTCCATAAGTGCAGTTATTCTGAACAGTTTCCACCATCTCACCTCGAATTCCGGTGTCATGTCCGAAGCGCGACGTCTGAAGATCCTGAGAATCCGTCTGGTGATGTTCCTGGCTGTAATTGGTCCTGGGTTCATCACGGCCAACGTTGACAACGATGCCGGTGGGATCTACACGTATTCTGCAGCCGGCGCGCAATTCGGATACCTGCTGCTGTGGGTGATGATTCCCATGACCATCGCACTGGTCGTCGTGCAGGAAATGTCGGCGCGCATGGGCGCGGTCACTGGCAAGGGCTTAAGCGATCTTATCCGCGAAGAGTACGGCTTCCGCATTACGTTCTTCATGATGCTGGGTTTGATTATCACGAATTTCGGCAACGTCGTGGCCGAATTTGCCGGCGTTGCTAGCAGCCTGGAGCTGTTTCACATTTCACGATACATCAGCGTTCCCGCGGCTGCCATGCTGGTTTGGCGAGTGGTGGTGAAGGGAACCTATAAAAGTGTTGAGAAGATATTTCTTGCAGCTTCATTCTTCTACTTCGCCTACATTATTGCTGGTGTGCTGGCTGGCCCGAGCTGGAGGGAAGCTTTTCTTGCGACCTTCAGGCCGCCCCATGTCTCGACCTTCCACCATTCGGCGTACATCTACATGATCATTGCCGTGGTAGGAACTACAATTGCGCCGTGGATGCAGTTCTATCTGCAGTCGTCAATCGTAGAGAAGGGAATTACCGCGCGACAATATAAGGCCTCGCGCTGGGATGTAATTCTAGGTTGCCTGTTCACCGACATCGTTGCCTGGTTCATTGTGGTGGCCTGTGCGGCGACACTCTACGTGCATGGCATCCACCAGATTCGTGACGCTGCCGATGCGGCGCAGGCGCTGCGACCGCTGGCCAATGAGTTTGCTTATATTCTGTTCGCGGCTGGGCTGTTCAACGCATCGCTGTTCGCAGCCTCGATTCTTCCGATCTCCACTGCGTATACCGTTTGCGAAGGACTGGGTTTCGAATCGGGCGTGGGCAAGAAGTTCAGTGAAGCCAAGCTCTTCTACTGGTTGTACACGCTGCTGCTCATCGCCGGCGCGGCGGTAATCCTGAGCCCGAACATCCCGCTGGTGAAGATCAGCATTCTGTCGCAGGTGGTTAACGGCATCGTGCTGCCGTTTGTGCTGATCTTCATGTTGCTGCTGGTGAACAAGAGCGAGTTGATGGGCAAACACGTAAACGGCACCTGGTTCAACGCGATTGCCTGGGCGACCACCATCATCATGATCGCACTTACCGTCGCCTGGTTCGCCACCGGCGGAGGCAGTTAGAGCAATTCTCCCGCGGCGAGTTGGCGCACCAACTCCTTGTCGGCATCCAGGAAGTCCAGGTCCGGCAACTCGTTGCGATCCACCCACCGGATTTCGCGGAAGATTCGGTTCTGCAATTCATTCTCGTAGCGATCAACTGCGAAAAAATGCAAATCGACGGAATTGCCATTCTGGTAGGTATGCAGGATGCGCCTGATCTCCCGCCCAATTTCAGCCTGGATTCCCAACTCTTCTTCGAGCTCACGGCGCAAAGCCTGCGGCGGCGTTTCGCCCGCGTCGATTTTGCCTCCGGGAAACTCCCACTTGAGAGCCAGCGCCTGATGCTCGGTTCGCTGACAACACAGGATTTCGTCGCCGCGCAGGATCAGCGCGGCAACCACTTGCTTCGTCAAATCCAGTTCCTCGTTTCAGCCGCTGCGGTTGGAGGACAGGCTATCACGAGGTTTTCTCCAAAAATCTCCCGACGAGGCTCGCGCAGTGCTCCACGAGTTGGCGGTCGTATTCGGTGAACGCTGCCGGATTATGGCTGTCGATATCCAGTTCGCCGACAACTTCACCGTTCGCGAACACCGGCGCGACGATTTCGGACTTGGTTTCGATGGAACAGGCCAGATAGCGAGGGTCAGTGTTCACATCGTCGACGACCACAGTTTCGGCGGACGTAACCGCAGCCCCGCAGATTCCCTGGTTCAGGGGGATGCGCTTGTGTTGCGTCTCCGCTCCCATGTAAGGACCAAGCACGAGCAAGGGCTCGTCGCCAGTGTTCCCTTGGCCGAGCCTATAGAAACCGACCCAGTTGTAGTGACTTAGCAGTTCCTGTAGGCGCTCCACGATCATCGTCATGAGCTGTTCGACGCTCTCGGCTTCGTTGGCCAGGTTGGTCAGTTCGTCAGCCAGTGTCTGGTAGTTCGTGAACATGCCGGTTATTAAATCACCAGGCGCCTAGCTGGCGTATCCCGGCTGGTTTGGGAAAGCGGTCGGGACGCAGTGCCCAGGTTATCGCATGCAGACCTCCAATCAAGCTGGTCGCGGGCGTATTGAGCAGTTCGTCGCTGATACAGAATACGCGTCTAGCTAGTACGGCTGGAACCTTGCCCCAGTTGCGCTGTTCGACGATCTTCTCCAGGGGAACCCGGTCGCCAGCGCCGCACCACGCGGCGATCAACACGTCGGGCTGGGCCGAGGCTACTTCTTCGGCGGACACAGTTTTGCCGGGTTCGCCGATGCAGCAGCCTCCCGCAGCCGCGATTAACTCGGCAACCCAGGGTTGCGACGCGATGATCGGCTTGCCCCATTCCTCGCAGAATACTCGGGGCTTCTCTCCGTCGCGGGTGGACTGAACACGTATTCCCTCGATCGCGGCTTGCATATCTGAGACAACCTGTCGACCACGCTCAGCCACTCCCATAATGCCGGCGATACCGACGATGTCGGTGTAGATGTCGGCCAGCGTGCGGGGCGTTAGGCCCAGGAACCTTGTTCCTGACTTCAGAATTTCGCCGACTGCCTCGAGTTGATAAGGTACCGAGGCAATGACGAGATCAGGCTTGGCCGCCAGAATCTGTTTTGTTTGTGCAGTCCACGAATCGGCCACGATTAACCGTGAACCGTCGGCCGCTTGAGGGCATACATCGCCGCAGTACTTCGTGCAAGCTACGACACGGTCCAGCAGGTCCAGATCTCGCAACGTCAACGTGGCGCTGGGTTGAAGGGAAACCACGCGTTGTGGGGTGTATTTCGCCATGGAGCGGGCCCTTGAATTATACGAAGGGCGGAAGGGTTTTGCGCGGCAAGAGGAATACGCTACTCTGCTGAAGCGAGCGTAACGCATGTTTTCGCCTCAACTTCTCGATCACTTTGAACACCCGCGCAACACCGGCGACCTCACCGATGCCGATGCGCGCGTGCGTGTCGAAAACCCAGTCTGTGGTGACATCCTGGAACTGTCCGTCAGGCTCCAAGCAGGCCGAATCAGCGAAATTCGGTTTCGAGCCAAGGGCTGTGTCCCTTCCCTGGCGTGCGGCTCTCTGGTTACCGAAATGGTGAAGGGGAAATCCTTGGATGAAGCAAGCGCCATCCGCAAAGAGACTCTGGTACATGCGATGGGGGGACTGCCTTCCGCCTCCGGCCACGCTGCGCAGCTAGCAATCGACGCGCTAAGCGCCGTTTTGAGAAAACTAGCCTGAGCTGCTAGACCGTTTCCAGTTCTTCTTCCAGTAATTGCTTGTGATACAGCTCGGTGTAGTAACCGTTGCGGTCGAGCAGTTCGTCGTGGGTTCCGAACTCGACGATCTGCCCGTCGTGGAGCACAGCGATGCGATCGGCGTTGCGCACGGTCGACACGCGGTGCGAAATGAAGATCGTAGTGCGTCCCTTCATGATCTCGCGCAGGTGATTGAGAATGCGCTCTTCGGTCTGCGTATCCACGCTCGCCAGCGCGTCATCGAGCACCAGGATTCGAGGATTGCGAATCAACGCGCGCGCAATGGCGGTACGCTGTTTCTGCCCACCCGACAGCGTGAGCCCGCGTTCGCCAACCAAAGTGTTGTAACCCTCCGGAAAGGTTTCGATGTCGGCGGCAATACTGGCGGCTCCGGCAAGCCGTCGAATGTCCACTTCCGTCGCGTCCGGCGCGCCGAATGCAATGTTTTCGCGAATACTGTCGCTGAACAGAAAAGTTTCCTGCGGTACAAACCCTATATTCCGGCGAAGCACTTCCAGGGGAAACTCGCGGATGGGCTGGCCATCGATCAGAACCGATCCGGGTGCCGCGTCGTAGATACGCGGAATGAGTGAGACCAGCGTAGATTTTCCCGATCCCGTGGGTCCCACAATGGCCAGGCTGGTTCCGGCAGGAATCTTCAGGTTCACGTTCTGCAACACGTTTTCGTCGCCATGACGATGCTCCTCTCCGCGTGCGGCAGCCTGCAAGGTGTGGCCGTAATGAAAGCTCAGGTTACGAAACTCTATTTCCCCAAAGACGTTGGTGGGCGCCATCGATGCCGGCACGTCTGCATCAGTGACTTCGGGTTGCTCGGCCAAGATGCTTTGAATGCGCCGCAAGGACGCGGTGCCGCGCTGGAAGATGTTAATGACCCATCCCAGTGCGATGATGGGCCAGGTTAGCTGCACCATGTTGGTGTTGAACGCCGCAAAATCGCCGACATTGATACGGTGATGAATTACTTCGCGGCCGCCGACAAACAAAACAATCACGATGGCCACCCCGAGAAGCGTTTCCAGGGTGGGCCACAGCATTCCCATCAGGCGAACCAGCTTGAGGCTGCGTGCGATATATTCCTTGTTCTCACGCTCGAAGAGCTCGATCTCGGCTTCTTCCTGTACGTAGGCGCGAATCAACCGGGCGCCCGAGAAATTTTCCTGTGCCCTGGCTGAGATATCGGAAAACATGGCTTGCATGCGCTCGAAGCGTTCATGGATCTGGCGGCCGAAATACTGCACCACGATGCTGAAAACGGGCAGCGGCAGGAAGGCATACAGGGTCAGCCTGGGACTGATACTCAGCATGAACACCAGCGAAACGGCAGTGAAAACCACCGTATTGGCGGTATACATGATTCCCGGGCCGACAAGCATGCGAACCGCATTCAGGTCGTTCGTCATCCGGGCCATGATGTCGCCGGTACGGGTTCGCTGAAAATAGCCGTAGGAGAGGTGTTCCAAATGCAGGAATAGGTCATTGCGGAGGTCGAACTCGATCTCTCGCGAGACGCCGATTAGGATCCAGCGGGTCAGGTATTGGAAGATCCCCTTGGTTACCGCCACTGCCAGCAGGTAGAAGGCATATTTACGAAGAGTATGCGGCGTGACCTCAGTATTGAGGTCACGCACCGCATCGCGGATCACCATGGGGAAAAGAATCCACACCCCGTTGTGAAACAAGACGCACAGGGCCCCAATCCAGAATGTCATCCGGTGCTTTCGGAGATACGGGAACAGCGGGCGCAGGTTCTTGAACATGGTTTGGGGCTGACAGCCGTCAAATCTGTGTGAATTGTTGAACTATCTTAGATGATCAGGTTGAAGTCGAGATTCGCCGGAAGTCCCGCTCTAAGTTGACACCCGCAGCAACATGTAACCACCCGCCAACGCAAAGATGAAATCGGGAGCCCAAGCCGCCAGCATCGCTGGCAACTGGTTAGCGTTACCCATGGCCTCGAACAGGCCGGCCGTCACCCAATACACGATTGCGATGCCCAGTGCAATTGCTACTCCGGCGAGTGCTCCGCCGCGGCGCCCCTGCGCGGAAAACGGAATTGCCAGCACGGCCATCACCAGGGTAATGAGCGGAAACGCCAGTTTCTTCTGTAGTTGCACCTTCAGGCGTACGGTGTCGAAACCGCTCTGCTGTAAGTCCTGAATGTATCGTCGAAGCTCGTCATAATCCATCTCCGAAGATTGCCGCACTTCTTTCTTGAAGTAACTCGGGTCTTCCCCAAGCTCTTTGAAGGTGGCCACGTCGAAGGTGCGGTACTCCTGGATCGAAGCGCCGTTAAGCGACCGCACCCAGCCGTTTTCAAAGACCCATTTCTTCAGACGTGGCTCCCAATGGGCACCGTCGGCGTGAATGCGCCGGGTCAACTGGAAGGTGGCTGGGTCAAACTCGAATACAGTTATCCCGCCAAAGCGGTCAATATCAGGATCGAATACCTGGTAGTAGTAGATTTGGTTGCTCTCGCCAAAAATCCATTTGCGATCGGCCTGCAGATAGGTCTGCGGGGGCTTTCCTTTAATTTGGTTGCGCAGGATCTCTTGCCGCTTATTGGTGTGCGGTATGTAGGCCTGATCGAAAATGAACAGTCCCGCGGCGAAAATACCGGACAGTACGATAACCGGCAGGGTGGCGCGATAGATGCTGAATCCGGTGGCTTTCATGGCAGTCAGCTCGCTGGATTTCTGCAGCAACCCGAAGGTTATTAGCACAGCCAGCAGCACGGACATGGGTGCCATCAGATAGATCAGCGAGGGGCTCAGGTTGAGCAGGTACTCGGCCAGCACGATGAACGAGACTCTGTTGCGAACGATGTCGGTCAGCAACTCGAAGAAGGTGAACACCAGCGCGAGGAGCAGGAATGTGGCCAGTATCATCGCCAAGTAGGTAGCGAAATCGCGCAGGATCATGTCATCGAGGATCAAGGGAAACCTGGCGCTGAATCTCTTTTTGCGCACGCGAGTACTGCTGCGCAGCCAACGATTCTCTCGCAAGCCGGGCAGACGGTCACCCACAACGCTCAGCCATTCTCTAAGCGCATCCCAGGAGCTGCTGAAGAGGTTGAAATCGAGCGGCATGCGATCAACCTTCCACAACAGGAGCAGACCGCAGAGAAAGAAGAAGATGTTCCCAGTCCACACCCCCAGCCAGGCAGTAACCTTGCCCTGACGTGCAAGAGACACACCCACCAGGGAAAAGAAGTAATAAATGAACACCAGCAGAATCGTTAATACGAATCCAGCGCTTCTGCCGCCCTTGCGCGCGGAAAGGCCGAGCGGAATACCGACCAGTGCCAGGACCAGGCAGGCTGCCGGCAGTGCGAAACGTCGATGGAACTCAATTTCGTAATAGCGCGCCTTCAAGAGGTCGTAGGAGGAAGATACCGGATCGATCAGCGCGATTGCCGCGGCTGTTTTGCGCTCGCGCTTCGCATTCTGCAACAGGCTACGCAGGCTCAATTCAGCCACGGGCTGCAAGTCTCGAGGGTTATGGTCCGACGCCGAAGGCAATTCGATTGGAATGTCGGTGCTTTCGAAGGTTGTAATCGAGTACTGATCTTTAGCCTTGGGTACCAGTTCCTGCTGGGTCCCATCTTCGAGATGAAACCTGACCTTTTCAAGAGATTCGCTGAGCAGAGCACCGCGCTCCGCCAATGTGATCTTGGGAGACGCGGGATCGGAAATATCCGCCAGGAACACGCCTCGCCACAAAGACTGACCCTTCAAGGGCACGGCATCCTGCACGTATAGAACGCTGTTTTTGAATTCTTCGTAGAACACCCGGGGTTGGATTTCGTAAGACGCTTGCGAGCTCTTGAGCCGGTCCTGCAGACTGCTGAGTGCCACCGCCGATTTAGGCGCGAGGTAGATGCTGTTGAGCATTCCGAGTGCCCACGCAGTAACGGCAAAAATCGATACCACTCGAACGAACATCGCCGCACCCATGCCGCTGGCGCGGATGGCGGTTACTTCGCTGTCAGCGGCAAGCCGGCTCAATCCAATCAGAATGCCGACCAGTACGCCCATCGGCAAGGTGATGGTGAAGGTGGTGGGCAGAGTGTCAAGGAAAATCTGTCCAACGCTGGGAAGAGGAGCGCTATTGCGGACGATCAACTCCAGAAGACGGCCGAGGTCCCGCATGAAAATGACAAAAGTGAAGATCAGCACACCAAGCAGAGCGTGCGAGCTCACCTCCTTCAAAATGTAGCGGGTCAGGATGCGCACAAGTTGCTAGTGTAACGGAAGTTCGTCGGCAGCGTGACGTTGCCTGTGGCCTTTAAGTGGCTGGCGTTGCTAGCCCTTTACGTGTAGGTACACGGCACCACTTGGATTGTCCCACCAATGTGTCACGTTCCGGCATGTTGACGGATTCACACTGTGTCCATCGCCTGTTACACTGAGTCGTCTAAATCAGGGAGCGATGAGCGAGGACGGCCCCAAAATCCGGTTGGTGTTGCTCTGGCACATGCACCAACCGTTCTACAAGGACATGGTAACGGGCGAGTATCGCCTTCCCTGGGTTCGCCTTCATGCCCTGAAGGACTACTACGGGATGGTGAAACTCAGCGAAGAGTTTCCTGGCGCCCATCAGACGTTTAACCTGGTTCCGTCACTGATTACCCAGATCCAGGACTATGTGTCTGGCGACGCGCACGACCCGTTTCTCGATCTGGTGTCGAAGCCGGCCATTGAACTCACGGCCTCGGAACGCCACTTTGCGCTGCAGTACCTCTTCCAGGCCAACCCAGTCAACATGATCGGGCGCTACCCGCGCTACCGTGAATTGTGGGAGCGCTACCGTGCGACCTTTGATCGCCCAGAGGGGCCGGAATCGTATTTCGTGACTCGCGACTACGCCGATCTGCAA
>Ga0306921_10003388_pt1 | contig 16180 bp, 12 predicted proteins | sample sta12Cox44000080_FD_203760 | JGI IMG/M metagenome (GOLD analysis project Ga0306921, IMG submission 203760) | Lab enrichment of tropical soil microbial communities from Luquillo Experimental Forest, Puerto Rico - statoxic.12C.oxic.44.000.080 (v2)... | ecosystem: Environmental > Terrestrial >...
GTCGATCGGCAGGTAGTCGACATCGTTGCGCACCAGCTGGCGCGCCGCGTCGCTCGGCGACATCGCGATGTCGGGTAGGTGCTCGGCCAGAAACTGCCTGCTCTGCAGTGCGCTGACATCCGCCTCGCGGAAGAAGCGGTGCATATCTGCGCAGAGATCGCGAAGGCGGACGTCAGCATAACGTTCCGAGCGGCGCCGGTAGAATTCGGGAATGGCCTCTTCGAGCCGTGCATTATCATCATGCAGCTTCTTGAAGGCGACCAGGCCCGAGACCAGCGTGCCGGCCTTGCTGGCCTCGACGCCCGGAGTCAGCAGGAACAGCAGCGAGTTGAGGTCGTTCTTTTCCGCGACGATGCGATTCTCGCGCAGATATTGCGCCACGACCGGGGCAGGGATGCCGTGCTCGGCATAGCGTCCAGTGGTGGGGTCGAAACCCGGCGTGAGCAAGGTCAGCTTGTTGGGATCGGTCATGGCAAATCCGGCGCAGAGCGCAGGAAAGCCGTGCCAAGCGGCCTCGGGATGCAGCTGCCAATAAACGGGGTTGGTGGCGAGCAAGTCTGTCGAGATCGTTTCCCAGGCCACGTTGTGCACGGCGCCCTCGCGCGAGACGTCCGGAATCACGACACGATCGGGTACGAACGGCTCGAAGAACCAGCGGCGCTCCGGGCGCGTCTCCTTCTCCTCGAATTCACGGCGCACCGCGCGGATCTTCTTGCGCAGCTCGATGCCGAGTCGGATCGTGTCGTCCCACAGCACCTCGCCGCAGCGGCCCTTCATCATCTGCGCGCCGACATCGAGGGACGCGAACAACGGATAAAACGGAGAGGTCGATGCGTGCTGCATAAAGCTTTCGTTGAACCGGCGATGCTCGACCCGTCGCTTTTGTCCCTTGATGTGGCGGTCCTTGATGTGGATTTGCGAGGCCTGAGAGAAGCTTGCGAGCTGCTTGTGGGTCGACTGGGTCGCGATGATGCCGGGTGCCTCGGGGCCCAGGCTCTGAAGCCCCATCGCGAAACGCCCGGCATAGAGCGGATGGAACTTCATGAAGCCGGCCCAGGCCTCGTCGAACAGGATGTAGTCGCAGAGATGTCCGATGCGCTTTAGGATCATCTCGGCGCTGTAGATCGTGCCGTCATAAGTGCACTGCTCGACCACGGCGACGCGGAACGGGCGCGGCTTCTTCCAGGCATCGCGGTCTTTCACGAGCGGGTGGTTGCGGATGCGCTGACGCAGTGCAGTCTCCTCGAGCGCGTCCCAGCGCATCGGGCCGATCAGGCCCCAGGCGTTGCGCACGGTTGGAACATAAATCGGGATGCCGCCGCTCATCATCAGCGCGCCATGATGGGCGGCCTTGTGGTTATTGCGGTCGAACAGCACGAGATCGCCGTCGGTGACAAGCGCCCCCAGCGCCACCTTGTTGGAGGTCGAGGTGCCGTTGAGCACGAAATAGGTCTTCTCCGCCCCGAAGATTTGCGCGGCTTCCTGCTGCGCCTTCAGGGCCGGACCTTCGTGGGTGAGGAGATCGCCGAGGTCGAGGATGGAATTGTCAAGATCGTCGCGGAACACCGCCTCGCCGAGATGCTCGACGAACACCCGTCCGATCGGGCTGCGGCTGTAGAACACGCCGCCATTGTGTCCAGGGCACGTCCAAAGCTGGTTACCCTCTTCAGCATAGTCGACGAGGGCGCCAAAGAATGGTGTCTTCAGATTTTCGGCATATTGCTTCAGTCGGCTGATCAGGTTCTTTGCGATGAACGGCGGCGTCTCCTCCGAGAGGAAGACATAGCCGTCGATGAAGTCGAGCACCTCGACGGGCAGGTCCTCGAACCGCTTGCGGCGTATCAAAAGAATGATCGGGAAATCGAGGCCGCGGCGGCGCATCAGGTTGATCAGCGCCGCGGTCTTGCCTTCCAGGCCCTTCTTGCCCCAGTCGACCACCATGCAGCCGATCGCGGCATCGGTCTGCACCGCGATCTCGGCATCCTCGAGCTTGCGGGCGCGCACGACCTCGAAGCCGGACCGTTCGATTTCCGCGATGATCTGATTGAACCGTACACCCTCCAGATCGTCGGCGTCGAAGACGGGTGCTGCGAACAGAAAGGTGAAACGTCTGAAATAGTCCATGTGGAGCCTCGAGCGCATCCGTAACGCAAGGTTTGGCGCATTCCGTGACAACTGGATGACAGGCGATATTTCAGCCTTCGCTCGCGCGAAAAAAAGCGTGCTACAGCCAAAGGCCTCACGCGTGCCCCCCGGACCCTGGCCGCGCCGGCGACGTATTCGGCATGACGTGCAAGGCGGCGTCTTTCTTTGATTGGGGCGCGCGGACCGCCAACATCATCGCGGCGCTTTGGCCGGAACGCTGCAAGGCGATTGTGTCAGTGAGCGGTTATCTGATCGGCAGCCAGCAAGCCGGCAAGATGCCGCTGCCGCCGAAGGCCGAACTGCAGTGGTGGTATCAATTCTATTTCGCGACCGAGCGCGGCCGCGCCGGCTACGACAAGTATCGTCACGATTTCTCGAAGCTGATCTGGCAGCTCGCTTCGCCGAAATGGGATTTTGACGATGCCACCTTCGATCGCAGCGCCAAGGCCTTCGACGATCCCGATCATGTCGCGATGGTGATTCACAACTATCGCTGGCGGCAGGATCTCGCCGAGTGCGAAGCAAAGTACGACGATCTGGAGAAACGACTGGCCCAAAGCCCGGTCATCGGCGTGCCCACGATCACCATGGAGGGTGATGCCAACGGTGCACCGCATCTGGAGCCTGCCGCCTACGCCAAGATGTTCTCGGGCAAATATTCGCACCGAACCATCGAGGGTGGCATCGGGCACAATCTGCCGCAGGAAGCCCCGCAAGCCTTCGCCGAAGCGGTCGTCGACGTCACCTCTGAAAGCTGATCGGCGTGACGGACCTGCGGACCGGCCCAATTGCGGTCCGCAGGTTGACTGGGAACAGCAACTGGATGACGGAAATGCCCAAGACCCTTGTTCTCACCGCGCTACTTGAAGAAACACGGGCAAAGGCGGAGTCATTTTCCCATCGGTATTCAAAGGATCGTCTGCTCAAGATTGCCGATGAGTATGAACGGCTGGCGCGACATGCCGAGCGATGGCAAACGCCCGAGACGCAAGTCCAGGCGCCTTAATTGGTGGCTTGCCGACCTTAGCGATAGCCCATCATCGCGCTCGGCCGCTTCTTCCAATTGAAATCCGGCCGCACGTCCGCGCTGCGCGTGCCGCGGGCCTGCCACAAAAAGCGCGCGCCTCGATATCGGATAGCCTGAGATCATCGGGCCAGCCATCGCCACTGATGGCGATCGAGTGGCTGTAGGTCGGCGCAGTACCCGAGCAGCCCACGCACGCCCATGTCGCGCAACTCGGCGAAGGTGATTGCGGGCGGTCGAGCATGCTCCATGATCCCGCCCATCGGGGCGGGAGTGCCTAATGACCGGTATTGTTGTTATCTAGCAGACATCCATCAGCGTTCGCTGCGGATTTACAACAGCGCCGGCGCGCCCTCAACTTCACGTGCTTTATGTGCTCTCTCCTTCTTGCTGCTGAAACTTCTCTGCCGGCAATACCGAGCGAGGGTACGTCTGCAGGAAGCTCGCAAGCGCCGCCCGCCTGCGGAAGCCCCACGCGGTGTGCTTCCGCGCGGGATTGACGGGCATCGACATTACGCGCGCCAGCAACTCGCTCGTCACCACAACGCCTTGGTGACCGAGCGCGAGCGCCGCGGCGCCCGCAACGGAATCAGCCGAAGATAGACGCCGGGGATAGACCAACCGGCGCATCAGCCGAACGCGGTGCGATCGAGTGGGCCGCGCACAGGCGCTGCAGCCACCCTTCCGAGGACATCGGGGCGCCTGCAAATGGCGCGGCATAGCGCTTGCAATCTGTTTACCCCGGGCGATACCCTGACCTGAAATGCCACCTTCCTCTTCTTGGTAAATATTTGATTTCATTGGCGCGCTCGGAAGGATTCGAACCTCCGACCCTCGGAATCGAAATCCGATGCTCTATCCAGCTGAGCTACGAGCGCATCTTCAAATATCTTATTGAGTTTACTTATCTTTAATCGATGTCAGACCGAAGCATGCAGGCGATATGACTGCTGCTGTTAGCATCTGCATGGGACGCAGAAAAGCCCGGCCATCAGGCCGCGCGGGCCATGATACGCGTTTGACGTGAGAAGCGGAATCAGACCGGCCGGTTCACCACGGGTCCTCGGTCATCGGCGAAGCTGGCATTCCACTCGGGCCGGGACTAGTCCGTTTTCGCCACTGCCAGCCCGCCGAAAAAGACCTACCGTCCCTAACGGGCGCGGGGGCGCGCGGGGTGCCCTATGTCGGAACGCGGCGAAGAAACGTTCACGATGATCAGTGTTGTTGCTGTCTATGCCGCTTTTTGCATTGCGGCCTTGCTATGGTTGGCCTGATGCCACGCTATTAGCATTAGCGTTCGGATCAAAACGGCCCCGCGCGAGGAAATGGGTCGACCGCGCAGGACCGTTTTTCCTTGAGCTGAATACGCATCACCCTTCAAGAGCCTGACGGCAGGTTCATGGGCCTCGCCGCTGCGACATCATAGGTTGGTTGCGGTTGCGCGAGCGGTGCTGGCATTGCCAATCGACGCGTTCGACTCGGCTGGGCGTGTCCGCAATGAAGTCCGCGCTCAGGCGCGCTCCGTAATTCGGCCGATCGGGCCGAAAAGCCCCGATACGTCCGGGGCTTTTTACTTGTTTGCGATTCGCAACGACCTGCACGTCGCCGAGTCATTGAGACCATCTGCTGCGTCTGTTGCGGCAGGGCGGTGCATAATTGCAGCACGGGAACAGGCGCGGGGCGGGGTACAATCAAACGGTGGTTGGCGCCACCTCAGGCCGTTACTTGAGGCCGCCTCCACTTCACGCGACGACAGAAACCCCAGCAGGTCAGCCCCGGGCTGGGTTTTTCTTTGAGACGCTCGCGGCGGTTAGCGCGGGGCCTCGGTCCCGCGCTTCATCTTTTGGCACACAGAATGATTGCTTGCGGAGGATTGCTTTGTCCCGGCTGAGCGTCGCAACTTGCGCCGTTATCGCCGAGGGCCCTCGGCGTCTCTGCGATCTCGCCAACTTTCACCAGGCAGGTTGCACTCACCATAACCTCTTCGGCGCCGCACATGGCAGGCTTTACGATTCCTCCATCGGTTGCTCCGCGAACGACGCGAAATTGTGGAGGCGGGGAGACACCGTCTCTGCCGTCCTTTCCCGGCGAACCGGCCAGCCCTTGTGGCCCAGGCGGTCCGGCAGGTCCAGTTGGGCCGGCGTCACCCTTGTCGCCCTTGTCCCCTTTGTCGCCCTTCATGCCGCAGCCGCTGAGGGGCAGGGCGGACAGCAGGGTGCAGACAAGGATCAGGGATCTTCGCATCGTCGGAGCCCCGTTAAAGCTGCGCGGCAACGCTGACCACCGGACTTGAGTTCCTCTCAAGGCAAATGGCCGTCTGGCCGTCGCTGTGGTGGTTCGCAGCGGCGGCTATTTTGCTATAGAATTGCCGCGGTTTGTCCGACGAATCTCGTTCGGGTGATGAGGCCTTTATTGGAGGAGATACTTAAGTGGCAATGGGGACGGTGAAGTGGTTCAACACCACCAAGGGCTATGGGTTCATCAAGCCCGATGCAGGAGGTCCGGACGTCTTTGTGCATATCTCAGCGGTCGAGAGGGCTGGCCTATCGACACTCGCAGAGGGAGCCAAGATCAGTTACGAGCTGGTTCCGGGCCGCTCCGGCAAAAGTTCGGCCGAAAAGCTGCGTGTGGGTTGAGCCCACCCATTTCTGATTTCCAGGCATTTGGAGGTGCGGGGGTCTAGATACCGCACGACGCTTTACGTGCGGTGTACATCCGCTCGATGTCGTGGATGCCGATAAGGCAGGATGGAGTTACGACCGACGCGTCGGAGCGCTCGAGCGCGCTCAACTCTTCCATCACGAAGGTCACGGCTTTGTCGACGCTTTCGAATGTCCGGTCTTTGCCCCAAACAACAGATTTGGGCTGACGACCGACCGGACGATATGCCTCCGCGGGAAACCAGCACACTGTTGCGGCTCGGTTTGTCATTGGTGCGCCCCTCCGGTCCCGCGCCACCCTCTCTCACAGCGTATCCGAGCAAAGATTAGTCCCTTGCCTCCGATCACCGTTTGATCGTGACGCACACTCCAAACGTTGTGGAGTCGAAATCACGGTTCGGCAGAGCGGAACCTTGGCGGAGTTGCTTCCGTGACACAGCGTCCGACGGACGGTCCCCAAACAAGGCTGGGGATGGCGACCGAGCGGTGACCGACCGGACGATGAGCCGCCGAGGCAAACCAGAAGCGGGAATTAACTCTCACGGTGTGTTCAGTTTTGCACCGAACCGATCTGAACGAGGAGTGAGCTACGCGTCGTTGGACTGACGGCGAGAAACGACCGTCAGACCTCGCGAACTTCCTGCCCGTCACGATTCCAGCCCGGGCGGGATTTCCTGAGGGTAGGGCAGGCTTGGCAGCCGCGCTTTTAGGGTCAGGGCGGTTCGTCGTCGGGATGCGGCTGAGGCCGTAACGACGCGTGACTCTCAAGGCAAACAGCCGTCACTGCGACCTATCAGCGGCGGCTTTTTGCCGCCGAGTTGCCGTTACTTCGTCCGAGGAATCAAGTCATTTGCTCAAGTTTTCGTTGAAGGAGATATTGAAGTGGCGATCGGGACGGTGAAGTGGTGCCAGGATCAGCTGCGAGCTATTTACGGGCCGCTCCGGCAAAATCTCGGCCGAAAGACTGCGCATGGGCCGGCCTCGTCCACTGCTGATTTCCAAGCCTCTGAGGAGGAGCGCGGGGTTTCGATCCCGCCACAGGAGCATTCACAACAATCGACCGCCCGCGTTTTCCATCTTGGGCAATCTCCGGTCCAGGATCAGCTTGCGCAGCCAGCAATGCGAAGCATCGTCGACATCTACGTGCGACACGGCAATCGCCGAGCGCTCGATGACCTCAGGGCAAACCGAAAAGGTCTGATAGCTGGCCTGACAATGCTCAGAGGCGACTATGATCCGAGCAAAGTGATTGCTCAATGCGAAGACGAACTCGCCATTGTCGAGGCAGGTCTTGCAATGCTCGATGAGGCCGCCGCGGCCTGATTGAAGCAATAGGCGGATGGGCGCGAAGCTTCGGTTCCGTACTCATTTCCGAGCCTCGCCGTAAGCCACGAACCGCAATCGCTGCTTATCGCCCACAACGGACCTTAGCGAACGACGCCGAGTCTAAGGTCGGACCTCGGCCCAGAGATCGGCCAAAGTGTTCACCGCCCGCCGGCCATGCGAAATCTCTACGTCGCGGAGTGTCAGCTCGGGACGAAGTCGCCGCGCCGAGATCAGCGAGATCTTTGCAGCATCGGTCTGTCCAAGAGCGGCGTGCACGAGAGCTTCGAGGAGCGGCGGCAAAAACAACCGCGGATCCCGCCGCGCCGCAAGTCGCGCCTCTTCGAGCGCCTCGGCTAGTCGTTTGGCCCGCATCAAGTACACCCCGAGTGCCCATCCCCAGAACGCGAGTCTTCGGTCGCGAGGACTGAGTTTGATCCCATGCCGCATGCAAGCAATACCGCCATCCAGATCGCCTAATAGCGCGAGTGACGCGCCCAGGGCGACCTGAGCCTGGGCGTTGCTGGGATCAAGTTCGACCGCTTGCTTCAGGATTTCCCTGCCGCGACTGGCGTCGCCGAGATCGGCAATGGCACAGCCGGCGTAGCCCAGGACTTCGGAGCTACCGCCATCGTCGGCGATCGCGAGTTCGGCGGCGGTAATGGCCTCCTCGCACACTGCATCCGTACGTTTGATCAACGCCGTATTTTGCGCGAGCGCCGTGAGAAGGGAGAGCTGCGCACGTGCCAACGCGAACTTTGGGTCAAGCTCGATCGCGCGCTGCAGGAACCCACGCGCTTCCTCCACGGATCGCGGGTTCCAGCCATTTGCGGCCAACACGCCGGCGGCCTGATGGTAGAAGCCCCATGCTCCGACGTTTTCCGGTCGCTGTCGCCGGATCACCGCGATTTCGGCTTTGGTCAGCGCCGGCTGCAATTCGACAACGATGCCGCGCGTAATCTCGTCCTGAAGGTTGATCGCGTCGCTGCGCTCTGCATCAAATTGTCCAGACCAGAGCACGCGGCCGCTCGCCGCGTCTGCCAGTTGGGCTGAAAGGCGAATCTTTTCGCCGAGCGCGCGCACGCTGCCTCCCAGGATATAACGGACGCCGAGTTGCCGCGCGATTGCCGATGTCGGCACGTCCGGATTTCGAAATTCAAATGACGACGCCTTGGAAATCACGAAGAAACCGGGCACGCGCGCCAGCAGCGCGATCACGTCTTCCCCCAATCCATCGGCCAGAAATTGGAGCTCACGTTCGTCAGAGAGGACCGTGAATGGTCGAACCGCAATCGACGACACATCGGATGCGGCGCCGGTTGGTCGCACTGCAGGACCTGCCATTATTTCAGTGGCCTCGTCGCCCTCGCGGTCTTCGTGCTTGAATATCACCTGAAAAGCCTGCACCGGCCGCTGGATATTCTTGAGCGTGAGCCTTCCAAGATCGAGAAATTCGGCGGACGCCCGGTTCAGCACAGCATCTCGTGCATTACCGGAAATGAGGATGCCACCCGGCTGCGCCTGTCCTTCGAGGCGGGATGCAACGTTCACGCCGTCGCCGTATAGATCGTCCCCGTCAATGATGACATCACCAACGTGAATACCGATACGAAACGAGATACGTTCGTCGTCGGGTCGATCGAGATTTGCTCTGGTCATCGCCCGCTGGAACTCGATTGCGGCGTTCAGCGCATCGACGACGCTTGCGAACTCAGCCAGAGCGCCGTCGCCAATGAGCTTGACGAGCCGACCACCGTGGCGACCCAGGGCCGGTTCAAGCCGCGCGCTCCGGTGCTTCGTCAAAATCGCGAGAGTTCCGCTTTCGTCGCGCTCCATGAGGCGAGAATAGCCGACCGCATCCAAAACCATGATGGCCGCCAGCTTGCGCCGCTCGCGTGTCAATGCAGGTTTCCTTTGCGTGTTTCGACGATCGTAGATCGGACCATCAAACAAGGCAACGGCGGTCAATGCGGCTATGTTAACTTGAAGGGCGGTGTTGCGCGCGGAGGGCTTCGAGGTCCTCCGGTTTCACGGAAGCCGATGGTCGAAAACGTTGCCTTTGCCGGCTGGTCGTGTCGGCGAATGGCAAAGTTGGGACCTCTTGCCGATTTTCGCGTTCACCCATCGGGGACGACGACGAACCCCACGACCGCGGCCCGATCGCCGCGGACTGGCTAAAGCGCGTGAATCGCCGTTGCAAGGGAGAAAGCCGATGCGGTCGAAATCGCTGCGAGCGCAGGTCGGGATCCTGATTCTCGCGACGAGCATCATCCAGCTCGCCAACGGTTTCTTCGGCACCTTCATCTCCTTGCGTGTCGCGATCGAGGACTTCGGGCCGACCATATCTGGTCTGGTGCTCAGCAGCTATTTCGCCGGTTTCACACTGGGCGCGTTGCGTTGCGAACGGATGATCGAACGGGTTGGGCACATTCGCGCCTATGCGACCCTGGCTGGAATGGTCGTCGCCGCGACCGCGGCCATGCCGCTGCTGACGGGGCCGCTGCCTTGGTTGATCCTTCGTGCGATCATCGGTTTTGGTTGCTCTGGTCTTTTCATCGCCACGGAGAGCTGGCTCAACGCCAAGGCCGAGCCAACTGAGCGCGGGCGTATCTTCTCCGCCTACATGTTCGGAACGTTCCTCGCTCTTGCGTTGGGACAGCTCCTGATCGGCAAGGCCAAGGTTGAAACGGCAGACCCCTTCAATGCAATCGCCGTCCTGTTTGCCGTCGCGCTGGTCATCGTGAGCACGACACGGGCCGAACCGCCCCGCGGGACCGCGTCGACTTCGCTGCCGTTCGGCCAATTGTCCCGCGCGGCGCCGGTCGCCGTCGCCGGCTGCATGGTGAGCGGGCTGGTCAGCGCCAGTTTCTACTCGCTCGTTCCCGCGTGGATGCAGGATGAAGGCATCGCACGCGAGACGATCGCGACCTTCATGTTGTTCGCCGTGCTCGGCGGGCTCGCGTTCCAGGTTCCGATCGGCCGACTGTCGGATCAATTCGATAGGCGCACCGTGTTATCGATGCTGAGCATCGGCTTTGGGGCCACTGCGATCGCGGTGGTCAATTTGCCGCACTCTCGCACGGTCATCTTTCCAGCCGCTGCGCTGCTCGGCGGCTTCATGTCGACCCTGTACCCCGTCTGTGTCGCCAACGCACACGACCAAATGCCAGCCGATCAGGTTGTCGCAGTGAGCGGCCGGCTCATCCTGGTCAGCGGGCTGGGCTCGATCCTTGGCCCGGTGATCGGCACAAGCGTGATGGCGCACTTCGGCATCGACGGCGTGTTCTATTTTATGGCTGCCGTCGGCCTGCTGTTGGCCCTCCTGGCCGCAGCCCGTCGCCTGCTGGCAGCGCCGCCGAGACACCAGGAGCGAACCTTCGAGATTCTCGCGCCGCAGGCAACGCCGTTTGCGCACGATTTGGTCGGCCCTCCAGGGCGTGTCCCCACCTCGCAAGAATCGGAGTAAGGCCGCTGCTGCGATACGCGAAGAGATCGTCCCCACGGCTCAATCGGCCGCCTTAATTGCCCCGCCGCAAAATGCTAGTCTCGCCATCCCATTGGCGTCTTAGGGCGGCACATGCGACGGCGGGCGTTTATTGCGGGACTTTGCATTGCGACAGCTTGGCCGCTTGCGGCGCACGCACAGCAAACGATGCCGAAGATGCGTCGAATAGGTTTCTTAACCCGCGAGACCGATGCGTCTGTCTCGACCCAAATAGATGCGTTCCGCCAGCGTCTGGGCGAACTTGGATGGGTTGAAGGAAAGACCATTAGCATCTCGTATCGGGATGCAAAGGGTCAACTCGAGCGTCTTCGCGTCCTCGCTGCCGAGCTTGTCGCTCTAAATGTAGATGTGATCGTTACGGTGTACACGCCGCCCACCAAAGCTGCTCAAGAAGCAACCAGTACAATTCCAATCGTTGTTGCCGTCTCCGCCGATCCGGTGGGTGCTGGACTGGTCAGAAGTCTGGGAAAGCCCGGCGGCAACGTAACGGGCATGTCCCTCCTTGCCCCTGACACGGACCAAAAGGCCCTGGAATTTCTGAAACAGACGCTACCGAAAACCAGCCGCGTAATGTTGATTGTTGATCCGAATAATCAAGGCATGATGCTTAGGTTCAAGGCAATACAAGCCGCTGTGCCAAAGCTCGAAATAGAGCTTCAAACAATACTTGCAGTTGGTTCAAGCGAACTTGTCGAAGCGCTAACAGCCGCCGCGATGAAGCCCCCCGACTCTCTCTTTGTCTTTTCTCCAATATATTCCTCTTATCGGAACGAGATCATGGAATTTGCGACAAAGATGAAGGTGCCGATACTGTTCGATACCAGCGGGCTCGCCCGCGAAACCAATGCTCTCTTGTCCTACGGGGCGGACCACTCGGACCTGCTTCGACGAGCCGCTGTGCTCGTGGATAAAATATTGAAAGGGGCCAAACCTGCCGAATTACCGGTGGAGCAGCCAACTAAATTCGAGTTGGTAATCAACCTCAAGACCGCACGAGCGCTCGGGATCGACGTGGCTCCGCAGTTGCAGCAACTCGCCGACGAGGTGATCGAATAGAGCGCGATTGCTGCGATGCGCGAGTCCACAACCGGCCCAAAGCGCGCACGATATCGCCGCGTCGCTAAGGTCCTGTTTTAGGGGGTGGAGCGGACATGCGGCCTATCGCCCCGCAATCTCGCCTTTGACCCGGAGCGCACAACTCGCCTCGCAGCCAGGGTTGGCCAAAGCGATCGATGGTAGCGCTACGGGTAGTTTTGGATGCCGCCGTAGAGCGGATACGCGAACCGAACCTGCCGCGAATCCGGCAGGATCACCAGTCGATCCCCCTTCGAGGCGTCGAAATCGATCGTGCCGACCAAGGTGAAGCTGTCGAAGACGAAAGGCAGGCTCCGTCCGGCGATAGCGTCCGGCTTGTCGATAAGACCTAAATGTAAGTGGGGGCCTTCGGAGGGGCCGGTGTTCCCTAGTTTCGCGATGGGCGCGCCCGCCTTCACTGCATCGCCGACCTTCACCGTGAGGCTGCCTTGGCGCAAATGCGCGTACCAGGCGAAGACATTCGGAGCGATTTCGAGAATCACGTTATTGCCGCCATAGTCTGCCTTCGACTTGGGGACCATAAAGACGAACGGCGTCTGATCGGGCATGCCGTCGTGGATCGAGACCACGGTGCCATCGGCGACCGCGAGGACGTCCTCGCCGAAGCCGTAGTACTGCTCGACCCTCTTGCCGTCGCCGTCGAAGAGTCTGTCGTTCCTGACCCTGGCCCAGTCGACCGCGAAGGTTTCACCCGTCTCGATGCGGACGCCGTCTATCGCGATACGTTCGTCCCTGTGGACGTTGGGTTTGCAGCAAGCGGAGGTCGCGAGCCAGCCATTCCCCTGAAGGGGTGGCCTGATCACCATGGCCGGCCGGCGGTTGATGGCGACTTCTGGTGCGTCAACCTCCAGGCTGCCGACCATCAAAGCAAGCTCCGAGTCCGCCTTGAGGGTGTAAGTGATCCGGTGCGTGACCCGTTGCGGAGCGGTGTCCGGCGGCAGGGTCAGATCGACGTCAACCGAGACGGCGGCCGATGCAGGAACGACGGGCGTCGCTGTCTTCGCGAAGAGTGTCTGGGTCGCGGCCGCAAGGGTGCTCCCTTCGATCCGCATGAGTTCCCTTCCGGCGGGATCGAGGACAGTAACGCTCGACAGCGTCACCGGTTCGGAGAACACATTGACGACCAGAAGTTCGTATTCCACGTGGTCCTTGCCGTCGTCGCCGCGGACAAGCTGGGCCTCGTGAATCGGACTGACGAGGATTGCGGTCGGCCGGCCGTAGTCCTCGGCCAATGCGCCTGACCCGAGCGCCAACATAGCGGTCACCATCAAAGCGATGCGCATCCGTCACCCCTCCATTTTAAGCCTTTATGCAAGCAAACACCCGAAGCGTGCGAACTCGCTTTTTCGTCAGTCTTCCGCCTTTCGACCACGCGACAGCACCGCTGCGATGGGGCTAGAGCGGACAGGCGCCGATCACTCTGCATTGTCGCCTTTTGCCTCCCAAGCGGACATTTTGTCCTAGCGGAATAAGACCTCGGTATGGTTTGATCCGAGAGAGCGACTTTCCGATCTTGAGGAGGTCTCGCTTGAGCGGCAATCGGGTCGAGCGGCGATTAGCAGCCATTGTGGCCGCTGACGTGGCTGGCTATTCGCGACTAATGGGCCTCGACGAGGTCGGCACCGCCCGCACACTCCGAGAACACCGCGCCGTCTCCGATGCCCTGGTTGCAAAACATGGTGGCCGGATCGTCAAGACCATAGGAGATGGAGTATTGCTCGAGTTTCCCTCGGTGGTCGATGCGGTCGAATGCACGGTAGCTGTGCAGGTGATGATGGCCGAGCGCAACGGCAGTGTTCCGCAAGACCGGCGCATGCTGTATCGGATCGGGATCAATCTCGGGGACATCCTAATCGAAGGGGACGACATTCTCGGCGACGGTGTCAATGTCGCGGCACGACTTGAGGGCATTGCCGAACCAGGGGGCATTTGCATCTCGGCTTCCGCTTACGATCAGGTTCGTGGCAAGGTCGCAGTTGAGTTCGCCGATCTGGGCGAGCAGAATCTCAGGAACATTGACCGTCCCGTGCGCGTCTACGCAGCAAAATTGGGAGATCATTTCGGGACGGGAATGTCAGTTGCGTTGAGTTCGGCCCCTGACACCAGAAAGCTGCCGCCCGTACCTGACAAGCTTTCCATAGCGGTGTTGCCGTTTCAAAACATGAGCGGCGATCCCGAACAGGAGTATTTCGTCGACGGCATAGCCGAAGACGTGCTGACAACCCTTTCCAAGATCCAAGAACTAACGGTCATAGCGCGCAATTCGAGTTTCGCCTTCAAAGGGCAGATGAGGGACGTGCGCGAAATTGGGCGAATACTCGGTGCTCGTTATGTGTTGGAAGGAAGTGTGCGCAAGGTCGGCAACCGAGTGAGGTTGACGGCGCAGTTGATCGACAGCACGGACGGCAGTCATCGGTGGGCCGACCGTTTCGACGGCGGGCTCGACGACGTGTTCGACCTGCAGGATCGAATCACCCAAGACATTGTCGCCGCGATCGAAGTAGGGCTTACGGGTGCCGAACAGGCTCGGGTGTGGCGGAAGCGCTCCGGCAGTCCATTAGTCTATGAGTTTTTCCTGAAAGGCCGAAAGCTTTACGAGAATTTTGCCAAGTACACTCATGCGCAAGCCCGAGTTCAATTCGAACGAGTTCTGGAAATAAACCCCGTCTTCACGCCGGGGCTCTACATGCTCGGTCTCACTCTGACTGACCAGGCTCGATTTGGTTGGGAAAAGGACCGAGCCGCAGCTTTCGAGGCGGCGCTGGAATGCGCGACCAAGGCTTTGGCGGTGGATCCCAGCGATGCCCAGGCCTACTTGGTCATCGGGTACGTTCGAACGTTCCAACGCCGCCATGACGAGGCGGTGGAGGCCGGAGAAAAGGCGGTTGCCCTCAGCCCGAGTGGCGCGGACGTTTATCATATGGCCGGAATGTATCATGGGTACGCAGGCAATTTCCGAGAAGCTGCGCTCTACGAGGAGCATTCGCAGCGATTGACCCCAATCCTGGCTTTTGTATCCATGGTTGACGAAGCGCGCGCAAGGTTTCACTTGGGCGATTTCATCGCCTCACGTGCCATCGCCTTGCGCGTCTTGAAGGAAAGGCCGCGCTGGCTGACCGCACACTCAACCCTCGTGGCGGCCCTCTGGAACTTGGGCAGAGAGGAGGAGGCGCGTGTCGTAGCCAGGGAACTGCTGGCTCACCATCCCGGTTTCTCCGTCGCGCGCTGGGCACGTGCCTTGCCGTATCACCACCCGGAACATCTCGATGCATTGATCAAGCCACTGCAACTGGCCGGCCTTCCCGAATGAAGGAGTTAGCGCAGCATTGATCGTCTGACGTCCGCTACTTGGGGCCAGACCGGACACGCCAACGCCGACGGTCTTTGCTGCGTTGGGAACTGCTAACGTTGAGCGCGTAGACCGCGTCGGTTTTATATGACAACTGCATGACGCAAGAGATGCCGCACGCGCTAGCTGGTCTTCATATTCGACATTAGTAAAAGGCGCAGATCGGTGTTACCCGACGCCGGTGGAGAAGAGCACCTGTTGCTGCGGCGGTACTATCGTGCGACGACAGCATCGATACTATCATTTGCACTTAATTCTCTTCCCTTACTCGCCACGCTGTCACATCGCGGGCGCCCCACATGATCCGTTCAGATCTACGAGGAATCAACATTGAGTCGACGCATATTTGGAACATCCGAAGCCGAGGAATTGAAAGACATCGCGCGATCGCTGACGAATCTCTGGGAAACCGCGCAGCGGCTTCCTGAGGGATCAGAGCGGCAAGATGCGTTCAGACAGATCTGCAGCTTCCAAAGGCGGGTCGCGGCATTAGTTACGCGCGCACTCTAGGCTCTAAGGGACGTCGTGGGCTCTTGATATCGAGCAAGTGGCTACCGATCCAACTCGCGCCGGAAGATTGCGATTTGGAAGTTGGCGAAGTTGCCAAGACAGGCGTCATGCCCTGGGGTTTTCCATGCCGCCGAAAATCGGGGGTTTGGTACAATGTCTGGGCTGGTGAGCCGGTCTTGATTTGTCCGACTCACTGGAGGACCTGGCGCGAGCCAACGAACTGGTGAGTATGGCCAACCGCCGACCGTCATTTCCGATTTTCACCACGCAGCGATTGAAAAGAAACTTCACCCTTTCGGGTCGCCTCCCTCCAGAAGGTTTCTTCTCCAACCTCTGCGAAGAAAAGAATTCTGTAAGATTGTCTCCTTGGCGCCGCATGGTTTCATAGCGGGATCATCATCGCGCTATGCGCTGTTCGCCCTGGGGACCAAGTATGTCGGACATTGCAGTCAAGTCGGCCACCAAGGCTGCACACACGGAAAATCTGAGCGAAGACTGGCTTTCGGCTGCGATTGGCGTGCTGGTGTTCGCGCTGGCGCTGTTTAGCCTCAGCGGCACCGACCTCTTGG
>Ga0306921_10003389_pt1 | contig 16179 bp, 13 predicted proteins | sample sta12Cox44000080_FD_203760 | JGI IMG/M metagenome (GOLD analysis project Ga0306921, IMG submission 203760) | Lab enrichment of tropical soil microbial communities from Luquillo Experimental Forest, Puerto Rico - statoxic.12C.oxic.44.000.080 (v2)... | ecosystem: Environmental > Terrestrial >...
GCTGCCCGCCCTCGCGTTCGTGCCTCTGGTTTCACGGCGGATGGCGGGATGGGTCAGGACCCGCGACTACAGCGAGGACGAGTTCCTCACGGCCGACGGTGCCGGATCGATCTGGGTAGACCGGCGCAGGCAGGCCGTCAAGGACCTCGCCGAGCGTCTTCAGGTCCGCTACGCGAAGTCCGTCGCCTGGGGCAACAGCGTGCGCGAGAGCTTTTCCGACCTCCGGTTCACCGACGTGAGCCGCGTCCCGTTTCCCTTCGCTCGCGTCGCGCGCGAGAAGTTCAACCTGTGTTCCGTCGTGACCGCCTCCAATGGTTCGAAGCTGCAAACCCTCGACGGCGACTGGACGATTGACGTCAGCGGCTCGTACGGGTTGAACGTCGCCGGGTTCGATCGCTACAAGGAGTGGATCTCCAGGGGTTGGGAGCGAGTGAAGGATCTCGGGCCCGTCCTCGGTCCGCTCCACCCGGTCGTGGCCGAGAACATCGCGCTGCTCAAGCAGGTGTCCGGTCTCGAGGAAGTCTCGTTTCACATGAGCGGCACGGAAGCCGTGATGGCCGCCGTGCGCCTGGCGCGGTTCAACACGGGAAAGAAGCAGATCGTCTGTTTCTCCGGCGCGTATCACGGATGGTGGGATGGCGTGCAGCCGGGGATCGGGAGCGAGCGCCCGCTCGACGACTGCCTGACGTTGAAGGACATGAGCCCCCGGTCGCTCGCCGCGATCCGTCGCCTCGCCGGCGAGATTGCCGGCGTTCTGGTCAACCCCGTGCAGTCATTTCACCCGAATTCGCCGCCGCCGAGCGACGCGGTGCTGATGACGAGCGAGGTTCGGAAGACCGAGGCGTCGACCGAACGGTACGCCGAGTGGCTGCGAACGCTGCGACGGGTCTGTACCGAATGCGGTGTCCCGCTGATCTTCGACGAGGTGTATACAGGGTTCCGCCTCGCTGTCGGGGGCGCGCAGGAATACTTCGGCGTTCGCGCGGACATGGTCGTCTACGGAAAGACCGTCGCCGGCGGCCTGCCCATCGGCGCCGTCTGCGGCCGCGCCGCGCTCATGCGTCGCTTCGACCCCTCTCGCCCCATGCGGATCGCCTACGTCGTCGGCACCTTCTCGGCGCACCCGGCCGTGATGGGTGCCATGAACGAGTTCCTGCGGTGGGCGGCCGAGCCGGGCACGCCCGCGCTCTACGCGGCGGCCAACGCGCGATGCTCGGCATGGGTGCGCTCGACCAACGAACGGCTGTCCGAGGCGCGGCTGCCGGTCCGACTCGTCAACCTCACGACCGTCTGGACGGTGCTCTTCAAGGAGCCGAGCCGCTACAACTGGCTGCTTCAGTACTACATGCGATCCGAGGGGGTGACACTGAGCTGGGTCGGAACCGGACGCTGCCTGAGCAGCATGGATATGACCGACGAGGACTACGAAGCGCTGCAGACGAAGCTTGTCACCGCGGCTCGCACGATGAAGGGCGACGGGTGGTGGTTGACCAAGGACGAGTATCCAGAAAGGGAGCGACGTATGAAGTGGCGTTTGATTCGAGATGTGCTCGGCAGCCTGGTGAGCGTGCCAAAACCGGTGGAAGCTTTCTATGCGCAGGTGATGCAGCGGAAGCACGACGATCATCACGCGTCGCACAACGACATCGGCAATCAAATGCTGCACCTCTTGAGCTCGAGCGTGTTCGTGTACTGCTATTACGTGATCTTTTCGGATCTGACCACGGCGATGTGCATGGGGTTGGCGTCGCTGTGCGTGCGGCAATTCGGCCACGCGATCCTCGAGCCGCCCTGCCACGACGAGGAGAAGCTCCTGCTCGGTTACACGACGCGCGACAAGACGCTCATCGTCTTGGGCTACCTGATGATTCCGGTGATTGAGCTGGTGCGCGCCGGCACGTTCACCTGGCACGGCTTCCGTTCACATCTCGATGTGATCGCGCTCCACTGGTTCCAGTGGACGCTGTTCGTCGTGGCGCTGCGGGTCGTCTACTTGATCTGGAAGCACAATGTGTGGCTGTCGCTCATCTGGTTCGTGAAGCTCGTCACCGACCCGGTGACCGACATCATCGCGTACTTCCCCCGTCCGCGAAGCCTGCGCGCCTGACGTGACCTTGTGGTACGTCGCGGGCGCCGCAGTACTCCTGAGCATCGAGCGCTTGTGTTACGTCTGGATTTGGCGCTATCCCGGATCGTTCCGCGATCATTGTGGGCGTCTCGCGATCGCGCCGCTTCGGGAGCCGGTTGCGGCGCTCCGGCTGCTGTTCGTGTTGTTCAAGCTGCTGCAGGTCGGCGTGTTTATCGCCTGGTGCCTCCTTTTCAGCGGAGGAGGCCTCTCGGGCATGCCGGCGATGTCGATCCTGTGGCCGACGTCGCCGGGCCAAGTTCCGGCCATCCTGGCCCTTGGACTGATCCTGCTCCTTGCGGGTCAAGTATTGAATGCGGGCGTCTTCGTTCGCCTGGGCCAGGTGGGTGTCTTCTACGGCCGCAAGTTCGGGTACCCGGTCACGTGGTGCAGCGGGTTTCCATTTTCCCTATGCGCCGATCCGCAGTACGTCGGTGCGGTGCTCTCGATCTGGGGCTTCTTTCTGATCGCGCGCTTCCCGCACGACGACTGGTTCATTCTTCCTGTGCTCGAGACGGTCTATTACATCCTGGGCGCCCGGCTGGAACGTGAGAACGCCCGCGAGAGCTTCCACGAGGACGGGACATCAGCGGTGTCGTCGCGCCTTTTGTTGTAGGCTCTTCGTTCGATGCCCGTGGCATCGCGCGATCGGGTGCCTGGACGGCGCCGCTGTGCCTGATCGTCGGCGTGGCACTCTTGTGGCAGCTGCGCACAACGCGAGGCACGCGCGCGAAGGGCTGACCTTTTGCACAAACTGCCAGACCGACCGTTGACCAGCCTCAAGATGGTCATCTAAAATGACCAAATATGCCACGCCGCACGGAACACTACGTCAACATCGCCGAAGCGAAAGCCCGACTTTCTGCTCTTGTGAATAAGGCTGCCAACGGTCACGAGATCCTGATTGCGCGGGATCACAAGCCTGTTGCACGACTGGTGCCCCTCGCGCGGACCCGCGGGTCACGCAAGCCGGGATCCGCGAAGGGCCAGGTGTGGATTGCTTCAGACTTCGATGTGATTCCTTCCGATTTCCGTGCCTACACCAAGTGAAACTCCTCCTGGACACTCACGCCTTTCTTTGGTGGGTCGAAGGGACCCCTGCCATGGGAAGTCGGGCGAGAACCGCACTGGCGCATCCTGACAACGACGTTCTACTCAGCATCGCCAGCTGCTGGGAGCTGGCGGTCAAACTCAGTCTCCGCAAGCTCCGGCTGGCTAGGAGCCTGGACCAGTTCATTCCCGAGCAGCTCCGTCTTAACGGATTCTCGCTCCTCGACATCCAGCTCAACCACGTTGTTCGCGTCGCTGATCTCCCGTTCCGGCATCGAGATCCGTTCGATCGACTCCTGGCCGCACAAGCCCTCGAAGACGACCTAACGATGGTCTCTGCGGACCGGATCTTCCGGAAGTACGGCGTAGCCGTTATCTGGTGAGCCTCACACGGCTTCCTTGTGTCGCTCGGCCTGGCTGTCGCGGTTCGGCCTGAACGACACCCCTGCTCGGTCCCTCGCCAAGGCCGCCAGCCGGCGTGCCTCCTCCTGCAAATGCGCCTGGACGCGAAACGGCGCCTCGCCTGGCGCCAGCGGCCGTCGCCGATACTCGCCGTCCGCCGCCAGCCACCGCGATTTCACGTTGTCGCGAAACATCGCCCGCAACGTGTACAACACCTTCGCTTTGTGCTCGGCGCTCTCTACCGGAAACATCAGCTCAATCCGCTTGTCGAGATTGCGCGTCATCCAGTCTGCGCTCGCCAGGTACACTTCCTCCTCCCCCCCATTGAGGAAGTAATAAGTGCGCGAATGCTCGAGATACCGGTCGACAATCGACACCACCTCGATGTTGGCACTGAGGGTCGGGAGGCCCGGCCGTAGCGCGCAGATTCCGCGGACGTTCAGCCTCACTTTCACGCCGGCCTGGGACGCCGCATACAACGCGGTGATGATTTCCGCATCGATGAGCGAGTTCATCTTTGCGACGATCTCCGCCTGCTGACCCGACTCTGCCCGCCGGCGCTCCCGATTGATCAGCTTGAGAAACCGGCGCCGCAGCTCGGTGGGGGCCATGACGAGCTTCTTCAGCCGCGGCGGGTCCGAGTAGCCGGTCAACGCGCTGAAAAACGCCGTCGCATCCTCAGCAATCGCCTCGGACGTCGTCAAGAGCCCGAAGTCCGTGTAGACGCGCGCCGTCCGCTCGTTGTAGTTGCCCGTGCCGAGGTGCACGTATCGCTTCAAGCCGTGACGCGTGCGCCGCACGATCAAGCAGATCTTCGCGTGGGTCTTGTAGCCATGCACTCCGTAGATCACGTGGGCGCCGGCCTCCTCCAGCGCGCGCGCCCAATGAATGTTGCGCTCCTCGTCGAACCGCGCGGTGAGCTCGACGAGCACGGTCACCTGCTTGTTCTGCTCGGCGGCGCGCTGGAGGCTCGCGATCAGCGGCGATCGTGTGCTCGTGCGATACAGCGTCTGCTTGATGGCCAGGACGTCCGGATCGTCCGCCGCCTGCGCCAGGAGCGCCATCACTGGGTCGTAGGCCTCGTAAGGGTGCTGCAGCAGCAGATCGCGCTCCTCCAGCACCGAGAACAGATCAGTGTGCTGCACGTCCGCGAGCACGTCGACCGGTTGTTGCGGTGGATCTCGCAATCGATCGAGACCGGGCAGCTCCGTCAAGCCCATGAGCACTCGCAGGTCCAGCGGCCCGGGCACGACGTACACGTCCGTCTCGCTGATGCCCACCTGCTCTCGCAGCAGCTTGACGAGCTCTTCCGACGCCTCCGCGCCGACCTCGAGCCGCACGACCCCGCTCCGCCGCCGCCGCCGGATTTCTCGCTCCACCAGCTCGAGCTGCGTCCGCCCGCCTTCATCGTCGAACTCCAGCTCCGCATCGCGAGAGAGTCGGATGACGGCGGACTCGAGGATCGGCTGGCCAGGGAACAGGCCCGCGACGTGTGCCGAGATGATCTCGTCGAGCAAGACGAAGCTGAACCCCCCAGGGGTGAATCCGCCGGGCTCCGCAATCGGAATCAGACGCGTGAGCCCCTGCTGCGGCACTTGAACGATCGCCAGCCGGCGCTCCGTTGCTCCCGGCGCCGGACCGAGACGCAACGCCAGGTTCAGGCTGAGCGAAGACAACAGTGGAAACGGCCGCGACATGTCGATGGCGAGTGGCGTCAAGACGGGGAACACCTGCTCCCGGAACAACGTCCCGAGCGCCCCCTGGTGGTTACGCCCGAGGTCCTTCCACGCAACGATTCTGACGCCTTCCTTCTCCAATGCCGGCAGCAGATCCTCCGTCGTCAGCCGGTAGAGCGATGCCACCATCGCGTGGGCCCGCCGAGCGACGGCCGTCAGCTGCTGGGATGGTGTCAGCCCCGAGAGGTCCGGTGACTCGTCCCCGTCCGCGACCGCATGGTGCAGCCCTGCCACGCGGACCATGAAGAACTCGTCGAGGTTCGACGCGACGATGGTGACGAACTTGACGCGCTCGAGGAGCGGCGTATCCCGATCGCGCGCCTCCTCGAGCACGCGCTCGTTGAACGCGAGCCACGACAGCTCGCGGTTAATGAAATCGCTCACGTGCTCAGCCCCACCCTGATGATCACCGCCCGCCCGAATGTCTCGGTGAACAAGTCGGCGCGCGCCGTCGCCGCCAATTGCTCCATCGTCAAATCTCCGGTTCCGGTCACCTCCAGCACCCATGTCGGCGCCGAGCGCATCAGCCGGAGATCCTGGACCTTCTGGAGGTGTTCTGCGTCGAGCGCGTTGGCCAGCCGCAGAATCGCCGCGAGCTTGTTGACGATCAGCCGGTCGCGCCGATCGAGCGCCGCATAGGGCAGGTGGCTCCGCTGCGGCGCTCCCCGCCGGTGATACCGCGCGATGTTCGAGACGATTGCCGTCTCATCGTCCGACAGACCGAAGATTTGCAACGACGCCAGCAGATACTGCGAGTGCTTGTGATGCGCGCGCAGGCTCACGTAGATGCCGATGTCGTGAAGCAGCGCCGCGACTTGCAGGAGCAGCCGCTCGCGCTCGCCGAGCCCGTGGTCTTCGCGGCTCTCGTCGAACAGCCGTGTCGCGAGCGCGGCGACGTGACGGCCGTGCGCGCGGTCGAAGCGGTAGCGGTGTCCTACCGCCTCGGCGCTGGCGAGCACCTGGGCCTCGAAATCGCCGGCGCTCAGCCGGCCGCCAGGCGCGGCGAGGTCGATGAGGACGCCGGTCCGGAGCGAGGCGTCGGACACGACGATCCGGCGGGCCGTCGTTTCCGATAAGAGTGTCCGGTACACGAGCAGCGACGGCACGAGCGTCTCGGCTTCGACCGTCGGAAGGCGAAAGCGATCGACGAGCTGCTCTTCGTCCAATCGCTCGATGGAATCGCAAAAAGTGAGAAAGCCCTCGCGCGTGACGACGCGCACGTCAGTCCCGGACTCGCGCTCGAGGATTTGCGATGCCGCGAAACGAACGTCCCCGCCCATGACGACCATGTGCGTGACGCGGCTGAGCGGGATCTCGAGGCGAATCTCGTCGATGACGTTCGCGATCGATCGCTTGAGCAGCGAAAGCTGGACGTCGTGCGTCAGCGGCCGCAAGTTCAGCTGCTGCCTCAGCCGCACGGCGCCGAGCGCGTACACCCCTGAGCGGTTCGGCTGCCCTTTGCGGAGCAGCGTCAGGCTCGTACTCCCGCCGCCAACTTCCGTCAGCAGCGTCCAGGCGCCTCGCAACGCGGCGCTGCGGCCCAGCATGCGCCGCACGGCCAGGAACACGAGACGGCTTTCCTCGGCTTCATTGATGATTTCGAACGCAATGCCCGTTCGACCCTGAATACGGTCGAGGAACATGTCGCCGTTCCGCGCCTCGCGAACGGCGCTGGTCGCCACAGCCCGCACGTGGTGCACGCCGTAGCCATCGATCACGCCGCGAAACTTTTCGAGCGCGGCCAGCGCGGCGTCCATGGTCTGCGACCGAATCGCGCCGGATGAGAACGTGTCGCGGCCGAGCTGGACCCCTCGCGACGCCTCCTCGATCATCCGAATCGACCGGTTTGAACCGATCTCCGCGATGACCAGGCGAATCGCGCTCGCGCCCATGTCGAGCACCGCCACGAGCTCGGGCGTCGACGCGGACCTGTCGGCGCTCGCGGCGGAAGTGGCGGGCGCGCCCGGCGAATTCGCTGGTTGTGCGTCGCTCACCGACGGGGTCGCCGCGTGCGAGGTGAGCTGGTCGTCCTTCAGAAAGGGGTTCACAAAGAGGGCCACAAGGGGCGAAGTGTCTTGAAGATAGCGAAAAAACGCCGCCGGGCCAAGAGTCTTTCGCAGGGCCGAGAGCACGGCGGGCCCCCGAGGGGTCGTTACAGGCCGGTCACCGGGACGTCTCAGTGCCGTCGCGCCATGCGTGCAGGATCATTCCGGGTCAAATTCCCGGGTCAAGCGCAATGCCTATCCGATTCTTGTCGCCGGTGTTCCGTCCCCTCCCCGCGGTCCTTTCCGCGGGAGGACTGTCCATTTTGACGGTTTTTGGGTGCGGCGGCCCGCCTGCGGCAGCTCCGGGAGGAGCCGGTGGCGAGGCGGTAAAACTCCAAGGCGCTGGCGCGAGCTTCCCCGCGCCGCTGTACACCAAGTGGTTCAAAACCTACACCGCCGCGCACGAGAACGTCCTCGTCGACTACCAGTCGGTCGGCAGCGGCAGCGGCGTCAAGAACGTCATTGACCACACCGTCGACTTCGGTGCCAGCGACGCCGCCATGAAGCCCGAAGACATGGCCCGGGTCCCAGGCGGCGTGCAGCTCTTTCCCATGACCGCCGGCAGCATCGTCCTCGCCTACAACCTCAAAGGAGTCGACGCGATCAAGCTTTCCCGTAAGGCGTATGCCGGCGTCTTTCTCGGAAAGATCAAGCGCTGGAACGATCCCGGCATCGCCATGACGAATCCGGGCGTCACGCTTCCCGACCTTCCCGTCAACGTCGTCGTTCGAGCCGACAGCAGCGGGACGTCGTTCGTCTTCTCGCAGCACTTGAGCGCGATCAGCGGCGACTTCCGCAAAGAGGTCGGTGCCAACACCATGCCCAACTGGCCCGCCGGCACGAAGTCGAAAGGCAACGAGGGCGTCACCGCCAGCATCATGACGACGCCGGGGTCGATTGGCTATATCGAGTACGGATACGCCAAAAGCCAGAAGATGCCGATGGCGGAGCTCGAAAACAAGGCCGGCCGGTTCGTCGTTGCGACGACGGCCACGGGGCAGGCCGCGCTCGCGTCGGCCTCGCTCCCCGACGACATGATCGCTTGGGTGCCCGATCCCGAGGTGCCCGACGCCTACCCGATCGTCACGTATACCTGGTTGATCTGCTACAAGAATTACCCCGATAAGCACAAGCTGCAGGCCATGCAGGATCTCCTGCGCTTCGGGCTCGGCGATGGGCAGAAGGACGCCGAGACGCTCGGCTACATTCCGTTGCCGACCGCCGTTGCCGGCAAAGCGACCGCGGCCATTCAGAATCTGACTACGCCGTGAGTTAAAGACAGGCCGATGGCCGTCGCCCCCTCTGCGGAGACCTCGAACACGTCCGGCGATCTGTTCGACCATCGGTCGGGCGAGATCGCTCGAGCTCCGAGCCGTCGCCAGCTTGTCGTCGATCGCACCTTTCGCGCGATCTGCGTCGCGTCGGCCTTCTTCACCGTCGGACTTGTTGGCTACATCGTCTGGCGCATCTCGTACTCAGCCGGGCCCGCGATCCAGCGGTACGGCGCGACGTTCATCTCGGGCCGCGTGTGGGATCCGAACACGGAGCGATACGGCATCCTCGCCGAGGTGTGGGGGACGCTGTATACGTCGGTACTCGCCCTCGTGATCGGTACGGCGTTTGGCGTCGCCGCGGCGATCTTTCTCAGCGAAGAGTATCTGAGCCAGGCGTCATTCAACCTGTTGCGCCGCGCCGGGCTGCACCTGCATCCGGTGTGGGGAGCGCTGCCCGATCAGCTCGAGCGCCTGCTGCGGAACCTGATCGAGCTGCTCGCCGCGATTCCGAGCGTGGTCTACGGGTTGTGGGGCCTGTTCGTGGTCATTCCGACGATCCGGCCGATGTGCGACTGGGTCAACTTGAAGCTCGGGTGGATCCCGTTTTTTGCCACGCACCTCAGCGGTCCCGGCGTCCTGCCCGCGGTGCTCGTCCTCTCGATCATGATTCTCCCGACGATTACCGCCATCAGCCGCGACGCGCTCGTATCGGTTCCGCCCAAGCTCCGCATGGCTGCCTACGGCCTCGGCGCCACGCGGTGGGAGACGGTGCTCGCGATCATTGTTCCGACCGCCTCGCGCGGGATTTTCGGCGGCATCGTGCTCGCGTTCGGGCGTGCGCTCGGAGAGACGATGGCGCTGGCGATGCTGGCCGGCAACGCCAACCAGATCAGCCTCTCGTTGTTTTCCCCTGCGAACACGCTCGCGGCGCTCCTCGCCAATAACTTCCCCGAAGCCGGAGCAAAGCAGGTCAGCATCCTGATGTACGCCGCCCTCATCCTGCTGGCCATCACCCTCGCCGTCAACGTGGCCGGCGCCGTGATCATCCAGCGCGCGAGCGTCGTCCATGCCGATTAGCAGCGGTTCGACCAACGTGCCGGACGCGCTCGTTCGACCCGCCCCAGTCAACCCCCACGACCCAGCCGACCCATTCGCCGATGTGGATTTCTCTCAGCTCGAGCGATCGCTGCGTCGGCCGCGGACGCTCGTGGACTTCACGTTGACCGCCCTCGTGACGGGGATGACGATCTTCTCGCTCGTGCCTCTGCTGTCGGTCGTGTGGATGTTGCTCTGGCGCGGCGGGCAACGCTTGAGCGTCCAGGTGCTCACCCAGCTTCCGCCCGCGCCGCTCGAGCAGGGCGGCGGCTTCGGGAACGCCATCATCGGGACGTTGCTCATTGTCGCCCTTGCAGTCGCGGCGACGGTGCCGATTGGGCTGCTGACGGCGATCTATCTTGCGGCTGACGCGGATGCCAGGAAGGAGAAGGGCGGCCGCCCCCTGGCGAGCACTGTTCGGTTCTGCGCGAAGGTCCTGACGGGATTTCCTTCGATCCTGGCGGGCGTCTTCGCGTACGGCGCGATCGTGCTCGTGACCGGCGGCTATTCGGCGTTTGCCGGCGCGCTGGCGTTGTCCATCCTGATGCTGCCGACGATTGTGCTGACGTCTGAAGACGCGATCCGCATGGTGCCGGCTCGCATGAAAGACGCCGCGATCGGCATGGGCGCCACGCGAACGCAGGTGGTCTGGATGGTGCTGCTGCCGACCGCGGTTCCCGGCATCCTGACCGGCATCATGCTCGCGGTCGCGCGCGCGGCCGGAGAAACCGCGCCGCTCCTGTTCACCGCGCTCTTCAGCAACTACTGGCTGTGGTCGCGCGGCCACGTGAACCTGTGGCAGCCGACCGCGTCGCTCGCCGTGCTCATTTACAACTTTGCCGGCATGCCGTTTCAGAACCAGGTCGAGCTGGCGTGGGGCGCGGCTCTGGTTCTCGTACTTCTCGTGCTCGGCGCGAATCTGACGGGGCAGTGGCTCTCGTCGGGCCGGAACCATCAGTAGCGCGAAGGACCAAGGACCAGATGATGGCTGCCCAAGACGTCGTCCTCGACTGCAACATCAGGGATCTCTACTACGGCGCTTTCAGAGCGGTGCGCGACACGGCGGTCCCAATCAGGAAGAACTCGATCACGGCCTTCATCGGTCCATCGGGGTGCGGGAAGAGCACCGTGCTGCGCTGCCTCAATCGCATGAACGACCTGGTGCGTGGGTTTCGATTCGAGGGCCATGTGCATTACCGCGGCCGCGACATCTACGGCGCGGCGATCGATCCCGTGGCCGTCCGGCGCTTCATCGGCATGGTGTTCCAGCAGCCGAACCCGTTCGCCACGAGCATTTTCAACAACGTGGCGTTCGGGCTCCGCCTGAACGGCTTCAAGGGCAACACCGCTGAGCAGGTCGAAAAAGCCCTCAAGAGCGCGGCCCTCTGGGAGGAGGTCAAAGACAAGCTGCAGAAGAGCGGCCTCTCATTGTCCGGCGGCCAGCAGCAGCGCCTCTGCATCGCGCGCGCAATCGCCACCGAGCCCGAGGTGTTGCTGATGGACGAGCCCTGCTCGGCGCTCGACCCCATCTCGACGCGGCGGATCGAGGAGCTGATGAAAGAGCTCCGCGAGCGCTTCACGATTGCGATCGTGACACACAATCTGCAGCAGGCGCAGCGAGTTGCCGACTACACGGGGTTCCTTTACATCGATACCCAACAAGGCAGTCGCACCGGATACCTCGTGGAGTTCGGCGAGTCGCGACAGATCTTCGAGGCGCCCGCGCACGCCTACACGCAGCAGTACGTCCACGGCGTGTTCGGTTAGTGTTCGTGGGGTCTTACCGGCCGCGTGCTAACGAACGTCCGTGAGCCGGATCGACTGCCCGATCTGACGGAACGCCGGCTGCAAGGCATCCAGGTCCTGCTCGGGACAGACGGTCAGATAGTAGAAGAGTGTCCCGTTCACCAGGAACGTTGTGTAGACCGTGACGCGCTCGACGCCTCCAAGCGGCGACGCGTTGACGAGCGGTGTCGCGAGGGCGCTGCGCTGAGACATTTTGAGCAGCTGCTGATCGCCCGCAGTCCGCAAGTTCGGGTTGTCCTGGGCAACCGCTCTCAGCCAGATGGTCGTCGCCTCGTACAAATCGCGCGAGCCGGGTCGAGCAACGCCGAACTCGACGCCGTGCGTGAAGACCGTCTGTCCGTTGAGTTGCCCGTATCCGTTCTCGGGAACGACTTTGATCGCGGTGCTCGATGACAGCGTCCGCCAGTTGGCCGGGATGTTTGCCTGGAAGACGCCACCGCTGATCGCACGGTACTGCGCTGACGGGGCCTGCACTCCTTGCCCTGGTGTGCCGACAGTCGGCGGCCCGTCGCCGCTCCCTCCGCTGAGCGAATCACGTGCGGTATCCCGCTTCGCGAGCTCCCCGGTCGACTTCGCCGGCGGAAGGGCCGCGAACTTCGGCTTGACGGCGGTGAAGCCGCTCATATCCGGAGCTGGCCCGAGGGTCAGCGACTGCGCTTCTTTGGTGATGTACTGCGTCCGATTGCCAGGATCGGGGTGATCGCTCAGCCACTGCGGATCGCGGTTGGCGCCCGCCTCGGCCGAGATCGTTTCGAACATGTGCGCGAGCGCGCGGGGATCGTACCCCGCACGTGCCATCAGCTGCGAACCCATCAGGTCGGCCTGTTTCTCGAAGTCGCGGCTGTAGCGAAGCATCAGGGTCCCGAGCCCGAATTGGCTGCTTTCCGCGATCGCCGATCCCGCCGCGCCGCCGACCACCGCGCCGCCGATTGCGCCAGCCAATTGACCAATCTGCAACCAGGGGTTCTGAGCCTTGGTGGCGTTGGCCGTCCCATGCCGCAAGAGGACGTGCGACAGCTCGTGCGCCATCACGCCGACGACCTCGCCTTCGCTCGCCGCCGCTTCGAACATGCCGCGCTGGACGAACATCGGGCCGCCAGGCAGGGCAAACGCGTTGATCTCTTTCAGATTGACCGGCGTGAACGAGTACTCATAAACCGGCTGGTTCAGTTCGGGCGGCGCAACGGCGACGAGGCGATCGCCGAGCGTCTTGAGATACCGGCTGATCGCTTCGTCGGTGATGATCGGATACTGCTTGCGAACCTCGGCCGCAGCCTTCCTGCCGATTTCGACGTCCTGCTGCGGCGTGAAGTTGTTCTTCGGCAGCTTGATTTGCGTTTGCGCCAGGAGCTCGCTCAACGCGAGCGCCAACATTACGACGGCGAGCGCAAATCCTCTGACTATCCTCGCCACGGCCATGCCTCCCGATGAGTCCCTTCAGCGAGTATAAACTCTATCCGCCAAGGTTGCACCGCCACAGCGTGAGAGGACGAATCCCCAGACACGAATCTCGAGTCGCGAGGGCGGTGACCGTGATGCTGACGGTGGCGGTCCTGCTCGCGTGTCGGGCAGCGAACACGCTCGCGCAGGAGATCTCAAGCTCGGCGGTTGGAGACGCCACCCTTCAGCCGGACCCTGGGTATGTCGCGATTACACCGCGCGAGCGGATCGACTGGATTGTTATCGGGACGGTGGGTCCCAAATCATTGGGCATCGGCGTTTTTGTGTCGACCTGGGAAACGGCCTGGAATACCCCTGAGGAGTGGGGACGCTCGTGGTCCGGGTTCGGGAAACGCTACATCGCTCGTGAAGTCGACGTCGCGTTGTCCAACTCGCTCGAGGCCGGCGTCGGCGCGTTATGGGGAGAGGAGCCCCGGTACATTCCGTCACGCCGCCACGGCATCTGGCCAAGAGCCCGCTACGCGATGAAGACCGTGCTGCTCACGCAGCGGCGCGATGGTCACCTCGCCCCTGCCTGGGGACGCTATGTCGGCAACACCGTTAACAATGTGATCGAGAATGCCTGGCTGCCGCCGAGCATCACGACGCCGGGCGCGACGGCGTGGCGATGTGCGCAAGGCTTTCTCGGCCGATTGAGCGGCAATCTGTTCGACGAGTTCTGGCCGGATGTGCGCCGATTGGTGCGCAACCGAGGGAAGCCTGCGGCCGCCGAGGAATTTTGACAGGCGGCGGAAGTGTTGAATGACGGCGCGTTCTGGCCGATGATGACCCGAGGTCACGTTTGACGGGTTCCATCGCAGCTCGGCCCGGAGGTTTCGACGCTCGACTTGACGCGTTTGACCCAGCGCCGGCCTGAGGGACGGCGAGCAAAGGAGTTGGTCGTCATGCGAAAGATGCTAGGTAGGGCTCTCGTGCCGGTGTTTGTTTCGATCGTCGCGCTGACGCTTCCAGCAGTCGCCGCGGCTGCCGCGGCCGTACCCGCGGGCCAGGCGAAGTCGGCTCCTGCGACCGCGGTCAACATCAACACCGCGTCGCAAGCGGAGCTCGAAGCGTTGCCAGGCGTGGGAACAGCCACGGCCAAGAAGATCATTGCCGGACGTCCGTACGCGTCGGTTGCCGATCTCGCGAAAGCCGGCGTGTCCAAGAGCACCATCTCGAAAATCAGCTCGATGGTGACCGTCGGTGCCGCGACCGCTCCGGCGCCCCAGGCTGCGCCGAAGCCGGCGCCCGCACCCGCCGCCGCGCCGAAGCCGGCACCCGCGCCCGCCGCTTCGACTCCCGCGCCGGCCGCTGCCGCGACTGCGGGCGCAGGGAAAGCCGCGTCGTCAACCACGCCGCAGCAGCCGCCGCAGAAGGGAATGGTCTGGGTGAATCTGAGCACGAAGGTGTTTCACCGCGAGGGTGACAAGTACTACGGCAACACCAAGAACGGGAAGTTCATGACGGAGGCCGACGCGATCGCGGCCGGCTACCACGAGGCCAAGAAAGGCGGCAAGAAGTCGAAAGGCTGACACGCGTTTCGCGGCTCACCGTGTGTCGATCTCGTCTCAGGTCGTTCGACGTCAACAGAGAGAGAAACAGAGTGGGGGACCGAGGCAGCAATCACTGCCGGGTCCCCTCACGCGCGCGTGAGGCGTTCGTGATGAGCCGGCTGCTGCCTGTGCTTTCCCATGAGATCGCTGTACACTCTGGCGCCGGATGATTGTCTGCGACCTCTCTTCTTTTTATTGTGAGAAAGGCGGCGGCGTTAGCACCTACCACCGCGCGCGCGTTGAATGGTTCGCGCGTCAAACGCAGCATCGCTACGTCTTGATCTCGCCAGGTCCGCGATTTGCCATTCGTCAGGTTGCGCCTGCTGTGCTGACCGTTCAAGTGTACGGTCCGCGCGCCTCGCGCGACCCGGACCGGTACCGCCTCCTCACCAACTACGCCGGCGTGCGCGCGATCGTCGAGGGATTCGCCCCCGATGTCCTCGAGACGCATGATCCGTGGTTCAGCCTGCCGATTGGTCTGTGGCTGCGGTACCGCGGTCCGTACCGCGGGCTGTTGAGCACGTTCTGTCACTCCGATCCGATCCGGACCTACGTCGGTCCTTACCTTTCGCGGTTCAGGCTCCTCTCCGCCCCGCTCTCCCGGTTCGAGCAATGGGCCGACCGCGAGCTGCATCGCCTCCATGCCGGCTGTCACGCCGTGTTTGTGGCCTCCGAGCGAATGCGCGAACGGCTGACCGACGTGGGCGTGCGTCACATCGTGAAGGTCAATTTCGGCATCGACCCTGAGCTGTTGACAAGCGTTCGCGCCCGCGGCCGCCAGAGCCCGAGGCGTCTCTTGTACGTCGGGCGGCTCGACGACGACAAAGAATTTCGTCTGGTGCTTGACGCGCTGCCGCAGCTGCTGAGCCGGACGGATGTCACGATGACCGTCGTCGGAATCGGCAAGTATCGGCGCCGCGTGTCGGCGATCTCCCACCCGCGCTTCGAGTATCTCGGCCATCTCGTCGACCGCGCCGCGATGCGGGCGGTTTACGCGAGGAGCGATGTCCTGCTCGCGCCCGGCCGCTTCGAGACGTTCGGACTCTCCGCGCTTGAAGCCGCCGCCGCGGGCCTGGTGGTCGTCGGGCCGACGGAAGGCGGGACCGGAGAGCTTCTCGAGGAGTGGCGGTCTCCGCTGGCCTTCAGCCCCGGCAACGCCGTGGCGTTTCTCGATCGCGTGCGCGCCGCAATCGACGGCGATCACAAAGGGCTCGTCGAGCGAGGTCGGGCGATGGCGGCGCGCCATGGCACGTGGGGGGAAGCCATCGCGAGGCAGATGGCCGTGTACGAATCGATGCTCGGGCGCTACGCCGGCGAAACGGCCGGTCGCAGCGCGTGACGCGGCTCGATCAGGCCCCTCCCCCCGCGTCTTCATCAGGTTCACGAAACGCGGCGCGGGGGCTGCTTGTCGCGCTCCACGACGTGACCCCGGCCCACGCGGAGCGTCTCGAGCAGGCCGAGCGGCTCCTCGCGGTGCTTGGCATCCCGGCGGTGACCTATCTCCTTATTCCAGATTTTCACGCGCGGTTTCCAGCCCATGCGTGCGCCGACTTCATTCGGTGGTGCCGCGCGCCGCGATCGTACGAGGTGCGCTGGTTCCTCCACGGGTACTTTCATCAGGAGAGCGTCGACACGGCGCGCCCACCGGCGGTT
>Ga0306921_10003391_pt1 | contig 16169 bp, 15 predicted proteins | sample sta12Cox44000080_FD_203760 | JGI IMG/M metagenome (GOLD analysis project Ga0306921, IMG submission 203760) | Lab enrichment of tropical soil microbial communities from Luquillo Experimental Forest, Puerto Rico - statoxic.12C.oxic.44.000.080 (v2)... | ecosystem: Environmental > Terrestrial >...
ACGCGGAGATGGGGCGGCTCATCCTCGAGCACGACGGGACGCTGGAGCGCTTCACGGGCGACGGCATGATGATCTTCTTCAACGACCCCGTGCCCGTGCCGAACGCGCCCGAGCGGGCCGTCCGCATGGCTCTTGCCATGCGGGAGCGTGCCCGCCACCTCGACGCGGCCTGGCGGAAGCAGGGCTATGCTCTCGGCATGGGCATCGGCATTGCTCAAGGCTACGCCACCATCGGCGCCATCGGCTTCGAGGGGCGCTGGGACTACGGCGCCATCGGCACGGTGACCAACCTCGCCGCGCGGCTCTGCGGGGAGGCGAGCCACACGGAGATCCTCCTCTCCCAGCGCGTGGCGGGCGCCGTCGAGGATCTCGTGACCCTGGAAGCGCTGGGTCCGCTCACCCTCAAGGGCTTCGCACGGCCCGTGCATGCCTTCCGCGTCCTGGGACCGAAGACCGCATGACGCTCGTCGATCGGGTTGCCATCGTCACGGGAGCCGGCAACGGCATCGGTCGCGCGGTGGCCCTCGCCCTCGCGCGAGAAGGCGCGCACGTGGTCGCTGTGGACGTCGACGGCAAGCTCGCCCAAGCCGCCGCCGAGGCGGCGGGCGCCACGGGGCCCAAGAGCCTCGGCCTCGAGGCGGACGTGGGAGACCTGGGCGCCATCGATCGGATGGTCGAGCGGGCCGTGGCCGCCTTCGGCCGCATCGACATCCTCGTGAACAACGCCGGTGTCACCCGCCGCGCCTACATCATGGATCTCACCGAGGCGGACTGGGACCGCATCATGCGCGTCAACGCCAAGGGGGTGTTCTTCTGCCTCCAGCGTGTGGCGCGCGAGATGATCCCGCGCCGGAGCGGCAGCATCATCAACATCGCCTCCATCGCGGGCAAGGGCTACGCTGGCACGTCGAACGCGATCTACGCCGCGAGCAAGGGGAGCGTGATCTCCCTCACGCGCACCGCCTCTCAACAGCTCGCGCGTCACAACATCAACGTGAACGCGATCTGCCCCGGCACCACCGTCACCGCGCTCTCCGAGGCCAACGTGGCCATGCGCGCTCGTGACGAAGGGGTGTCCGTGGAAGAGATGACGAAGCGCCGCAACGCGGCCATTCCCCTCGGACGCCCGAACGATCCAGAGGATGTGGCGGGCCTCGCCGTCTTCCTCGCCTCGCCGCGCGCGCGGAATATCACGGGGCAGTCCCTCAACGTGGACGGGGGCCTCATCTTCGACTGAGGGCGGCGCGAGACGGGTCGGCTACGCGGTACGGTCGGCCGAGGGCTCGTCGGTCCCGATCTGCTCCAGGGTGGCGATTTGCCCGTCTATCACAGCGAGCATCTCTGCGAGGTCGGTGGTGAACCAATCGCAGCCGTTGAGGGAAAGGATGTCGAGTGCGGAGGCGAGGTGCGCAGCCACGCGCGCAAGGACTAGGACCTGATTCCCACTCCCTCCAATGTTCATTCGCAGTTTCGTAATACTGCGCCGGGCCTGCTGTCAATCACGAAGTTATCCACATATCCCCAGCCATTCACAGAGGACGACGCTCAAGACATCAGGAGCTTAGAGCGACCCGGCGTCGCGGTAGCGTGATCGATGCGGCTGGGGTATCGTCGAGGCGACGCGGAAGTCATGAGCCAGCTCAACTCGAAGAAGCGTGCGCGGCTGCCCGATCGCGCCTTCGCCTACATCGATGCGCGCGGGCGACGGCGGCTGCCCATCAACGACGAGGCGCACGTGCGCAACGCCCTGGCCCGTTTCAATCAGGTCGCCTTCGAGGACGAGGCGTCGCGTGAACGCGCCCGCATCAAGCTGCTTGCCGCCGCCAAGAAGTATGGCATCGTCCCGATCGGGTTCATCACCGGCCAGTTCAAGTCCCAGGCGAGCGAGGCCACGGCGGGGCGGCTCGTCATCGAGCTGGGGCGCGTGGGCACGCCGGGCGAGTTCGAGGGGCGACTACGCGCCGCCCTCCGCGACCCCACCCTCACCGTGCTCCACTGGTCGGAGGCGGCGGGCAGCTATCTCGACGGCGCGGGCAAGCCCGCGACCTTGCCTACCGACGGCGGCGAGCGCGCGGTGACGTTGCTGGAGCGGCAGGGGCGACCCATGACCGCCCTCGTCCACGATCGCGCGGTGCTCGCGAATCCAGACCTCGTACGCACAGTGACCGCCGCCGTCCAGCTCGCCGTCGAGAACGAGCGGCTCCGCGGCCAGGTCCAGGCGCAGGCGAGCGAGGCGCGCAGCCTGCCCTCGGGGTACGTCACCTTCCTGCTGACCGACATCGAGGGCTCCACGGGTCTCCTGAGCCGACTCGGCGATCGCTACGCCGCGCTGCTCGCCGAGGTGCGCGGTCTCATTCGCACTGCGGTCCAGAAAGGCAAGGGACGCGAGGTCGACGCGCGCGCTGACGAGTTCTTCGGCGTCTTCGAGCGAGCCCCCGCCGCCCTCGAGGCCGCGCTCAGGATGGAGCGCGCAGTGCAGGGCAGGGCGTGGCCGGAGGGCGTCGAGGTCCGTCTCCGCACGGGGCTGCACAGCGGGCGCCCGACCCTCACCGACGCGGGCTACGTGGGGCTGGCCGTGAATACCGTGGCTCGCATCTGCGCGGCGGCCCACGGCGGCCAGATCCTGCTCTCCGAGGCAGCGCGCGATGCCGTCCGCCGCGGGCGCCCTGCCGGCGTCCGATTCCGTGGGCTGGGCTCGCATCGGCTGCGCGGCCTCCGAGAGGCCGTCACGCTCTTCCAGGCGCAGGCACCCGGCCTCGAGTCGAGCTTCCCGCCACTCCGGAGCGGCGCCGCCGAGACAGCGGGGCGCTGAGGCGCCTCAGATGGAGATCCGTCCCTCTCGGATGGCCACGGTCACCGCCTCCGTGCGGCTCGACGCGTGGAGCTTGTCGAGGATGGACGCCACGTGGAACTTCACCGTGTTGCGGGAGATTCGCAGGCGGAGGGCGATACGCCGGTTGTCGATGCCTTCCGCCATCATCTCCAGGATCTCGAGCTCGCGCGCGGTGAGCGCGCTGCCCCTCCGGGACGATGCCTTCGTGGGCGCGGCGGCCGCCGCCTCGGGGTGAAACACGACCAGGCCCGCGAGCACGGCGGCGAGCGCCGCCTGGATTTCGTCGGCCACCGCATCGTCCCGGAGCACCGCCCGTAGATTTGGGACGCGCTTCTTCGATGTCCAGCCTTCCGCCCCGCCGCCGGAAGCGAGAAGCATCACGGGTGGAGATGACGCCGTCATTGCTTCGAGAAGCCGCGCGACCCGCTCGGCTGGCGCGGCGAGCACGATGGCGTCGGGCCGGTCCGCTGCGATCCGCGCCCCGAAGTCGACGAGGCGCTCCACCTTCACGCACCACCGACCATCGGAGCGCAGCGTCGATTCGATCCTGGCCGCGCGCAGCTCGTCGTCGGCCAGGACGAGGATCGTCGTTGGCCGCCGTCCTGCAGAGGTCATGGCGTGGCCACGCCGGTCGTCCGGACGAAGCGCGCCACCTCACGCATCGGGATGGCGAGGGCGAGGGGGCCGACGACCATGGCGTTGAGGCCGATGACCTGACCCGACGCGTCGGCGAGCGGGCCGCCGGAGTTGCCGCGCGCGAGCCTGACATCGGCCTGGATCCACGAGCGGCCGTCAGGCCGTATCGGGCCGACGGCGTGGACGACGCCCACGGAGAGCGCGCCGCGCACACCCAGGGGATGGCCCACGGCGGCCACGAGCGAGCCCACGGGGGCCGAGTCGCCGATGGAGGCGGCGGGTATGCCCGTGCCCAGGACGCGGAGCAGGGCGAGATCGGCATCCGTGTCGCGCGCGATCACCTGACCCTCGAGGCGCCGGCCATCAACCAATCGTACGGCCGCCCGCGAGCCGCGCACCACATGAGCGTTGGTCACCACGCACCCGGGCGGCCAGAGCACGCCGGAGCCGAGCGAGGCTCCGGAGTCCGCCACCTCTGCAGTGATGCGGCGCAGCCGCTCCGCGAGATGGGAGAGATCGGTCACCACGTGTCAGGGCTCACCGGGAACGCTCGCCCACGCGAAGGTGAAGGTCACGTGGCTCACCGCCCCGGATCACCGAGGCGACGAGGCTCTCGCCCACACGGTCTGGCTGCAGCACGCGGCGAAGATCCATGGGATCCGTGATGCTAGCTCCTCCGAGGGACACCATGACATCGCCGATCATGAGCCCACCCTGGGCGGCAGGACTGCCCGGCTGCACGGCGACCACGATCACCGCCGAGTCCTGCTCGAGGCTCATGCGCTGGCGAAGGGCTTCTGGCAGTCGGAGCGGCTGGGTGCTCACGCCGAGATAGGGACGCGGGATGTGGCCGCGGCGCTGGAGTCCGTCGAGGAGCGCCTCGACCACCGCGGCAGGAATGGCCAGGTGCTGGCTCCGGGTCGCTCCCGACGTGTTGATGCCGATGACCTGCCCGCTCGTGTCCACCAGGGGTCCGCCGGAGAATCCTGGATAGAGGGTCAGATCGAGGTCGAAGACGCCGCGGCCCGGGCCACCTCGTCCGCTGGCGATGGAGCTGACCACGCCCCAGCTCGCGCGCGGCCCTTCGCCGACGGCCAGCACGATGTGGCCGGCCTGTACCGCCGTCGAGTCGCCGATACGGGCCACGGGCACACCGCCCGCATCGACTCTGAGCACAGCGAGATCGACGGTGGGATCGCGGCCGGCGAGGGTGGCGGAGACCGACCCGCCGTCGGGCCGGGTCAGTACGATGTCGTCCTCCGTCTGCACGGTGTGGTCAGCGGTGACGACGAGGCCGGGACGCCAGTGCACGCCCGTCGAGCCCGTGCGCCGGCGGGCGGTGACGGCGAAGATGCTCTGGCTCGTCTGCTGTACGGCGGCGGCGAGCCCGTTGGAGAGAGCGACCAGTTCGTTCATGGGTCCTCCTCAGGATGAAGATCGATCGCTCGCAGCATGCCTGCCTTGCCGGATCGTGGGTATCGCCCAGATGGGCAGGGAAGATGCGGGCGCGATCTTGCAGGCGTTGCGGCCTTCCACTACCATGGCGCGCGTCGGTCGCCGTTGCTCAAGCGCGGTGCGCACCCACATCCTCGGGAGGACGCCATGGAAGCGAGCGGACGGTTGACCCTGTGCGTGCTGTCGCTGCTCCTCGCCCTGTCCACGAGCGCCGCCGCGCAGACGGGAGCCAAGAGCAAGACGGTGCGGGTGACCAACCAGCAGAACGCGCCCGCGGAGGTCTACATCAACTTCGCCCCGGACTCCGTGCTGAAGCCGACGGACCTGCCCTTCTGCACGGTCACCGGGCCGCTCAACTGCCACTTCACGCTGGCCGCTCACGCCTCGCAGGACGTTCCGAATCCGGGGCACAAGTATCTGAACATGTCCCTGGCCTTCAACGCGCCCGTGAGCTGCGGATCGACCAAGGCCGAGGTGGCCGCCAACAACCCGAACTGGTACGACGTCCTCGACGTGAGCGTGGTGGACGGCTTCAACGAGAAGATCCAGATGAACGTGACGCCGACGGGTGGGAACGTGACGCAGCTCGGGCCGCCCGTGGGGAAGCTCGGGAACCAGAAGATCTTCGGCGTCTTTCCCTACGGGTGCACCATCTGCGCGGGGATCAAGAACGCGCCGTGCGGCGATGCCGGCGCGGGTGAGTGCAAGACGGGATCGGAGAGCAAGCCCGACGTGCTCTGCCAGTATCAGATGAACGAGCCCACCGGGACGATCGAGGTGGTGCTCCTGGCGAAGTAGCGGCGCGGGTTATGGAGACGCGGCTCCTCGAGATCACCGACTACGCGGCGGCCGTCCGCACCTTCGACTGGAAGGCGCTGTGGGGATTGGTGGACGGCACCGCGGAGCGACTCAACCTCGCTCACGAGTGCGTGGATCGCCATCCGCCCACCGCCCCGGCGCTACGGATCCAGCGCGCGGATGGCGGCCGGGAGAGCCACACCTTCGGCGAGCTCGCCGCGTGGTCGTCCCGCTTCGCCCACTGGCTGGAGGCGGAGGGCGTGGAGCGCGGTGAGCGCGTGGCCATCATGCTCGAGCCGTCGTTGCCCTTCTACGGAGCGCTCTTCGGCGCCGTCCGGCGGGGCGCGATCGCTGTTCCCCTCTTCACCCTGTTCGGTCCCGAGGGCCTCGCCCTGCGCATCGGAGATTGCTCCCCCACCGTGCTCCTCACCGACCGCGACGCCGAGCGTTGGCGCGCGCAATTCCCCGGGCTCCGCGTGGTCGCGGTGGGCGACGCCCTGGAAGCCGCGCTCGCCCGCCACTCGGCCGCCTATGCGCCGGCCACCGCGGCGGACGACCTCGCGGTGTTCCAGTACACGTCGGGCACCACGCGTGCGCTCCCCGAGGCGGTGAAGCACACGCATCGCTCGGTGGTCACGCTCATGATCGCCGCGCTCTACGGCGTGGGCCTGCGTTCGGGCGACCACTACTTCTGTCCCTCGTCACCCGCGTGGGGACACGGGCTCTGGCACGGCACCATCGCGCCCCTCGCCCTCGGCATCGCGGTGGGGAGCTATGCGGGACGCTTCGAGGCGTCGCGGATTTTCGAGGCGCTCGAGGCCTTCGCGATCACCAACATGGCGGCCGCGCCCACCGTGTACCGGCTCCTCCGCGCCTCCGGCCTCGCCGCCCGCCACTGCTTCCGTCCCGCCAAGCTCTCCTTCACGGGCGAGCCCATGGATGCGGCAACCTGGCAGTTCATTGAGGACACCTTTGGCGTCACCCCGCGCAGCATGTACGGGTCGACCGAGGTGGGCGTCATCATCGTGAGCTATCCCGGTTTCACGGGCTACGAGGTGCGCGCGGGCTCGCTCGGCAAGGCGGCGCCCGGCTGGGAGGTGGGCATCGTCGACGCAGAAGGGCGCCCAGTGCCGCCGGGGACCATGGGGGAGATCGCCGTGCGCCGGCGCGGACAATGGTTCCTCGTGAAGGATCGCGGGCGCATGGACGCCGACGGGTACTTCTTCCACGCTGGGCGCTCCGACGACGTCATCATCTCCGCGGGCTGGACCATGAGCGCGGTGGAGATCGAGGGCGTGCTCATGGCGCATCCGGAGGTGCGGGAGGCGGCGGTGATCGCGGTGGCTGACGAGCTGCGCGGCCAGGTCGCGAAAGCCTTCGTGGTGACGCGCGCGCCGGATCCCGCGCTGCCTGCCGCGCTCCAGGGCTGGGTGCGCCAACGGCTGAGCCAGCATGAATATCCGCGCGCCATCGAAATCGTCGACGAGCTGCCGAAGACGCCCGCGGGGAAGATCAACCGCCAGGCCCTGCGCGAGCGCGAGGCGCGAAGACCCTAGCCTGGATTGTTCACGAGTACCGCACGTGCGATCGGGGCGGGTGGCCGATGACGGGCCCCGACCCGCCTCGCGCTCCGCGCCTTCGTGAGTAGGCCGAGCTAGGAGCCTGTCGGAGAAGGCGCATGACGCCCCTGACCAGGCGCTTCCCGCTCAAATGTTCCCGCTCCGAGCGCGGGCTTTGCCCGCGCAACCGAATCCTCGGGGGAGGTTCGGAAGGGGGGCGATGCCCCCCTCCGAGACAGTCAGGCGTGGGGGACCCAGGGCCAGTACTTGGCGATGGCTCCGCCGTCCACGCGCAGGTCCGCGCCCGTGATCATCTCCGCGTCCTCGGAGGCGAGAAACACGCAGGCGCGGGCATAGTGGCGCGGGCTCGGTAGGTGGTCCATGGGCAGCATCTTCGCGAAGTCGAGGACGCGGCCGCGACGGTCCGGCCGCTCGCGCCCCCACGCCTCCGCGCGGTCGTCGCCCTCGGTGGTGTCGGTGGCCGTCGGAGTGAGGCTGTTCACGCGGATACCATGCTTGACGAGGTCCATGGCCGCGGCGCGCGTGAAATTCAAGAGGCCGCTCTTGGTCGTGGAGTAGGCGATGTTCCCCGCCTGCCCCTGATGCCCCGCCGTGGAGATGATCACGATAATGCTGCCGCGGCGGGCGTCGGCGACCATGCTCCGCGCCACGTGCTTGGTGCAGAGGAAGGTGCCCGTGAGGTTTACCGCGACCTGGCGGCTCCACCGTTCGAGCGGCATTTCGAGCACACTCATCCCGCCGAGGATGCCCGCGTTGTTGACGAGGATGTCCACGCCGCCGTAGCTCGACCGCACTCGCGCGACCATGGCCTCCACCTGCGCCTCGTCAGTGACGTCGCAGGCGAGGCCGAGGGCCCGCCCCCCGCGCTTGACGATCCACTCCGCGCACTCGCGCGCATTGTCCTCGGCCACGTCCACGCAGGCGACGGCGGCACCTTCGTCGGCAAGGCCCTGGGCGATGCCCCCGCCGATATTGGGACTCGTGCCCGTGACGACGGCGACCTTGCCGGCGAGCTTGCTCATCCGCGCCTCTCGGCGGCGGCCACCGGCCGTCGCGGCGGCGACTTGAGCGCGCCGACCGCGGCACCCAGGCGCGCATAGTCCCGCGCCCGCTGGGCGAGATGCCGGCGGAAGTAGATGAGCCCGACGTCCAGGGGCCCGAGCTTCTGCGGCCGCTCGAGGTTGAGCCGCTCCCGCTTGAAGACCACGAGGTCCTCCTGCTCGTTGGTGGCGATGATGATGCTGGGCTTGCGATAGGCGTGGTACCAGAGCGTCTGCCAGGCCGCATGCAGGAGGTGGCGCGGCCGCTTCACGAGGGTGAAGGTCCACACGCGCGTGTCGTGCTCGTTTACGGGGACCATCCAGCGGAGGTGGATGCTCGCCCCGATCATCACGCGGATCTTGCTCGGCAGCTCCACGTTGTGCTGCACGCCTCGGTAGCGGGCCAGCGGAGGGTCGCCGCCGCGATACTGCGGACCGCCCGGAAGCTTCCGCCACCACACGCGCCGGGGCCAGGAGACGCCGAGCCCGGGATGGTAGCCCTGGCCGAAATGCGGCGCCGCCCACGCCGCGTTGACCGAGGTCTCGTCCTCGCTGGTGATCTTCACGCCGCCCGTGTAGGCGACCTTGGGGCGGAAGAAGGGAAGACGATAGTTGAACAGGCGCCACACGTTGAGACCGCGATGGAGGTAGAACTCGTGAAAGTCGATGCCCTGGGCCATGGGCTCCGTCCAGTTCGCCTCCCAGACCTTGACGCGCAGGAAGCGTCGTCCCGTCAGCTCGGGATCGGAGAGCTCCGCGGGAAGGTCCTCGTCGAGAGACACGGGCTCGGTCTCACCCATCCACACGAAGACGATGCCCATGCGCTCGGCGGTCGGATAGGTGCGCGCCCGGAGCTTGCCGATGAACGGCGAGTCTGGACGCTCGATCAGTCCGGCGACGCAGCGGCCGGTGCCGTCGAAGACGTAGCCGTGATACGGGCAGGTCACCGTGCCCTCGAACTCGCAGAGCCCCAGGGAGAGACGGGCTCCGCGGTGCGGGCACCAGTCGCTGAGAGCGGCGACCGCGCCCACCTTGTCGCGGAAGAGGACGAGCTCGTCCCCGAGCATGGTCAGGTGCACGGGCTTGCCGTGCACCTGCCGCGCCTCGACGGCGGGATACCAGTACTCTCGGAAGCCCAGTTTCGGGCAGTAGTCGAAGGGGCCGATCTGGGAGGCGCCGTACGCCTCCTGCACCGTGCTCTCGGCGAGCCGGCCGCTGCCGTTTCCGCGGCTCTGAGTATCCATGGCGGCTACCTCCCTGTGCGACAGCTTCGCTAGATGAGATCAGCCCAGGCTGCCGCTGCGCAGCCCGAGGAGACGCGCGAGCAGCGCGCCCCCCAGCGAGACGAACATGATGACGCAGGCCACCACCACCGCCTCCTCGAGCTTGCGCTGGGCGACGTAGTCGAGCTGGAGCATGGACAGGGGGCGGTTGGCGCTGGTGGTGAGGAGCGCGAAGTTGCCGATGTTCCGCGCCGCGCCCACGAAGGTGATCATGCCCACCGCGAGGAGCGTCGGCGCCATGAGGCGGAGCACGATGCGGCGATAGGTCGTCCACCACGAAGCGCCGGCGATGCGCGAGGCTTCCTCGAGCTCGCCCCCGAGCTGGCCGAGCCCGCTCTTGATGATCTGGACGCCCAGCGGCATACCCGCGATGACCCCCGCGATGACGAGCAGCGCGGTGGTGCCGTAGAGCGGGCGCAGGAACCCGACGCCGAGGAAGAGCCAGAGGAGGGCCAAACCCAGGATGATGCCCGGCACGGTGAAGGGAAGCCAGGAGATGACGTCGAGGAAGCGGCGACCCGCGTAGCGCGTGCGCACCACGATGTAGGCGATGAGGGAGTGGACCACGATGGTCGCCACGGCGGTGCTCGTGGCGAGGACCACGGTGTTGTGGAGGGAGCGGAGGAAGGTCTCGTCGCCCAGCACGTTGGTCCAGTTCGCGAAAGTCCAGCGATCGGCGATCTGGAAGAAGCCGAAGAGCTTCATGAAGGTGCCGAGGAGGGCGAAGACGACGGGCACCGCGAGCACGATGACGACGAAGGCCGCGGCGAGGCCGAGGGCGGGAAGGCGCCAAGCGCCCAGTCGGTGCACGCGGCTCTGGAACTGGCCGGTGATCGTGGTGTAGCGCCGGCCGCGCGTCAGCCACTGCTGGGCGAGCACGAGCGGCAGCATGGCGGCGAGGACGAGCACGGCCAGCGCGGTGGCGGCGTCGTAGCGCGGCACGCGGGTGACGAGCAGATCGTAGATCGTCGTGCTGAACACGAAGAAGCGGAAGGGCAGCCCCAGCACCTGCTCCACCTCGAAGGTCTGCAGGGACACCATGGTGCCGAGGAGGAGCACGGACAGGATGGCGGGCGCCATCACGGGCACGGTGATGCGCAGCGCGGTGCGGAGCCCTCCCGCTCCCGCCACGCGCGACGCCTCCTCGAACGACGCGTTCATGTTGCGAAAGGCCGGAGTGAGGAGGATCACCTTTACGGTGAGCGAGCCCGTGATGACGTGGACCCACACGATGCCCCAGAACGAATAGATGTTGAACGGGTGCACGCCCACGAGGCCAGCCAGCCAGGTATTGAGGAGGCCGTACTCGGGATCGAGGAGGAGGATCCAGCTCAGTGTCACCGTGAAGGGCGGGAGGAAGAAGGCGGCCCAGAAGGCGAACTCGAACCAATGGCGCCCGGGCAGGTCGGTGCGGGCGAGGAGCCAGGCGAGGAGGACGGCCAGAGGGAGCGAGAGGAGTTGACGCACGAAGGTCACCGTGAAGGTGTTGACGAGAGCGGTGCGGAGGCCGGGCTCGCCGAGGGCGGCCCGCCAACCGTCGAGGCCATAGCGGACGGGTTGCCCGGGGGGCGCGACCTGGAAGCTCTGCAGGGCCACGAGCACCAGCGGGAATACCACGACGAGGGCGACCAGGGCGAGGACGAGGGTGCAGAGCACGCCTTGCAGCTCGAGGCGCCGCGCCCCGGGGACTTCGATGGCCTCGGTCAGGCCGGCCACACGCTCACCATCTCCGGCGGGAAGCCGAGCTGGAGCTGCTCCCCCTCGCGCCACTCGCGCGCGCGCGGGAGGAAGAGCACGACGCGGTGCTCGCCCAGGCTCACCCTCGCCTCGTAGCGGTCGCCCACGAAGGACAGCGTGTCGATGATGCCGGGAAGCTGGTTCGCTTGCTGTGATGGCGATCCCAGGGGGCTGACCTCGATATCCTCCGGGCGGATGGAGAGATGGGCGACGGCGCCGGTCTCGAGGGCCACGCTCGCGGCCAGGCGACCGCTGAGGATGCGTCCGCTCATGGAGCCGTTCAGCTCCACGGCGACCCGCAGGGCCTCTCCGCTCGCGGGGCCCACGCGTCCCTGGAGGATCACCGTCTGGCCGAGAAAGTCGCGCACGAAGGCCGAGGCGGGCTTCTCGTACAGGCAGCGTGGAGGCCCGACCTGCTCGATGCGTCCGCCGTGCACCACCGCGATGCGGTCGGAGAGGCTGAGCGCTTCGACCTGATCATGGGTGACGAAGAGCACGGTGATGCCGAGACGGCGCTGGAGTAATTTGACCTCCCCGCGCATCTGCTCGCGGAGCTTGGCGTCCAGGTTGCTGAAGGGCTCGTCGAGGAGGAGCAGGTCCGGCTCGTAGACGAGGGCGCGGCACAGGGCGAGGCGCTGCATCTGCCCACCGCTCAGCAGGGTGCCCGGCCGCTCGCTGAGCCCGCCGAGCCCGACCAGGTCGAGGACGCGGGCGACCTTGTCGCGAATCACCGCGCGCGAAACGCGGCGGAGCTGGAGCGGGTAGGCCACGTTCTCGAAGACCGTCATGTGCGGCCATACTGCATACGACTGGAAGACCATGCCAAGGTTGCGGCGGTTCGGAGGCAGGAAGAGCCGGCGGCGCGCAGAGGCGACCACGCGGTCACGGAGGATGATCTCGCCCTCGTCGGGATGCTCGAGCCCGGCGACCAGCCGGAGGGTGGTGGTCTTGCCGCAGCCGCTCGGTCCGAGGAGGGTGAAAACCTCGCCGCGCCTGATGGAGAGGCTGACCTCGTCTACCGCCCTCGTCGTGCCGAACAGCTTGGTGACGCGGTCGAGCGAGAGGACCGTCTCGGTGGTGCCGAGCTCCGCGCCCACGCTCGTCCCGCTACTTGATGACCGCCTTGGCGATGTCCTGCGTCTTGACGACCTCGGGCAGGTTCTCCTCCGCGTCCACCTGGAGGAGCTTGGCGCCGCGGGGCACGGCGAAGGTCGGATTGCCCGGCTCCACGCCCACGCGACGGCTGTTCGTCTCCACCTCGCGCGCCCACACCACCTGGGCGTCTTTGGTCAGGAGCCAGTTGATGAATATCTTGGCCGCGTTGGGATGCGGGGCACGGTTGATGAGCCACACCGTGCTGCTGCTCGAGTTCACGGTGTCCATCTCGGGGAAGTGATACGTCTTGAGGCTCTTGCCGAGACCCTGCTTCTGGAACTGGCTCAAGAGGAGCGGGTTGACGCCGAGGGCGATGGGATAGCGTCCGCGCACCATGAACTCGGCGATCTGCCGCGTGTCGCGGCTCAGGGCCGGCTCCTGATCCACGAAGAGCTTCTTGATGATGTCGTCGCCCAGGTTGAGGCGCGCGCTCGTCATGGACCAGAAGGAGTCGCCCATGGTGCGCACGTCGGGCAGGAGCAGCTTGCCCTTCCAGCGAGGGTTGAGCAGGTCATTGAGGCCCTTGATCTCCTCCTTGACCATGTCGGTATTCACCGTGATGCCAGCGCCGCGTACGGCGCAGAAGCCGTAGCAGAGGGTGCGGTCCTTCACCAGGGCGAAGCCGCGCTCGAAGCCGCCCTCCCACGCGGCGTCGTCAGTCGCTTCGGGTAGCACGATGGCCGGCCGCACGGGATCCCAGACGCCGGCGGGACGCATGACCTGGAGCGCGGTGCTGGTGGGAATGGTCGCCACGTCCCACGTGAAGAGGTTGGCCTGGCGCTCCTGGAGGATGCGCGGAGCGAAGTCCTGGGAGTGCAGGCCAGTGTGCTCGAGCTTAATGTCGGGGTAGGCCTGGGTGAAGGCTTTGAGCGCGCGCTTGTAGCCGTCGCCGGGGAAGGTGTTGACGACGACCTTGCCTTCCTTCTTGGCCGCCGCGGTCACCTGTGGCCAGTCGGCGGGAGCTGGGGCGGCGTGGGCCATCGCGACGTGGCGGCCGAGGCTGCTGGCGGCGCCGGCGGCAAGGCTGGTTTGAAGGAACCGGCGACGCGTGATCCGCATGGCTATCCGCTCAGCCGGTCACCGGCGGCAATGAGGCGCTGGCGCGGCTCCGCGTCTGCTCCTGGAGATAGCGCACGGACACTCGCTCCAGGGGCACGGCGTCGGGCGAGAGATCGTCGGGATTCCGGTACTCGAAGGGCGCGTTGCGTCCGCCGAAATGCCGGGTGACGACGAGCCGCCGCCACTGGATCACCTCGGCGTCGGTCGACGACAGCTTCTCGGGCGTGTCGTAGCGCTGGTTGATCATCACGCGCTCATCCTGCCGCGAGAAGTTGTACTCGATGATCCACCGGTGCACCAGTGCATAGCTGATCCGGTCCCACAGCCGCCCGAGGGCGGACTTGGGCCGGGTGCAGTGGTAGTACCACACGCGCGTCCGATGCTCCTCGACGGGAACGCACATGCGCGTGTAGAGATCCCAGCCGAACTCCGCGCGGAACATGCCAGGGAGGTGATGGCCACCGCACCACTTGGAGGACCGCGGGGGCGGGATGCGCCGCCGGGCCCGGTCGGCCAGCGGGCGAGTGAGCCAGGTCCAGTAGCGGCGATAGGTGGTCTTGGGCCACTTGCGCCCGTCCGCGTAGAGGTCCTGGAGCGGATTCGAGCGCACGTAGTTGCTCTCGGCCACGTCCCCGCCGAAGCCGTTGCCCACGAAGATCGGGTGCTCGCCCTGGGCGCCTCGCGCGATGAAGCCACTGCGCGCCACCACCACCGCATTGCGGTGCACGTAGTTCACATGGGAGTCCATGGAGTTCTCGAGGGCGACCTCCCAGTTGCAGCGCCACTCGACCTGGCCGACGAGGACGAGGGTGTCGTCGTCGAAAAACTCCTCGGGCACGTCCTCCTCGATGGGCGCGGGCGCCTCCTCGCCCATCCACACGAAGACGAGGCCCTTGAGGGTGCGCGTGGGATAGGCCTTGGCCTCCGTGCCCGCCTTGCCGCACACGCCGGAGTTCGGGCCCTCGGAGAGGACCATGGTGTTCTTGCCCGACTCGTCGTAGACCCAGCCGTGGTAAGGGCAGGCCACCGTGCCCTTGTAATGGCAGTCACCTTCGCTGAGTCGCGCGCCGCGGTGCGGACAGATGTCCTGGATGGCGACCACGTCGCCCTGGGCGCCCCGGAAGAGGCAGATCTCCTCACCGAGGAGAGAGACCTGGGCCGGCTTACGATGGTCGACCTTGGCGTCGAGGATGGCCGGATACCAGTAGTTTCGGAGCCCGAGCTTGGGAATGAGGTGGCGGATGTCGCCCGAGAGCTTGGGCACAGCCCCGTTGGTGGAGCGTCCGTCCGCGACGTGGAGCCGAGGCGGTTGCGAAGCAGATGTCGGCACGACGGCCTCCTCTGGCCCTCAGGGCTTGAACAGCGCGAAGCACTTGTTGGAGTTGAACGACCACGTCTCGATGAAGTCGCACTGATCGGGCTTGCGGCCGAGCTCCTCCATGGCGCCGACCAGCATGTACCAGTTGAGCATCTCTTGCTGGCCCGAAGCCTCGATGGCCTCCAGGGGGCGCTTGCGCCAGGTCTCGTAGTCGCCGACGCGCAGCGCCTCGTAGAGGCGCCGATCCTCCTCGATGTCGGGATAAAGCTGATAGTTCTTGTCGGTGAGGAAGGCGTGCGACCAGCTCGAGGAGGCGATGAGCGCCGTGCGCCACGGGCTTCCCCGCATCACGCGCGCGGTCGCCGCGCCGACTTCCATGCAGCGACGGGGGCTCGGCGACGGCGGATCGAGCGCGTCGCCGGTGACGGGATTGGCGAGGCTGCCGCGCCCGCCACGCTGGGAGATGACCCGGCGGCCGTAGCAATTGACCTGGAAGGGAATCACCCGGTAGGGGAAGCCGACGCGATCGTAGTCGAGGAACATGAGCGTGTTGAGGAAGGCGTGGGCGAGCCCGGGAAAGTGGAGCGGCTTGTAGGCGTAGGCCATGTCCACGCCTTGTTCGAGGAGACCGGAGGCGAGGTACTTGCCCGCCGCGCGGTGGCCCGGGATCTTGAACACCGTGTCCGCCGGCTCCGACCAGGCGTTGGGAGCGACGCCAGGCTTCTGCCACGGTCGCGCCTCGATCTCGTCGTAGGCGAGGACGCAGAAGGGCGGGATGACGTCCTCGGTGAAATTCTCGTGCTGGTCATCGCCCCAGATGATGACCACCTCCGGCTGGAACTCGTCGAGGCGACGGCGCGCATTCCGGAAGTGACTGACGAGGGTCTCGCGGTGGCCGGCCGCGCTCGCCGTGCCACCGTCGGCGCCGTACTCGCGCCGCATCGGCTCGGGCCAGCCCGCGGGATCACGATACTGCTCGGGCAGTCCGGGATCCTTGAGAACGCGGCGAAGAATCGTTGCCATGTCCTCATCGCGACCGGTGAGAGGCGGGTAGTGCGTCAAGCCGAGGCCGAGAATCTCGCCCATGGAAGGTCTCCTCCTGCGTCTGCGTGCAAGCGCTTGCGCAACCCTAGTCTGCGCCGCCCGGAGTTGTCAAGCAGACGCATCGACTCAAAATTGCGGTTACCGAAGGGCGCCTCGTGGATCAGAAGTCACGGTTACCCATGCAGGGGAGGAGGGCACCGTGACACGAGCGAGCTTACGGGAATACGCGAC
>Ga0306921_10003392_pt1 | contig 16169 bp, 13 predicted proteins | sample sta12Cox44000080_FD_203760 | JGI IMG/M metagenome (GOLD analysis project Ga0306921, IMG submission 203760) | Lab enrichment of tropical soil microbial communities from Luquillo Experimental Forest, Puerto Rico - statoxic.12C.oxic.44.000.080 (v2)... | ecosystem: Environmental > Terrestrial >...
GCGTAGTTTCCCAGCCGTGCGCATCTCCCTGCTGAAATCAAAAGTCCACCGCGCAGTCGTTACCGGGGCCGACCTCAACTACGAAGGCAGCCTGACAATCTCGGCTGACCTGGCGGAAGTGGCCGGTCTGGAAGAGTATGAACGGATCCTCGTCGGCAACATGGCGAACGGCGAACGGTTCGAGACCTACGTTATCTACGGCCTGCGGGGGAAAGGCGCAGTCGAACTGAACGGTGCGACTGCGCACCTCGGAAAGCCTGGAGATCGGCTGACCATCATGAGCTTCGGGTCGTACGACTCCGCCGAGGCAAGGACACATTCGCCGAAAATCGTTGTCCTGGACAAGAACAACCGGGTTCTCCGGGAGGAGATCAGATGAACTTGCTCAGTCAGCTCCGCTTATGAATCAGCGCCGAATACGCGCCGTCGAAGTGGTCGCGGGTCGGCAGTATCGAAACAGTTGAGGCAAGCTCCAGCTCCGGGAAATATTCTCTCGTGGCGTCAACGACTTGCTCGTTCTCTTCCGGCTCAATGCTGCACGTGCTATACACGAGGCGTCCGCCAGCTTTTAGGTAAGGCAGGACTGCTTCAACGATGCGCAGTTGCAAACGGTGCATCCGTTCAAAATCGTGCGGCGTCAGCCGCCAGCGGACGTCGCTTCGCCGGCGGATAACGCCAGTGTTTGTGCACGGAGCATCAACGAGAATTGCGTCAAAGCTCACAGGCTCAAAAGGTGCAGGAGGATGGAGCCAATCTACCAGGAATGCGGTCGCATTTGAGACGCCTAGTCGAGACAGATTTTGCTCCAGCCGCGCCAGACGCAGCTCATCGTAGTCGCATACGGCCAGGGTCCCCTGGTTATTCATGAGCTGACCAAGGTAGCCGGCTTTTCCGCCAGGAGCAGCGCAGGCGTCGAGGACACTTTCGCCCGGCTTCGGCTTCAGCAGTTCGCAGGCGGCCAGCGTACTGGGATCCTGGACGTACGCGACGCCGGAGGCGATCCAGGACAGAGGCAGCCGGTCGATTTCCAGGCAATCGTCGTGCCCGGGGACGGGCTGGGCGCCGGGCAGGCTTCCCAGCAACTCGCTTGGTGTAACCCGCAGACGATTTGCCCTGACGTAGATCTTGGCCGGCTGGTTATTCCACGCGCACAAGCCCGTCGCTTCCTCGCGGCCGCGCTGGGTCTCCCATTTCGTCCAGAGGAACTCGGGATGCGAAAACCTGATGAACATAGGGGCCTTCTCGAGCTCGGCCAGGACCTGCTCCTTCTCTGCGATAGCTTTGCGCAGAACCGCATTCACAAGTTTCCGCGCCGGGCCGGCAATGTTCACGGTTTCATAAACGGCCGCATGATCGGGGATGCGCATTTTGTAAAGCTGGTAAATCCCCAGTCGCAGCACCTGGCGGGTGGGCAAATCGAGTCTGGTGGCGCGAAACCGTTGAATGACAAAGTCAAGAAGCGAACGATTACGAATCACGCCATAGAACGTCTCGGTAACGAACGAGCGGTTGACGTTGTTCAATCCGGAGTGTTGCAACACCTTGTGCAATACTTCATCTGCAAACTCCCGGCCAGACTCCCAGTGTTGCAGCGCTTTCAAACAGCATAAGCGCGGGTTCTTGCCTGTCATAAGCCTCACCAGTCTCCCGCGATCGTCGCAGCTCCGGAGGCTAAAAAGTGCGGGACAACGTCCTAAAACTTCCACAAATCCTGCCCGGCGCCACTGAAGAATGTAAAGGCGGATACGCCTTTACATTCTTCTCACCTGGGGCGTCCGCGGCCGATCCCGTGATAACGGAAGCCCAGCTCTTCCATCGTGACCGGGTCGAACAGATTCCGGCCGTCAAAAACTATCGGGGTGTGCATAAGCTTGCGCACCTGTTCCAGATCGACGGTCTCGAATTCCTTCCATTCTGTTCCTAGAACTAGCGCCTCCGCACCTTTCACCGCTTCCAGCGCTGAATCGACCAGGATGGCACCGTCGCATAATTTTAACTCCCGGACCTTCTCAATGCCTTGCGGGTCGTAGGCCGTTACCGTGGCGCCTTCACGCAAAAATTCGTTGACTAACTGAATCGAGACCGAGCTGCGGACGTCGTCCGTATCGGGCTTGAACGCCAGACCCCATACGGCAATCTTCTTATCCTTTAAAACCCACAGGACATCGCGGATCTTTTTCAGGAAGCGCTCACGCTGAGCTTCGTTGATTCGTTGAACCTCTTTCAAAAGATTGAATGGGGTGCCTAATTGCTCGCTGATCGCGATGAAAGCTGCGATATCCTTGGGGAAACAAGAGCCTCCGTAGCCCAGCCCGGCGTTTAAGAAACTGCGGCCAATTCGCTTGTCCGCGCCAATTCCGTCAGCGACTTTTTCGACATCCGCACCGCTCGCGTCACAGATTGCCGAGATGGCATTGATATAGGAAATCTTCAAGGCCAGGAATGAGTTCGCCGCATGCTTGATCAATTCCGCGCTGTTAATGTCCGTCACCATGATTGGCGCCATGAAGGGTTCGTAAACCTTTTTCATCAAGGCCAGAGCGCGGTCGCTCTGCGAGCCGATCACAATCCGATCGGGATTCATGAGATCCTGAATCGCGCAGCCTTCGCGTAAAAACTCGGGATTGCTTACCACGTCAAATTCAACCCCGGCCTTGTTGTACCTGCGGATCGTCTCGGCCACTTTTTCCCCCGTCTTCACCGGCACGGTGCTTTTGTCGACAATCACACGGTATTCCGTGAGACAAGCAGCGATCTCCCGCGCTACTTTCTCGATATAAATGAGGTCAACGCTGCCATCCGGCTGCGGCGGAGTGGGGACGGCAATGAAAACGATCCGGGAGTGGTCGACACCATCCTCGATACGCTGGGTAAATCGCAGCCGGCGAGCGGCTACATTCCGGTGAACGAGTTCCTCGAGGCCCGGCTCGTAAATTGGGATTCTGCCACTTTGGAGCGTCTCGATTTTCTTAGGGTCATTGTCGACACAAGTCACGGTGTGACCAACTTCAGCAAAGCACGCACCCGTCACCAGACCGACGTACCCCGAGCCAATGATTGCAATATCCATACGCGATATAGTCGAAAGTGACCCTCTCAGATATCGAGGTTGTGGAATTTGTCCAGCGAAAGGTCTCGCCCGTGGTCAGAGTCAGGTCTAAAAATGTGGCGCGGCTCGCTGCTGGAAACCGAATTGAGGCAAGTCTTTCAGGGTGAGGGTAAATGCAACCCCGATACTCACTTTGCCGCTCCCATTGTTATTGGCGGTCACGCCAAGACCGGCCACCCAGCTGCTGAGGTCCCGATGAATGAAATACTGTTGTACCTGGAGTTGACCCAAAGCGGCTTCGTACTGTTCATATACGCTGAATCCCCAATTTTCGTTCAGCCGCAGGTAACCCCGGAAGGTGATTGCATTGCTATTAGCCTCATTGGGATTGTGGTCGAGGTAGCGATCGCCGATTTGGACGTCGATGCTTGGGTTGATCGTCCAGTTCAGGTAGGTGTTCACATCCCAGAAGTTGTGCCGAGGGTCGAAAACAGGTAGCTGCGCGTCGCAGCCCACGCCGAACCAGGGGACCGGATTGAGCCGCAGCTTATTGACGACATTGGAGTAGTGTGCTGGGTCGTACGGATTCTTGAAATTTACATCCACGTAGGTGTCCAGATCGAACCAGTTCAGCGTCCCATTGTCCCGGCGCGTTTGAAGACGGTTGCGTACACCGAGACGCCAGAGCGTCCAATGATCAATGGAATCGGCGGAAACGAATTGCGGAAAGTCGATCGGTGGAATCTGGGTATTCGGGATAAAGCGATCAAAGGGCAGGATGTCAACCGGTTTGACGTTCGGATTGGATACCCAGGAGAAGTTCGTGTAGGGCTGAATAATGTGACGCAGGCCATCTAAGCCGAGCCAACGCACCTGTACCCCTTCGTAGGCGCGAGAAAGCTTGAACGACGCTTCGGCTCCGGCGTTCCAGATAAACCGGGTGCGGGCGCCTCGATTGACGACGATTCCACCTTCCTGTCCAGGCTCCGTCCCAGCTTCGATAAATGTGCCGCTTCGCTCGTAATAGGTTGTGCGAACTCCAACCCGCGGAATAAGCGATAACCAGCCAAAGTATGTCTTCGGGTAGAGAAATTGGTGAAAACTGTCGATCCGGAACGTTTGATAGTCCGGCTCGGGCGGCTGGTTGAAGCCCTGGATGAAAGCCCGGCGCAAGAAGCCGACATTTGTCGTGGCTTCGTAGAAAATCGGGCTGTTCAAAAACGGTGTCCGCGCCACTTCCCAGCTGACATCGGGCAGCCGTTCAGTGCTCTCGAAGAAGGTATCTAACTGATAGCGCAGGGTGGCTGTCAGCGTGTAAGCCTCGCCTTTCTGGGCCAACTGAAGAAAGTTGTCCGGGACCGGGTCAGTGGAAAATTCACCCGGGAAAAAATCCTGAAGGATATATGGGTCGCTGAACTTGTTCAAATCGGTCGTCAGGACCATATCGCTCGTGATGTAGGTTTGGGATTGATAGGAGAGACGATAACGACCGGAGGAGATTACTTGCCGGCCGAGGGAGGTCTCGTTGATATTCGGGTCCTGATCATTCAGGAAATAAGTTCTGAACAGTCCGTGCGACTCATCGTTCGGGCCAAACCTATAGTTGAGATCAACACCGGATGAAGGGCCGCGCAGGGTGCGAATATCCCAATGTGTGGTTGCCGTCACACCCTCGGCCAATTGAAACATCGCCGTCGTTAGCAGATAAGCGCCATATTCGTCCTTATAGCCGGGCTCAAAATTCAGGGAAAATTGGTTGCTCAAAGACTGGTACAGATAGGGAAGCCAGAGAATTGGCACGCGGCCCACATAGACGGTGGCATTATAAAATATGATCCGGTCATTGGGATAGACTCGCACGGTATGCGCATGAATCGCATAGTCGGGCATCGAGGAATCGCTTGTAGTGAAAATTCCGTTGTGAAGGACATACACGTTGATGTCGCCCGGCGAAAATACGTCCTCGCCAGCGATCTGATAGGGCTGTTTGGCGCCGCCGAAATTCGCTGCCTTCAGCTCCTTGGTTTCGAGGTTGTACACTGCTCGATCGCAGATGAAGGCAAAGTTCCCCCTGAAGAATCTCACGTTGCCCTTGAGCAGGAGGTCGTGTGTGTCAGGGTTGTACTCCGCATGATCGCAATAGATCGACACGTCGCCGTAGTGAATAACGACGTTTTTGTCCGCAATTGCCACGCCGCCTTCAAATCGTGTCTCGCCATCGGAACTGATCTCTACCGGAGCCTGGCCGAAATTCGTGAATTGTCCGAAGGCTATTGCCGGACCGAGAAGCAAGAGGAGAAAGCTTAGAATCCGGTGCTTCATTGAGTGTTTACCGCGGTCCCAGAACATCTACCGCGAAACAAGCGTGCCAGACAAATGGAAACGAGTTTCGCGTTTCGAGTTTTGAGGTGCGGGCCCGCGACTCCAGAGACCGTCTGGGACCGATAGGCCGTATAAGACTCATACCTCCCGTTCCCCGCCGAAGCCCCCAAACGCAACTCGAAACCCAAAACCCAAAACTCGAAACCCGAAACTCTAGTCCGGGTACCCGCTCGGATGCCTCTTGTGCCAGTTCCAAGCGCTCTCGACGATTGCGCTAATGCTGTTAAGCTCCGGCTTCCACCCAAGATCCTTAGTTGCCTTATCAGAAGCTGCAACCAGGCGAGGCGGGTCGCCGGCTCGGCGCGGTTTCTCCTCCACTGGAATCTTGTGTCCCGTAATTTTTCGACAAGCGTCGATCACTTCCTTTACGGAGGTGCCGCCACCGGTGCCCAGATTGAAGGCGTCGCTCTTCGAAGCAGACAAGGCGAGGATGTGCGCTTGTGCCAGATCGCGGACATGAATGTAGTCTCTGATACAGGTGCCATCCGGGGTCGGGTAATCACTTCCGAACATTTCGACATGGGGGGTCTGGTCCAGCGCCACCTGTAAGATCCGGGGAATCAGGTGAGTCTCAGTCCGATGGTGCTCTCCAAAGCGCTGTGAAGCGCCCGCAACATTGAAATACCGAAGGGATACGAAAATGAGGCCGTGAATCTGATCGAACCAGCGAAGGATCTTCTCGAACATCAGTTTGGATTCACCGTATGGGTTGATTGGCCTTTGCGCGGCTCCTTCATCGATCGGAACACGGTCCGGGATGCCATAAGTAGCGCAAGTCGAAGAAAACACAAAACGACGCACGCCGTTCTCAACCATGGCCTTCAACAGGTTCAGTCCCCCGCCGACGTTATTGTGAAAGTACTTGTAGGGATCTCGCATCGATTCGCCGACGAGCGCGTTAGCGGCGTAATGCATGACGGCGTCGGGGGCCGAGGTCTGAATCGCCAGGGAAATCGACTTCGGGTCATTCAGGTCCCCTTGGATAAAAGTCGCCCGATGATCGATGGCGGCCCGGTGACCCTCGGACAGGTTGTCAAATACATCTACTTCATGGCCGCGCTCAAGCAGTTCCTCCACCGCGACACTGCCAACGTATCCTGCGCCGCCTGTGACAAATACTTTCACATGATATCCGGGGGTTCAGAGCTTTTTCTGGAGATCATTCACCATTCGCCGCACATAGGGAAGTCGTTTCCGCGGCCGCAGGATGTCAAGACTCCTTGCATACGAGCCTGGCTGAATCACATGAATGTTGACGTGCCGCACTCCCCATTGCCGCTTGAGACGCCGGGAAGGCATATACAAGTCGATCGTCTCCGTTCCTACGAGCGCTGACCCGTAGTCATCCACGACGTAGGTCTGATTTGTGTCCAGGAGTCGAAATTTCGTTCCAAAAGGGAAGCGAGACCAGTCCGTCGCAGCGCTCGATAGATTTGCTGCCTGAAGCCGGCTGCCGATGGCATTGTAGTGGCTGCCTTCCGAGCCCGTGTAGGCCGTGGTGCGCACCTTTCTGACTTTTCCGGTCACGCCCTCCTTACTGAGTCCGCCCGCTGGGTTCGGCCGACTGCCATTTTGAGCGCAGCCTACAACGAACAGCGATACGACAAGTGTCAGGTAACGATGGCCTCTCATGACTATTTAAAGAGGCGTATTTAAACGACCCGAATCGATCAGGCAATCGGAAAATTTTTCGTAACCAGTTGTCGTACATGGAATTGCAATCGAGAACAAAGCGTTAAATCGCTTACATCGCTTCGCCCGAATAGCCTGCCCCCGCCTTGATTTCAGCCCATTTCACGTAACCGCAAAGCCCGCGCTTGGACTTCGCAACGAATTCCCAGAATGGCTGAATTTCCAAAGCCCAGGATCGTTTCCCGGCACTCTCCAGAGCCTGAGAGGCGTTCAAGCCCTGATGGTAAAAGAGACTGAAAGCCTCTCGCGCCTCTTTGCGCAGGTTCAAGTCGAAACCTGCCCGGCGGAGCCCGATAAAGTTGATGCCCGCGACGCTATTCCTTCCTGAGGCGATGCAAAAAGGAGGGATATCCTTGCCCGTTGCCGAGGAGCCTTGCAGGATGGCAATTTTGCCAATGCGGGTAAATTGGTGGACAAGCGCCCCGCCGCCAATAAAAGCACGATCGTGGACCTCGACGTAGCCGCCCAGCAGAACGTTGTTCGCTATGATGATATCGTTGCCAAGGAGCGTGTTGTGGCCGAGATGAGCCCCGGTCATCAGGAAGTTACGGGAGCCCACAACCGTCGCGGTTTCTGGTTTTGTTCCACGATGAATCGTGCAGTATTCCCGAATGACGTTTTCGTCGCCAATCTCCACCCCTGATATGGAATCTGGCCGAAAGCTCAGATCCTGTGGATACGCTCCAATCACGGCGCCATAGCCGATCTGATTACGCCTTCCAATTCGGACCCGGCCGGTGATCACGGCATGCCCCTGAATTATCGTTGCGCTACCGATCTCGGCCGGGCCTTCGATCAACACGTAGGGGCCAATCACGACGTCAGATTCCAGCTTAGCTTCGGCGTCAATGATCGCTGTGGGATGGATCATTCCGGGGAAGTAGACAGCAGGAAGTAGAAAGTAGGAAGTAGAAAGTGGAGAAAGAGACCGGCGGATTCTGCGCCTCTTCCTAAAGGGCTCGGCTGAGCGCCTCCGTCATTTCCGCCGTGGTGAGCGCAATGGGATTGCCTTTTGTGCTGCTGGCCTGAGCCGCCTTCTCGACCAGGGCGGGGATGTCATCTTCAGCCACTCCGTAAGTTCGCAACCCGCGGATCTGCAAAGTCGAGCAGAGCCCGGCCACCCAGGCAATACCATCGACGGCGGTTGCGCTATCCGCGCCGGTAACGATTCTGGCAATTTCTCCGTAGCGGTGAAGCGCTGGATGATCCGGGGCGCGTTCAGTCAAAGCCTCGACATTGATCTCCATCACGTGGGGAAGAAGAGCAGCGCAGATTGCGCCGTGAGGCGCCGGGAACTGCCCGCCCAATGGCCCGGCAAATCCGTGGACCGCTCCCAAAGCAGAATTGGCAAGTGCGAGGCCGCCGAACAAGCTGCCCAGCGCCATATCGCAGCGGCCGCCGGCATCATCACCTTGCTCAAAAACCCGCTGAAGCGTTGGAGCGACTCGGCGCAGCCCTTCGCGGCATACCGCATCCGTCATTGGGTTTGCCCGGCTCGAGACGAACGGTTCAATGAGCTGAGTCAGAGCATCCAGTCCGGTGAAGGCTGTAATCGGCTTCGGCAACGCGTAGGTAAGCTCCGGATCGACCAGAGCTATGCGCGGCACCAGGAAAGCGCTCCGCAAACTCACTTTTATGTGCTGTTCCGGCGAAGCCAGCACCGCGTTTCGGGTCACTTCTGCCCCGGTGCCGGCGGTCGTCGGTACTGCGATGCAAGGCAGAACTGGCTCCGCCAGGGGCCTGCCTTCACCGATCACCTCCAGAAAATCAAGCACCCTCCCTGAATTGGTCGACAAGCCAGCAATCGCTTTCGCAGCGTCGATCACGCTGCCTCCGCCGAGTCCCACCACAACCTCGATCCCGAACTCGCGCCCGCGCTTGAGCCCGTCGCTTACCAGTTCGATCGTTGGTTCCCCGGGAACGCTGAAGCAGGTGTAGGCAACGCCTTCAGTCGACAGAGCCTCCAATAACCCGCGAGCCCGCGCCGAGTTGCGCCCGTGGACAACCAGCGCGCGCTTCCCGAATCCATGCACTATGGGGCCGATTCCTGACAACGTGCCGGCTCCAAAAATGATCCGCGCGGCCGTGGCGAACTCAAATCGCATCGTCTTCCGGGTGGATGTGAACCTGAACAATCAGCATACAACGGATTCTTGATCCCGGGCCGGCCTGGCGCAAGCGGATCTCATTTCGTGGCTGCGGATATTAGCCCGGATATTGCATGACGGCTGCCGTCATGCAATATCCCCGCGTCTGAACCAGCTCGGTAGGGGCGCGTTTCCAGCGCCCGGTTCCCGGTAAAAATCGATCCAATCGTTCAGCCGGGCGCGTTGGAAACGCGCCCCTACCGAGCCGTCGGTGCGGCTCTTTGGGGCTCTGGGCGTGCATTCCTGAAAAATGCGGGTTAGGAATTGCGCGACGAGGCAAGGGGAATCTAGTAGTAGCAAAAGCAACGGGTAGCGCGGAAGAAAGCTGCTCGAATGGTGACGCCTACATGAAAACCTTACCTGTGCGGTTAGTCGACCTGACGACAGCTTTGGAGGTTCACAGCCGAGAATTGCTTACCTACTATTTTGATACTCAGTCCGGAGAAGTCGTCTTCTTGAGCGAAGGGTTGGAAGACACTGATAAGCGCCGGCAAATCGTTTTGAACAATTCAGAGCGCTTTGTGGAGATTGAACCTATGGACTCGCGCAAGGGGTTCGCGATCATGGAACAATTCATTGCGAGGTTGCCGTCCACACCTCTTCGAGAGAAACTGCAGTGGTCCTTGGAAGGCCCAAAGCCATTCCGGAGATTCAGAGATACTCTCCTGAAGAATCTCCCGGTCCGAGATCAGTGGCATGAGTTTCACGCCGAATCGATGCGGAAGATTGCTCTCGAGTGGCTGGCAAATCTGGGAATCGAGCCGGTTGAGCCTGCGAATACCGAGGCCCCTTCGCTGCTGGATCAGGAAGCTTACGGCATCAAAAAAGCCGAGACTTCGGACAGCGATGTCGAAGTTACCGGGGAGCAGGAACTGGATGAAAATCGCGACGATAACTTCGACGATGACCTCGACGAATTCGACGAAGAGGGTTACAGCGAGACCGTAGAGCTGTCGGAGGACGAAGAAGCGCAACTGCGGATTTTGTGGAATCGTTGCCGGGTGCAGACTTCAACATAGCGAAACTGCACGGGCTTCTTTCGGCTTTTGCTGCAGGGCCAGTAAAGCCGGCGCCAGCCGATATCCTGGCTCTGCTCAAGGAGGTTGCGGGCGGGCAGGATGCTGGCGATACCGGGGAATCCGGGGCGATTCTTAAGCTATTGAGCCGGTTCTATGGCGGAATTACCGAAGCTCTCGAGTTCGAGTCGTTTGCGCCACAGCTCCAGCAGAAGGGAGTGATGGTGACGGACCCAGGCGAAGGGGTCACCTCCTGGTGCAGCGGGTTCATGCTGGCGGTCGATCGTCACAAAACACCCTGGCAACCCTGGTTCAAGGATCTCCGTCGCGCGAAAGCCATTTCGCTTATTGCGGGCCTGGCCGAGGCGGAAAGGCTTCGCCAGATGGAAACGGCAATCGGAGAGGAGACAGCGTTGACGGCCTGGAATATGATCGGTGAACTCGTGCCGTTGATCCGGGACTATTGGGCATTCGAGTCCGCCTTGAACGATTATCTGGGCCCTCAGCCAGATAACCCAGAGCTCAAGGTAGGCAGGAACGATCCGTGCCCCTGCGGGAGTGGAAAAAAGTTCAAGCACTGTCACGGCCGAACTTTGCCGTAGATCTCAGGAGTCGCATCGGTCCCATAAGTCCCACTTCCTCAACCCGCCAGGCTTTGTGCTTGTCTGGCACCCAGCTACTTCCTTTTCCTGCTGATGTCACAGAGCATGTCGGAGTGGATGTTCAGACCGATATTGGTCATGTTGTAAAGGTGCTCGCTGGCGACCAGCCAGACGATCTCGCAGATCTCGCGTTCGGAATAATAGCGGGACAGCCGGGCAAAGGTATCCGGGTTGACCTTTTTGTCCTTGGTTAACTCCGTCACATAGTCCAAGGCTGCTCGTTCCGCATCGGTGAAGAGAGGGTTGGTGCGGTACTCCTCCAACGCGTCGAATTTGGCTGCACTCTCCAGCTCCTTGATAGTGAACGAGCGTCCGATATCCACGCAAAAAAGGCAGACGTTGATGCGCGCCACCTGTTCACGGATCAGGAGCGCAGTCTCTCTGGGAAGCAGGAGCTTTTTGTCGAGTTGGCCGATCTTCCCGTAAAAGAAACCGAATGCCGGCGGCAACCGCGCGCTATGCACTTTCAGCGGGGTGAGCACTTTCCCAAATTCTCTGCGGGTAAAGTAAAAGGCCAGTTTCATAACCAGTCCCGGAGGGTTTTCAATTGGAGGAAGAAAGGTGTCCATAGGAGGTATTACCCGGTTTTTGTTCGTGGCTGGGCGGAAAATCTCGCAGCCCTTATACTAATGACGTTTGACGTGGTGAAAATGAGACACACAGTTCGGTAGTGGCGCGTTTCCAACGCGCCCGGTTGAACAATTGGATCGATTTTTACTGGGAACCGAGCGCGTTGGAAACCCGCCCCTACCGAGGGTTAACCTGGAAGAGTCCGGCGACTGCCGGCCGACGTCGGGACCCAGGCGCCCTACAAATCTTCAGGGCTTTCCAGCAGCGCTTTTAAACGCTGAAGCAGCCTTCCAACTGCGCCACCGTCGAGTACGCGATGATCGAAGGTAACAGTCAATTCAGCCTGCAGTTTCGGGATGAACTGGGAGCTGAGCTCGTCCCAAACCGGTCGCTTTTCGCCTCGGCCGAGCCCGATAATTAACGATTCGGTTGGAAGCGGGATCGGCGTTGCCCAGGTGACACCTAGCGGGCCGTAATTCGTTACCGAGGCAATCCCCGAGTCGCGAGCGTTCTCTGGCAGCCGGCGGTTACGCGCAGCTTCCACCAGCTTCTGGTAGTGTGACGTCAGCTGCGCCAGCGACTTTTGATCCAGTTCTCGAATCACCGGTACGACGACGCCATCTTCCACTTCAACCGCTATGCCGATGTCGATCGATCCGGGCAGGACGAGCTTCTGGCCGATGAGCCGGGCGGCGTATTTGGGATTCTCTGAGATCGCAACCGCGAGCGCTTTTGCCGCATAGAGCGCCGGACCCGGCGCAGGCGCAAGCGATTTCCGGTGGGCTGAAATGCCTTCGAGGCAGACAGCAGCAGCGGCGGTTGCCAGCGGTCGAGTCCAACTCCTGCGCATCGAGTCTGCGACCGCCAGGCGCATCGCCGAGGCTTTCCGGACGGGCGACTTTCCCAGTGATTCGAGGTAGGACTCTAAATCTTCGATCGTGACCCTGGCGCCCTTTCCTGTTCCCGGTATGACGCCCAGTTCGGTCGACTGGATACCTAATTCATCGATTCGCGCCCGAAGGCGCGGCGAGAAAAAGCTAGAACCTCGCTGCGCGACAGGCACGGGCAAGTCTTGGCGGGCATCTGGTTCGGGTGAGGCAATGGGCGGCTCAGCAGGAGCCGTCTTCGCCGCCGGAGTCGAAGAGGCTGGTTCAACGGCGAGACCAAACTTTCGGATGTCGTCCTCCGTCGCCTCCACGTAACCAAGGACGGCGCCGACCGGGCAGGTCTGCTCCGCCTGTACGGAAAAGTCCGCAATGACACCGGGGCAAGGTGTGACTACGCCCATGACAGCCTTGTTCGTTTCAACCTCCATGATTTCCTGATCAACTTCGACGTGGTCGCCGGCTTTGACAGTAAAGCGCACCACGGTTGCCTCCGCGATCGACTCACCGAGTTGAGGCATGATGATGGGGATTTTGGGCATACAAGGGTAGAGTTTTGCGGGCGGTCACCATTCCAGAAGCTGCCGAACATGGCTTACGATCAATGCTGTCGTGGGCTTGTGTGCTTGCCAGAGGCTCGGGTGATAGGGGACCGGCGTATCCCTGGCATTGATCCGAAACGGCGGGGCATCGAGGAGGTGGAAACCGTGACCGGCAACTCGGGCGATTACTTCCGCATTCACTCCTCCCCACGGCCACGACTCGCCCACACACAAGAGTCGGCCGGTGCGCGCAACTGACGCGAGTATCGTATCGTAATCGAGCGGTTTGACCGAACGCAGATCCACGACTTCGGCCTCGATGCCCTTGAGACGGAGTTCCTCTGCTGCGGCCAAGGCTTCCTGTACCATCGCGCTATAGGCCACGATGCTGACATCTCTTCCGGCCCGTGCCACCCGGGCCCTTCCGGTAGGTAGCCCGGATCGCGGCAACGACTCGGTCTTCAACCGATTGTAAAGAAATTTGTGCTCACAGAAGATAACCGGGTCGTCCAGGTCTATGGCTTCCAGCAACATGAAATAAGCGTCTTCGACCGTTCCCGGGGTCATCACGACGAGTCCCGGAAAGTGAGCGTAGAGAGACTCCAGGTTCTGGCTATGGCAGGGTCCGGTTCCAGGATTTCCGCCTGATGGCAGCCGAATCGTGATCGAGCAGGGAACACCAGTCCGCCAGAAATGAGTGGCCGCCTGATTCACAATCTGGTTGACCGCGAGTGACGAAAAGTCGGCAAACTGCATCTCCACGATCGGCCGCATTCCTTCGATTGCTGCTCCAATCGCACTGCCGACCATCGCGTCTTCGCTGATCGGCGAGTCGAGCACTCGCCCGGGGAATTCGTGTGCGAGATTCTTCGTTGCTTTGAACGCGCCGCCGAAGGCCGCAATATCCTGACCGTAAATATAGACTCTCGGATCGTTCCGAAGAGCCTTCGCCTGCGCTTCCCGAATTGCTTCGAGGTAGGTGATGCTCATGCAGCTGGAGTAGAGTCAAGAAAACGCCGAGTGGCAAAGGCGCACCAGTCTTCCTTTTCGGGCGACACAGGCGGCTCGCGTTGAACTTTGATGACTGCTTCTTCTATCTCAGCCCGCGCATCTTCCTTCCACTGCTCGATGCTGGCAATGTCTGCCCATTGCTGATCCCGGAGATAAGCTTCAGCGAGATCCAGACAATCGCGCCCGACGTCACTCTGCAAGAGCGCTCGATCCATGTAACTCGCATCATCGTGCCCGGCATGACCGCTCAACCGCAGGCAGGTACCGACGACCATTTGCGGTCCTCGACCGGACCGCGCCCGCTCAACGGCGTGATTAACGACTTCCATACTTTCTTTCAGGTCCGTTGCATCCACTGAATAGCCGTCAATGCCATACCCGATGGCACGATCGACCAGGTCGCGGCACCCGAACTGGCGCGAGTTCGGCGTCGAATAAGCGTATTGGTTGTTCACGACTAAAACAACAAGCGGCAGTTTTTCGACTGCCGCCAGGTTCATTGCTTCATGGAATGCGCCGGTAGAGGTGCCGCCATCTCCAATCGCGGTAGCGCCAATGGCGCTGTTGTCCCCTTTGAGGCGGCGGGCGAGTAACCCGCCCGCTACAACAGAGATCAGAGCGCCAAGGTGGCTGATCATGGCATACCTTCCTTCACGCGGCCTGCCTCGATGAACGTTTCCGTCTCTTCCACGCATTACTCCCAGGCGCGATCCCAGATAGACGCGAAGCACCTCCAGCACATCTTCGCCGGCGGCAAAACGGCCGGCTTGGTCCCGGATCAGCGGTCCATAAATATCACCAGGTCGAATCCTCATTCCGAGAGCGACACTGATCGCTTCTTGCCCTCGGCCAATGTAGACGCCGCCCGCGATTTTTCCTGCACGCCAGAGACTGACAATTTTGTCTTCGACCGTTCGCGCGAGCAACATCCATTTGAAGGCCTTGATGTACTGTTCCTGGAAACCGGAAGGAACGACATCCCTCTTTAGCTCCTTGAGGGTGTTCGACATAGCGCAGAAATATCAGCTTTCCTTCAGGTCATGCAAGGCTTTGCGTTTTGGCGCTTGGGGCTCGTCAAGTTTTGCTCCGAAGGGGGCGTATAGGACTCATGAGCCGGATAACACTCATAAGTCCTATTCCCTTTCGTAGCCGTCAAATGCCCTCGCACCCGGAACGCGGAAGTCGTAACGCGGAACTCGAATGCTCCGGCAGTCACCGGACCAAACGCCAAACGCGCGATGCCTCAGAACTTCAGCGCAAGGCCGCCGTAGAATGTTCTTCCGAGAGCCGGAAAACCCAGAACCTCTGAGTATTTTTCGTCGAAAAGGTTCTCAATCCGGCCCGTAATCTTCAGGCAATCGTTTACCCGATACTCGGCCGAGAGACGCACAGTCGTATAGTCCTCCAAGGGGACGTTTTTGGGAAAGCCGGTGGTTGGAAAATTCAGATCTTCCCGGGCGTTGACGCTCTGGACCTCCACGGTCGTCGTCAGACGGTTAAACCATAGGTAAGAAACGGAAACATAGAAGGTGTTCCTTGGTCTTCTGGCCAGGCGGCCACCCGGTGGCTGACTAAAGTCTTGCGTTGAGGTGCTTATCGCGTCCAGGTAGGTGTAGTTGGCGGTGAGCACCAGGCCCGGCAACGGGCTGAGCGAAGCAAACGTCTCTACACCTTGCGTTCTGGCGCTCCCTATATTGAAAGCTATGAACTGGCTGTTAAAGCCAACGACGTTCGAATCGGTGTTGTAAAAAAAGTTCGCTCCCAGGCGAATGCGGTCACCCCAGAAGGGTTGTTCGAACCCGACGTCGAACCCCTTTTCCCTGTCCGGTCTCAGATTCGGGTTGTCGCCGAAGATTTTATCCTGGCTGCTGGGAGGGGTGAATGCCGTTCCAAAGCTGGAACGCAGGATGGTATGGGTTGGCGCGAAGAGATAATTCCCCGCGACCCGATAGCTAAACTTGTCGCCAAAATCGCGAAAGGCATCGTATCGAGCGTTGAAGTAGAGATCCAGGTTGGGCAAAGGTGTCAATTTCAGTTGGGCGAATCCCGCGAAATTTTCCGATTTGTCTCGGATCAGCGGATCGCCGAATTGCACCTCGGGCCGTTCCTGGTAGACATTGACGTGGGAGTAATAGAACCCGGAGGTCAGGGTTAGCCATGAGAGCGGACTAAGGTCGGTCTGATATTCCAGCTGGTCCCGCCGGAAAATTCCCC
>Ga0306921_10003393_pt1 | contig 16168 bp, 9 predicted proteins | sample sta12Cox44000080_FD_203760 | JGI IMG/M metagenome (GOLD analysis project Ga0306921, IMG submission 203760) | Lab enrichment of tropical soil microbial communities from Luquillo Experimental Forest, Puerto Rico - statoxic.12C.oxic.44.000.080 (v2)... | ecosystem: Environmental > Terrestrial > Soil...
CGTTGCCGCACATTTCCGCCACGCTGCCGTCGGCGTTGCGGTAGTCCATGAACCACTCCGGCCCGCCGGCGCCGCCGGCGGCCTCAGGCCCCCCGTTCGCACGCCCGGCGATACCGCTCGCCGCGGCGCGCACCGCGCGGAGCACCCCGTCCGCCCCGATCCCGGCCCTCCGGTCGCACAGCCGGGCCGTGAGGCCGGCGGTGAGCCCGCCGGAGCCCTCGGGGTCAAGCAGGATCACGAAGTCGTTCTCGGTGCCGTGTCCCTTCGCGAACCGCATGGCCCCGATCGTAGCCAGCGCTCGCCACGGCCGGTCACCGGCGCCCGGCGATCGCTGGTCAGTCCGGCCGGGGCTCGTCCCAGGAGGCGACCAGGTAGGTGACCCCGTAGGGGGCGGACATGCACAGCAGCCGTCCCTGCATGCGGCGCCCACCGGCCGCGCCCGCCAGCACCTGCCACGCGGCCCGGCCAGCCACCACAAGCTCCTCGTCCAGGGCCGGGTCCAGCCGCGCGAGCCACCGGGCATCCGCGGCGGCGAGGGCCTCGGCGACCTCGCCGTCGTACTCCTGCGCCTCCGGGTCGGGCACTTCCGGCGCCTCACGGGCCGGCCGGGCGCACGCGTCACCCATGGCGAGCAGTGCGACGCGCGGGGCGCGGTCGGCGAGAATCCGGCCCAGCTTGATGCAGTCACCCGCGGCGGCCGACCGGGCCACCTCCTGGAACACCACGGCCACACCGCCCGCCGACGTCCCGTCCTGGTACAGGATGCCGCCCTGCTCCAGCAGCCAGCGGCCCACCGTCAGCGACAGCGGCAGAACCGGCTCGCCCGCGCCGATCGTCACGCCGACCCCGAACGCGTGCAGCCCGCCAGCCGCGTCCGCACCGTACTCGCGCTCCGCGGCACCACCGCCGACCACCACGACCGCCTCCGGCTGCGCCGCGGCGAGCCCCGCGACCGCCCGCGCCGCGGCGGCGGCCACCTTGCGCAGCTCATCCGGGGGGTCGCTGGCGGCCGAACCGAGCGCCTCCGGGATCAGCAGGGGCGGGTGCGGGCAAACGGCCCCAGCGATCAGCATGGCGTCAGTTTGCCGCAGCTAGGCACGCGGCGGCCATCCCTGCGGCTGCCGTACGTGGTCCGGTCAGCCGCCGTATGCGGTCCCGTCAGCCGCCGTATGCGGTCCGGTCAGGAGCCGGGCCTGCCGATGCCGGCCATCCCGGGCCGCGGTGCCAGGCCGAGTCAGGAGCCAGGCCGGCCGATGGCGGGCATGCCGAGGAGCACCAGTGGCTCCGCACTGGCGGCACCGCGCGCGGCGGGCGGCACGGCCAGGCCATCCTTGCGTGCCTGCCACGCGTCCCCACCCCGGGTCCGCCGCACGCTCAGCGGCGGTTCGTCCGCGATCAGGTAGTGCGGCGCCGCCCTGGTCACCACCGTGGTCACCACATCCCCCGGGCGCGGCTGTGTCCCGGAGGGCGCGAAGTGGACCAGCCGGTTGTCCCGCGCCCGCCCGCTGGCGCGGTGGGTGGCGCTGTCCTTGCGCCCCTCCCCCTCGGCCACGAGCACCTCGACCTCGCGGCCGACGAGCGCCTCGTTTTCCTCGCCCGCGATCTCCGCGACCAGCGCGGTGAGCCGCCCGTACCGCTCGGCGACCACGTCCGGGGGCACCTGGCCGGGCATGTCCGCGGCAGGCGTGCCTGGCCGCTGCGAGTACTGGAACGTGAACGCGCCCGCGAACCTGGCCGCCCGCACGGTATCCAGGGTGCCGGCGAAATCCCGCTCGGTCTCGCCGGGAAAGCCCACGATGATGTCCGTGGTGATGGCCGCGTCCGGGATGGCCGCCCGCACCTGCTCCAGGATGCCCAGGTAGCGCTCCTGGCGGTAGGACCGGCGCATGGCCCGGAGCACCGCGTCCGAGCCCGACTGCAGCGGCATGTGCAGGCTCGGCATGACGTTCGGCGTCTCCGCCATCGCCGCGATCACGTCGGCGGTGAAGTCCCGCGGGTGCGGCGAGGTAAAGCGAACCCGTTCGAGCCCGCCGATTTCCCCACAGGCCCGCAAGAGTTTGCTGAACGCCTGCCGGTCCCCAAATCCCGCTCCGTAGGAGTTGACGTTCTGCCCGAGCAGCGTGACCTCAACGACGCCCTCATTGGCCAGCGCCGTGACCTCGGCGAGCACGTCGCCGGGGCGGCGGTCCTCCTCCCGGCCGCGCAGGCTCGGCACGATGCAGAACGTGCAGGTGTTGTTGCAGCCCACCGAGATGGCCACCCAGGCCGCATACGGGGACTCGCGGCGCACGGGCAGCACGGAGGGGAACCGCTCCAGCGATTCCACGATCTCGACCTGCGCCTCGGCCTGCACCCGGGCCCGCTCAAGCAGCGCGGGAAGCGATCCGATGTTGTGCGTGCCGAACACCACGTCCACCCACGGGGCCCGCTCGGCGATCCCGGCCTGGTCCTTCTGCGCCAGGCAGCCGCCCACGGCGATCTGCATGCCCGGATGCGAGGACTTCACCGGCAGCAGGTGGCCCAGGTTCCCGTACAGCCGGTTGTCGGCGTTCTCCCGCACCGCACAGGTGTTGAACACGACCACGTCGGGCACCGCACCCTGGTCCGCGCGCCGGTAACCCGACTCCTCGAGCAGGCCGGCGAGGCGCTCGGAGTCGTGGAAGTTCATCTGGCACCCGTAGGTGCGGATCTCATACGTGCGGGCCGTGTTCATGTCAACAAACGAGGGTACGCGCACCCCTCGGCATATCTGGAATCTCCCGTGGCCAGCCCGGCCTTGGTGGACCATATTGGCATGACAGACACCGCTGCCGCGCGGCCCCTTCCGTGCGGTACCTGGCCTTCGCCGATCACCGCGGTGGATGTCGCCGGCCAGTACCGCCAGGTCTCGTTTCCCACGACGGTCGATGGCGAAGTGTGGTGGCAGGAAATCCTGCCCGGGGAACTGGGCCGGACCACGGTCGTTCACCTGGGTACGGCGGGAAAGCCCAGGCAGGTGCTGTCTGCCCCATGGAACGCCCGGACCCGGGTGCACGAGTACGGGGGACGGTCCTACCTTCCGGTGCGCACCGCGCGGCGCGGTGGCGGGCAGTCCTGGGCGATCGTCTTCGCGAACTTCGCCGACCAGCGCCTCTACCTGGCGGATGAGCCAGGTGCGGACGGAGCCGGCACCACGCCCCGGCCGCTGACCCCCGCGCCGCCGGCGGAGCCGGGTACCACGGAGTTTCGTTTTGCAGACTTCACCTTGTCGCCGGACAAGGGGGAGGTGTGGTGCGTACAGGAGCGGCACCAAGCCGGCCAGGTGACCCGCGCGATCGTCGCGGTGCCGCTGGACGGCTCGGCGGCGGAGGATGCCGGCGCGATCCGTGACCTGGCCAGCGGGGCCGACTTCTACGCATACCCGACCCCCTCCCCCGACGGCCGCCGCCTCGCCTGGGTGTGCTGGAACCACCCACGGATGCCGTGGGACGGCACCGAGCTGCGGGTGGCCCGGCTGGACGAGCCGGAACCCGGCAAGGGCGGGCTGGTCAAGGGCGGGGTCGGCGAGTCCGTGCTGGCCCCGGCCTGGCACGACGACACGAGCCTGTGCCTGATCTCCGACTGGCCGGGCTGGTGGAACCTCTACACGCTACGCCTGGCCGGCGGGCCCGCCGAGGCGGTCTACCCGGCCGAGGAGGAGTTCGCCGCGCCGCTGTGGCAGCTCGGAGAGCGCCCGTACGCGGTGCTGGCCGACGGGCAGATCGCGGTGCTGCACGGCTGCGGTGAGCTGCGGCTCGGCGTTCTGGATCCCTGGACCGGGGAACTGACCGGTGTGGACATCCCGTACCGGATCTTCGCGCCCGGGCTGTCCGCTGATGGCATGTCCGTCGTACTGGTGGCCGGCGGCCCGAGCACGCCGATGTCGGTGATCCGGGTCGACATCACCACCGGGAAAGCGAAGAAGCTCTATTCGCCGCCCGGGCGCCTGCCCGCGCCCGGGTATCTGCCCAAGGCGCGCAAGCTGGACTTCGAGGGAAAGTTCGGCCAGGAGGTGCACGCCTGGGTGTACCCGCCGGCCAACCCCGAGGCGACGGTTCCCGAGGGGGAGCTTCCGCCGTACGTGGTGTGGGCGCACGGCGGCCCGGCGTCGCAGGCAGACCGCAGGCTGGACCTGGAGAAGGCGTACTTCACCAGCCGGGGGATCGGCGTGATCGATGTGAACTACGGCGGCTCGGCGGGCTATGGCCGGGTATACCGGGAGCGGCTGCGCCACCAGTGGGGCGTGGTCGACGTGGAGGACGTGATCGCGGCGGCGCAGGCGCTGGTCTCCTCCGGTGACGCCGACGGCGCCAGGCTGGTGATCCGCGGCGGCTCCGCGGGCGGGTGGACCGCGCTGGCGGCGGTCACCGCGCACGCCGCCGACAGCCCGTTCAAGGCCGCCACGTCCTACTACGGCATCACCGATCCGCGCGGTTTCGCCGCCACCACCCACGACTTCGAGTCCCACTACACCGACGGCCTGATCGGCCCGCTGCCCGGCCTCGCGGCGACCTACGCCGAGCGCTCCCCCGCCCAGCACGTCACCGCCGAGACCTGCCCCATCCTCCAACTCCACGGCCAGGACGACCCGATCGCCCCCCCGGCCCAGGCCCACGCCCTAGCTGCCCAGCTCACTCACCAAGGCATCCCCCACGCCCTGCTGCAGTTCTCCGGCGAGTCCCACGGCTTCCGCCGCACAGAAACGATCATCACTGCTCTCGAAGCCGAACTCTCCCTGTACGCCCAGACCCTGAACTTCCCCCACCCCGAAACCCCATTGCTAAGACTCCACACCACCGCCCCAGATATCCCCGCCCCAGATCCGCCTCCCGACCCCCCACCAGCCCCGCAACCACCCCCCGCTCCCCCCTCCCCGAAGCGTGCTCCCGCCGCCCCCCGAGAAGTAATCGCCCGCGAGCAACCCTCCCGCGCCTAAGCCGTGGCCAGACGGGCGAGGCCGCGCTCATCCCAACGGCACCAGGGTTGCTCTGAACAGCGTTTTGTCCCGCTGTTCAGAGCAGCCCTGGTGTCGCCTTACGCCGCAAAGCGTCGCCTAACTCACCGCGCAAATTCAGTAGCCCGAGACTCCCTAACGACCGTGACCCGGATCTGCCCCGGATAAGTCAGCTCCTCCTCAACCTGCTTAGCCACATCCCGGGCAATCACCTGCGCCTGAATGTCATCGACCCGATCCGGCTTGACCATGACCCGAATCTCGCGCCCCGCCTGCATCGCGAACACCTTGTCCACGCCCTCATGCGCGGTCGCGATCTCCTCCAAGCGCTCCAGCCGCTTGACGTAGGCCTCCAGGGACTCGCGCCGGGCTCCCGGCCTGCTGCCGCTGATCGCGTCGGCGGCCTGGGTGAGCACGGCTTCGACGGTGCGGACCTCAACCTCGTTGTGGTGCGCCTCGATGGCGTGGACCACGTCGGGCAACTCGCCGTACTTATGCGCGATCTCGGCGCCGATGAGGGCGTGGCTGCCCTCGACCTCGTGGGTCAGCGCCTTGCCGATGTCGTGCAGCACGGTGCACCGCTTGAGCAGCACGGGGTCCATGCCCAGCTCGCTGGCCATCATGGCGGCGATGTGCGCGGACTCCACCAGGTGGGCGAGCACGTTCTGGCCGTAAGAGGTGCGGTAACGCAGCTGGCCGAGAAGCGTCACCAGCTCCGGGTGCATGTCGGTGATGGCCAGTTCGACCATGGCGTCCTCACCGGCGCGCACGCACAGTTGCTCCACCTCGGACTTGCTGCGCTCGTAGGCCTCTTCGATCCGCTGGGGGTGGATGCGCCCGTCGAGGACCAGCTTCTCCAGCGCGAGCCTGCCCACCTCCCGCCGGACCGGGTCGAAGCAGGACAGCAGGACGGCCTCGGGGGTGTCGTCGATGATCAGGTTGACCCCGGTCACCGACTCGAAGGCACGGATGTTGCGGCCTTCGCGGCCGATGATCCTGCCCTTCATCTCCTCGCCGGGCAGGTGCAGCACGGAGACCACGGACTCGCTGGTCTGCTCGCTCGCGACCCGCTGGATGGCGAGCGTCACGATCCGCCTGGCCCGCTCGTCCCCGTCGCGGCGGGCCTGGTTCTCGGCCTCGCGGACGATCAGGGCGGCCTCGCGCTTGGCCTGGTTCTCGATGGTGGCGACCAGTTCGGCTTTGGCCTGCTCGGCGGTCAGCCCGGCGGCCCGCTCGAGTACCGCGCGGCGCTCGTCGTCCAGGCGGGCAAGCTCGGCGCGCTGGGTGTCGAGGTCGGCCCGGGCCTCCTCGAGCCCGGCGGACCGCTGTTCCAGCTTGCGTAGTTCGCCGTCCAGCCTGCCTTCACGCTCGGCAAGACGCGCCTCCCTGCGTTCGAGGTCGGTGCGGAGCTGGGCGGCTTCCTCCCTGGTCGCCTGGACCTGTTCCTCGGCTACTCGCTGTGCCTGCGTGACCTGGCGCGCTGACTCCTCGGCCCGGCGAGTGATCGCCACGGCGTCGGCCTCCGCGCTGGCCCGGATCTGCTCGGCGGCCCGGTCGGCTTCTTCAAGGCGCCGTTCCGCGGCGCGGCCAGCCTCTGCCACCCGGCGTTCTGCCTCGGCGGCCAGTTCCGGGCTGGCGGATGAGTGGGTGACGGCGGTTTCCTGGGGTGCCGGAACCGTACGGTTCCCGGCCTTGCGCACGACGGCGAACAACGCTACTGCAACGGCGAACAGCGCAAGGATCCCGATCACCGCGATCACTACAGCGATTGTGTTGCTCATGGCACACCTCAATCCTGCTCGCGGGCCCGGGCCCCGAGGTACGGAGCCAGGGCTGATCCCTGTGGCGAGGAGTCAGGCGCGCCATGCGCGGCGTGTCACTTCGCGGCCGCGACTGCCGGCGAACCGGCCAGCTGGGCCTGCCCGGCCGCCGGTGGTTTCCGGCAGCCGTACCTCGGCGCTCGCGGCGCGGCCATGTGGTCAGCGGCTCTGCCGCCGCCCACGGGACCGTGCCGGAGGGCCGTACCCGCGGACCGCCGCCCGCAGGAGTATTGCTACCCGCCATAGCGCCGCTCATGAGAGCGCCGCCGGCAGGGCCAGGCTTGCCAGAGGGTCCCCAGCCCGGTGGCACCCGGTAAAAACCGGGACAACGACATTGCCCATGAATCGGCCAGCAGCCGATGACCTGCACCGGCAACCGATGCCGCCGCCAGCCTTCCGGCGCGAGCGCCGTCCCCCGCGGCCGCTGGCGGGCCAGCCCGCACTCCTCCTGCCCGCGCCGGCATATCGCCGCCGCAGGCCCGGCCGCGGCCAGAGCCTTGCCAGGCACACCATCTGCCCCATCCGGTTCCTGGACCGGTCGTCCCGCACAAGCCCGCAATGCGGGTCCGCGCGGGTCCGTGCCCAAGCGCCGTGTCAAGCCCTGTCCGCCCCCTTATCAGCCACCGCTGCCGCGGGGCCGTGGCCACCGCTTAACCGGACCCAACCAGGGCCTGACCTGGCTGGCCAGCACCTCGCCGGAACCGGCTACGGGCCGGATCTGTGTCCTTACCGGCAACCGGGCGCAACCAGTTGCCGGGCGTGTCGTATGTTCCCAATCGCCTGTTACGGTCTAACACCTCGCTGCCGTGAGGTTAAGCGCTGATAACAATTTGGGCAAGCTCGGCCTAGTGATGCTTCCGTTACTCCACGCAGCGTGCCCCGCTCACAGCCAATCGTCACCAGCGCCGTCTTCGCTAATCCACGCCAGATCCGCGCCGTGGCCAGCATCGCTTTCCTGCTCTTGTTCCAGTGCTTCCCGCACCACCTGAGCGGCCAGGCCGGCCGAATAGCCCTTGCGGGCCAGCATGCCCATCAGCTGCCGCGCCCGGGCGGGCGTTGGCTTTCCCCGGCTGGCCGGCAACCGCCTGGCGACCAGCCGCCGGGCGGTGGCCAGTTCGTCCTGCGGCCCGAGCAGCCCGACCGCCGACCGCACTTCGCCGTCGGGTATCCCGCGCTGCCGCAGTTCGGCGCTGAGCGCGCGGCGCGCGAGGCCGCGCCCGTGGTGCCGGCTCTCGACCCACGCCCGGGCGAAGGCCGCGTCGTCGATCAAGCCGACCTCGGTGAACCGGCTCAGCACGGATTCCGCAACCTCGTCGGGAATCCTCCGCTTGCGCAGCGCGGTGGCCAACTGTGCCCGGGTGCGCGGCCCGGCGGTGAGCAACCGCAGGCAGATCGCCCGCGCCGCTTCCTCGCTGCCTTGGCCCTCGTTGCCAGGGCTCGTGCCGTTACTGCCTTCACTGCCAGGCTCCCCGCCGCCGAGGTCCGCACCGGCAAAACCCGCACCATCAGAACTCACGCCATCGGCGGCGGCCTCCCAAGGATCTGCGCGACCCGAACGCACACCACCGCGGCGCGCGCCGCCGAGGCTTGCAGCTCCAGGGTCCGCACCGCCGGGGTCCGGGGCGCGGGGGCGCCGACTGCCGCGGCGCTGGCCCTGACCACCGGACTCCGCGCCGGTATCTGCTGCAACGGAATCCGCAGCGGCACGGGGCTCGTCGGGATGCTCGTCAGAACTCGGCACCAAATCGGGATCTGGGACCAAGGTCAGGTGCCCGATGCCCCGCTTCCGGCCGGACGCACCACCCCTGGCGCCCCGTCGCGGCGGGTTCTTATCCCGCGCCACCAGCGCTACCCAGCACCACCGGGCCCTCCGGTGACCCTGGTGACACCCCGGCCAGACGTACCAGCTGGCGCCGCTGCCGTGCCTGCGTCTACGTTCGGGACCGCGCGCAGGCCCGCGCCCGACGCCGGCTCCTTGTCCGCCTTGTCTGCCGCCTCCACGTCCAGGCGCGCGCCGACGCCGAGCTTCTCCTTGATCTTCTTCTCGATCTCATTGGCAAGATCGGGGTTGTCACGCAGGAAGTTCCGCGCGTTCTCCTTGCCCTGGCCGAGCTGGTCGCCCTCGTAGGTGTACCAGGCACCGGACTTGCGCACGATGTTCTGCTCCACCCCGAGGTCGATCAGGCCACCTTCCCGGCTGATGCCAAGCCCGAACAGAATGTCAAACTCCGCCGTACGGAAAGGCGGGGCGCACTTGTTCTTGACGACCTTGACCTTGGTGCGGCTGCCGACCGCCTCGGTGCCGTCCTTGAGCGTCTCGATCCGGCGCACGTCGAGCCGGACGGAGGAGTAGAACTTCAGCGCCCGGCCACCGGAGGTGGTCTCGGGGCTGTTGTGGACCATGACACCGTCCACGAAGTAGCAGTGCGATCCCTCGACCTCGATGTCGAAGCGGCTCATCGAGCGGGTTCTCGGCTTGACGTGGATGTCCAGAATCCGGGCAGGGACGGGCCGGGTCCTCGCCGGGGCAAACTCTGGCTGGACGGCGAACCTGCCCCGGAACCGCGGCAGCAGCTTGTAGTCCATCGATGGGTGGACATAGGGCGCGACGAGCTTCTGGAATTCTTCCGACGCCGCGGTGGTGAACTGGAGGACGCTTATCTTCCGTGCCCCACGGGAGATGAGCTTCACGTCCAGCCGGTAGGCGTCCCGAAGGTAGCTGGCGAGCCGCTCCCTTGAACCAGGGCTCATCGCCTCGACACAGATCTCGATCCGGCCCGTGCCGCCCCTGGTGCGCTCCTGGACACCCTTCGAGCGGATGGTGAAGCAGCCGTCGTCCATGTACCAGACCGCCAGCGCGAGCGGCGTGAGGCCTTTGAGGTAGTCCCAGGTGAGATGCTTCTTCCCATCGCCGAAGTAGACGATTTCGCGCAGCTCACCCAGCTCAGGCAACGGGGTGAAATCGGTGAAGACCGCACCCTTGGCATTCGACGTCCTCGAGTGCGGGACGTTGTCCAGCAGGGACACCTTCCAGTTCAGGTATGCCGCCTGCTCCGCACCATGCCCCATGCGGAACCGGGTGCCGGACCGGCCGCGAAGGTTCGGGGAAAGTGCCCCGTCTCCCATGAGGGAACCGAGGATCACCTGAACCTGCTGCGCGCCAAGGAGTTGCGGCTCCGCGACGATGACCCGGTCGCCGGCAATCAGTTCGCCTGCCGGGCGCCAGCCGCCCGGGGTGCGGATGAGGTGGTTCTCGGTCGCGGCGAACTGCGCCCGCCCGTTCTTCCCCGACTTGGCGACGGTGAACTGGAGGAACCGCTCGGCCCTGCCGTTGTTGAACCAGTTCACGATCCGGCGGGGGACGACGCGGTCGGTGTCCGGGTCGTAGGACAGGACCTCGACGTCCATCCGCTGGTTGACGATCTTGCCGATCTTCTCCTGGGTGCCGTCCGCCAGGGTGACCCTGGTCGAGTAGTTCATGCACCCGAACATCACCCCGACCTTTTCCCGCAGCTGGTTGATGAAGATCGCGGTGGTCCTGGTCTGATTCAGCGCGCCCGCGAGCTTGCGCATCGCCTGGGACATGAGCCGGGCTTGCAGGCCGACGTGGCTGTCCCCCATCTCACCTTCGATCTCGGCCCGCGGTACCAGTGCGGCGACGGAGTCGATGACGATGACGTCGATCGCGCTGGAGCGGACCAGCATGTCCACGATCTCCAGCGCCTGCTCGCCGGTGTCCGGCTGGGAGACCAGCAGCGCGTCGGTGTCCACGCCGAGCTTTTTGGCGTACTCGGGGTCGAGGGCGTGCTCGGCGTCGACGAACGCCGCGATCCCGCCCGCCTTCTGGGCTTGAGCGATCGCCTCGAGAGCCAGGGTGGTCTTGCCCGATCCTTCTGGGCCGTAGATTTCCACAACCCGGCCGCGTGGGAGCCCCCCGATACCCAGGGCGATGTCCAGCGAGATCGCCCCGGTGGGGATCACCTCGACCGGCGCGCGGGCCTCGTCGCCGAGCCGCATGATGGAGCCTCTGCCGAACTGCCGCTCGATCTGGGCGAGGGCGGTTTCCAGGGCCTTGTCCCTGTCGCCGGCTTTCCCGCCCGGCCTGTCGATGCCTGCCATGAGTACTCCCATTGGATAAGGGGCCTTCTTTGTCCGCGCTGACGCTACGCGCCGCCACCGACAAAACTCTCCCGCGCGGTGAACTCCATCTGAGATCGCGCCGTGACCGCCGCAGCGGCCCGCCACACAGCTCACTACTCTAGGCGAACAACTGTTCGATCCGGGGCAGGACACGCACACGTTCGAGGGAAACATCCGGCCGTTTGCGCGCGGCCGCCGGGAACCCAGCCGGGAATGGCCTCAGCGCGCTTCTTCGGGTATCTCGAAGGCCTCACACACCGCGAGCCACACGGTTTTCGGTTCCTTCCCCGCGGCCAGCGCCTGGTTCACCGTCGCGCCGCCCAGCCCGGTCAGCACAAAGTCCTTGGCAACGCTGGCGGCGTAGGCCTCGCCGAACTGCCCGCGCATCTTTTCCCAGAACACCGTGAGCCGCACGGCGCCAGGGTACCGGCGTCCCCACGCCCGAGCGGCCCAGGACGCCAGTCCCGCGCAACCCGAGTCCGCGGGCCGTACAGCCCAAGGACGCCCGGCCCCGCACGGCGCGGCCCCGGACGGCCTCACTCATCAGGGCAGGTTCGTAACGTTCACCGTCTCGAGTTGCTGCGAGACGAAGTTCGTCACCAGCAATACGCGGCCGTCCGGCTCCAGGGCCATCTGCCGCGGGAATCCCCCGGCAGGCAGGTACCCGGCGAGCGCGGGCCGGTGCGCAAGGGCCGCGGCGACGTTCACCACGGCGAGGCTGGACCTCGCGCCCTGCTTGCCGAACCGGTTGGAGTCCGCGACAACGACCCGCCGCCCGCTGTCCACCAGGGCCAGGCCAACCGGGGCCTCCCCCACCTCTGCCCGCGCGATCAGCGAGTGTGCCGGGTCCCCGCGCAGCCGGGAGGCGGAGAAGCCAAGCAGCATGTCACTCCCCCGGGCGGTCACCCACACCGTCCCGCCGTTCTGGGAGGTGATCACCCGTACCGGGCTGCAGCCGGCGGTGACCGTGGACACGACCGCGCGTGCCGGATCGGTCTCCGCCTTATGCACGCTGATCACCGCCAGTGTTCCCTGACCGCCCAGCTCGAGGCTCGGTGTCCCGTGGTGTTCGGCCCGGCGCAGCTCGCTGAAGGACCGCAGCTCGCTGGTCGAGTACAGCCAGGCCCCGTCCGGGGAGACGGCCAGCCCGACCGGCGCAACCCCGGCCGGCACATCCCCGACGAAGCCAGAGGTACGGAAGTGGCTGGCCAGCGCCTGCTGCAGGTTGAAGACCGCGATCTTCTGCGAGTCTTCCAGGCTGACGAACGCGAACCTGCCGTCGCGGGATGTGGCCACCTCGATCGCGCCGTCCGCCGGCCCACCGCCGCTGCTGCTCAGCGTGCCCAGGACCGCGTTCCCGCTGCCCTGTTCGGCGGCCCGGACGCTGATCACTGTGGCGCCGCTGCCGTTCGCGGCGAGCAGGTAGCGGCCGTCCGGGGTGAGCGTCACGCCCAGGCCGGTGCCACTCACCGGGATCTGCCGGACCAGCCTGGGGCTGGCGGAACCGGCGTCCGCGAACACGCCGATCGTGCCCCCGCTCCCGTTAGGCACCAGCGACACGAAGGACCAGCGCCCGTCCGCCGTGACCGCGACACCGAACGGGTCACCGGGCACCGGCGACAGCCGGGCCAGCCCGGCCGGAAGCTGCGGCCCGGGCGCGCTCGCGGCGCTGCAGCCGGGCGGGGCGACGCTGGACACCACGGGACTGACCGATGCTGGCCGGGACGCCGGCGCGGCGTGCGGCGCGCCGGACGTGCAGGCCGCCAGCGCCAGGGCCGCGACGGCGACCGCGGGGCGCCCGGAGAGCCTCACGATCCGACGCTAGCCTTTCGCGGCCGCTCCAGCGAAGTTTCAGTAGGCCCGCAGGCCCGGCCAGGAAATGTCCGTGAATGTCTGATGCATGATCGGGTACGAATACCCCTGGGGGGAAACTTCTCCGACAGAAGTTTCGGGACGGGGCGCGATGAACGAGACGCCGGAGACCGGCCCGGCCGCTACCGTTCGTGAAGACAAGGCTCCGGACAGTACCCCCGGCAGCATCCCTGCGCGCCCCCGTCAGCGCGGGAGGCGGCTGCTCATCATCTTGTTCGTGGTCAGCCTCGTGGTGGCCGTTGCCGCCGCGGCGGTGACCGGCGCGCTGCTGTTGCACCGCTCGCACTGGCCGCGCGTGGCGGCGCATCCGCTGCGCGCCACGGTGTTCGGCTTGCATCCGGGCCAGTGCTTCAATTCTTTGCCAAACGGAATCGCCGGGGCTCATGCCGTTCCCTGCAGGCAGCCGCATGACGGGGAGATCTACGGCGCGTTCCGCGTGGCGGGCCAGCATTGGCCGGGCACCGCCGCCCTTGGCAGCCAGGCCAGGCTGGGCTGCCAGGCGAGGCTGACCGGCTACCTGAACCCGCAGTTGGACACCAGCGGCCTGGCCGAGTCCTACGCCTATCCCAACCAGGGTGCCTGGGCGGCGGGCGAGCACATGGTCATCTGCGAGATCCGCGGCACCCAGGGCAGGCTCACCGGCTCGGTACGCGCCTCCAGGCCTTGAGCCGCCCGCGGCTGGAGGCTGGTGCTGGCTCAGGCAAAGTCGGCCTCGGTCATGCCGTCGGCATGGCCGGCCGGCCACTAGACCCGGAGACTGGCGGGCTCTCGGCACTCGCGGGCGGAAATGTCCGCAGGGCAAGGCAGGATGGAAGGATGCCCGCCAGGACCAGAGCCAGGAGCGAGGCGCCGCCACCGGCGCGCGCGGACGATCCGGGCGCGGGCGCGGATCCGCTGGCCGGGTTCAGCGCGCTGACCCGGGAGTGGTTCACCGGCGCGTTCACCGAGCCCACCGCGGCGCAAACGGGCGCGTGGGCCTCCATCGCGGGCGGCGACAACACGCTGGTCATCGCGCCCACCGGGTCCGGCAAGACGCTGGCGGCGTTCCTGTGGGCGCTGGACCGGCTGGCCAGCAGCCCCGTGCCCGCCGACCCGAAGCAGCGCTGCCGGGTGCTGTACATCTCCCCGCTCAAGGCCCTGGCGGTGGACATCGAGCGGAACCTGCGCGCCCCGCTGGCCGGGATCCGCCAGGTCGCGCAGCGCCGCGGGCTGCCCGAGCCGGACATCAGGGTGGCGGTGCGCACCGGTGACACCGGCGCCGACGAGCGGCGGCGGATGTCCAGCAAGCCGCCGGACATCCTGATCACGACGCCCGAGTCGCTGTTCCTCATTCTGACGTCGAAGGCGCGCGACTCCCTGCGTGGCGTGGACACCGTCATCGTGGACGAGGTGCACGCCTTGGCCGGCAACAAGCGCGGCGCGCACCTGGCTATCTCGCTGGAACGGCTGGACGCGCTGCGGAGCGGCGCCGTGGCGGACGAGCCCGGCCAGGACGAGCCGTCCGGGCCGGCCCAGCGGATCGGGCTGTCGGCCACCGTCCGGCCGCCGGAGGAGGTGGCCACGTTCCTCGGCGGCGCCCGGCCGGTGACGATCGCGGCGCCCCCCTACGTCAAGCAGATGGAGTTGCGGATCGTCGTCCCGGTCGAGGACATGACCGATCCGGATCCACCGCCCGCCAGCCTCCGCCCGGCGGCGGCCACGCCCGGCGATGCTGCGGGGGAACCCGATCTGCGTGACGCCGCCCAGGGCCAGCGGTCCATCTGGCCACACGTCGAGGAGAAGGTGCTCGACCTGATCGAGGCGCACCGGTCCACGATCGTGTTCGCCAACTCGCGCCGCCTGGCGGAACGGCTGTGCGGCCGGCTGAACGAACTCGCCGCCGACCGGGCGCAGGCGCGCGACGAGGCCGCCGCGGGGCTGGAGGAGCCGGGCGGGCCGCCCGTGGGGCCGCCGGCGCAGATCATGGCGCAGTCCGGCGCCTCGGCGGGTGCCCCTGCCGAGGTGGCCCGCGCGCACCACGGCTCGGTGTCCCGGCAGGAGCGGGCACAGATCGAGGAGGCGCTGAAGGCGGGGCGGCTCCCGGCCGTGGTGGCCACGTCCAGCCTGGAACTGGGCATCGACATGGGCGCCGTGGACCTGGTCATCCAGGTGGAGTCCGCGCCGTCGGTGGCCAGCGGGCTGCAGCGCACCGGCCGCGCCGGGCACAAGGTGGGCGACGTTTCCCGCAGCGTTATCTTCCCGAAGTACCCGGGCGACCTGGTCGAGGCCACCGTGGTCGTGCAGCGCATGCGGGACGGCGAGATCGAGGAACTGCGCGTGCCGCGCAACCCGCTCGACGTGCTTGCCCAGCAGATCGTCGCCATGGTGGCGATGGACGACTGGCAGGTCGGCGACGTGGAGCAGCTCGTCCGGCGGGCGGCCCCGTTCAGCGGGCTCACCAGGGGGGTGCTCGACGCGGTCCTGGACATGCTGGCGGGCCGCTACCCGAGCGAGGAGTTCGCCGAGCTGCGCCCGCGGCTGATCTGGGACCGCACGACGGGCACCTTGCGCGGCCGCCCAGGCGCGCAGCGGCTCGCGGTGACCAGTGGCGGCACGATTCCCGACCGTGGCCTTTTCGGGGTGTTCCTGGCCGGTCCGCAGCGCCAGGGCAAGAACTCACACCGCGTCGGCGAACTCGATGAGGAGATGGTCTACGAGTCGCGGGTCGGTGACGTGTTCGTGCTCGGCGCCAGTTCCTGGCGGATCGAGGACATCACCGCCGACCAGGTCCTCGTCTCTCCCGCGCCCGGGCAGCCGGGCAGGCTCCCGTTCTGGCACGGCGACACGGTGGGCCGCCCCGCGGAGCTGGGCCGCGCGGTAGGCGCGTTCTGCCGGGAAATCGCCGCGGCGGGCCGGGACCAGGCCACCACGAGGCTGCGTAATGCTGGATTGGACGATCTGGCGGCGCAGAACCTGATCCGGTACCTGGACGGCCAGCGGGAGGCCACCGGCTACCTGCCCGACGACCGCACGCTGGTGATGGAGCGGTTCCGCGACGAGCTCGGGGACTGGCGGCTGGTGCTGCACAGCCCGTACGGGGCGCGGGTGCACGCGCCGTGGGCGCTGGCGATCGCCGCGCGGCTCCGGGACCGCTACGAGGGCATGGACGTGCAGGCGCTGCACACCGACGACGGGATCGTGCTGCGGGTCCCGGACACCGACGAGCCACCGCCCGCGGGCATCGCCGAGCTGGCCGCCGAGGAGGTCGAGCCGATCGTCACGGCGGAGCTTGGCGGGTCGGCGCTGTTCGCGTCCCGGTTCCGTGAGTGCGCGGCCCGGGCGCTGCTGCTGCCCCGCCGCCGGCCGGGCCACCGGTCCCCGCTGT
>Ga0306921_10003396_pt1 | contig 16145 bp, 17 predicted proteins | sample sta12Cox44000080_FD_203760 | JGI IMG/M metagenome (GOLD analysis project Ga0306921, IMG submission 203760) | Lab enrichment of tropical soil microbial communities from Luquillo Experimental Forest, Puerto Rico - statoxic.12C.oxic.44.000.080 (v2)... | ecosystem: Environmental > Terrestrial >...
CCGTCTAAGTTGCGGCCGGTCTTGCCGATGTAACCAATGATTTGTCCGGCGAGTTTTCCGTTCGGATACGTCCGCACATAAATCGGCCGAATAATGAGAAGTTCCTTCGACTGGTCTTTGACCGCGTTGTATTCCGATTTGCTCAGGTTTTGCGCGATCTCCAACGGCAAAATTCCGCGATTGTGATAATGCCGCACAATTGCATCATCTGAAATCTTAATCGCTCGACCGGTCAATTTCGTCGCGAGAGCAATCTTTTCGCGTGCGAAGGCGACGGCCTTCGCGTCGGCAAAATCGAGCGGCGTTGGAAAACTGATCGCGAGATTGTAGATCACTTTGTTTTGAGCGAGCGGCAATCCGGTGCGGTCGGTGATCTGCCCGCGCGGAGCCGGAATGTCGAGAATGTACGTGCGGGCGAGCTTTTGCGTCTCAAACGTCGGAATGATCGTTTCTTCTTCGGGCGGCGCGCTCGGAGCCGGCGTTGACGATTGCGCTCGAGCCACGGTTATTCCGGCAAAGATCAGCAACAGGATCTGCACGCGACGCAGATTCTCACGCAAGAGACTGAAATTCATTGGGACGGACTGCGTTAATCGGCGAAATTTTCGGACAATTCAATGACTTTGCAGGAAGCGATGCACTTCTTGGGCCAGCTTTGGCCCGATCCCTTCGGTCGCAGCGATCCGTTCCACGCTTGCTTTGCGTAACCGATTCACCGAACCAAATTTTCGCAGAAGCAGATTTTTTCGGTTCTGACTTACACCCGGACAATCGTCGAGAATGCTTTCGTCGATTCGTTTTTTCAATAGGATCTGGTGATAAGCATTTGCGAATCGATGCGCTTCGTCGCGAATTCGTTGTAGCAAATGCAGAGCGCCCGAATCGGGAGGCAATTGCAACGGCATCGCGCGGCCCGGGCGATAAATCTCTTCGTGTTGTTTCGCGAGACCGATGATTGGCAAATCGTACAGACCCAATCGCTGCAATTCGCGACACGCGGAGGAAAGCTGCCCTTTGCCGCCATCAACAATGATGAGATCCGGCAAACGAACTGCGACAAAGGAAACGCGCTCCATTGCCTCGGCTGGATTTTCCTGTGAAAATTCTGCGGCATCCGGATTTTTGTCGCGCGCTTGGAGGAGAACTCGCGAGTATCGCCGCCTTACCACTTCGGCCATGCTGGCGAAATCGTCCTGACCTTCAACCGTCCGCACCCGGTATCGCCGATAACAATCCTTATTCGGAACGCCGTCGCGAAAGCAAACCATCGAGGCGACCACGTGAGTCGTGGAGATATTCGAAATATCGAAGCATTCCATGACCATCGGCAATCTTGGAAGCTGCAAGGCATCGCCGAGCGCCTGCACATCCGGCATTGGATCGAACGCGCTTGGCAAAGGGCCACGCGTGAACCGCCGCATCTGTCGCGTCGTCTCGCGAACATCTTCGACCATGTTCCGCAGCTCGGCCGCTTTCTCGAAATCCATCTTCTCCGCCGCTTTGCGCATCTGCTCGTCTAAGGCTTCGACGATCTCGTGCGAGCGGCCTTCGAGAAATTCACAGGCTTGGGCGACACGTTCCCGATATTGCTCTGCCCTGATTTCGCTCAGACGCACCGGCACCTGATAGGTGGACGATTTCAGTTCCCGCTCGGTCGGCGCGCCTCGACCAAAGGTCAGGACGCCAAATTTTTTTCGCATCAAGTTCATCGTTTGCCGCAGGGCGCCCGCGCCGGCGTACGGTCCAAAGTAGCGCGCGCTGTCGTTCTTCTTCAAACGAGTTAGCCGAAAACGCGGCCATTCCTCTGACATGTCCACTTTCACGAGCAAGAATCGCTTGTCGTCGCGAAAAGAAACATTGTAGCGCGGCCGATATTCTTTAATCAGCTTGCCTTCGAGCAACACCGACTCCGCTTCGCTTCGAACAATGTGAGTTTCGAAGTCCCAGGTCGCTTCCACCATCGCGCGCGTCTTCAGATCAGCTTGGGCAACTTTCGACGGCAGGAAATAGGAACTGACTCGTCTCCGCAGATCGCGCGCTTTGCCAACGTAAATGACACGATTGAACCGGTCGCGCATCAAGTACACACCCGGCTTGTGCGGCACTTCATGCACTTTCTTTTGCAGATCGGGCTTTTCTTTTCTGACGACAGTCATTTAATCTTCCTCATAATCTTGATCCTGCTCACAAGATCGACAACGCGCCTTTACGGCATGTTTGAATGCGCCCCACCTCAATCCTCTCCCTGAGGGAGAGGAAGCCGCGTAGCGGCACGTAAGAGTAAAATGAACTCACGCCGCGCGGCGTCGCGGCAATGCGGACTGGACCATCATCAGCTCGGTCACATTCTCCGGCGTGAGCAGTCCGACCAATCGCTTCATGCTGTCGAGCACCGGCACCGCGGGACAATTGCATTCCTGCATGATGCGGAACGCGTCCTCGAATCGCGTGCCGGTAGTCACCGTCGGAATATTGCGACGCATGACTTCGCCGACTCGAATCATCGGATCGTTCCTGCGAAGCGCAGCAATCAGATCGTGTCGCGTTAAAATGCCGGCGACCTTATCGCTTGGATCGACCACCGGAAAATCGTGTTGCGACGTCGCCAGCAATGCGTCGACCGCTTCCTCTAGCGTCGCGCTTTCCGGAAGCGACCGAAATTCGCGAACCATCGCGCTCGAAACCGGAAATCGACGGGACACATCACGCATTTGCGCAAGCGCCGCCTCCTGCGACGCGCCGATGTAAACGAACAGAGCGATGAAAAGCAAAAACGGGTTCGGCGACATCACATGAGGTATTCCAAACAGACCTACCACTCCAAAAATGAAGGCGAATGCCTGCCCGACCGTCGCGGCAGTTTGCGTAGCCCGGGCATAACTCATTCGCGTCGCCAACAGGGCACGCAAGACACGGCCGCCGTCCATCGGAAACGCCGGAAGCAAATTAAACAGCAACAACCAGACGTTGATTTGGAACAAACCGATCAGCATGTCACCACTGCGCACGGCCGCTTCCGGTACCACGTTTCCGCGTGCACCGATCACGAGATACAAGCAGCCGGCAATAATGACGTTGACCAGCGGTCCGGCTATTGCGATCACCAACTCCTGTTTTGGTTCCTCGGGCATCCGCTCCAGCCGCGCTACTCCGCCAATGGGCAACAGCGTGATATCCGGGGTGTTGATTCCGTAACTTTTCGCCGCGATCGCGTGTCCGAATTCGTGCAGCACGACGCACAAAAACAACAGCAGCACGAAAACTACGGCGCCTGCGGAACCCAGAGCCAGCCAGCCAATCAGTAAGAGAAACGTGACGTGAATACGCAATTGGATGCCGGCGACTCTAAGGATGGGAATTGACCAGGTCATGAAAACAATCTCGTTCGTTTTAGAACGCGCGCCAGCGATGTTGAAGACGCTCTGGCGACCATTCAAACTGAAGCGCAATGGAAGTTGTCGATGTCGCGATCGTCGGAGGCGGCCCCGCAGGTTCGACCTGTGCCGCGTTTTGCGCTGCAGCAGGGTTGCGAACGCTTGTTCTCGAACGCGAAAGATTTCCGCGCGAAAAAGTCTGCGGCGACTGCATCAATCCAACGTGCTGGCCAGTGCTGGAGCGACTCGAAATCACTAAGCAAATTCGCAACTCCCCCCATGGCGTCCTCGACGCCGTCGACTTCGTTGCCATCGGCGGTCAGAAAATTAGTGTCAATCTTCCGCGTTGCGAGCAAAGCGAAATTGCGATCAAACGCAGCATTTTCGACCAGCTGCTTTTGAATCGCGCGCGCGCACTCGGCGCTGAGGTTCACGAGGAGGCGACACTGATCGCTCTCGATCGGACCGCAGCGCACAACTGGAAGATCGATATCGTGCGAGAAACTTTCTCGGCGCGGATTGTTGTCGGAGCTGACGGGCGGAATTCAACGGTCGCGCGACTGCAAAATCTTTTGCCGCGTCTCGAGCGCGAGCGCGTTGCCTTGCAAGCGCACATTCCGCTTCCACTGGGTTTCGGGAATCGGGTCGTGCTCCAATTTTTGCCAGAAGGTTACTCGGGGCAGGCACCGGTGAACGATCATGAGCTCAATCTTTGTTTGGTTGGAACGCCGACGACGATCGCGTCCCTGCGCAATTGGGCCAAAGGAGAATTCAATCTGCCCACTCATCAAACGTGGCGCACCGTCACACCGTTGACGCGGGTTCCGGTTCCGGTCGTGTGTGACAATTTATTTTTCATCGGCGACGCCGCGCGTGTGGTCGAACCATTTACGGGCGAAGGAATCTATTACGCGCTGCGATCGGGCGAGCTTGTTGCAAACGCAATCATCAAGATTATTCGTGGCGAAGATCGACAGCCCGCCGTGCACGAGTTTACTTGCGAATACCGGCGAACGTATCGCGGACGGCTTTGGATCAATCAGCTCGCGCGCGTCGCAGTCTTATCGCCAAAAGCTGCGTCGGTATTCCTCCGAGTCGCACGATTGAACCCCCTGGTCTTGCGGCTACTAACAGGGAAGATTGTCAGCTCGAACTGAACTGTCGTGCGGCCTTTACTGTGTTCGACATCAGCATCGCAATCGTCATTGGTCCGACACCGCCGGGAACCGGCGTGATCGCCTTCGCTTTGGGCGCGACCTCATCGAATGCGACGTCGCCCACGAGCCGATAACCCCGCTCGTTCATTTTATCCTCGACGCGATTAATGCCAACATCAATCACGACAGCCCCCTCACGAACGTATGCCGCTCTTACAAAGTGCGCCTGACCGATGGCCGCGATCAGGATATCCGCTGACCGCGTGACCTCTTCGAGATTTTTCGTTCGCGAGTGCGCGACAGTAACAGTGGCGTCGCCACCTTTAGCTTTTTGCATGAGCAACAGCGCAACCGGTTTGCCAACGATCATGCTGCGGCCAAGGACGACGACGTGCGCCCCGGCAATGTCGACCCTTGTTTCAATCAGCAATCGCTGGACGCCGAGTGGCGTACACGGAACAAAACCAGTCGCGTCGCCCATCGCAAGCTTTGCAACATTAAGCGGATGAAAACCGTCCACGTCTTTTCGCGGATCAAGTGCGCGAACAATTGCAGCTTCGTCAATTTGCTTCGGGAGCGGCGATTGGACGAGGATCCCATGAACTTTGGGATCGCGATTCAATTCTTCGACGCTTTTGAGCAACTCGCTTTGCGACGTTGAGGCCAGCAACTCGAGTTTGACTGAATGCAGCCCGAGCTCGCGGCTCATTTTGTCCTTGGACCGAACGTACGCGCGCGACGCGGGATCGCCACCGACCAGAACAACAGCAAGTCCCGGCGTGATGCCCTTCGATTTCAATTCTGCAATCTGCGCGCAAAGAGCGACATAAACTTTTTCAGCAATCCCGCGACCGTCGATCAAATTTCCCATCCGTCGAGCTTAGATGAGTCAGCGGCGCTCAACCAGCGACATCATCAAATTTTGCAAACGCAATCGCTCGCGCTCGAATTCCTTGTCGGAAGATGTCGATCTTATCTCCTGCGGCTGACCAATAATCACCCGCACCTTAGAAAATGGTGTTGGAATTATGAAACGGTCCCAGCTCTTAGCACGCCAGCAGCTTGAATATTCCATGTTTACAGGGACGACTGGCGCTGCGGTCCTTTGGGCGAGAAAAATAATGCCCGGTCCAAGCTCATAAGCGGGACCGCGTGGCCCGTCGGGCGTTATCAGAACATCACGTCCGGAAGCAAGAACTTGACCCAGCTCAAGGACCGCGCTCGCGCCCATTCGTGAGCTCGAGCCGCGCACAACATCAAATCCGAAGCGGCGCGTCACGTCGGCGATCAGATCACCATCGTGGCTGGCGCTGATTAAACCCGCGCCGGGTCGCTGGGGAAAAAATCTCTTTAAAACAAACGAGATCAAAAGAAGGCGATTGTGCCAGAGTGCGGCGATGTAATTTCTGGTCACCGGTTTCCCAATAACGCCAGCACGATCGTCAATTTCATATCGAATCGTGCGCGCCAGAACTTGAAGCAAACGAAATCCAAACGCGATCAGCCATCTCGCGCGCCAGCCTTCGATCTTCAAGATTTCTTGCGCGCTCCTTGGCGCGAAGTTTTATCGGCCCAGCGATAAGCGCGCGGGCTTGGCAGGCCGATTTGATCGAGAATTCGCCAAACGACCGTGTCGACCGCATCAACAACCGAGCTCGGCCGGTTGTAGAAAGACGGAATCGCGGGCAGAACGATCGCACCTGCTTCGAGAAGCGTGGCCACGTTGCGTGCGTGAATTAAATTCCAAGGCGTCTCCCGCGGAACGACGATCAGCTTGCGGCGCTCTTTCAGAAAAACATCAGCCGCGCGCAGAAGCGCGGTGTCGCTGGAGCCGGAGGCAATTCTTCCAATCGTCGCCATGGAGCAGGGAGCGATCACCATCGCATCGAATTTCGCCGACCCGCTGACGAACGGAACATTGAGGTCGTTTTCGCTATGTTGCGCGATTCCTTTTGGAATTTTGAACGAGCCGAGCTCCTGTTTCGCAACTTGTTTAGCGTGGCCACTCATAACCAGATGAATCTCGTGCGCCATGGGATCGATTTGGTCGAGCAATCGCTGCAAATAAATCGAACCGCTGGCGCCGGTAGCGGCGATAACAAGTTTCATCGGCAAAGAGTTTGAATTTAATCCGTTCAGGGGGCAATAAGATACGCCATGGTTAAGAAACTGTTACACACTCGGTACCGCGTGACCGACCTCGAAAAAACGGTGGCGTTTTATAAAGATGTGCTCGGATTGCAGGAAACAAGGCGGCATACTTCCGGCCGTGGATCGCAATTGGTTTTTCTGAAAGCGCCTGAAAGTGAAGAAGAGATTGAATTGTGCAAATTCGATGAGAGCGGGCCAGTAGTGGTGAGCCCGGATCTGACGCATCTCGCGTTTGAAGTGGACGATCTGCAAAAATTTGCGCGAGAAGCAAAGGCGAAAGGTTATCCCCTTTCCGACGGCCCTCTCAAAACATCCGGCGGTAGCATGATTGCGTTTATCGACGCTCCGGAAGGTTACGAAATCGAGCTCATCCAGCGCGGCGATGATTTGTAACCGCCGCTTGCGTGCATTGAGTCTTTATCGGTAAATTTGCCGCCCATGAAGCGCTGGTCTCGTTTCGCCCTTGCCCTGTGGGCAATCGGGCTCGCGTTTTTTTGCCTTGCTGCTGAACCAACGGCGATTCCGACGGACGATGAAAATCCAAATGCGATCCGGCCGACCGGCGTGCCGCCGCACAGATCGAAACCGAGTTCGAATGCCGTGGCGAGCTCGACTCCAAAGCCGGCCAGCCGCACAACGGTCAAACATCGCGAATCAGATGATGATTCGATTCCGACCCAGACCGTTCCAAGCTCGATTTCAAAGCGGGCCCGCCACGCAACGGTCAAACATCGCGAATCAGATGATGATTCGATTCCGACCCAGACCGTTCCAAGCTCGATTCCAAAGACTGCAGCAAGCTCGGTCATCGTGATCAACGCCAGCAATGGGCAGGTTCTTTACGAAAAAAATGCAGACCAAATCCGCGCGCCGGCGAGCACGACGAAACTCCTCACCGGATTGATTGTCGCTGAAAGCGGCAATCTCGATCGGCCGGTGACTGTGCAACAAACCGACACTTTGGCCGAGCCGGTCAAATTGAACATTAAACCGGGCGATACTTACCAGCGAATCGATCTCCTGCGTGCGTTGCTAGTAAAAAGCCCGAACGACGTCGCCCGTTGCCTCGCGAGGGATAACGCAGGCAGCATCGAAGCGTTCGCAGAAAGAATGAATCAGCGCGCGTTCGTCATCGGCGCCCGAAATTCACATTTCGTGAATCCGAATGGATTGCCGGACGCGCGCCAATATTCGACCGCTCGCGATTTATCAGCAATCGCGCGCGTGGCCTACGTGAACCCCACGATCCGTTCGATCGTTTGCCTGCCGCAGCTCATGTTCCGCTACGCGAACGGACGAACGCGCGAACTGGAAAATACAAACAAACTCTTGAAGCGATATTCCTACTGCAACGGAATGAAGACCGGTTACACCGAAGCAGCCGGGAAATGCCTGATCGCAAGCGGGTCGCGACCGGGAAAAGACATTATCGTCGTAGTGCTTGGCGACAGCCACTCTGGGGTTTGGCGCGACGCGGGCGCCCTACTCGCCTGGGCCCTTTGGAATCCATCGGCCGGATGAGCGAGCTTTACGGCCAGAGAAAACTTCCGGATCGAAACTGAAAATTACAGAGTCCGAGAGGTCGCCCAGTAGCGAAGGAACGGGCTCCTGGATCAAAGCCAGATTGTGATCGACGCTGTGCGAAGCACCGGCCGGCACGTCGTCTGGACGTTCTGCCGGTCGAGCAGATTCTTTGGCTCCCTGACCGCGCGCAGTCGCGTTGCAAGCGTACTTGGCTTCAAACGTTGCTCGAGTGTTTGATTCGCGGCCGTTGTTTGCGAGGTAGTCGAGCAAGCAGGCAGGGACGCGAGGCTGAGCGGACAGAAAGCAATTTCGATTCTCTTTTTTACTCGGAAAGTTAATACCAGCAATACCAGCGACGCTTCTATAATTGCTATAATCAGCGCTCGAATAGCAAGAACATTTAGCTCTGGGAAAACCGGCCCAAGATCGGCGCTAGCTTATCTGCTGTCTGCTTCGGCCAAAGCTTCCGCTCCGTGACGAGGGCGTTATCGAGCGAACGGTGCTCCGGCCAACTCGGCTCGGCTGGGATGCCCGGAATTGCCTCGATCAGGATTCTCTTGGCCGCCTCCGCGTTCGCAGTCAAATGGCCAAACACCGTTTGAGCCGAGACTGGTTCATCCTCCACTTTCCAGCAGTCGTAATCGGTGATCATCGCCACGGTCGCCAACGCAATCTCGGCTTCTCGCGCCAGTTTCGCTTCCGGCACATTGGTCATGCCGACCACGTCAAAACCGTAGCGCCGGTTTAACTCGGACTCAGCCCGCGTTGAAAAGGCCGGCCCGTCCATCCCCACATATGTGCCACCGTTATGAGCCGTAACTCCAATCCTTTTCGCCGATTCAGCGAGAATATTTCGTAGTCGGAGACTGGTGGGTTCGGCAAAGGAAACGTGCGCGACGATGCCTTCTCCGAAAAATGTGTGTGACGCGCGGGAGCTCATTCGGTCGTAGAATTGCGACGGGAGCAAAATATCCCGTGGTTTATATTTCTCCTGCAAACTGCCGACCGCAGTAACCGCGATGACCCAGCGCACGTTGAGCGAACGCAGCGCGTAGATGTTCGCCCGATGATTCAGTTCCTGCGGAAGAATTCGATGGCCGCGTCCGTGTCGTGGTAAAAAATAAACCCGCCGCCCGCTAATCTCGCCTCCAATCAGCACATCCGACGGTGCTCCAAACGGCGTTTCGATCCGATATTCAGTGGCATCGCGCAATTGCTCCATCTGATATAAACCGCTGCCACCGATGATGCCGATTGCCGGAGTTTCGCTTCTCATGGCCAATCAGATTTAATCGGAAAAATCGACAAGTTGGGAAGCGGATAATGTCGGCGTGGCCAAGACCGCGGCCTGGTGTATTATTTCGCCCGCCGATGCCCAAGTTCTTCATCAAAACCTATGGCTGCCAGATGAACGAGCGTGATTCGGAACAGGTCGCGCACTCGTTGATCGAGCGCGGTTACGAGCGCGCGGCCAATGAATTGGAGGCTGACGTTGTGCTGTTGAATACCTGCAGCGTCCGCGACATGGCTGACCAAAAAGCGCTCGGAAAAATGAGAATGCTCGGCCGCATGGCAAACGAGCGGCCGCATGTTATTTTCGGTTTTCTTGGTTGCATGGCTCAGGCGCGTGGCGACTCGCTGCTGAAAAACCTTCCGCATGTCGATCTTGTCGTAGGTACCCAAAGATTTCATCGCGTCGCCGATTACGTGGAGGATCTCCGTCAAAGAAAAAGAACGCGCGCGATGGATGATCCGCGATTTTCGATCGTCGACATTGAAGAGGAAACTGGATCGCAATCGACGATTCGCGAACAACAACTCCTCCCAAAGCAAGCGACCGCGTTCGTTTCGATCATGCAGGGCTGCAACATGCGCTGCACCTTTTGCATTGTTCCGCAGACGCGCGGCGCCGAGCGCAGCCGCACAATTGAAGAGATTGTCGACGAGGTGCGCGTACTTGTTTCATGCGACGTCAAAGAAGTGACCTTGCTTGGGCAAATCGTGAACCTCTACGGCCGCCACGAATTTGAGAAACTCGACAACAAGAGTCCATTCGTCCAATTGCTTGAGGCCGTTCACGAAATCGGCGGGCTGGAGCGGGTTCGTTTCACGTCGCCTCACCCAATCGGTTTCAGCGACGATTTGATCGATGCCTACCGGCGCCTGCCAAAATTAGCGTGTCATCTTCATCTGCCAGTGCAATCCGGTTCCAACAAAATCTTGAAAGCGATGCATCGGACTTACACCGCCGAGAAATATATCGATCTTGTCCAGCGAGTTCGCGACGCGCGAAGAGGCATCGCCATCACCACCGACATCATCGTTGGATTTCCGGGCGAGACCGAAGCCGATTTCCAGCAAACACGGGCCCTGGTCGAACAGGTCCGATTCGACAACGCGTTTGTGTTTCGATATTCAGCGAGGCGCGGTACGCCGGCCGCCGAAATGGCGGAGCAAATCGACGAAAGCGTCAAGGAACAGCGCAATCACGAGTTACTTGAGGTCGTCAATCAATTGGCCGTGCAAATCAACCAGCGGTTGGTCGGTCAAACGTTCGAGGTGCTTTGCGAAAAACCAAGCAAAACCAATCCCTTTCGTTTGATGGGACGCACCCGGACAAATAAAATCGTCCTCTTTGAAGGCTCCGACGAACTCCTTGGCAAGCTTGTCGACGTCCGGATCGAACGCGCGACCGGATTTAGTCTTTACGGAACGCCAGTCGGAGCGGCCGCACCGATCACAGCGATCGCGATATGATCTACGATTTCTCCTTGCAATCTGTCGGCTTCGTCGCTGGAATCGCCCTGATTCTACTGAGCCTGCCGGGATTAGTGAAACCTGCGCCAATCCAGGATTGGTTGAAACGCTTTCCACGGTCAAGCATTGCCGGCGTTGTTCTTTTAACTATGACGTTGATCTGGTCGTTTTGGTTGCTCGCCACGATGGAAATGGGTGAATTCGCCGGCTTTCGTCGTCCGTTGCTGATCATTCTCCCTATTGGTTACATGCTCGTACTGCGCTTCGTCGAAGAATTTCTGGCGGCGCGCGCGCTTGGCATTCTCTGTTTGCTCGCAGCAGAACCGCTTTTGGAAGCTGCGTTTTTTCGTTACGAGACCAGCCGCTTGTTCCTGACCGTGCTCGCTTACTTGATGATCATCGCCGGCCTTTTTTGGGTGACAATGCCGTACCTCCTGCGAGATCAAATCAATTGGAGCGCGCACAACAACGCGCGCTGGCGGACGGTTCATGGAATCGCGGCGGCTTACGGTTTAACGATTCTCGCCTGCGCGTTAACACAATACTGAGTTGAACAGCGTCCTAGTAATTCGCGGCGGCGCGCTCGGCGATTTCATCCTCACTTTGCCTACGATCAAGGCTTTGCGCGATGCCTATCGGAATGCGCGTATCGAAATCCTCGGCTACAAACATATCGCAGCGCCGGCCGAGAATCGGTTTTACGCGCAACGGGTTCAATCGATCGAATTGGCCGCGCTTGCCCGATTCTTCGCTAGGGATGCTGATTTGCCGGCCGAACTCGTGAGATATTTTGCCGGGTTCAATCTGATTCTGAGCTATCTCTACGATCCCGATTCAATTTTCGAAGCGAATCTGCGACGCAGCGGCGCACAAAAAATCGTGCGTGGCCCGGGGAAGGTCGATGTCGGCTCGCACGCGACGCATCAGCTCGCACGACCGCTCGCGGAACTCGGTGTGCCAATCTCGGACTTCGCACCGAAACTTTATCCTTCGGTGAAAGAGCGACATCGTGCATGGCAATTCCTCGACGGATTAGCTGAGCCAATCGTTGCGTTTCATCCCGGAAGCGGCAGCGAGCAGAAAAATTGGCCGCTCGAGACATGGATTGAAGTCGGGAATCATCTGCTCAGAGATTTTACTGGCTCGCTCGTGATTGTTTCGGGCGAAGCCGACGAACGGCTCGCGGCTCAGCTCGAATTGGTCTGGCAAACTCCGCGCGTTCGCTTCGCGAAAAACCTGCCGTTGCCGGACCTAGCAGCAGTGCTTGAAAACACAATCTTTCTCGGGCACGACAGCGGTATTTCGCATCTGGCCGCAGCGGCTGGCGCAAACTGCATTTTGCTGTTCGGACCGACCGACCCAGCAGTCTGGGCGCCGCAAAACGATAACGCGCGCGTAATTCGCGCGCCAGACGGAGACCTACGGCGGCTCGATGTCGATCTTGTGCGCGACGGGCTCGATCAGGAGCTAATGCGCATCGGCATCAGGACGTAGAGAAACGGTGTCTGAATTTTCAACACGCCGGGGCTCATCTCGTCGATGAGATCGAGAAAAACTTCGTCCTCCGTCAGATTCCGCAGCGGCGCCATTAAAAACTCCGGATTGAAGGCGATTGAGAAGTCGCGGCCCTTGTACTGCACCGGCAGCGACTCCTTCGCTTCGCCGACTTCCGGCGTATTCGCGGTGATGTCGATGTTGTTCTTGCTGAAATTGAGTTTGATCGAGTTCGATTTTTCGCTCGCCAACAGCGACACGCGACGGAGCGAGTTCAAAAACGTCTCGCGCTCGAGAGTAACCCGTTCCTTGGCTTCCGCCGGAATGACTTGTTTGTAATTCGGGTAATTTCCTTCGATCAGCTTCGACACGAGCAGCGTCTTGTTGAAGTCGAAAGCAATCTGCCCGCTGGCTACGCTCACTTTGACGTCGCCATCTTCGATCAGAAGCCGCTGCAATTCAGTGACCGCCTTCGTTGGAACGATGATATCCGCTTCCTGGCTGCGTGGAATTTCCAACTCGATATCGACCATCGCAAGCCGGCGCCCGTCGGTCGCTACGAGAGCGAGCTTGTTCTCCTTCATACTGAACAGCAGACCGTTTAGCACGTAGCGCGTTTCATCCGTTGAAATCGCGTAGGAGGTCTTTCGCAAACCATCTCGCAAATCCTTCTGCCGAATCGGTACCACCTTGGCGTCTTCAAATTTCGGGAGCGGCGGAAATTCTTCCTCGGGCAATCCTAGAATCTTGAAGAAACTCTGCCCGCTTCGAATCGAAGCGGCGTTCTTGCCATCGACATCGATCCGGATTTCGCTCGCGGGAAGTTCGCGCACGATGTTGAAAAGCCGGCGTGCCGGCAACGTGGTCGCGCCTTCTTTCTCCACATTCGCCTCAAAACTTCCCCGGACACCGACGTCGAGATCGGTAGTGGTGAGATGAACCGTGCCATCGCTCGCTTGCAGCAAAACGTTGGAAAGAATTGGCAATGTCGTCCGCGTGCTGACGACGTTTTGAACCTGTTGCAAACCTTCGAGCAGCTTTTCTTTAGTGGCGCTAAACTTCATAGAACGACAATCTGCCTAAGATGTTAGGCGTGCGATGTTATTCGGCAACCGCAAAGTCTTGTGCCTCAAGATCGATAAGTACACTCAGCGTTGCAGCGAACTGTCGATAAACGAAATCGTTTGCCGGACGCTATCCTGCTCTTTCATCCGTTTTTTCACCAGCTTGTACGCGTGCAACACCGTCCCATGATCGCGTCCGCCAAATGCGTCGCCGATTTCGTTGAGTGAGGATTTCGTCAATTCCCGCGCCAGATACATCGCTACCTGCCGCGGGAACGCAATACTCGCCGGTCGGCGCTTGCTCGTCATGTCAGCCAGGCGAACGTCGAAATGCTCGGCGACCTTGCGTTGGATTTGTTCGATCGTGATCGAAGTCCGCGCTTCCTCTTGCAAAATGTCCTTGAGCAGACGCTCGATCACCTCCTGCGTGAGCTGTTTGCCGCTGAGTGAGGCGAAGGAGGCAACCCGCATCAGGGCGCCTTCCAAGCGGCGAACATTGCTGCGAATCCGGCTGGCGAGAAACTCAAAGACCTCGTCCGAAAGCTTGATCTGCATTCCCAGCGCTTTCTTGCGCAGAATTGCGAGCCGCGTTTCGATCGCAGGCGGTTGAAGCTCGGCGGTCAGGCCCCATTCAAACCGGGAAACCAGGCGTTGCTCCAGGTTCGCAATCTCTGATGCCGGCCGATCGCACGAAAGCACGATCTGTTTGTGCCCGTCGAACAGCGTGTTGAACGTGTGGAAGAATTCTTCCTGCGAGCGTTCTTTGCCGGCGAGGAATTGGATGTCGTCGATGCAGAGCAGATCGGCCTGACGGTAACGCTTGCGGAATTTGACTAGGGTGTTGTGCTGGATCGCGTCGATGAATTCGTTGATGAAGACCTCGCTCGAAAGATAGATGACTCTCGTGTTTTTCCTTTTCGCCAAAACGTACTGCCCGATCGCCTGCATCAGGTGGGTTTTGCCAAGACCGACACCACCGTAAATGAAAAGGGGATTGTAAGTGCGCGCCGGCGCCTGCGCCACAGCCAGACTCGCGGCGTGTGCGATCTCATTGTTCGGCCCGACGACGAAGGATTCAAACGTATTGCGCGGATTCAGTCCAAACGAGCTGTTGCTGGTTGGTTTCCTGTCGCGGCGAGAATCGCTCTCCTTGGAGACGCCGATTGGTTCCATGTCTTCAACCGCTGATTCGGAACAGATGAACTTGATGTCGCGAGGCTCGCCGAACGCGCTCAGCACCGCAGCCTGCAGCGCTGTCATGTGGTTACTCTCGATCCAATACTGATAAATATTGTTCGGAACACGGAAGCTGAGCGTCTCGTCGGTCGCGCCGACTAATTCGACCGCCGAGAACCAACGTTTAAAAGTGTCCGCGCTAACTTGAGGTTTTAGGGCGGCCGACAATTTCTGCCAAAGCTGAGTACATTTGTCGTCCATAGGGAACTTGTTAACAGTGTTACCCAATCGCCATAGTGGCGGTTGCAGGATCAATGTTGCTCTTCAGATGACGGCGACGTCTCGTGAACGCCGCCGCCATCTGAAGCCCTAAAGACCGAGAAAAAATGCAAAAATCGTCAAAATATGAGGGGAAACGGCTATTGCGCTCGTGCGAAAAACTATCTCGCGAACCGGCATCGACATCTCCTTTATCTTCTCGATCTCGCAGGGTTAAGGGCTTACTCATTCTCGGGAATTAATCTTTCTCAAACATGTTCACATCTTATTCACACGTGCCCCGCCTTTCGTCCTCTGCCGCTGGTTCGAGATTAGAAATCGCGTTCAAAAGCGACAAGAAAAAATCTGAACTTTATTTTTAATTTTCGGTCAAAAAATTCTTGACGAAAAAAACAAAACGAGCGTGTCCCTAAGCAACCGACAATTTGAGGAGAGACATGATCCGCAAATTCCTGCGCGCGCAGCGGCATTTTCTTGGCTTCTGCAGGTTGGTAATGGATCGCGGCGGCTTCGATTCAATATGTCGCGCGTTTTAATTCCATTTTCTCTTCTGATTTGTGTCGCGACGACAATCCGTGGCGCCGAAGATCTGAATCCGCCGTTCGGATTTCGCTGGAACGATTCAATGTCGCGTGTCGGAGCAGTGCTCAAAGGCGCGAAAGCGACAATTGTTTCGCGCGAGAAAAAAGAAAGCCGCGACGTTTGGACCGTTGAAGGCCTCGTTCATCCTGGATTGAAGCGCACACTCTTCACCTTTAAGGGCGGCGCGCTGTTCGGCGTCGAATTGCAGTATGAATATCCCGATTGGTCGATCGAGCGTTACAACGAACGGATGGGCGAAATCCGTCGCTACTTCGATGCCAAGTACGGAACTGGCAAATTGGTTTCGCGCACGCGCGACACCGACTCGGATGTCATCCAAACATTGGTCGGCTATCAATGGATAGTTGGCGCGACGATGCTCGAGCTTTTCTATTTTTCAGCGCAACACGACCAACTCGTCTTCCGCACCATCTCGGTCGATTACAAACCCTGTAACTTGTAGCGGCTCGCCGCGTGGAAGCGAGTTCACCCAGAGCCAATGGTTACAAAGTCGTCTCCGCAACCGCCCGTTGTCGATGTTTCGCGCCGCGCTGGGCTTCTTTTTGCAATCGCTTGAGTCTGCTCGC
>Ga0306921_10003397_pt1 | contig 16145 bp, 16 predicted proteins | sample sta12Cox44000080_FD_203760 | JGI IMG/M metagenome (GOLD analysis project Ga0306921, IMG submission 203760) | Lab enrichment of tropical soil microbial communities from Luquillo Experimental Forest, Puerto Rico - statoxic.12C.oxic.44.000.080 (v2)... | ecosystem: Environmental > Terrestrial >...
GCCTGCCGCCTATTGTGGGGTCATCGGCTTCAAGCCGAGCTTTGGGCTCTTCCCGCCTGCTGGAATGCGGATCAACACCGAAGCCTTCGATACGGTCGGCATTCTGGCGCGCTCGGTCGGCGATATCGCGCTGTTTCGGGCGGCGATGATGGCGGTCCCCTATACACCACCGGCAATACCAGGGAGCCCGCCGCGTCTCGGCCTGTGCCGCGGACCGCATTGGGATGAAGCACTGCCCGAAGGCAGAGCCGTGCTAGACGCGGCAATGGATCGCCTCGCTGCCGCGGGCGCCGCCATCACAGAGACAGAGCTGCCGCCGGAATGCGACCAAGTGGACGAGTGGCAGCGCGTCCTCGGCTCGTTCGAGGGCTTTCGCAACCACATGCCCGAGCTCTATCGCCACGAAGCGCTGCTGAGCGCTCGGCTGCGAGAGGAGAAAATCGCGCTCGGCCGCGAGCTCACGCTCGATCAGTTCCGGACCGCGTCCCGAGGTGCCGAAAAGGCGCGGCTGGCTACGCAAAACTGGGCGACCGGTTTCGACGCGATCTTAACGCTACCGGCCCCCGGTCAGGCGCCACGCGGGCTCGCCAACACTGGATCAGCGGTTTTCAACGCTATTTGGACGCAGCTTTACATGCCGTGTCTAACCATGCCGGCAGGCCACGGCCCGGACGATTTGCCGGTCGGCATTCAGCTGGTCGCCCGCCGCCACTCCGACGAACGGCTGCTTGAGGTGGGGCTTTGGGTCGAACAGCGTCTCGGACGAGGAGATCGGCCATGAAAGATCCCGAGCGCCTTACCGCCTCCGAGGCAGTAACGCAGCTGACAGCTGGAACCCTGACAGCCGAGGCTTTGGCTTTGGCTTGCCTGGAGCGGGCGCACGCCGGGGCCGAGATCAAATCGTGGGCCTGGCTCGATCAGGAGCAGGCGCTCGGCGAAGCGCGAGCGGTCGACCGCGCTGGACGCAGAGGCCGGCTAGCCGGCGTTCCGGTGGGAATCAAGGATGTCATCGATACGGCGGACATGCCGACCGGGCACGGCTCACCGATCTATAGCGGAAACCGACCCTTTGCCGATGCCGCTTGTGTGGCGCTTATCCGTGCTGCAGGTGGCGTGATCCTCGGCAAGACCGTTACGACCGAATTCGCCAATCGCCACCCTGGACCGACGGTACATCCCCACAATGCCGCCCATACGCCGGGCGGCTCGTCGAGCGGTTCGGCTGCAGCGGTCGCAGATTTCCAGGTGCCATTGGCGCTCGGCACGCAGACTGGGGGCTCGGTGATCCGTCCGGCAGCGTTCTGCGGCGTGATCGGCTATAAGCCGAGCTTTGGCGAGTTCAGCCGGGTTGGTGTCAAGATGCAATGCCATAATCTCGACACTCTGGGGATCATCTGCCGCAGCCTTGAAGACGTGGCTCTGTTGCGCGGCGTGTTGCTGGCTCGCAACTCATATCTTGTTGACCGCAATTCGGCTGCTCCACGGATTGGGTTTTGCCGGACACCGGCCTGGGAACAAGCCGATAACGAGACCCATGCATTACTCGAGCGCACCGCTTCAGTGCTAAGCGCGGCAGGTGCCAAAGTACACGAAGTGTCGCTGACCCCGGCAGACATTCTCGATCACCACCGTCGCATCTTCGAGTTCGAGGCCGCACGCAATTACGCTTATGAATACGAGGTGCACGGAGAGAAGCTCAGTCTAGCGTTACGCGACGGTCTCTTGGCTCGCGGCCGTGCTCTGCCGTTGGCTGCCTATATCGAGGCGATCGAAACAGCAGAAGGGTTTCGCCGCAATCTTGCTGAACTATTCACTGGAATAGACTTGCTGCTCGCCCCCAGTGCGGTTGGAGAAGCGCCGGAAGGCCTCGGCTCGACGGGGGATGCGCGGTTTAACGCAATATGGACATTGGCGTGGACACCGTGCTTGACATTGCCCGCCGGGAATGGCCGCAAAGGGCTACCTCTCGGGATCCAACTCATCGGCGCTCGCTTCCGCGACGAGGCATTGCTCGATGCGGCGGCCTGGGTCGAAGCACGACTGCACTAAGGATTTCTGCAAGGAGAGGAGATGATATGATCTACGAACTGCGAGTTTATCACTGCGTACCCGGCCGGCTACCGGACCTGCTGAAACGGTTCGATACGATCACGTTGAAGCTCTGGGAAAAGCACCGCATTCAACAAGCCGGGTTCTGGACCGTGGGGATCGGGTCCTCGAACCAGGATCTGTATTACATGCTCAAATGGGAAACGCTCCAGGAGCGCGAGCAGAAATTCGGGGCGTTTGCCGCCGATCCGGAATGGCTCAGCGCCCGGGCCGAAACCGAGAAGAACGGCCCGATCGTTGCGTCGATCACCAACACAATCCTTCAGCCGACCAGCTTCTCATCGGTAAAGTAGGAGTCACAACATGCTCTACGAACTGCGCATCTACCACTGCGTACCAGGGCGCCTTCCAGACCTGCTGAAGCGCTTCGATACGATCACGTTGAACATTTGGAAGCGACACGGCATTGAGCAGGCTGGCTTTTGGACCGTCGCGATCGGTGATTCGAACCAGGCCCTCTATTACTTCCTCAAATGGGAGTCGCTCGCCGACCGCGAAAAGAAATGGGCCGCATTCCAGGCCGATCCCGAGTGGAACACAAAGCGTGCCGAAACCGAGCGCAATGGTGCAATCGTCGCGCGCGTGGAGAACCACATCCTGCAGCCGACCAGTTTTTCGTCAGTTAAATAAAATAACCACAGAAATACGAAGGATCGTTACCCCCGGGCTTGTCCCGGGGGTCCACGTGGATGCCTGGGACAAGCCCGGGCAAGTCGAGAGAGGCGTCTAGGTATCCCGATACGCAAAGGGCTGGACCGCTTCGACGGCGTCGAGAGGGAGAAAGCACATTGGCGCAATCGATCGTCGAATATGTCGATACGACGCTCGACAATGCCGCGATCGGCAGGACGCACTCGCGGGTTTTCGCGATTGTCACGGCCGGACTCTTCTTCGACGTCATCGACTTCATCCTCCTCGGCTCTCTCGTGCCGGACATGGTCCGCACGCATTTCGCTTCGCCGGCCGAAATCGGGACGGTCGGTACCGCCCAGATCATCGGACTATTCATCGGCGCGGTAGGCCAGGGCGAGTTCACCGACCGCTTGGGCCGCAAGCGGATCTATCAACTCAGCGTTCTGCTCTATAGCCTCGCGACGATTGCAGCGGCCCTGGCGCCCGACCCGTTTTGGCTGGCATTCGGACGCTTGATTGCCGGGATCGGTCTCGGCGCGGCCTCCCCAACCTGCTTTTCCTATGTCGCGGAATATTCACCCAAGCGAGTTCGCGGACGAGCCACCGCCTTCATGCAATTCATCGGCGGCGCATGCGTTTGGCCCCTCGGCACCCTCTTCGCATTGGGCTTCAGGGATACGTTCGGCTGGCGCGGGATTTGGGTCGTCATCGGCCTTTGCGGGCTTGTCGTTTTTCTGGTGAGTTTTGCGCTGCCCGAATCACCGCGCTGGCTGGTCACTCACGGACAGGGCAGGCAGGCGCTCGATCTGCTCGAGCGAATGGGCCTCGGTAAGCCGGCTTCACGCGGCCAGTTCGTCATCGACCAGGTCGCCAATATACGCAGCGACCCGATGGGCGTCGTGTTCCGCCGCTATCGCAAACGGATCATCGCTGCGATGATCTGCTTTTTCGCCTTCTTCGGAGCGGCATTGGGGCTTGGTGGCTGGCTCCCCAACATTCTCGCCGATCGCGGGTTTACCGTCACCAAATCCCTCACCTTCACGTTCGGGATGCAGCTCTCCTTCCCGTTGAGCAGCCTCTTCATGATGTATTCGCTCGAGCGCTTCGGCCGCATCAGAACCGCGGTCACCGCCTTCGTACTCGCCGTAATCATGTCGATCACGTTTTTTTACTCGCAGTCGGACACGATGATACTCGTCGTCGGCTTCTGGATGAATTTCTTCATCCAGCTCGCTGGCAATTCGATGCAGATCTTTACCTCGGAGGTATTCCCGACCAATGCGCGTGCATCGGGGTTCGGCTTGGCTCAAAGCGGCGGACGCGTCGGGGCTGCCGTCTCGTTCCCGCTGATCGGGTTCCTGAGCACCTACGGGCTCGGGTATGTGATGACCGGGATCGCCGTGATGATGGCGATCGCCGCCGTCGCGGTGACGCAAATCGGCACTGAGACCCGCGGGCGCGCGCTCGACGAAATCGCGCCGCCGACGGAGTGAATTAGCTCACAAACAGCTTTTCGAATCCTGCCCAGCAGGAGTCGTAGTCGCGCTGCAGCGCGTCGTTTTCGAGTGCAAAACGGGTCGGGCGGATGACGAGACGCGTCTCGAACATGAAGGCGAGCGTGTTCTCGACTTTCTGAGGTTTCAAATCGGCCGTGATGGCCTTCTCGAAGGTGGCCCTGTCGGGGCCATGAGCGGACATGCAATTGTGCAGTGAGGCGCCGCCCGGCGCAAAGCCCTCGGCTTTGGCGTCGTAGACACCATGCACGAGGCCCATGAATTCATTCATGTAGTTGCGGTGGAACCAGGGCGGGCGGAAGGTGTGCTCTGCAACGAGCCAACGCGGCGGGAAGATCACGAAATCGCAATTGGCGGTACCGGGGATCTCGCTCGGAGATGTCAGCACCGTGAAAATCGACGGGTCTGGGTGATCGAAGCTGACCGTCCCAAGTGCGTTAAAGCGGGCGAGATCGTACACGTACGGGGCGTAATTCCCGTGCCAAGCGACGACATCTAGCGGCGAATGGTCGAAATCGGCAACCCAGAGATTGCCCTCGAATTTGGCAACCACCTCGCAGGGATCATCGCTGTCCTCGAAGGCAGCAACTGGCGTGCGAAAATCGCGTGGATTGGCGAGGCCATTGGCGCCGATTGGCCCGAGTTCGGGTAGCCGGAACAACGCGCCGTAATTTTCGCACACATAACCCCGCGCACGATCGTCAGGCAGTGCGACTCGAAATTTTACGCCGCGCGGGATGACTGCAACTTCGCCCGGTGTTGCCTCGACCACACCAAGCTCAGTGGCGAGCAGTAATCGTCCGCTCTGCGGAACTATCAATAGCTCGCCGTCAGCGTCGTAGAAAACGCGATGTTCCATCGGCTTTGTCGTGCAGTAGATATGCACCGCGATGCCAGAGCGCCCGCTCGCATCGCCATTGCCTCCCATCGTAACGAGCCCATCGATAAAGTCCGTTGGATGGTCGGGGAAGGGCAGCGGGTTCCATCTTAGGCGGTCCGGCGGCGGCGCCACCTCTCCAAACGGAGCGCTGCGAACCAGGCCATTGTCGATCCGTCGGAACGGCGGATGCATCGCAGAGGGCCGGATGCGATACAGCCAAGAGCGCCGGTTCTCGGCGCGCGGTGCGGTGAATGGAGTGCCGGAGATCTGCTCGGTATAAAGACCATGAGGCGCCCGTTGCGGTGCATTCTGCCCGACAGGCAGCGCGCCGGGCACGGCCTCTGTCGCGTGTTCGTTTGCAAAGCCGGTCAGGTACCGGAGCTGATCTTCCGTCATGCTCACTCCCGTAGAATGATCACCTTCTCTTCGGTGATGAAGCTCTTGATGCGGCCGATGAAGAGGGCGCCGTCGGCGTGCAAGGCCTTGGCCTCGGGGGAAGCATTCGCGCGCTCCATCGCGGCCCGGTCGTCGTACCAGAGCTCTGCGATCCCGTCGATTTCGACCTCCGTCGTCGGAATGTCGGGCCGCGTCCGCTCTTCGACAATATGCGACTGCACATAGCGGCGCACCCCGGGAACGGCATGGGCCAGTGGCGCGTGGACCTCCACCCAGTGCTTAACGAAATCTTCGTGCGACAACCTTTCCTTACGAGTCAGCAACCCGACGCTCTTGATCATTGGTGTTAGCCCTTTTTTTGCTCGACGCGCTGACGCATGCTGCGCCGGACGAGCCCGAGGAGGAAGCATGAAGATCGACATTACCGGCAAACGCGCTATCGTTGCAGGAGGCAGCCGCGGGATCGGGCGGGCGATCGCGCTGGCCTTTGCCGAGGCGGGTGCCGGGGTGTCGATATGTGCGCGCGGCGCCGAAGCGCTCACCGCGACCCGCGAAGAGATCGCACGGCATGACGGGGTTGCCCATGCCGCTGTCTGCGACCTCTCCGATGAGGCAGCCATTCCCCGGTATATCGAGGAAGCGGCTGCTGCGCTGGGCGGGATCGACATTCTCGTCAACAACGCCTCAGGCTTTGGCACCAGCGATGACGAGGCCGGCTGGGCCACCAGCATCTCGGTCGATCTTCTGGCGACCGTCAGGGCGAGCCGGGCAGCGCTGCCTTTTATCGAAAAGTCCGATGCAGGTGCAATTCTCAACATCTCGTCAATTTCGGGTCTCCGCGCCACACCGCGTACCCCGCCATATGCAGCCGTCAAGGCAGCCGTTATCGAGTATACCTTAACCCAGGCCGCGGCGCTGGCGCGCAAAGGGATCAGGGTTAACGGCATCGCTCCCGGCTCAATCGAATTCCCTGGCGGTACCTGGGCGCGGGCCAAGACGAACAATCCGGATCTCTATGGACGCATCCTCAGGAGCATCCCTTTCGGGCGTCTCGGCCGCCCCGAGGAAATCGCTCAGGTCGCACTCTTTCTGTGCTCACCGCTCGCCAGTTGGGTGACCGGCCAAAATATAGCCGTCGACGGCGGGCAGATGCTCTGAGCAGTCGCACTTACAGGCTGATAAGAACGGGACGGAAACTTGCAGGAGCGTTCGGCGGCGATCTTGCTGAAGGCGCCCTCCCGAAAAGACCGCCAACAATCCTCATGCTTAATAGAAATTGAAGATCCTTTACTCGCGATTTAACTCACCAGTTGTGCGAGGTCTGATGATTACAGGACCGGCCACAGGTTTGGGTCGGCGATCGATAACAAGAGGACGCCATGTTTAGGAGATTGAAAGAGTACTCACTCGACGAACTGATCGAGCACCCGATACTCAGCGTACAAATAGCGAGCGAAGGCATTGACCGGCGCGGTCTCGATCTGATGCTCGACGAAGTTAATAGCCACCACCGTTTTGTCGAAGCCGAGCCCGGAGAAGGCGGCGCCGATTAGCCAGCCCGGATCGCTTGCGACTTGGTTCTATTGACCGGTGTATGATGCGGCTTAAAAGGACATGGAGCGGCCGCGTAGCCGCTCCATGACACTGAGGCTCCGCCTCGCTGCTCACCAGTAGGGGGAGGCGCGATAATAGTCGTGCAGGTTACGTTCCCATCTACGGTCTACCCTGCCGGTATCCCAACCGCTGCCGAGCACAGGTGCTCCGCGTAGCTGATCATCAGTGACATTGAGCTCGTAAGCGTCTAAATCCTCATTGTACCGCAATACGCTCCAGGGTAGAGCCCGGTAATCGTTGCCAATCCCGAGAAAGCCGCCAAACGACATCACTGCATACGCGACTTTGCCACTGCGCTTGTCGATCATCACGCGCTCGATTGTGCCGACTTTATCGCCATTGCTACGGCGTACCGAGGTGCCTTCGACTTTATCGCTGGCGATCAAGTGAGCGGTTTCACGAGCCGAAAGATGTGTTGCAATGTCAGCCATTCACTCCTCCTGATTGATTTCCTTCAAAGAGATAAATGGCCGAGGCGGCGGGCAGGTTCCACTGAAGGGTAGTTTCTTGGGGCCGTAGTCGAGACAACACTGCTGCTTCCAGTCGCGGGTTCATCTTCCGCAGCAGGCTCAGTACAAATAGCGTCACCCGTTTTGGCTCCCGACCTCCGTCTGTTCCGCCAGACGCCGATACCGGGTTTGGCTATTCGAAAGATGGCGCCGCATAGCGCGGCGTGCGGCGACCGCATTGCGGGCTTCGATCGCTGCAAAAATAGCGCGATGCTCGCGCTGGATCATCTCGAGATAAGCGCGTTGGCTCCCGCCCTGATGGGTGGCGATCCGGATGCTCTGGCGTGGGATGATGAAACGGCCGAGATAGTCGAGGAACCACCAAAATTGCACGTTATTGGTGGCCGCTGCGATCGCATGATGGAAAGCGAAATCTTCGTCGACGGCACTTTCACCCCGTTCGATGGCAGCTTCGATCGCCGCAAGGGTCTGGCCGATCTCGTGTCGCGACACTGCTGAGCTGCGCTCTGCCGCCAGCGCGGCAGCCTCCACCTCGACACTTTGGCGCAACTCCATCACATCGATCACTTCCCTGATCGAGGGCAACCCCTCGACAGCAAGCCTAAACGGCCGCTTTTCAATCTCGGTCGACACAAAAGCACCGGCACCTTGCCGGGTCGTCACGACACCATCCGCCCGCAATGCGGCTACTGCTTCACGTACGACAGTGCGGCTCACACCCATCGCCGTTGCCATTTGCTGCTCGGTTGGAAGGCGCGCACCGGGAGGCAACTTTGCTCGGATGATTTCGGCGGCGATACTCTCGGCGATTTCATGAAACAATTTCCGAGCGGGCCGGACTGAGGGAGATATCGGGAGCTTGTCAGCACGATCAGGCAATGTTAGAAGCTCCGAGATTTGTATGATCACCTGATAAATATCATGGCGCTGAATACGCCAGCAAGGGAGGGTTACGTGATTGACAGGCGCCGCGCATTGCAACTCCTTGCCGCCACGTTGGCATTGGGCCTGTTCGCCCACCGTAGCAGAGCGGCAGATCAAAAAACGGTTCTAAAGGCATCGGACGTGCACCCTGAAGGCTATCCGACGGTCCAAGCGGTCGAGAATATGGGCAAGAAGCTCCAAGATGCGACCGGCGGGCGGCTCAGCATTCAGATGTATGCATCGATGCAGCTCGGTGGCGAAAAGGAAGCCATCGAACAGGCGCAAGTCGGCGCCCTGCAGCTCGCCCGTGTGAGCGTGGGCGCGTTAGGTCCGGTGGTCGACGATCTCAACGTCTTCAACCTGCCTTTTCTCTTTCGCGACACGGCGCATATGGAAGGCGTCATCGACGGCCCGATCGGCCAGGAGCTGCTCGATAAAGTCACCAGCAATCCCAATACGCGCCTCATCGGCATTGCCTGGATGGATGCGGGGGCGCGCAACCTTTACGACACCAAGAAGCCGATCAAAGGTATCGAGGACCTCAAGGGCCTCAAAGTACGGGTCATGGGCAACCCAATGTTCGTCGATATGATGAACGCACTCGGCGGCAATGGCGTCGCAATGGGGTATGATCAGGTATTTAGCGCATTACAGACTGGTGTTGTCGATGGTGCGGAAAACAACCCGCCGAGCTTCGTCTTTGACAATCATTATCAGGTTGCCAAATACTACACCTTGACTGAGCATCTGATTGTCCCTGAGATCCTCGTGTTCTCGCGCGTCACTTGGGATAGCCTCGCCAAGGACGACCAGGCGCTGATAAAGAAATTGGCTCGTGAGGCGCAAATGGACGAGCGGCAGCTCTGGAAGAAAGTCGAAGCGGAAGCTATGGCCAAGATGAAGAACGCCGGGATCGAGGTCGATACGGTCGGTGACAAAACAGCGTTTCAGACCGCGGTAAAGCCGGTCTGGGACAAGTATGGTGCCAAATACGCCCAGCTGATCGAGCGCATTCAGGCGGTCAATTGATGAGCTCAGCGCAACAGCATCAAGCCGAATGACTGAACGTCCCATACGCAAGGCCATGGATACGCTCTATGTCCTCTGCGTTATCGTCTCTGCAACTGCTTTGGTGCTGATTTCGGCAGTGATCCCTTGGGGCGTCTTCACCCGCTATGTGCTCAACAGCGCCGCTTCGTGGCCCGAGCCGATGGCGATATTGTTGACAATCGTCCTCACCTTTTTTGGCGCAGCAGCCTGTTACCGTACCGGCACGCATATGAGCGTGTCAGTGATGGTGCGGGCGATGTCCCGCCCAGCGCGCCGGATGATCGAGCCGCTGGCCGAGCTCCTCGTGGCGCTAGTCAGCCTTTTCATGGTAATCTGGGGTGCGCGGCTCGTCCAGGCGACCTGGTACCAGTCGATCGCTGAATTTCCTGCATTGTCCGTTGGATTGACCTATTCGCCGATCCCGATCGGTGGGGCGATCACACTCCTTTTTGTTGCCGAGCGCCTAATGATCGGACCACCGCAGCAAGCTGCCGAAGTTGATCTTAGTACCGCTACGACAGATTAACACCGCGGAATCGAGCGAGTGGAAATCCTGATCGTCGTCGGGACCATGCTTGTCTGCTTTGCTCTCGGTGTGCCGATCGCCTACGCGCTCGGCCTTGGAGCGCTTGCCGGCGCCTATTGGATCGGCATCCCGCTCGAAGCGGTTATGCTCCAGGTATCGAGTGGCGTCAGCAAGTTCGCCATGCTGACCATCCCGTTTTTTGTGCTGGCCGGCGCGATTATGGCGGAGGGCGGGATGGCGCGCCGACTGGTGGCGTTCGCCAATGTGCTCGTCGGGCTAGTGCGTATTCGCGGCGGGCTGTCTGCAGTCAATGTCCTCGCGACAACTTTTTTGAGCGGTATTTCCGGTTCGGCGGTGGCCGACACTTCGGCTATCGGGTCCGTGATGATTCCTCAGATGGAGAGGACCGGCTATCCTCGCGTCTTTGCCACCAACGTCACGATCAGCGCTTCAGTACAAGCTCTGCTGGTCCCGCCGAGCCACAACGCGGTAATTTATTCGCTCGCTACTGGCGGTACGATCTCGATCATCAGCTTGTTCATGGCCGGAGTTACCCCAGGGTTACTGCTCGGCGCTTCTTTGATCGTACTGTGTCTGGCGCTCGCTTACCGCAATGGGCATCCTAAAGGCGAGGCGGTACCATTGCGCGAGGCAATCAAGATCGCACTTGATGCCCTTTGGGGACTGGTGACACTAGCGATCATTCTCGGTGGCATTTTGGGTGGAATCTTCACTGCGATCGAGGCCGGGGCCGTCGCGTGCCTCTGGGCCTTCTTCGTCACGATGTTCATTTACCGCGATTATCGCTGGCGAGACTTGCCGGAACTGATCCATCGCACGATGCGCACAGTGGCGATGGTGATGACGTTGATCGCCTTTGCCTCCAGTGTCGGTTATGTCATGGCGCTGATGCAGGTGCCGGCGAAAGTCACCGCTCTGCTATTGACGTTATCGAGCGACAAGAATGTAATCCTATTCTTGATCAATATTCTGCTGCTGGTGCTCGGTTGCCTGCTGGATATGGCGCCTTCGATCCTGATCGTGACGCCCATTCTGTTGCCTGTGGTCGTCAAATTTGGCGTCGATCCGGTTCATTTCGGGATGATCATGCTACTCAACCTCGGCATTGGATTGTGCCATCCGCCGGTTGGCGCCATCCTCTTCGTCGGCTGCGCTGTCGGCCGCGTGACAATCGAACAGGTGGTGCGCGAGATCTGGCCGTTCTATGCCGTCATGTTTCTTGTCCTGATGCTCGTCACTTACATCCCTACGATCTCTCTGTGGCTGCCACGAATGCTGTCTCTGTGAATTCAGAAATAAAACAAGACCTCGCCGTTATATGCTCGGGGGCCAGCGCGCTCGCCACTGCAATGGGTCACCCTCTCCGCCAATCACCCAAGCAATGATCCGTGCTTCCAGTGACGGGTCGCGGAAGATTACAATCTCGACCGAAAAACCGTCCAGAGTCTGTCAGCCAGTACTGCCCTGGTAAACCTTGTTTTCGGTCGGTGCGTGCAATTCGTAGTTAATTTATCCGAATAGGAATTGCAATTCCGGTAGAACGGAAGCATCCTCTCGGCAGCATCGTTATGTCCCCCAACGATGCGGATCGGCTTGTCGGACCGGCACACCGACAGGCCGCAGAAGCCCCGGTCTTCCCCGGCCGGGGCTTTTCTGCGTCTGTCGGCTCAACCTCCGCACTTAGAGCCGCCCTACGACCCGATTTGGTAAGGCTCGTCGTATATTGCCGTGCAAATTGGTTCCCCCTCCAGCACATAACCGCGATACATGCCGGCCGTGCTAAATGGCAGCGCCAGCGCACCGGAATGATCAACCGCGACGACACCGCCCGAGCCTCCGATAGCGGCTAGCCCGTCGATGACCTCCCGCGCGGCGCGTTCCAGCGATTGGCGGGCGTAGCGCAGTCGGGCCGCAACCTCAAAGGCCGCGCCGTAACGCATAAAGAATTCACCGTGACCGGTCGCCGAGACGGCGCAGGTCGCATTGTCCGCGTAAGTCCCAGCGCCGATGATCGGGCTGTCGCCGACTCTCCCGGCGACCTTGCCCGTCATTCCGCCAGTGGACGTGGCCGCGGCGAGATTGCCGCACCTGTCTCGGGCGACAGCACCGACGGTGCCGTGGCCAGAGCTCTCGCCCCTAATCTGCCCAGTGCGTCGTTCTTCGAGGTCGTCCTGCAGTTGTCGCCAACGCTTCTCATCATAGAAATAGCCGGGTTCGGCAAATACAATGCCTTGCGCGCGGCAGAAGGCAAGCGCACCTTCAGCAATCAACAATACGTGGTTCGACCGCTCCATGACCGCGCGCGCAGCCAGTATCGGATTACGGGGCCCGAAGATGCCCGCCACCGCACCCGCCCGATGCTCGATACCGTCCATCACCGAGGCGTCCATCTCTTGCGTCCCGGCGGCGGTGAAGACGCTGCCTCGGCCGGCATTGAACAACGGGTCGTCCTCGAGCGCTGCAACTGCTTGCGTCACCGCATCGAGCGCATTGCCGCCCACCATAAGAATTTCACGTCCGGCCGCTAAAGCCCGGCGCAATCCCTCATGGTGCGAAGTTGTACGGGACGAGTTCGCATCCTCTCGAGGGATCGTTCCGGCGCCGCCATGTACGGCAAGAGCGAATCCCGGGTGGCTGGACATGATCAGTTCGGGTTGAGGCATACTCGGTTTTCAGTCGTATGCGTTGCTCTACAGAGGTGATGTGCCGGAACTCGAAGAGGCCCGCTCCACAAGGCCGCAGATAACTGGGAAACAGGCGTTACAGGTCGCAATAGCCGGCCTGGGGACGTCGATCGTTCCGCTCGACACCGCGGTCAATATCGCGTTCCCCGATATCACTGGGAGCTTCGCTCTGCCGATCGAGGCAATCCAGTGGGTGGTCATCTGTTATGTCTTGACCTACTCAAGCCTGATGCTCGCCTTCGGACGGGTTGGCGACATTTTTGGTCATGGTCGGGTCTTCCGCATCGGGCTGTTGTGGAGCGTCGCCGCCCATCTTTTGTGCGCCGCCGCGCCCAGCTATGGCTGGCTCCTTTTCTGCCGGTTTCTTCAGGGCGTTGGAGCCTCGTTGATCGTCAGCTGCGCGCCTGCACTGATAACCGGGTTCTTCCCGGAAGACAAGCGCACCCGTGCGGTCGGTATCTTCACGATGATGTACGCTGTCGGGTCTGCGGTCGGGCCGCTGCTCGGCGGGGCGCTCGTTCAATACTGGGGTTGGCCAGCGGTGTTTTGGTTTCGCGCTCCGATCGCTTTCATGGCCTTCCTCTTCCTCCGTAGCGACCCCGTGCGATCTCGCAAGAGTGGGATGCGAGAGCCGCTCGACGTGATAGGGGCCTTTCTGCTGGCCCTTGGGATCAGTACCTTGCTTCTCGTGCTTAATCAGCTGCAGCACCCAGGCCGGTATGTGCTGCTGGGAATTGGTCTCTTGGCGACGGCCGTTGCAAGCCTTTTCGCCTTCGTGCAGTGGGAACAACGGGTCCCACAGCCCATCATCAACTTGGATTTCTTCCGAACGCGTGGCTTTTCAGCAATCAATTTTGCCAGTATTCTAATCTATCTGACTAGTTTTTCCGTACTTTTGTTCGGTCCTTACTATCTCGTACGAGTCGCTGGCTTGACGGTACCAGTTGCGGGCGCCGCTCTCGCCGCGTCATTTGTCGGAAGCATTATTGCGTCTCCCTTGGCTGGATCGCTCATCGCGCGCCTATCGCCAGGCGGTGTCGCCACGCTCGGCGGATTACTGGGCGGAATAGGCTTAGTGCTGATCGGTAGCTGGGATGCTGATGCGAGTTTACCGCTGATCGCGCTCGTGGGGGCCCTGATGCTCCAAGGGTTCGGCGTGGGTCTCTTTCAAGTGGCCTATATGGATGTCGTGATGCGGACCCTCCCACAGCGGCAACGCGGCGTCGCCGGCAGCATCGCGATGTTGAGCCGGTCACTCGGCGTCGTTACCGGCGCCACGCTTCTGACCCTGGCTTTCCACGCAATCGAAGGTTTCTCGCCAGATGGCGCTTTCTTATCCGGTCTCAGGGCCACCTTCTGGCTGGCCGGCATTGTTTCCGGCCTCGCCGCTCTGCTCGCTGTGCCAGCAATATTTGCCCGCAGGTAGCTGACGGGTCGAGGAACCGACGGAGTTCAGGCGTCTTCGAGGGTGAACCCAACCTTGAGAATAACTTGGAAATGCGCGACTTTACCGTCCTCTACATGGCCGCGCGTCTGCAGGACTTCGAACCAACCAACCTGCCGGAGCGTCCGCGAGGCTCGGGTGACGGCGTTCTCGATGGCATCCTCAATGCTCTTCTCCGAGGAGCCCGCGACTTCGATAATTCGGTAAACATGGTCTGGCATCGGCGTCCTCCGTTTGAGCCACTCTGGCGGTGGGGATACAGTCACGTGGCGGGTTATTTCGTGACAGTTTCACAGAAGTAAAGGCCCGACACCCGCCCTTTTGAGATCGACCTGGCGCGGGCATTATTGCAGCGTGTGCTCAGATGGCCGAGAATGTGGCGGAGACAGGAGAGGGCAATGGCGTCTGCCGTTCCGAACGTCGGCCACCGCTCGCTCCTGGAGTTAGCTCTGCAACCTCCGGGCTTAAGGGCATTTCCATGATTATCGGCCGCAGTGTCAGAGCCGTGTTCCGCCGCCAGACTGTAATGGCTACCATTTGCCCGATTGGCATCTCGGCGACGACGAGTGGAAGTTCGCGCATCTGCCTGATATCCCGCCCGTTGACAGACAGGATAACATCTCCTTTTTCGAACCCGGCCGAGGCAGCCGGACTCCCGGCTGCTACCTTGGCGACCACCGCGCCTGCAGCGCTCGATAACCCCAGGCTCCGCGCCAGATCGAGCGTTACCTGCTGGATCTGAATGCCCAGCCAGCCCCGCGGCACCCTGCCATGGGCCTTCAACTGCTCGACAACCGGTCTGGCCCGGTTGGCCGGTATGGCGAAGCCGATGCCGACGGAACCGCCGTTGGGGGAGTAAATCGCAGTATTGATGCCGATCACATTACCATGGAGGTCAAAAGTGGGGCCGCCCGAATTGCCCCGGTTGATCGCTGCATCAATCTGCAGGAAGTCATCGTAAGGGCCTGCGTGGATATCGCGCCCGCGTCCGGAAATGATCCCGCTGCTGACCGTATTGTCGAGGCCAAAGGGACTGCCGATGGCAAGCACCCAATCTCCGATCCGCGCCCTATCGCTGTCACCCCAATGCACGTAAGACAGCGGACGCTCTACCTCGATCTTCAGCAATGCTAGATCGGTCAACGGATCGCGCCCCACTATTCGGGCCGGGTATTCGGTCGCGCCATCGAGGATTATCGTCACCTTTTCGGCATTTTCGACAACATGATCGTCGGTGACGACATAGCCGCTCGGGTCGATAATAAAGCCCGAGCCCATCGCCACGCTCGCCACCCTCGGACCGAGGGTCGCTTTCCTGTCGCGCGGATCGAGAAAGTGGCGGAGGAACTCATCGAGCGCCTCAGGCGGCAATCCGCGAAGGGCGCCCTCGCTCCTCGAGCCGCTCGCGTCCCAACGCTCCCGGTATGCAGCCGCCTGGTTAACCCGCTGCACCGCTGAGACGTTAACGACGGCCGGCATCACCTCTTGGATTACAGGCGCAAAGCTCGGCACCGGCGCTCCAGTTTCATCCAACGTCAATCGCTGCTCTGCTTGGCTACAACCCATCACCGTGGCAGCGAGCACCAGCAAGAGCACCACGATCGGTGCCGTTGCGCGCCATCGGCGAGTAGTCGGCTTGACCATTGCTGAAACCTTCATGGCGCGGGTGGCTGCCGATAGATCCAAGGTCGCGCGACCTGCGTGTCGATCATGATGTCCTCGATCATCTAACGCACGCTTAACGATGGTGCGGACCCAAACGATGCGGCGAACCACCGGCGTCGCCGCACCCCACGACTCTTTATATGGCGTCTCTTTATATGGCGTCTCTTTATATGGCGTCTCTTTATATGGCGTCTCTTTATATGGCGTCTCTTTAT
>Ga0306921_10003398_pt1 | contig 16145 bp, 13 predicted proteins | sample sta12Cox44000080_FD_203760 | JGI IMG/M metagenome (GOLD analysis project Ga0306921, IMG submission 203760) | Lab enrichment of tropical soil microbial communities from Luquillo Experimental Forest, Puerto Rico - statoxic.12C.oxic.44.000.080 (v2)... | ecosystem: Environmental > Terrestrial >...
AAAGACAGCAAGAGATTCGCCGCGACCAATGGCTGGGGCTTCTTCAACTTCGGCCACCACCCGCTTCCGTATGCCGAATCTGCAAAGGAAGCTTCTGCGGCCGAGTGCGCCAGCTGTCATATAGCCTATGTCGCCAAAACAGACATGACCTGGGTCCAGTTCTATCCAATTCTCCGAGACGGCGACAAGACCAAGTAACTCGACGCGGGGATGCCGAGTTAGAAAGCGAGTCGATGATGGCTTACCTAGTAAGATTGGCGATCGGTGTGTTGTTGATGGCGGCGACAGCGGTGAGCCCACAGTCCGGCGACAAAGGGCCGGTATTCACGAATGACGGAAGTCTAGTTTTGCCGTCAGGCTTCCGATCATGGGTTTTCATCGGAGGACCGATTACGCCCAACGGGCTCAATGACGGAGGTGCTCCCTTTCCTGAATTTCACAGCGTCTACATCGAAAGGGAAAACCTTCGTTACTACCAAAAGAATGGTAAGTTTCCGGAAGGAACCGTCCTGGTTAAAGAACTCTCCCTCGCGCAAGTGGGCAAGCATCCAGACGGATCTCTCGATTCAGCCTCGGGACGGGGGTACTTCCCAAGTACTCTGAACGGTCTGGACGTGATGGTCAAGGACAGTAAGCGTTATTCTAAAACAAACGATTGGGGATTCTTCACTTTCGGCCACCATGCCGAGCCCTACGAATCCGCCGCCAAAGAAAGTTCGCAGTGCGCTTATTGCCATATTGCGAACGTCGCAAAAACTGATATGGTTTGGGTTCAGTATTACCCTCTCCTAAAATCAAAGGTCGACTAAGCCTCCAGGGAAGAGAAACTTTCGTGTCTACACGTTCTAGTTGTTCGCGCGACTCTGCCCAATGGCTGCGTGAGGTTCCAGGAGCTTTGCTAAGCTAGCGTATACCTGCTGATGAGCTTGGTCGATCCCAGGTGGACACGTTTTGCAAAGCGTCCGGAGCAGGTAGTACTCGATTCACTCGCAGAGCCCTCGCATACTCCCCGGCTTCGATGCCGTGCCTCTTGCTACCTTTTGTATAGCGGACAAAGTCGCCTGCCTCATACTGCGCCGCCCAGCGCCTGTCCGCGCCTGTGATCTCCATCAATGTCACCGGCTGTAACCGCTGAAATCCAAGCACTGCGAATGGCTGCAATCTCGGAAATATCCGAATCGCGGTTAGGCTTTGCACTGTTACTCATATCGCCTCCTTGAGGGCTACATATTTCGGGACCGCTCCCGTTAGATTGAAACTCCCGTCCAGGGCCTCATCCAGAGACCATCGCCAGCACCCTAGTGCTAGGATTGTCTCGTCGCAACTGCTGAAGCCCTAAGAGTTGTATCCAGGTCACCGCCGGAGCAACTGCGTGTCGAATTCGGTCGTATGGCCATCCGCGTGCCACTATCCCTGCTTCTGGGCATCCCGTGGCTGCACCACAATGCCTCGGAGAAGGCGCCGCGCACGTCACCGTTAATCGACAGACGCTCGACATACCGAGCCGATCAGATCTCACCTCGGAGCTCGCGCGCAAATTTTAGCAACGCCAATTCATGGAGTCACTTAGGGCTTTACCTGGTAGTTTTCCTAGTAGTTTTCGTAGTAGTTCTTGATGCCCACTTGCCGACAAGCTATCTGCCTTGGAACTGGGGGGGTAGCTGATAGGCGCTGATATAAGGCGGCGTCATATGCTGCACGGCTAGAAAAATCCCAGCCTCTTCAGGGTTACAGCACTTCTACCGGATGATGCGACGAATGTAGGGCAAATCGCCTAGGTCGAAGAATAGAGAGCGAAGTTATGAGCGGCTTTGCCAGCAAGAATTCCGCGATTGTCCAAATATCGTTCCTCGTATTAATCACACTGGTGGTTACTTGCATGGCGCCAGTCCGTGGTGCTGGGGCGTTTGGGGCTCCAGTTCAATCCACGAGCGCTACTGCATCCCCCGCGGAAGAAGAAAACGGCCTCTCGCAAAAACCACAAGAGATTGGCCGTGCCGGAAACTTCCCAATTACCAATTCTATGGTAGTCAGTTGGCTTGTGGCGTTGACCCTGATCGTTTTTGCCCAGCTTGCCACGCGTAACATGAAGTCGGTGCCCAGCGGGGCGCAAAACCTTCTCGAATGGCTCGTCGAGGCGCTGTACAAGTTTATCGAGGGGATTATCGGACCAACCTTAACCAAGCAAACGTTCTGGTTCTTCGCGACCATCTTCATTTTCATACTCACAGCTAACTGGATGGGGCTGATTCCCGGCGTGGGCACAATTGGATGGGGACAGCAGACCGCACATGGCTTCAAGATCGACCACCCTTTATTTCGCGGCGCAAACGCTGACGTCAACATGACACTTGCCATGGCGCTGGTCTTCTTCGCCCTGTGGATCTACTGGTCACTTAAGGCACTCGGTCCTCTCGGATTTTTTAAAGAGTTGTTCGGGCCCAAAGGAGAAAACACGGGCTTCATGAGATGGATGATGATTTTCGTGTTCTTTGCGGCCGGTTGCCTAGAAGTCGTTTCGATCCTTTTTCGGCCGGTGTCGTTGACGTTCCGTCTGTACGGCAACATCTTTGCCGGTGAAAACATGCTGGATGCCATGGCCACGCTGGTCCCTGGTTTGGGCTGGTTGCTGCAAATCCCCTTTTATTTTCTGGAACTACTGATGGGCCTTGTTCAGGCCGTCGTGTTTATGCTGTTGACAGCGGTATTCACTTTTTTGATGTGCCAGCATGAGGAAGCGGCTGCTGCTACACACGATTGAGAAAAGGATTTGGCGCTGCCATCCCGCGGACGAGGGTGAATGCGCGAAAAGGAGATAACAGAAACTATGAATCTGACCGGGAACTTGTGCGTTGGTCTAGCGGCCCTCGGAGCAGCAATTGGCGTCGGTTTGATCGGCGGAAGAGCTTCTGACGCGGTGGGGCGGAACCCCAGCGCCTCGACGAAGATCATGGTTCAGTCGATTCTGTCCATTGCTTTCGCTGAAGCGATCGTGTTCTACGCTCTCTTCCTTGCGAGATGAGATTTGGGCTCGAGGCCAAATAGTAGTTTTTTGTCGGTCTGAGTTGGGGTGTGCAATGTTAAACGCAATTGGCTTCTTCGCAGAATTGGAAAGCGGCGGGCAGTTCGAGAATATCGCGCGAACCTTTGGGGTTGACTGGTCCCATCTGCTCGCCCAGATCGTCAGCTTTTGCATTATGTGTGCAGTGCTTTACCGATGGGCATATAAGCCAGTACTAAAGATGCTCGAAGAGCGACGCACGGTCATCGCGCTCGGCCAGAAGAATGCCGAGCAGATAAAGGCGGAGTTGGCCCGCACCGAAGCGCAACGCCAGGAAGTAATAGAGAAGGCCAATACGGAAGCCGGCAGGATCATCCAAGAAGCCCGCGCTGCTGCAGCGCGCGTCCAGGAGCGCGAAACCCAGAAAGCCATTGCTGCGGCCGAGCAGATCACAGCCAGTTCGCGCGAGGCCGCTGCACAGGATTACGAGCGCATGCTCAGGGAACTCAAGAGCGAAGTGGGACGACTCGTTCTTCGGACCACTGCTTCGGTGACGGGAAAAGTGCTGACGGCGGACGATCAGCGGCGCCTCGCCGAACACACCGCGAAAGAATTGCACGCCTGACGGAAATTATTCGAGGATGCGAACGAACGCTCAAATCAAACGTGTAGCAAAGCAACTATTCCGTTTGTGCTTGGTCGAGGGACTGTTGGACGAACGTCGAGTCCGTCAGGCAGTACAACTAGTTATTGAAAGCAAGCGACGTGGCTCGATGGAACTCCTATCGCACTTTCAGCGTTTGGTCAGGCTCAACCGTGAGGCACATACAGCCAATGTCGAAACGGCCGCTCCTCTGCCCGACGACTTAAAGGCAGGCGTCCAGGCTCGATTGCAGGATCTTTATGGTCCAGCGATCGACACGCGATTCGCACTTAAACCTGTGCTGATCGGTGGGATGCGGATCAAAGTGGGCAGCGATGTTTTCGATGGCAGTGTGCGGTCGCAGTTAGAGCTTTTGGAGAAGAAGTTTTGAAATTATCACCGCGGAATACTCGAACTCAATTCTTGGAAACGAAGGCGATCTTTGCGGTCAGCAAATAGCTGTGGAGGAAACATGGCTGACATACTGCAGGAAATTGAAAGTCAGATAACAGGCGCCAAGATATCGGCGGCCAAGCAGAGCGTGGGTGTCATTCGTGAAATCGGTGATGGCGTTGCTAAAGTGGAAGGGCTTTCCGAAGTCATGCTGAACGAGATGTTAGACCTTGGGCACGGAATTACGGGCTTGGCTCTCGATCTGGACGAAACTGAAGTTGGCGTTATCATTTTGGGCGATTATACCCAGCTTGACGAAGGAGACGAGGTTCGCGCTACCGGAAAACTTCTGCAGGTCCCGGTGGGCAAGGGACTATTGGGGCGAGTTGTCAACACCCTCGGAGAACCGTTAGACGGCAAAGGGCCTATCAAGAGCGATACAGCTTACCCAGTTGAAAAAATCGCTCCAGGCATCATTCGGCGGCAGCCGGTTAGCCAACCGGTTCAAACCGGCATCATGTCAATTGACGCAATGATCCCCGTGGGGCGGGGCCAACGTGAACTGATTATTGGAGACCGTTCGACCGGTAAGACCACGATTTGCATCGACACCATTATTAGCCAGGCTCGCCTGAACAAGGCAGCAGAAGCCGCCGGGGATAAGAACCATCGCCCGCTCTATTGCATATATGTTGCGATTGGGCAGAAGCAGTCGAGCATTGCTCGCAACATCAAGGTTCTCGAAGAAGCCGCGGCGATGCCTTATACCATCGTCCTCGCGTCTCCCGCTGCCGATTCTGCTACGAGCCAGTATCTGGCCCCGTTCGCCGGTGCGGCAATGGGCGAATGGTTCATGGATAACGGCATGGATGCGCTAATTGTTTATGACGACCTTTCCAAACACGCAGTGGCTTACCGGCAAGTATCACTGGTTTTAAAGCGGCCGTCGGGGCGTGAAGCTTACCCCGGCGATGTGTTCTATCTCCACAGTCGCTTGCTCGAACGCGCGGCGCGCGTAGGAGAGAAGTTTGGCAATGGTTCTCTCACAGCGTTGCCAATCATTGAGACTCAGGCCGGTGACGTGTCCGCTTACATCCCAACCAACGTTATCTCCATCACGGACGGACAGATTTATCTGGAAACAGATTTGTTTTACCAGGGAATTCGCCCGGCCATTTCGATTGGCCTGTCCGTTTCGCGTGTGGGTTCAGCCGCTCAGCTAAAAGCGATGAAGCAAGTTGCAGGGCAGTTGAAGGGTGATCTTGCCCAGTTCCGCGAGCTAGCTGCCTTTGCTCAATTCGGGTCAGAATTGGACGCCAGCACACAGGCCAAAATCGACCGCGGGAAGCGAATCACAGAGCTTTTCAAACAGCCCCAGTACAATCCCATTCCCGTTGAGATTCAGGTAGCTGTGATTTGGGCCGTCCAGAACGGTTATGTGGATGACGTGCCTGTGGAGCGAATTAAGGAGTTCCAGGACAAGCTAACGGAATTCTTGACTACCCGTAAGGACGACCTGTTACGAAGGATTGGCCAGGAAAAGCAGCTCAGCCCTGCGTTAACGAATGAACTCAAGGTAGCGGCTGACCAATTCAAAGGAAGCTGGAAATGAAAGCTGGTTCGCCTGGCCATCACAGTCTAGTGGCGAGGATGTGAGTCACAGCCATGGATAGCCCTCGCGATTTACGACGGCGGATCAAGTCCATCACCAGCACGGCGCAGCTCACCAAGGCTATGCAGATGGTGGCAGCCTCCAAAATGCGCAAGGCTCAAGACGCAGCAACTATAGCTCGTCCATTTGGCCGGCTGCTGTACGAGATCCAAAGGGAAGCCACTACCCGTATGGGTGATTTTAAACATCCATTGCTTGAGGTTCGCGAGGTTCGTAAACGTGCCGTTATTCTGGTCGGGGCTGACAAGGGCTTGTGTGGGCCTTTGAATAGTAATGTGCTCCGGATCGCCACGAAGTTTGACACCGGGACAACGTTGTTTATCACCGCCGGACGCAGAGCAGCGCAGTTCATTGCCCGAACTCATCGCCAACTTGCGGCGGAGTTTTCATATGGCGACTCTCCGACTTACGCCGAAGCTCGGGCCATGGCCGGTTTTGCGCGTGATCTTTTCCTAAAGAAGGAAGTGGATCAAGTCCAGGTGGTCGCCACGCGATTCGTAAATACTCTCGCCCAAGTACCGGTTTGTCTGGAGTTTCTACCGATCGGTGAGATCACGGGGCTGGAATTGCCGGCAACGAAACCGCCGGGACCTGGCTCCCCCGGCGCGGTTGAGTTTGTTTTTGAGCCCAGCCCGGAATTCGTCATGAGCTATCTGCTTTCGCACTACCTCAACATCTACATCTACGAAGTCTTAGTGAATGCCAAAGCAAGCGAGCAGAGCGCACGCATGGTGTCGATGAAGAACGCCACTGACAATGCTGAAAGTCTGATTAAGCATCTGACTCTGGAATACAACAAACTACGCCAGGGCAATATCACCAAGGAAATGCTCGAAATCGCGGGCGGCAAGTCCGGCTGATCCGAGTTTTGCTCAATTTGCGAAAAAAGGTGCGACCATGGCAAAAGGAAAAGGAAAAGTTGTCAAAGTTTCGGGCCCCGTGGTGGACGTCGAGTTCCCCGACTCACTGCCCGCGATCTATAACGCCTTGATTGTCGAATACAAGGTTCAAAACCAGCCCGCCAGGGTGACTCTCGAAGTCCAGCAGGACCTTGGCGATAACGTGGTCCGCACCATTTCAATGGCTGGAACAGAGGGCCTGAAGCGGGGCTTCGAGGTTACCGATACGGGTGGGCCGATTGCTATGCCCGTAGGCCCGGGGGTCATGGGCCGCATATTCGATGTCACTGGAAACCCGGTTGACGAACGCGGGCCGGTAAATGCAGAGAAATTCTACCCCATCCATAGGCCGCCCCCGCCTCTTGTGGACCAGACGACATCGCCGCAATTGCTCGCGACAGGAATTAAGGTCATTGATCTCATCTGTCCCTTCTTGAAAGGCGGTAAAGCGGGAGCCTTTGGGGGTGCGGGTGTCGGTAAGACCGTCGTTATTATGGAACTTATCAACAACATCGCTAAACTCCACGGCGGTGTGTCCGTGTTTGCAGGCGTTGGCGAGCGTACCCGCGAAGGCAACGATTTCTTTCACGAAATGACCCAGGCGGGCGTCATCAAAGAAGACAACTTAAACGAGTCCAAGATAGCCCTTGTATACGGGCAGATGAATGAGCCTCCAGGCGCGCGCCTACGAGTAGCGCTTTCTGGACTCGCCATCACGGAATACTTCCGCGATGAAAAGAACCAGGACGTGTTGCTTTTCATCGACAATATCTTCCGCTTTTCCCAGGCCGGCGCAGAAGTGTCGGCGTTACTTGGCCGCACCGCAAGCGCAGTGGGCTACCAGCCAACACTCGCAGCAGAGATGGGAGTCCTCCAAGAACGCATCACTTCGACTAAGAAGGGCTCGATCACCTCCTTTCAAGCCGTCTATGTTCCCGCTGACGACCTGACCGATCCAGCGCCAGCTACAACTTTTGCTCACTTGGACGCCACCATCGTTCTCGAACGCGCGATTGCTGAGCTCGGCATCTACCCCGCGGTAGATCCCCTGGCTTCAACTTCCCGAGCCTTAGCTCCGGAAATTGTTGGCAAGGAGCACTACGAAGTGGCGCGCAACGTGCAAAGAGTTCTACAGCGATACAAGGATTTGCAGGACATTATCGCGATTCTTGGCATGGATGAACTCTCGCCTCAAGATAAGCTTACTGTTTTGCGGGCACGCAAAATTCAGCGCTTCCTAAGCCAGCCCTTCAGCGTCGCCCAAGTATTCACTGGGCGCGAAGGCAAGCAGGTTCCCATCGCGGATACGGTCCGCGGTTTCAAGGAGATTCTCGACGGCAAGCACGACGACGTCCCGGAGGGTAACTTCTACATGAAGGGTGGTATCGAGGAAGTCACTAAAGCTTGAACTGAGTCGAATGCGCGGAGGCCGAACGGTCTCGCGCAAGCGCACAGCAAAGAAATGGCCAACACACTGAAATTAGAAATAGTGACGCCAGAAGCGATCACTTACTCACAAGACGTCGAATTCGTCATCCTACAAGGAGTGGAAGGACAAATGACGGTTTTGCCGGAGCACGTCCAGTTGATGACCCAACTTGTGCCGGGCGAAATGATCGCGCGTAGGGGTGGCCAAGATGAATTCCTCGCGGTCGGCGAAGGCATCGTGAAGATTGCTGCTTACAAGGTGTCTGTGCTGACAGACCTGGCGGTGGCCGCAGCGAATATCGATGAAGCGAAAGCGGAAGAGGCGCGGCGACGCGCCGAGGCACGCCTGAAAGAGAAGCTCTCTGCGGAAGAGGTTGCCTCTGTCAACGCATCCTTGGCGCGTTCCTTGGCACAAATTCAAGTCAAGCGCCGCCGGCGCACTTGATTCAGGTTCGCACATCCTGGCGGGCCGCCTTGCAAAGCAGGCGTGAATCTAAGCTAAGTCATTGTTTCGGTTGCGCTTACAGCTTTGCGATCCACTTAGGCTGCTCCAAATGCTGCAAAGACGGAGGATGCGTTCAGCTAGCGCCGCTGGACGTTTCTACGGTTTGTTGGAGCATTTCCAAGATGGCGTGAAGCGACCTCTTTCATACGCTTCTCGTCCCACAAGATTGGCTGCGCAATCTGGATTTTTTACCTGTTCCGGCCGTGGCGCATTCTTATCGCGCCACACCCGGTCAAACTGACGCCTGGGAAAGAGAAGATTCGGCGGTTCGTTTTGCGAGATTTGTCGCAGAAAAGCTCTCAGATTCTGAGCATCCGAGCAGTGTAATCCGCGTATGACATCCCGATTAATATTTAGAGACTGTGGGTTTTCACAGGTGCGCCGCCATTCGAACCAATTCAAACTAGCTAGTTGATTGTCGACCCGCCCAATTGTTCGTAAGAAAGGCAGGCGAACGATGGCTACAACCGTCCAATCCCCAGTCGGTTTGAGCGCATATGGTAAAGCAAGAGCGACAGTTCAAGGCGCTCCTCTCGGCGCCGAAGAATTGCGCAAGATCCACGCCTACTGGCAAGCCTGTAGCTACCTGATGTTGGGCATGATCTACCTTCAGGACAACCCCCTGCTGAAAGAACCTCTGAAAGCAGCGCACATCAAGAATCGTCTGTTGGGGCATTGGGGCGCGAGTCCAGGTTTAGCATTTATCTACATCCATTTAAACCGGCTCATCAAAAAATACGACCTGGACATGATCTTCCTCGCCGGACCGGGCCATGGTGCCCCTGGGGTTTTGGCTCCCGTATATCTCGAGGGTGCATATTCTGAAATCTATACCGACAAGAGTGAAGACGAAGAGGGCCTGCGGGCGTTTTGCAAGCAATTCTCCTTTCCGGGGGGAATTGGGAGTCACTGTACTCCGGAAACTCCCGGTTCCATTCACGAGGGTGGCGAGCTCGGATATGTGCTTTCTCACGCCTGCGGAGCAGCTTTCGATAATCCGGAATTGATTGTTGCTGCGGCGGTCGGCGACGGTGAATCGGAAACCGGGCCGTTGGCCACGTCCTGGCACATTAACAAGTTCTTGAATCCGATCCGAGACGGCGCGGTTCTGCCGATCCTTCATCTCAATGGATATAAGATTAACAACCCCACTTTGCTGGCTCGAATCGCGCACCAGGAACTCGAGAGCCTTCTCAGGGGCTACGGCTGGACTCCGTACTTTGTCGAAGGTTCCGACCACGAGAGCATGCACCAGGCAATGGCGGCCACTGCAGAACACTGCGTCACAGAGATCAGACAGATTCGTGAGCAAGCGCGAGCGTCTGGCGTAGGCAACCGGCCGCCGTGGCCCATGATTGTGTTGCGCTCTCCGAAGGGCTGGACGGCCCCGGAAAGCGTAGGAGGGCATAAACTCGAAGGCTTTTGGCGCGCCCACCAGGTCCCCATGGCTGACGTCAAGAAGAATCCCGATCGTTTGCGCCAGCTCGAAAGCTGGATGCGAGGCTACAAGCCGGAAGAGCTGTTCGACGAACATGGAACGCTCCACGCGGACCTGAAGGCTATCGCTCCAACTGGCAAGCGCCGCATGGGTTCGAATCCGCACGCCAACGGGGGTCAGCTGAAACGGGAACTCCGTCTGCCGGATTTTCGCGAGTACGGAATCAAATTGGAAAAACCAGGCGTGGTGCAGGCAGAAAACACTCGTCCTTTAGGCATTTTCCTACGCGACGTCATGAAAGCCAACATGACGAATTTTCGGGTGTTCGGCCCGGACGAAAATACTTCCAATAAGCTCGATGCCATTTACGAGGTCAGCAAGAAATTCTGGATCGAGGAGTATTTCCCCGAGGATCTGGATGGAGGCGAACTGGCACCGGATGGCCGAGTCATCGAAATGCTCAGCGAGCACACACTGGAGGGCATGCTCGAGGGTTACCTGCTGACTGGTCGCCATGGATTCTTTTCGACGTACGAATCATTTGTACATGTCATCGACTCTATGTTCAATCAGCACGCCAAGTGGCTTTCTATTTGCAATCACCTGTCGTGGCGAGCGAGCATTGCCTCTATCAATCTGCTCATCACGTCCACCGTCTGGCGCCAGGACCATAACGGGTTCACGCACCAGGACCCCGGGTTTCTGGACGTCGTGGTGAACAAGAGCGCCGCCGTGACCCGGATTTACCTGCCACCAGACATTAATTCGCTGCTGTCGGTCGTCGACCACTGCTTGCGCAGCGAGAACTACGTCAACGTCATCGTTTGCGACAAGCAGATGCACCTTCAGTACATGAGCATGGACGAAGCGATTACGCATTGCACCAAAGGAATCGGCATCTGGCAGAAGGCCTGCAACGACCAGGGAAGCGAGCCGGATCTGGTTATGGCGTCCGCTGGAGACATCCCCACGCAAGAGGCGCTGGCCGCGATCGTGCTTCTTCGCGAGGAGTTTTCGGACCTGAAGATCCGCTACGTCAATGTGGTGGACCTGTTCAAGCTGCAGCCCAGTCAGGACCATCCTCATGGCCTTTCCGACCGGGATTTCGACTCCCTATTCACGGTCGATAAACCAGTGATCTTCAATTTCCATGGTTATCCATGGTTAATTCACCGCCTGGCCTACCGCCGCAAAAACCATGAAGGGCTGCATGTGCGCGGTTACAAGGAAAAGGGCAATATCAATACGCCAATGGAGCTGGCCATCGAAAACGAAATCGATCGCTTTAGCCTTGCCATCGATGCCATTGATCGTGTTCCCAAACTGCAGCGAATCGGCGCCCACGCCAAAGAGCAGTTCCGGAACTTGCAGCTCGACTGCTTGCAGTACGCCCATCAATACGGCATAGACAAACCCGAGGTGGCTGCTTGGACTTGGCCGTACTAATTTGCCCCTGACGCTCGTCTAACGACGAAGCGCAGAGTCTCAATTCGTTGCGTTCGGAAGACGACGGCCGCGCACTAAAGACAAATGAACATCATCGTGAGAGTTTAGGTCTGAAGTTCCGGACGGATTCGAAAAGGGTCACTTTGCATATGACTTGTGGCGGTTCTCAGAAGCCCTACCGGTCGCATCAGGAAGTTGCCGCACGTGAGCTTTGGTAGTTCAGAGGAAGCGGAGAGAATGGGATGGGTGAAGAACTTCCCATAGTCTATCTGGCGAGGCACGGTGAAACCGCTTGGAGTCTGTCGGGCCAACACACCGGCCTCACTGACCTACCTCTTACCGTCCATGGCGAGCACACCGCCCGGCGACTGGGGGAACGTCTAAAGCGGCTGACCTTCTTAAGAGTGTATTCAAGCCCTTTACAGCGCGCGCGTAGGACGTGCGAGCTAGCAGGGTTTAGCTCTGTGGCCGAGATTGATCCCGATCTGGTCGAGTGGGATTACGGGGAATACGAGGGCCGCCGTGGTGCAGATATTCGCGCGGAGCGACCGGACTGGAACGTGTTTAGGGACGGTTGTCCCGGAGGCGAAACGCCCAAGCAGGTCAGCGCCCGTGCGGACAGGGTCGTCATCCGCATGCGGACAATCGAAGGAAACGTTCTGCTCTTCACAAGTGGGCACTTCATCCGAGTATTGGCGTCAAGATGGCTTGGCCTCGAACCCACGGCCAACAGCAGATATTTCATGCTAAGCACGGCCAGCCTCAGTGGCTTGGGTTATGAAAACGATCTTTCCAAGCCAGTCATTCGGTTCTGGAACGATACGCGTCACGTGGACATTGAGCCTGAAGTAGCGGCGCGCGCCACTCCGTAAAGATCGCAACCACCGATCCTACTAGGATCACAGCCAACCCGGAAAGGAAGACTCCGATGAGTACAAAAAACGTCATGGCCACGGGTACAAAAACCGTAAAGGAGGACTCGGAAAGCCTTCTCAAGCAGTATGGGTGCGGCCCTATTCAGTTTATGGGCGCCGACGGGCTATACGAAAGGCATCTCCTGTTCGACACTATTAAGGACCCCGTGGCCATCGTCGCCAGGGAGCGTTACGAAGCTGTGGCACGCTCGGTGCGCGATGTACTGTCGCAACGATGGGTGCTTACCGAGAGAACCTACGAGCGCGAGAATCCTAAGCGCGTGTACTACCTCTCTATGGAGTTTCTCCTCGGCAGGTCGTTGGCCAACAATGTCACCAACCTTCTGCTCGGCCTGTTTGCAACGCACAGCGCAAAACAAAAGAACATCGATTTGGTTTCGCTGATGGAACAGGAGCCTGACGCGGGACTCGGAAACGGCGGGCTCGGACGGTTGGCAGCCTGTTTTCTTGACTCCATGGCTACGCTGCAGATTCCTGCCATGGGCTACGGGCTCCGATACGAATTTGGCATCTTCAAACAAACCATCCAGGACGGCTGGCAGCACGAACAAGGGGATAACTGGCTGCGGCGCCCCGACCCTTGGGAAGTCGCCCGCCCGGAGGAAGCCGTAGAAGTAAAGCTAAATTGCTCATTCGAATTGGACGGCGGAACATTCCGGGCCATACCCGGCCGGCCGTCCACTTTGCTGGGGATTCCGTACGACCGGCCGGTTGTCGGTTATGGCGGAAACACCATCAACACGCTCCGGTTGTGGGCGGCCGCCGCGGCCAATTACTTCGACTTTCAGGAGTTCAGTAGTGGAGCTTTCGCAGAAGCGCTGGCCGGGACGCTCGGGGCTGAATCAATCACCTGCGTCCTGTATCCCGATGACTCAACCAGTCAAGGGCAGGCACTGCGCTTCCTCCAGGAATACTTCCTGGTTGCATGTTCGCTGGCCGACCTTGTTCGGCGCTACCGCCGCAACAATGCCGACTGGGGTGGCCTTGCCGACAGAGTTGCTATCCAACTTAATGATACCCACCCGGCTATGGCAGTTCCTGAACTTATGCGCATCCTGCTTGACGAAGCGCATCTCGGATGGGACCAGGCTTGGGGTCTGACACAGAAGACTCTCGCGTACACAAATCACACACTCCTGCCGGAAGCCCTGGAGAAGTGGCCTCTAAGGTGGTTTGAACTGATGCTTCCGCGCCAGCTGGAAATCATCCTTGAAATCAACCGCAGGCTGCTAGATGCGGTCCGGAACCGTTTCCCGGATGACCAGGGACGCATTGCGCGAGTCAGCTTGGTCGAAGAGGGCGCTGAGCGTAAGATCCGTATGGCGAATCTTGCAATCGCAGGTTCACATAGCACGAATGGTGTGGCAGCAATTCACTCCGGATTGCTGCGGACAATGACAGTGAAGGACTTCGCCGAGATGTATCCGGAGCGTTTCAATAACAAGACCAACGGTGTCACGCCGCGACGCTGGCTGCTGCTCGCGAACCCGTGGCTGGCTCAGACCATCACCGGTGCGATTGGTGATTCGTGGATCAGAGACCTGGATCAGCTTCATAACCTCCAACCTCTCGCGGAAGACAAGGGCTTTCGCGATGCTTTCCTAAAGTCAAAGCGCGAAGCCAAAACACAATTTGCGAACTGGATTAGAAGCACACTCGCCCAGTCGGTGGATCCCGATGGCATATTTGATTCACAGGTCAAACGCATTCACGAATACAAGCGGCAACTGCTCAACGCGCTGCGTGTAGTAGTGCTGTACAACCGTATAAGGGAAAATCCGGATCTTGAGATGACTCCCCGCATCTTCTTTTTTGCGGGCAAGGCCGCGCCGGCCTACCGGCTGGCCAAGCTGATCATCAAGTTCATCAACAACCTGGCCGGCACGATTGACGGTGATCCGGCTGTTCGCGGCCGCCTCAAGGTATTGTTCCTTCCCGAGTACTGCGTTTCGCTCGCAGAACGGCTGATACCGGCCACCGACGTGTCCAATCAAATCTCCACGGCCGGCTACGAAGCGAGCGGCACCAGCAACATGAAGTTCATGATGAATGGCGCTCTGACCATCGGGACGCGCGATGGAGCGACCATCGAAATGGCCGAAGCGGCAGGCGAGGATAACTTCTTCTTGTTTGGCCTGACGGCGGAGCAGGTGGCCGGCAGCCGCGGCTCCTACAACCCACACTGGCACTATGAGAATGAGCCAGAGACCCGCACGGCGTTGGACCTAATCTTCTCTGACTACTTCAGCCGCTATGAACCTGGAGTCTTCGCTCCCCTCCGTGAGACCCTGCTGACGCACGGAGACCACTATATGCACTTGGCCGATCTCAAGTCGTATCTGGAGGCGGACGAACGGCTGCGCGAGTTGTATGCCCACCCGCACGCCTGGGCGCGTAAGGCGATCTTGAATGTGGCTGGCTCGGGGAACTTCTCCAGCGACCGCACCATCGCCGAATACGCAAATGAAATTTGGGAGGTGAAGACATGTCCAGTGCTGCAGGAAGCCACCGAGTCCCAAGCATCTCACCGCTAGCTGGCCAACCTGCCCCAAAACAGATGTTAGTCGACGTGGCCCGGCTCGAGGGGGAGTATTACGAGCGTCGGCCCGACCTCAGTGACCCAAGCCAGATGGTCAGCTTCGGTACCAGCGGGCACCGAGGTTCTCCGCTACACGGCACGTTCACCGAAGCCCACATCCTGGCCATCACTCAGGCCATCGCTGAATACCGACGCAGCCAGAGCATTGACGGCCCGCTTTACATGGGCAAGGACACGCACGCACTGTCCCGGCCGGCGCAGCGCACTGCGCTCGAGGTCCTGGCAGCCAACAACGTGGAGACGGTCATTCAGCGGGACGGCGGTGTGACACCAACGCCGGTTATCTCGCGGGCCATCCTGGTCCACAACCGCGGCCGCAAGGAGCACCTCGCGGATGGCATCGTCATAACACCGTCGCACAACCCTCCGGAGGACGGCGGCTTCAAGTACAACCCGCCGAACGGCGGCCCCGCTGACACCGAAGTGACGCGGTGGGTCGAGGAGCGGGCCAACAAACTCTTGCTCGGTGACAACATCGGCGTCAAGCGAGTGCCCTTCGAGGCAGCCATCAAAGCAGGGAGCACTCACCAGGAAGACTTCGTTCTACCTTACGTCCAAGATTTGCGGAACGTCGTTGACATGGACGCCATCCGCGCCGCCGGCCTCAAGCTGGGCGTGGACCCGCTGGGCGGTGCTGCCCGGCCGTACTGGGAGCCAATCAACGCCGTCTACCACCTGGACATTACGGTCGTAAACCCGACCATCGACCCGACCTTTTCCTTCATGACGGTCGATCACGACGGCCGGATTCGCATGGACTGCTCCAGTCGGTATGCGATGGCCCGGCTGGTCGGGCTCAAGGATCAGTTCCGAGTGGCTTTCGCGAACGACCCGGACTCGGATCGTCACGGGATCGTGACGCCCTCAGCCGGGCTCATGAACCCCAATCAATACTTGGCGGTGGCGATTCGCTACCTGCTCACCCACCGCCCTCAGTGGCCAGCCCACGCCACCGTCGGCAAGACGCTGGTCAGCAGCAGCATGATCGACAGGGTGGTGCAAAAACTCGGCCGCCGACTATCTGAGGTGCCGGTAGGCTTCAAGTGGTTCGTGCCGGGGTTGTTTGACGGCTCGTACTGTTTCGGCGGCGAGGAGAGTGCCGGGGCAAGTTTCCTGCGGCACGACGGCACCGTGTGGAGCACCGACAAGGACGGGCCGATCATGGACTTGCTGGCGGCCGAGATCA
>Ga0306921_10003402_pt1 | contig 16135 bp, 21 predicted proteins | sample sta12Cox44000080_FD_203760 | JGI IMG/M metagenome (GOLD analysis project Ga0306921, IMG submission 203760) | Lab enrichment of tropical soil microbial communities from Luquillo Experimental Forest, Puerto Rico - statoxic.12C.oxic.44.000.080 (v2)... | ecosystem: Environmental > Terrestrial >...
TCCGTGGAAGTTAATTGGGGGCGTTTCTTCAGCGAGCGTTGAAGCACACCGATTTGATGGCGCAGAGCCAGGTTTTCCAGCTGGAGGTCAATTCGTGAACGGATCAGCGAACGCAAGGTGATGAGAAATGCGAGCAGAGAAGTAGGCATCGAATGAAAGGATATGAAGAGCTAGCAAGAAGTATAATTCTTGTCAGTTCAGATCTTTCCGGATTTTCGAGAGGCACAGGGCAGCACCGCAACGATGAAAGCGACACAGTTCTGAGCCTCAGGGGTGAACACACGAATGCCAACGATCGATGCTCTTCAGCAGATACGCAACGGGTGTGCCCCGAGGAGGCCAACACCCCAGAAAAAAGCTCTTGCAACGGCCGACCTCGTTGGAGAAACCCGACACAGGATTTTCCTTCATGGCTTCACTGTTCTCCTTTGGCCGGCACGTTCGTGGTCATGCGTTTCGGCAGGAATTCACGGAGTAAATTCCCGCCCACTCGTCCGGCCAGGCCAACGGCGGCATTGGCGAAGACCAAGTGCGCGCCCCGATTCGCTTGGGGATAGTACAGATTGGACAGTGCTGCTGCGGACGTGTCGCCAAGCAAATAAGAATAGTTGGGCTCGGTACGCCCACTATCGCTGCGTGTAACAAATGCGGAGCTGACCGCATGCAGAAGGCGGGACTTAACGGTGCCGGAGCCCTGGTAGTAATAGCGCGGATCTTGGTGAAATACCGAGGGGAAGACCGCATGCGTCAGGAAGTCACTGCTGCGTCCGTCGACAAACTTTGCAGCATAGCGCTTGCTGTATCCCGCGGCGCCTTGCCCGTATCCAGGAAAGGAGTTATTCGCCTGCTCGATGCCAGCAGCGAAGCCGACGCCGATCACGGCAACCGGATCAAACGTGCCCCGTGCAGCGAGGGAGAATTTCTGTTTCCAGGTGAGTGGGGCGGCGTCATAATTGTAACTAGTGTAAAAGTTTGGGATGACGCCCATCAGACGCTGTTTTTCTGCAGCTCTTATCTGCTCAGCGGCGATCAGATCGATGGGACGGACCATCACCTCTATACTTGCCGTTGCAACAGAGAGCGAGACAATAGGAACCTCATAGGCCTGCTGTACGGCGACGGTGAACTCTTCAGATACAAAGGGCGCAAAACCTTTGGCGTTGACGACCACGAGGTAGGGACCGGGATGAATCTTTGTAAAATTAAACTCGCCGTCCGCCCCGGACACCATCGTGTGCAATTCTGTTCCGTCTCGACGCGACAAGCTCACCTCTGCGCCGGGAACGGCCGCTCCGCTTATATCCAGCACGGTGCCTGCGACGCTGGCTGACTCCTCCGCAAGGGATATTTCATGAGCGGAATTCTCCGGGCCGGTCTTGGCTAGAGGTGCATGTGGGAGCGAGGGGCTGCTAGTCTCACGCACTGCCATTTGCTGCTGAGCGATTGCTCTGGTAGGAACCATACACAACAGAAGTAACGCGCTGGCGAGAACACCAAAAAGACCAGCGCGCGGGGGCTTTCTCGAAGCACGCTTATAAACCGGAAAGGAAACCACTGCACCCAGAAAGTCAGCTCGTGCTTTGGCGGCTGCAAGGCTTCTTGGGGATTCTTGCCACGTGCATGCGTCAGTCTCGACGCGAAAAATAGCGAACTCTAAGGCCATTTGCCCTCCACCGCACAGGGATACTCTCTGACTTCCTACACAGAAAGTGTGCGCGGCCTTGCGATATTTAGCGCGTTCGCTACGGTACGGCCAAAGCCAACTGATAACCTGTCCAGAAGGACAATTCCGGCCAGAGACAAGAATTAGGACAGGAAGTTTTGCACTTCGGAGGCTTGGGCTTCTATTCCTGTCGATTTATCCCAGCCACGCGCTCTGCACTTGACCTCGTTTGCAATGCGCCGATAACGGATAAAAGGCCCCAGGACCAGATTCCCCGAGGATTGATGTGAGCGCGCCGGAGTGCTGATTAGCACATATAGTTCAGGGCAGTCGAAAACACTCATAGGTCCCATCTGGGAGACGACGTTATCTGACAAGTTCGTCCTAGGCGCCACACAGGGCCGGTCGTGATCGCCGCCGAGAACGCGGTGATCATCGCTGAGTGTTTACATACAATCTTGCTTGGTATCGTTACGAGGTTTAATCTGGAATGCATAGTTCTCACGCCTGCCCAACCTAAGGTGTGGACCTACTCCCAGCCTTAGTTTTGTTGTTTCGTTAGAATCCCCAGCGCATTTCAATCTTCTATCGATGGGGGTGTCCATGTTCCGTTCGAAAATCATTTGGGGCTTTGTTCTGGGAGTGGTCACGTCGGTACTTATATTCGAGGGCAGAATCAATCTCGGATACAGCCCGCTGTGGAGCAGAGTGTCGGAGGTTCTTACCGTACCGGGAACGCGTTTCGCCAATGCAGTCTTCTCCTCTAGCGTTCTCAATGAGATTTTCGGGAAGTTCTGGAGCACGCTCGCAATCGCTTGCAATCTCATGGTCTACGCATTTTTCTGGTATGGCTGCATATGGATTGCAGGTTATCTTCGTGAGCGGCGACATCCGTACGATCGGCAACCCACATTGTTGCCGCCGAGCGTTAGGTGAGTCGCGGCAGAGACTAAGGTTTTTGCAACGGGTCTAAGCGCCTGATAAACGCTAACGGGGTATCGCCGTCAAAATTCTGCCCCTTAGGCACTCGCAGCGCCGTCGTTATCTCCCGATCTCTTTTTGGAGCACGACACTGTCAGATAGCATGCGCTTCAATTGTTGGCTCCAGATGTGGCTGTTGTCATGCGTATCGATCAGTTCCGCAGTTTTACTATCAATCGACTCTTGGCCATTTGCACAGCTATCCAGCCGCGCCACGGATTCAACTTCGCCGACCCTGTGCTTTTTGACGGAGGCTGGCCCCTTGTACAGCTAGGCTGATCGGTCCCCGTGAGGCATGATGAGCGTCAGAGGAACAAAAAATGTCGAACCTGTACGGGATCGATTCGGTAATTTGGTGCCGGGTGAATTTAGATGAGCTCTTGAAGTGGAACCGTGAAGCTCAGGGCTGTCCCACAAAAGAAACGATTACGGGCATAACGTCCCGGCTGGAGTGTCTTTACAAGAAAGGAAACACTGAGAAAGCACAAGACCGAATGTCCGAAATCGAGCGCGCATTCTTCTGGCCTGCAATCCACGAGGCTTACGTGAAAAGGCCCAAACTGAAGAAAAGCAGTACGTGGAATGAAGGCTTGTCAGATATCGAGTTCTACCTCCGCCATTACCGTCGGCTATTAGACGAAACCACAGTTGGAACCAACGTTTGAAGTTCTGCCGATGATATCCAAGTTACCGGAGCGGGACTCGCTCCACCAGGATGGCAATGTAACTGTTCTTCGCGCCGGCCAACAGATCTCCTTCTCAAGCGCCGGGAATCGCTCGGTCTTCGGGCTCCGCCGGTCTTTCTCCAGGCATTTGCTGATAATCTCTTCGATTCTCGGCGGAATTTCTGGATTTAGTCGCATCGGCGGGACCGGCATACGCTCGAGGATAGTTAAGTGGAGCCACACCGCATGTCAACGAATCGGCTGGGTCTGCGATGTGACACTGGCTCGAAGAATCGGGAGTACGTCCTGGTTAGCGCGCTTACCGTCGAAGTTGATTTTGGCGTCCGATCCAGTACCTATGTTTTCCGATTTGCAGGACGAATCGGGCACTGGCCTCATTCGCGGTAAGAATCCACCAGGTTTAAAAGCAACTTCCCGAGTTGGCGCCCAATCAGCGGCATTCGGCATCTGATTTTTGAAATTTGATTTTTGAAAATCTAGGCTATGATGCTGAACGCTAGATAGCTCGGAGGTGTAAACAATGATTGAGTCTTATGATTTTCGGATGATGAGAATTCCGCTCAACCACGGATCCGGCCAGATCCCTGCACTGGGCTTCGGCACCTTGATTCCCGATGCAGCCTTGACGATAACCGCGACCAGAGACGCGCTGGAAGCCGGATTTCGGCACTTCGATTGCGCGGAACGATACGGGAACGAGCGGGAGGTAGGCACGGCTTTGCAAGCAGGACTTGCCGTTGGAGGGATCGCGCGCGAAGACATTTTTGTTACCACAAAGCTGTGGAACTCCAATCATCGGCCCGAGCGTGTCGAACCGGCTTTCAAAGCGAGTCTGGACAGACTCGGGCTCGAGTACCTGGATCTCTATCTGATTCACACTCCATTTGCATTTAAGCCCGGGGACGACCAAGACCCGCGGGATGAAAACGGCAATGTCCTTTACGACCACGAAGTAACTTTGCTCGATACCTGGAAAGCAATGGAAAGCCTCGTGGATCATGGCAAGTGCCGGGCCATCGGACTTTCCGACATCACTGTGGATGAACTGAAGCCCATCTATGAATCAGCGAGAATCAAACCGGCGGTGGTCCAAGTAGAGTCCCATCCATATCTGCCGGAAACCGAGTTACTGGAGTTCTGCAACGAGAAAGACATTGTGTTTTTGGCTTTTGCGCCATTAGGTCACGGGATGAAGCCTGGCTTGCTCGAGGATCCAATCATTTCGGCGATCGCCGCGCGTGTGGGAAAGACGCCGGCGCAGGTACTGCTGGCTTGGGCGATTCAGCGCGGCACGGCTGTGCTGACCACACCCAGGAGTGCGGCCCGCGCGAGGGAAAACTTCGACATCTCGCGGCTTCCGGAAGACGCGCTTGACGAGATCAATCGAATTCAGACCAGGCAGAGATTGAATCCTGTGGTGAGCACCGGCGTTCCGGGTTTCATTTCACGAGGCAAATCAGCATGAAAGCGAAACTGCAGCTACAGAAGTCCGTGTACGAGGAACAAATCCGTGCGGCCCTGCATGCACACTGGCGTCGGCAGCCGGCGATGGGGAAGCGGATCACGATATCTACGATGACGATGTTATGAGGCCGTTGCGAAGGATACCTTTTGGCGCTTATGGGGTGTCGAAAGCGATGATTTGATTATCGGGCAACAGTACGACGCAGAGTTTTTCTTGGGTACGGGTGATTCGTTGAGACCCCGCATCTCTGCACTAGACGGTGAGGCCACCTCGTTTTCTCGATTTTCGCAAGCTAGGATCACTCCTTGGTTAACGGCAGCTCAGACACAGAGTTACAAACAAAGCTTCTGTCACTCTCAAGCGACAGCAAGCTCGGCGTCAAATATAGATTAGACTAGTCGTTTCCTTGTATTTCCCGCGACCTCTTTGAAGAATCCTGCTCGAGATCTCGCACTTTCCTGGAGCACCTCGTATACGCCTCCACCAATTCCGTGATGTCTTGGCCTTCGTGGACACGGTGAAAAACTTCATTGATCGTGAATCCGTGTCCGTGCGGAGCGCCGCCTGGCACTTCTTCAAACTTGCTGGAGTACGGGTTAAAGAAGATTAATCGATGGCTGCACGGCACGACTGAGTTCCATTTGAATGCGATGATCTTCCATCTTATAGCTTGTCTCATTGGCAGCAATTTGCACGTTCGTTGGGTGATCTCGCAGACTTGCGATCAGAATTTACTCTTCCGGCGATTCTCCAATTCGTGTTCTTTAGGATGGAGGTATGCGCCGGCCCTCTCGTTGCTTCGTGCGGACTTTTTGAAGAATCCTGCTCTAGAAGCCGTTGGTGTTCTTCTTTGGGATCGGTGGAAGCGGATTAGGATACAAGGGCAATTGGTCCGTAATTTCATCGGGCGTCAGGAAGCGCGCGCCGTATTCACTGAATCGGCGTGCGATTTGTTCCAACTCAACCATCGAATAGGTGGTCGCTTCGGAGGGTAGGCATAGATTTTGAGCGGGTGTACTCTCGCCGCGGAAAGCGCCTTCCAACCCACCGGGCGTGAACAGAGTGAGTAGCTGAAGCCGAGGCGAACGAACAACGAATGCGTGCGGCACGAATCTGGGAAGGAATACGCATTCTCCTGTTCGTACCTTGAAAGCTTCCTGACCCACATACACATCAAACTCTCCTTCGAGAACATAGAAGAGTTCGTCCTCATACGAATGTACGTGCGGAGGTGGCTCGTTTCCGGGTGCCAAGGTTGCCTCGACAAGCAAGAAGGCCCCGTTGGTGTCATTCGATTCCGCGAGGTTTGTTGTCAAACATCCCATATACCATTTGGAAAGTTCGAGTGACTTACCCCGTTTGAAGGCCTTCAAATTTAGGGATGTAGCATTCACAATCGCCGTGTCTTTCATATTCCCCCCTTTGTGGTGTACTACGATTCGCCTCTAGGATTTTCCAATCGAGTCGTCTCTTCGTTTCTCTTCATATGCACGGGCGCTGAAAATGATTTTTTGCGCAGCCCGGTCATATACTTGTGCTGCGAGATTCCAGTTGCGAGTGACCGTGCGAAGTACCCCGCGTGATCCACGACATCCTGGCACTGCACTTCGTACCGTTTCGCGCTTCTGGAAATGAAGAGCTTCCTGTTCCACTCACGTTGAACCCTCCTTCCGAGTCGACGGCTCATTGGGCATGTGATCAGTTTTCAGGATGGCGAAATTAAGCGGCTATCTCTTGGATATTCCTGCGGAGTTTTTGAAGAATCCTGCTGGTGAAATTACCTTGCATGGAGCATTTTTGGCGTGGCTCCAAAGACGTCCTTGAGCTGGCGCGTCAGGTGGCTCTGGTCGGCGAAACCGAGACGATGAGCGATTTCGATGATCGAGAATTTACCTGACTTCAGCAGTTCTTTCGCCCGCCTTGCTCTCGCCTGGACTACATATTGATACGGCGACTTGCCGGTGGACTGCTTGAAGAGGCGTGCGAAGTGAAAAGGACTCATGTGGACAGTTCGGGCAATTCCGGAGACCGACAGACCCGACTCCAGCTGATCTTGAATGTATTCAACGGCGAGCACCAGTTTCTCTTGGGACAGTCCCCCGCGAAGGCGTTGTGGACCTGCAGGGACTGCTGCGTACCTGCACAAAAGGTGAACGGCCAGGGCGAGCGACAGACTCTCACCGTACATCGCGTCCTCGGCGCGTCCGACGCGTAGGCCGTCACGCAATGCCATGGCAATGTGCAGTAGGGCCGGATCGATGACACCGTGCTGTCCAACCAGTTCTGCAGAATCAGGATGGACTCCTACGTCGGCAGCCACCTCGCTGACCAAAGCCGGTTCCGCCACCACATACAGCGCGTGGGCAAAGCCATTTTTCCCAGGGTTCACCCGCGCAAAGTAAGAGTGATGGCTGGGGAACAGGCAAATCGAACCTGTCTTGTTGAGAATGCGCCGAAAGCGCCCTCTCGTCCTGACTTCGGAGAGCACCGGTTTCCCTAAGTTCACGCCGACCACGTGGTGGACGAACTTGCCCCCATTCCACTCGAGATAAGGGATGTGATGCTCTTCGACGATGAGGTTGCGCCAGTTCGTGGCAGCGCTTGAAAGGATAACCCTCGAGCGAGGGTTTCCGGGGAGAACTTCGTCGCCTGTTGCACGCAAAACAGGAATATTCGATTGTCGCTTCATCGTCACTGTTGGATGATTTTAAGGCCTTCAAGGTTCGGACGAACTCCGGCGGTGAAAATCGCGGGGAGGCGAAACAGCAAATCGGTCGAGGCGGGTATCCTCAGCTTTATACACCACACCCATGCCACCGCCACCAAAGTTTGCCTCGCCCAGATTTCGGATTACCGAATATTTCGAAACGTCTGCCGTGAAGATGCTCGTTTGAATCTAACTCGCCTTTGTTCTCATGCACCCTTGCGCGTTTCGGCTGCCCTGCCTTTCTTCATTTGAACCTTGGTGCCTGTTACTGGCTCCTTCCGGTTTAGCCTCGCCGCCTCTTTCAAGAGGCTCCTCACTCCTGGTCGCCGAACATCCGCTACACTTCGCAGCTTTATATGCCGCAGGTACTTTCCCGTTCCCTCCAGCAACTTCCCCGGATCGCCCAACATCGTTCCCCGCACAAATCCAAAAATCACATGTTCTTTCGCCACCATGTAAAAGCACAGCGGTCCGTTCAGATCGAATGTGGGAATCTTCCAAGGATTGACATACTCCTCGCATCCGGCCACGGTCTTCTTGACAAGGGCCCTGACCGCCTTAGCAACTCCGGACAACTTTCCCGCCTTCTTTACATATTCATCGACCCAGACGCTCGCTTCCTTGCCTTCGACAGTTGGCATTTCACCCTCCCCAAGGCGGGCTGCAGCTTATCATGGCAAACCCGCGTGATTCGAATCCAGGATTTACTTGCCCGATAACGCCGTAACCAGATGGGATGAGAAGGCCGGTCCCCCACGGGATGCGATACGCTCCCAATGTTCGACGTGCTCGAGGCACAAAGAAAAGGAGACCGGCAATGCAGAAGATTAGCACTATGCGGATGAGTGGAAAAAACATTTTCGAAGGACAGATCACCATTGGCTTGGATCTGGGGGACCGCTCTAGTGCGTACTGCGTTTTGAATGAAGCAGGAGAAATTGTCTTGGAGCTCAAAACTAGAGACCACACCGGAAGCGATGAAGCGGGTATTCGGTAGCATGCCGCGGTGCCGCATAGCGATGGAGGTCGTCGGCCCGCGGGCAAACACCGTTAAACTGTTCTGGGAGCTGCACGACCGGAAGTAGTCGGAGTGATCGTCATCAAGCCCCACACCCGGTGGAAACTTAGGCGACGCTTTGCGCGCGGCGAATCATTCGAGTCACGTCTGCATTTGCGTTGGCGAACTGGAGGTCTACGCCTGGGTGACGGCGCACGAAAACGCGAAAGATTTCATCCGCGAACGCTTGTCCTATCTGATTAACGTTCTGGAAGTCGAGGACAACGGTGCGAAACCGGTCGATGCGTAGCAGCAGGCGCTTCGCTTGTGACCGCGAAATCAGGTCATCCTTGTTGTGCTCTGCCATCTTTACCGGTACAACCGTCTTGCTGAAGGCGTAATCGTTGTCCGGCGAGGCATATGCGTCGAAGACTTCTTTGCGCGATTTGTCGGATGTGTTTTTGAGCTTCATCCAGACGGTTGTACCTTTCCGATTGTCTATCGGCGACATCGAGGTAAAGTAGACGCCTCCCGAGGAAATGTCGAACGCGTCGAGCATCTTGGAGGTAAAGAAGATTCCCTCGCCGGTATGGCGCTTGGGGTCAGTGGTGAACTTGCCCTTTGCCAACTCCAACGTCGCCTGTCTCTCGTCAGTGAACCTCATAGCTTTCTGAATCTTTTTGAAGATACCCACGCCGTTGTCAATGACAGCGATTTCGGCGTTCACAGCTGTACGTTTCAGCTGCACAGTGATGCGTGTGCCCGACGAGTGATCTACGGCGTTGTTGAACATTTCTGTGAAGCAGTACCGCCAGACATCCAGGGCATTCTCGGGCAGATCTGATAGTTGAGGGAGCACGTCGTTCTCCCAGACATCGGACTCGCTTTGTTGCCGAGCATACTGTTTTTGCCACGTTTTCTTCGGTTTGAGGTAGAAGCGGGTCTTGCGTGTCTGCCCCTTGCGAGTTATTTGTGCTTCTTTGATCAGGCGCATCATATGGAGGTTGACCGCCTGCCTGGTCATGTCGAAGCGCCTTGCGGTGAGCGTAGTAATATCGTGCGGATGGTCGTCTAGGTTTGCTACAATGAACTGGCGGATTGTTCCTCCGCGCTGATCATCCGGCGTTCTCATCGGAAAAGCTCCTCGAGATATTGTCAAGTTTATCTTTTTTATTGTCAAGTTTATTATTGAGATTGTCAAGCCCTTTTCTCGCTACCCTTCTAGGAAAGCAGTAAAAGGAAAGAGGAGAAGAAAGCCGGGGATGCCCTCTCCGGAAGCCCCCAAGTCACGGAGATTTTCTCCGGTCAGGGCGCCCTGTCCCTTTCTTTGCGCTCGCAGGGACGACTATTAGCGAGAACTTCGAGTGGATTTGTGGGAGCGGGGCAAGCAAGGGGTTCATTCCGCTCGGCGCGTCGTCTCAATCGGATAGTCGTTCTATCTGATGGGATAGTTCTGTAGCTCCCTTAGATGCGCGCCTCCGCTTACCGCATTTTCCCTATCTCATTGCCCATCAAATACTTGCACAGCAGACGGAATCCAGTATGGTTCATACAAATCGTGGCACTCGAAATGCACCCAGCCTTTAGCCCTCGATCTGGTTGAGTGTTATTGGTTAGGCGTAGTCTCCCTTGAGAGGCATCAAACGGAGTTTTTGACCGTTTGCTTCCGAAACGGTGTCGAAATCTGGGGCCGTGAATATGAACATCACAAGAGAGGGTGGCGTGGGTCTTCAAATTTCAATGCGGGAATGCGGTGATGTCACTGTATTAGATCTTCGAGGAAGATCGACTACCAGTGATGCCGAGAGTGATCTGCTGAGCAGACATCTGCGCGACTTGGCGGCCAACAGCAAGCACAAGCTGTTGCTCAATCTAGCAGATCTATCTCAGGTAGATAGCTCCGGCGTCAGCGTAATCATAGAAACTTACGTTTCTCTCGAACGTCAGGCTGGCGAGTTGAAGCTACTTAGTCCACGCGGCCGAGTGTTTGAAGTGTTAACTCTGTTTCGTCTGCTGGACGTTATTCCAAGCTTTGGGGATGAGACACAAGCTCTGGCGAGCTTCCGGCCGCGAAGTTACGCAGCAGCGCTCTGAAGAGCCGTATCTTCAAGCATCCGACACCTTATGAAAGGTCAGTTATTGTTTCAAATCTGGAGCTCGAACCGAGACCTCTGGCATGATCTGCAGCAACAGATCGGGCCGCATCGAGAGAATGAACGGTCTTGAGACAGTATCCTCGCGGAGAATGCTCTGGCGCGCGCCCACAAGCTGGCCGGAAGCTCCATGACGACTGCGTAGATCAAAGCGGCACTAAGGAAAGCGCTACAGAAAAACACTACGACCATCCATCCGGCCGGGAGGCTATGCAGCCAATCGCTCAATAGAGAAATTAATGTCAGCGGACATGCTCGACTGGGCGGGCACATCAGACTTGGAAGCCGGCGGACGCCAATCACAATGCCCGATTAACGTATCAGGACGCTGCATTCGTCTTAGTGAAGGTCCGGTCGTTTTTCGCGTTTTTGCCGGAAGTTCCAACGCTTCCCCGTCACCGTAACCGATTCCAGGTCTTCCGCTGAGAACGGAACTTCCCTATAACCCTTGACCTGAATGATGTGGCCCTCACTCACAACGGCTTGTTCAAAATGCTTGCCGTTCTTTAATCTGACCGAAACGAACTGATAGCCGAGGCCCGTTTGCTTAGCCTCCTTTAGTTTGTTGGCACTTTCGGGTGGAACCGGAATTAATCGCTTGGTCATTGAACGTCTCCCGGCACATCACGCAATTCAGGGAGATTTGTCATTCTGCTGCGTTAAGGCCTTTAGTAAGGAGACGTTCATCAAGGCTCGGAAGTTTCAGGATTGACAGTCCGTCGGTGAGCCTTAGTTGCGTGGAGTTTCCTCGGTTCGCAACTCCGGAAAAATGTGTATTGGCTCCAAGATTTTTATTACTTTTTCCCTTCTCGGGGTTCCCCTAGTTGCGGTCCCAAGAGTTTCCTAGCACCTCGCAAGAATTTACAGAACTGCTTCTGAGGTTTCCGTTTTCAGGTGCTCTTTTAGAGGGTCCGGGGCTTGTAGACGAATTCCCGAACCCTAGTTGCCTTAGGTCTCGCCCTCGGCTAAGTCCCGCGGGCACGGTGGAAGAAACGAGAATCCATCAGGAGATTTTGAACCTGTGAATATCCCCGGAGTTCCCATCAAGCGAAACAGAGGCTTGGGCTATACCGAGTTCCATCTCCCACCGCAGCTTGACCAACTTCCTCATCTTTTATCATCTTGCGCGGTATGTCAGCGACCCGGTCTCTCGTCGCGGCACGCTGGTCGCGGTTTATTGCTTCTTGGCGGGCGGCTGCTGGGCTTGGGGCGGCTGCTCGCTACTCGGCGGCACGATGCCCTTGATGCGCATGTACGTCGCCAAATTCCCGTAATGCTCCAAATTGTGCATGTTATTTACTGTGAGCGCACTGAGCCGTGGCGCGTCCGACCCAAACAGCTTGACCATCTGCACGGCCGTCGCGTCCGTCATGGTATCGTAGGCCTTATCGCAATAGGCAAACGCGGTATTCAACGCCACGATCAGGTCGGCCTTAGACGTCTTCGTATGCTCGATGTCGAGCCCGGGATTTTTCTCGCCAAGCGCGATGGAGCAGAACAGGTACTGCGCGTCGGCCAAGTGTCCAACGATCTGCGCGTAACTGCGTACCGTATCCACCGGCTTGAAGCTGTAATTCTCCTCTGGCATCTTTTGTGCCGAACGCATCAGGATGTCCTTCACGCGGGCATAAGCCACCTTGTTCCAACTGCTGAGGGGATTCTCCGCGGTCACCGCCGGCTTGTCCTGAGCCAAGACGAGCGCCGCAGGCGCCAGCAGACACACCGCCACCGTCCGCAACAATGTTTTCATGGGGGTTCCTCCTCCCAAAGACAAATACGCTGGCCCGCTCCAAAGGTTTCGCCGATCATGGCCGCCGTGCCGGCCCGGTTCTGTCGCATCCGCGTTCCGCCGGGGCCAACAAGTATTGCATTGTCGTTCGTGCATCGTATATCCCAGTGGACCCAAAAGCCACAGCCTCGCCTTGACATTTTGGAAATAGCTTCTGTCCGTACCTTCAGGAACCGCTTGAGGCTCACAGCGGCTCAAGTACGCTGGGTCGAAAGGGGTCAAGCTTGGCACCCGGAGAGTCGTCCGAGTCTCGGATTGCGAGATAATCTAGCTGTTCGGAATCCGGCTAGGCTCTCGCTAAAATCAATACATGACTCAGATTTTGTGCAAGGGCCTGTTGGTCGACATGGACGGCGTCCTCGTTGACTCTACCCCTGCCGTCGCCCGCGTCTGGGCTCGCTGGGCGCAGAAACACAATATGGACCCCGAATACGTCGTCGAATTCGCTCATGGGCGCACCTGCCTCGCCTCGATTCGAGAACTCTTGCCTCACGTCGAGCCGGCTGTCCAGGTGGCAGAGAATCAGTGGATGGAGCGAGCCGAAATTGAGGACGTCGCCGATGTCATTGCTCTGCCCGGCGCCAAAGAACTCCTGGCCGCCGTTCCTCGCAACGGGCTCGCGGTCGTCACTTCCGCCACGCGACCCCTCGCCGAAGTCCGCCTGCGTGTCACGCGTCTCTGGGAATACGTCGCCCACCTCGTTACCGCGTCAGATATCCGGTGTGGCAAACCCGACCCCGAGCCTTATCTCAAAGGCGCAAGCGCGATCCGTCTCGTCCCGCAGGATTGTGTCGTCATTGAAGACGCCCCCTCCGGCACGCGTTCCGGCAAAGCCGCCGGCTGCCGTGTTCTCGCGCTTCGTACCACAACCGGTGACGCGCCACTTCTCGCCGCGGGTGCCGACTGGATCGCCAACGACTGCTCCTCTCTTCACCTCTCGTCCAGCTCTCCTCCCGGCAAGCTCCTCTTCGAATTCACAGACGACGCCCACAATCGCCGCCTCCCCAAAATGCGCTAGCCCCCGGGTACGACGCTCGACGCACCGTCTCTTAGGAAGATCGTAGTCAATCTCCCGTTACGCAAAACGGTGCTCCCAGCCCCGTTCCGGCATTTACCACGGTTTCGAGGGCATTCTTGTCGACGATCCCGTCGTCGCCGCCGGTTCAGCGTACGTTCAACGTCCCGCCGCTCATTGCGGCTAGGCTCAAGTCCCCTGAGCATGTCAGCGACCTCATCTTCCCCCCGGCCGCCTCGGACACCGAACTCGTAGAGCACGCACTAGCCATCGGCTGAAAAACATCATTCTTTTTCGTTACACACCCCTGCGCCGCCCTAGATTTGATTTTCCAATGTCGATTTTCTGCTTTCGTGTATCATGGCCCATAACCAAATGCTTTTCCCGAGACCGCACATTGTCCACAGCCCCTGACTCGCTCGCCACCGACGAGCCCCTTCGAGCCACCCACCCGCGCAAAGAGCGCGGCAAGCTCCTGCAGATCCTGGGCGTAGGCTTTGGCATCGCCGTCGCCGTCGGCAACACTATTTCCGCCGGCATCGTTCGTACTCCGGGCGACATCGCCGCGCGCCTTCCCAATCACTGGCTGTTTTTCAGCGTGTGGTTTGGCGGCGCCTTCTACGCTCTGATGAGCGCCTTCCAACTCGCCGAACTTAGTTCCGCCATTCCCAAGAGTGGCGGCCAGTACAATTTCTCCCGGCGCGCCATCGGTGACTATGCCGGCTTCATCGTAGGCTGGAGCGACTGGCTCTCCACCTGCGGCACCACTGGTGCTGTCGGCATCGTCATAGGCGAATACATGGCCCACATGTTTCCGCCCTTCGACGGGTCCTTGCAAATCACGGGCACGTTCGGCGCCCTACTCACCCGCCTCTCGCCCGACCTCGCGAACATTCCGAAGCTCAAAATCACCGCCGTTTCGGCCATCATTCTCTTTGCCGTCCTCCAGTGGAAAAGCATCAGCATGGGCAGCAAGGTTCAGAACTTCACCACCCTTCTTAAGGGTCTCGTTTTCTTCATCATGGTCGTGGCTTGCTTCACTTTCGGCGGTCACCTTCGCCAGGCCTCCGAAAGCGCCCCCCTCGCCCAGGCTGCCGCCCCGCTCGCGGTACCCGTTGGCGCGGCCCTTGTCACCGCTCTGCTCCTGGGTATCCAGGCCACCATCTACACCTATGACGGCTGGGATGGCGTCATCTATTTCGGCGACGAAATCAAAAATCCCGGCCACCTTGTCCCCCGCGCCATCTTCGCCAGTCTCTTCTCCATCGTGCTGATCTATCTCCTCGTGAACGCCGCTGTCCTGTACGTCCTCCCAATGAACGAAATCGCCGGCAACAACTTCTCTCTCGGGCTCGCCGCCGAGCGTGTCTTTGGTCACCACGGCGATTTCATTTTCCGCTCCATCATGGTTCTCGCGCTGTTCAGCAGTTTGAATGCGCTTCACCTCATGGGTGCTCGCGTCATCTACGCTATGAGCCGTGACGGTCTTTTCTTCCATGCCGTTTCCCGCGTCAACCAGGGCGGCACGCCGACCCTTGGACTCCTCCTCAGCGCCTTCGTGGGAGTTGCCTTCGCTATTTTCAGTTTCGAACGGGTCATCGCCATGCTCGCCTTTTTCTTCGTCACCAACTACATGCTCTCTTTCGTCTCGATGCTGCTCCTCCGCGCGCGCCAGCCCGAACTCGCCCGCCCCTATCGCGCCTGGGGCTACCCGTGGACCACAGTCATCGCACTGCTTGGCTCGATCGCCTTTCTCCTCGAAGCCATCCGCGAAGACCGTGCCAACAGTGTGCTAACCTTGATCGCCCTAGCCTGCAGCTATCCCGTGTATCGCGTCCTGAAACTCGCTTCTAAAGGCCAAACTTCTCGTGACCCCGTCTGACAAAATCGGCGCAACCTCAACCGCGGTACCTGCCTTCAACCGTGTTTTGCCCCCCCAACACTGGCAGCAAGTCGCGTGGACAAAAAGGACAAGGGGCGGATTTTCACCCGCCCCTTGTCAAGCTCTCAGACCTCGCCGTTTAGTCCTTACTTCTTTACCTCTTTGCTTTCTTGCTTCGTTCTTCTAGCTGACTCTCTCCGCCACTGCCTTCGCTTGCAAAAACAGTAACAAGTAATCCTTGCCGCCGGTCTTCGAATCCGTCCCGCTCATGTTGAACCCGCCGAACGGATGCGCTCCCACCATCGCGCCCGTGCACTTCCGGTTCAGGTACAGGTTTCCCACATGAAAATCCGCCTCCGCGCGCCGAATCTTTTCCGGATTCTTCGAATACAGCGCGCCGGTCAATCCAAACTCCGTATTGTTCGCGATCTCCATGGCTTGCTCAAAATTTCTCGCCTTAATCACAGCCAGTACCGGACCAAACACTTCTTCCTGTGCCAGCCTGGCCTTTGGATCCACGTCCGCAATGATCGTCGGCTCGACGAAATATCCGTCTCCCGATGCGCGTCCCCCGCCAGCCACCAGACGGCCTTCCTTCTTCCCGATCTCGATGTACTCTTGGATCGTCTTCATCGCCGATTCGTTGATCACCGGCCCCATGTAATTGTTCGGGTCATCGCTCGGCCCCACCTTGATTTTCTTCGTCCGCTCCACCAGCTTGTTCAGAAAAGTGTCGTAGACCTTCTCGCTCACAATCACGCGCGAACAAGCCGAGCACTTCTGCCCCTGATATCCGA
>Ga0306921_10003403_pt1 | contig 16131 bp, 10 predicted proteins | sample sta12Cox44000080_FD_203760 | JGI IMG/M metagenome (GOLD analysis project Ga0306921, IMG submission 203760) | Lab enrichment of tropical soil microbial communities from Luquillo Experimental Forest, Puerto Rico - statoxic.12C.oxic.44.000.080 (v2)... | ecosystem: Environmental > Terrestrial >...
CGAAAATTGTGATCGCCCGTGCGCCGGCTGCCGTCGTAGCGGAATTCCAGGTTCTGCTGCAAGTTCTCCTGCGGCGCGAAACGGCTCGGACCGAACTGTATCTGCCCGCCTGCCAGATCACTGAATTGAATGTTGGCCGGCAATCCGAAATTTCCGGAAGAGCCCAGCAATCCCGGCGCGTCCTGCAGCGAGTTGTGATAACGCAAGTACCCGAAACGCAGGCTATGCGTGTACACGCCGTGCGTCCAGTCCAGGCCCACGGCATGGGAGGGGGCGTTGTTCCGATTCTGATAGATCGAGTAAGCGTCCCCACCGTTGTCCACCGATTTGTTCCAGTTGTAGGCGAAGCGGTAGAACGCGCGCGCGTTCTTCGAAACCTGCCAGTCGAGCCGCCCCGAGCCGGACGTATTCCGGAACGGCGACGAATAGGATCCAGTCAGCTTCTGAAACGGTGAGGGCAGCACCACCGCCCGATGCGTGTCCTGGGTCACATGCTCGCCATCCAGAAAGAAGAAGGCCTTGTCCTGGATGAGTGTTCCACCCACCTTGCCGCCGAAGTCGCTCCGCTGATACTTCAGATCTTGTCCGCCGGCCGCGTTCGCAAAGGCCAGCCCCTGGTCACGAAACAGGGCGAACAGTTCCCCGTGCAATCCCGTTCCGCCCGAGCCCGTGTTCATCCGGGCTTCGCCCGCCGAGGTCAAGCCCGTGGCCACGCTCATCATGGCCCGGTTGATTTCCATCTCATGAACCGAGCTGAGCGCGACGTTCTGCGTGGTTCCACCCTTGATCTCGTCGCGCAGTTCAACCCCATCCAGGGTGTAGAGAGATGCCAGCCCGCTCTCTTTGTGAATCGAGAGCCCGAGCGTTCCAGTCTTGGTCGGATCGATCGAGCGGCCATCCTGAACAACGACTGCCGGCTCGAGTTGTGCCGTGTTGAGAACGTCGCGCCCATTGATGGGCAATTCCGCGATGGCTTCAGGATCCACTTTGCTGCGCAGAGTCGGCGTACCGGGTTCAATGCGGGCCACCTTGCGATCGCCATTCGAGGTCTGCCCGTTGCGCACGTTGACATAAAACCGGTTGCTGCGGAAATTCTTGATGTCGATTTGCACCGTATACGTGCCGGCGTTGAGCGGACCCGTGGCGTATTTGCCGTCTTTATCGGTGGTCAGGGAAAGCGGGACTTCCGCCGTGATTGAGTTCACGAACACGGTCGCTCCAGCGACGGGCGCACCCGCGGCATCAATCACAGTTCCTTCAATCGAGCCCTTGGGGAGTTCTTCCTGGGCAAGTGCACAAGGCCCTACCACCAACAGAATCAAAAGGCAGGAGATACAGGAAAAGATCCGATCCGGGGTGCGTTGCCCCAAGGCAGCCGAAGCGCGCAATTTCGACAAACGCTTTTCTCCTTCCCATTCCCAACAAGCAGGTATTGCCACATGGAATCACTCCCCGCGGGAATGGTTGCTTTCGCTTTCCAGAGTCGAATTGGTTATCTTACTAGAAGGTATGGATATTCGCAGGAAATGAACGTGATCCCGTGCTCATAGGCTGGATTGTCGCCCGGTCCCAGTGGTTAAAAAAAAGCGGCCGCCCATCGCGGCCGCTTCTATGGTTAAGACTTGCGCTCTAGCTAGAACTTCACTTCCAGTTCCAGTTGCAGCACACGCCCCGACACCGCCGACCCCTGGAAGTTTCCATAGGGACTGCTGGCCGGGGTTACGGTGCTCTGAACGTGGCCGAAGGCAGTAGGGCCATCGGAAAGGTCGTTGTCTGGACTGGCAAAGCGAGGATGATTCAGCACATTGTAGGCGTTGGCGCCCATGCTGAACGTCAGCCCGCTTTCGGTGATCCGGAAGTTCTTCTTAATTGTCATATCCATGTCGAAGTACCCCGGCCCACGGAATTGGTTTCGGGCAGTGTTCCCGAAGGCTCCAAAGTTATCGTTTGCCGGAGGATTCTCGCTGAACTGGGTAAAGTTCAGACATGTGATGGTCGCCTTGCAGTTTGGGATTGATCCTCCAAGGAAGAAGGGCATGACCACACCGGCCGAGTCATTGTTAATCAGCTGACTCGTCAGACCGCTGTCAACCACGCTGTAAGGCTGACCGACGCGTTTATAGATCACGCCCGACGTCGCCCACCCTCCGAGCATGGTGTTAAGCAGCCGGCTGCCTTTGAACAAACTCGGCATTTCGTAGATGTAGCTGGCCGAGAGGTTCTGCCGGAAGTCGTAGTCGGCGTTGCCGTAGTTGTAGCGGCGGAGGTTCTTGGGATCGATCTGATATGTAAACGATTCTCCCGCGGTGTTGCCGCTGTACTGATCGAATCCGGCGTTCGAGATGTCGTCGAGAGCATGGCTCCAGGTGTAGTTGATCGATCCCTGGAAACCCTTGGTCAGACGACGCGTTAAGGTTGCGGTCAAGCCGTTATAGTTGGAGATTCCCTCGTTGGTGAGCTCGCGAACCCGACCGAAGCGGGGATCGGGTGCCGACGTGGGCAACGTGCCAAACGGACACACGCTGCAATAGGCGTTAATTCCGTTTTGCTGCACCGCGAGATTGCTCCCGTGGTTGCCAACGTATCCGAGTGTGGCCACGGTCTTGTCACCAAAGGCTTGCTGGACTTCGAGATTCCATTCGGTGTAACGAGGATTCTTGAAGTTCGGCACAACTGTGTAATAGTTGGGTCCCCTAAAGCCCGGAACCTGTGCCTTTATGCTGCCGTACGTTCCGCCGCTGGCGAATGCATTGTGGAAAGCCGTGTTAGAGGTCGCCGCCAGGTCAAAGCCGCCGCCAGGTCCGAAGGCCGGGATTCCCGCGCCCTTTATGAGGAAAACCGAGACGGTGGGCGCATTGGTAACGAGCAGATCTGTCACCTGGGCAGGATAAAGGTCGCTGAAGACCCCGACTCCGCCGCGAATCACGGTATTCCGTCCTTTCGGCGAGAAGGTGAATCCAGCGCGAGGTTGCCATACCACTCGTTCCAGTCCATTGAACAGGTGCCGCTGGCCGGTCAGGATTGACTGATTGTAGGGTGTACTCACATTGTGACTGATGGCGTCGAAACCGCCGGCAAATGATGCAAAGCAGTTTTTCAGACACGTCAAGTCGCTATTGCGGTCCAGGCGCAACGAAGCCGTGAGCTTCAACTGGTTGTTCACCCGCCACTCATCCTGGGCGTACCAACCCAGGCTGTAGTTGTTGATCGGATAGTGGGTCGTGGCAGCGAACTGCTGAAGAACATCGCTCCCGTTCGCCAGCGTGCCGTTCGCGAAGTCCGTCATGCTTCGAACTTCAAAGACTCCGGTTTGGTTTCTCGCCGGACGGTAGGTAGAGAAGTTGATGCGCCGGAAGTTCACGCCGAACTTGAGGTCGTGATTCCCCCGCGCGTAGGAAAGGTCATCTACGACCTGATATTGCCCGACGGTGCGGCCGGACGGATAACGGCTAAGTTCGCCGCCTAAGCACGACAGCAATCCGTTGAAGCCGGTGCAACCGTTGCCGGCTGGGGGATGATTGCCGCCGACCTCTGTGGGGAACACGGCTTCTGACGCCTGCAGGTTCGCCACGCCGAAAATCGCCCCGTAGTAGAAGCCGCCGACAATAAACTGGTTGATCAATCGCGAACTAAAAACGTGGGTCTCCGTCAACTGCCCTGCGTCTTGCGGTTGGTTGCTGAGCGCGTTGAATGCTTTGTTGATCGGATCGGTAAACGTAGGCTGCGTTCCGCGGTCCTGCCAGTAGCGTGCATTCAGCCGGTCCTTGTCCGATATGTTGTAGTCCCCGCGGATTGCCAGCAGTCGCTCGACATTGAGGTTATTCACCTGGGATCGAAACACTGAGGTACAGGGAGCGCCGCCTGTGCCGAACGTAATTCCGTTGACAGGTGCGGCAATATCGCCGCAGCCGCCATCGCCCGGATTCGGGATTGCCCGCGAGGCACCGGGCGCACCCGCATAAAGCTCGAACATCTTTTGGTAGGTTGCGACTTCGTTGGGCTGGGTAGACTGGAGATTTGCGAGCACCGCGTTCGCAAATTGCGTTGTAGGAATGTAGACCGGAGTAGCGCCAGCCGGCAACACATAGCGCAAGCCTTCGGAGTCGACGAAGAAGAACAGCTTGTTCTTCACGATCGGTCCGCCGAAGGATCCACCCCACTGATTGCTGTTGGCGAAGGGACGTTCATTGCCCGCCTGCTTGTTGAACCAGTCGTTGGCGTTCAGATACCGTCCGTTCCAGTCCCACTTCGCATTCCCATGGAAGGAGTTGCCTCCCGCCTTGGTGGTGAAGTTCATGTTCACCCCGGCGGCACGTCCGTACTGTCCGGTGTAACCATTGCTCACCAGACTCAGCTCCTGAATTTCGTTCGCGCCCAGCATGTTGTTGCTGGACCCAGAATTGTTCTGGTTGCTGTAGGGATCGTTCATGTCACCGCCGTTAATCGTAAACAGATTCGACGTCCCAGGCATGCCGTGCGCGGTGAAGTTTCCATAGCCAGCACCCGTACTCAGTACGACGCCCGGCATCGAGAGAGCATAGTTGGTGAGGTCGCCCCCCGGATTCGGAGTCAGCTCAATCTGCTTCGGGTTGAAAGTCGTGGTCAAATTCGCGGTTTCGGTTTCGAGCAACTGCGTCGCTCCAGTGACTTCCACGACTTCCGATGTGCCCTTCACCGACACTCTCACGTTGGCGGACACGACCTGCCCGACCGCGACAGTGACTGTTTGCGCGACAGTAGCGAATCCGGTTGCGGTCACTTCCAATCGGTATTCACCGGGCCGCAGCAGCGGAAAGCGGAAGCTTCCGGCGTTGTTGGTCTTTACGTTTTGAACCGCGGCGGATTCCAGGCTTGTGAGCGTGACCATGGCGTCTGCCACAGCCGCGCCGGTGGGATCGGTTACGTTTCCTGCGATGTCGCCCGAGATGATCGATTGCGCCGAGACCCTCGGACTGCACAACGCAAGCACGATCCCCAGACATAACAGCCAGAGCGATAGATACACACTGAATCGTTTGTTCATTCGCGTCTCTCTCCTGTGCTCCAGTAGCGTTGCAGTGGACACTCAACTCACACTATGTTTTGCAATCCGCAGACCACCAAAACAGCAGCGCGAGATAACTCGCGGGGCGGAGACGCCTTAGACATTTTTGGAGCGAGATCAACAGCAGTCGAGCAACAAAGTGTCGGTTGCTTGCGACTACGGAATCCCGTACGCAGCCACGCGAAACCTACCAACTTGCGGATCACTGCGAACAGAAGCAGGAACAACACAGGCGCCGAATGTAGAGGAACTGTTTCGGTGGGCGAATCAGAAGTCTGACTTAGCGCTGTAGTAGCCGCTGCGATGCCGGACCTTGTAGTCCGCAGCGTCAGGCGGACCGCCGACGCTCACTCTCACCCGGCGGAATTCCGAATTCGATGTGCGCTGCGAGGGGTAATAGGCCAGCAGGTACTGCGTCCGCAATTCGTCGCTGATCTGGCGAAATGCGCTGTCGAGTTCGGCCAGCGAAGACGCGTAGTAGTATTTTCCGCCCGTATCTTCGGAAAGCTGAATCAGTGCATGCTCGCCACCGGTGTCACGCCCGGCGCTGGCCTCCACGGGCACGACGATCAGGCTGTACACGATGGCTTCGGCTTCCTGCGCTGCGCGCACCGCATCGCGATAGTCGACTTTGCTGACGGTGTCGCCGCCGTCAGTAATCACGACCATTACTTTTCGCCCACGGCGTTTCTCCAGCGAGCGAGCGCCGAGATACAGGGCGTCATACAGGGCCGTCGCCGAACCCACCCGAATGCGATCGATGCCGCGATCGATCGCTTTCAGATCAGCCGTGAATGGCACGACTTCATTCACAATCTCGCTGAACTGGTACACCGACAGGGCATCGACCGGCCGCAGGATGGCGTGTGTGAACCGCCGCGCGGACGCAAGCTCGAGCGGCAGGTCCTTCTTCGTGCTCAGGCTGGTGTCAACCGCGAGAACAATGGAGAGCGGCAGCGCCGATTCCTTGTCGAAGACCGAGATCTTCTGCTCCGCCCCGTCCTCGGTCAGCTTGAAATTCTGCCTTGAAAGGTTCCCGACCGGAGCGCCGCGCGCATCGGTCACAGTCACGAAGACATTGACCAGGTTGACGCCGACCTTGAGGGTGGTTGAGGGCTCTTCCTGCGCTACAACGGTGCCTGCCATGCAGGCCAGCAGCGTGATGAGGGCGGCGGTGTCGCGCATCTTCCGTCGCATCACTTAGATGCAACCTGGCTGGAGGGGCTGCCTTGGGCCCGCGGAATCTCGTCGGGAAAGGGCTCGCCATCGGCCCAAACAGCACCGTCAACAAAGTATTCCTTCTTCCAGATCGGCACCGAGCGCTTCAGCGTATCGATGAGCCACCGGCTCGCCTCGTACGCGGCCGCCCGATGCGCAGAAGCCACGACGATGAGTACGCTTGTGTCCCCAATTTCCAGCCGGCCCAGGCGGTGCACGATTGCCACTTCCCGGATCTTGAATTGGCGGACAGCTTCCTCCGCGAGTTCTTCCATCTGCTTCAGCGCCATGCCTTCGTAAGCTTCGTAGTCGAGGTACAGGGTCTGCCGGCCACGCGTGTTGTTGCGGACGGTTCCTTCGAAAGCAATTGCCGCCCCATCCTCCGGGCGCTTGGTGCGCTCGAGGATGCTGCGGGTATCGATTGGCTCACGCACAAACGCAGCGCGGGTCATGGCATCGACCCTCCGCTCACGGGCGGGAGCAGCGCCACCTCATCATTCGGTCTCAAGGCCGTGGCCGGCGCCGCATAGTGCTGGTTCACGGAGAGCGCAACCGATCCAAAAAACTTTTGCAGATCGGGAATTCGTTGACTATAGTGCTCGAGCACATCGGCGACCGTAGCCGGCTCGGGCAGTTCGAGCGACTCGCTGGCCCGTCCTACCATGTCCTTCAGCATGCCGAAAAATAAGACCTGAACACGCATTGCCTTCAGTTTAGCGCAGCCTGCCCTGAGCTCGCCCGGACCTTGTCGAAGCAGCCATCGCCTGCAGAAAATACGAACAAAAAGAAACTGCCAGCCCCCGAGGAGGCTGGCAGTTGATTTGACTGAAGACGAACGACTGGACTGCCTAGCGACTGCCGACCGGATCCCCGCTCAGTACCCTCTCCCGTTCTTCCGCATCCTGTTTCTCTTCGTGCGGGCTGGAGGGCAGCGCAATCTCAAGCACTTCCTCGATGGTTTTCACGTAGTGGACCTTCAGGTTTTCGAGTTGCTCCGGCGTCAGGTCTTCCTCCACGTTCGTCTTGTTCTCCGCCGGGAGGATGACATCTCGTACGCCCGCTCGCTTCGCGGCCAGGACCTTCTCCTTAATCCCGCCCACCGGCAGCACATTGCCGCTGAGGGTGATCTCGCCGGTCATGGCCAAGTACGGCCGAACGCGGTGATTGGTCAGCAGCGAGACCAGGGTGGTGGCCATGGTCACACCTGCGGAAGGCCCGTCCTTAGGGATCGCGCCCGCGGGAACGTGCATGTGGATGTCGTGATCCGAGAAGAAGCTCTCGTTGATCCCGAGCCGGTTCGCATTCGAGCGTACCCAAGTCAGTGCGGCCTGCATGGATTCCTGCATCACCTGACCAATTTGCCCGGTCATGGTGAAGCCGCCCTTCCCTTTCATTTGGTTCGCTTCCACGAACAGCACGTCGCCGCCGGTCGGCGTCCACGCTAGGCCCACGGCCACGCCGGGTCGCTTGGTACGTTCGGCAATTTCCCCTTCCGCACGCACCTTGATGCCGCCCAGGAATTCATGCACGATCTCAGGCGTCACCACCAGCTTGTCGGTCTTGCCTTCGGCCAGGCGCCGCGCCTGCTTGCGGCAGATCGTGCCGATCGTGCGTTCAAGGTTGCGAACGCCCGCTTCCCGCGTGTAATGCCGGATCACGTGCCGTACCGTCTCTTCCGGAAATTCGATCTGCTCCGCCGTCACCCCGTTTTCCTCTTCCTGACGCGGCACCAGGTACTGGTACGCGATGTGCACCTTCTCTTCTTCGGTGTAACCCTGCAGCTCGATGATTTCCATGCGATCGCGCAACGGCTCCGCGATCGGATCCAGCATGTTCGCCGTCGTGATGAACAGGACCTTTGACAGGTCGAACGTCACGTCCAGGTAATTGTCCCGGAAGCTCGAGTTCTGCTCCGGATCAAGAGCTTCCAGTAACGCCGATCCCGGATCACCGCGGAAATCGCGACCCACCTTGTCAATTTCGTCGAGCATGAACACAGGATCGCGCGTTTCGGCCCGCCGGATGCCTTGAATAATCTGCCCCGGCAGAGCGCCGATGTAAGTGCGCCGATGCCCGCGGATTTCGGCTTCGTCATGCACGCCGCCCAGGGAAATGCGCACAAACTTGCGTCCCAGTGCGCGAGCAATGGATTTGCCTAGCGAAGTCTTGCCTACACCCGGAGGTCCGACGAAGCAAAGAATCGGGCCCTTCATGTTCGGCTTCAGCCGCCGCACTGAGAGGTAGTCGAGAATGCGGTCTTTGACCTTCTTCAAGTCGTAGTGGTCCGCATCCAGGATTTCCTTGGCCTTGGGAATGTCCACTTCGCCGCCAGAAGTCTTCGTCCACGGCAGTACGGCCAGCCACTCGATGTAGTTGCGGGTCACGCCATAGTCGGCAGCCATCGGCGACATGCGCGAAAGGCGGCCCAGTTCTTTCAGGGCTTCTTTCTTCACATCGTCGGGCATTCCCGCGGCCTCAATCTTCTGTCGCAGCTCCTCGACGTCCCGCTGCCCCTCATCCTGTTCACCCAGCTCTTTCTGGATGGCCTTCATCTGCTCGCGCAGGTAGTACTCGCGCTGCGTCTGCTGGACCTTGTCCTGCACCTCCGACTGGATCTTGTTGCGGAGTTGCTGGACCTCGAGTTCCTTTGCCAGGTGCTGGTTGATGCGTTCCAGGCGAACGTTCACGTCGGTCGTCTCGAGCGTCTCCTGCTTGTCAGCAGTCGACAAAGAAGGCAGTGAGGAAGCAATGAAATCGACCAGCCTTCCCGGCTCTTCAATATTCATCGCTACCGTCGAAAGCTCGTCCGACAAAGTCGGAGAACCGGCAACGATCTGCTGGAACAGCGTCAGTACGTTGCGCTGAAGCGCCTCGATCTCGGCTGTCTTGGTCGGAACGCTTTCGGGGATCGACGAAAAGGTCGCCCGCATGAAGGGCGTGAGCTGGCTGAATTCCCCCAGCTTCACTCGCTCCAGGCCTTCGGCAAAAACGAACAGGCTCTGATTGGGCATCTTTACAACTTTGTGCACCACCGCCAACGTACCCACGCCATAAAGATCCGTGGGCTGGGGGGAGTCGACGCGCGCTTCGCGCTGCGCCACCACCACGATGGTTTTGTCCTCTCCCAGCGAGTTGATCAGCTGCACCGAACTCTCACGGCCCACCGTGAGAGGTAAAACGGCATGCGGAAACAGGACCGTATCCCGCACCGGTAGCACGGGTAGGGATCTTTCCTCCTGCTCCTCATTGTTTTTTGGAGAGCGCTGTGTCATGTTTCTCCTTGAGTGTGTTTCGCTCAACTTTTGATGATCCCGAGCATGGAAAAGATGCAGACCGGGCGGAACTATTCCGCGTAGAGTGTTGGATTGTAAACCCTTTTCCCGAGCCTGTGCACCCAGCCGAAGGTGCAGGTTACCCCCGCAGCCAGTGAGCCTCTGACGGGCCGGGATTCTACCTCGCCGCGGGATAGATGCCCAGCACTTTTACAAAGTCAGCCACCTCTCCCAGGTGCCGGAGCGCGTTCCGTGCGGGCTCGTCGTCGCCTCGAAGAATATCCACGAAAAACACGTACTCCCAGGGTCGTCCCCGCACCGGGCGCGATTCGATCTTGCTGAGGCTGATCTCCCGCAGAGCAAAAACGCTCAGCGCTTTGAACAGCGCCCCGGGAATGTTTTTCACGCTGTAGGCCAGCGAAGTCTTGTTCGCACCCGGCCGAATACGCTTGCCCCGGCGAATGTAAAAGAAGCGCGTGAAGTTCTGTTTGTTATCCTCAATGCCGGCCTTCAGGATCTTCGCGCCATAGGCGTGAGCCGCTTGCTTCGCGGCAATCCCCGCCGCGTCGCGCAGGTTCTTCTCCACCACGTGCTTCACGCTCCCGGCGGTGTCGTAGAAGGCAACCGGTTCGATCTCCCGATGTTTCTTGAAGAAATCCCGGCACTGCTCGAGCGCAACCGGATGCGAGAACACCTGGCGAATGTCTTTCAACCCGACGCCTGCAGTGGCCATCAGGTTATGCACGATACGGAGCCGGAATTCGCCAAGGATAAACACGTCCCGGCTTAGTAGCAGATCGAAGTGCTCGGCCACCGAACCCGCCAGCGAATTCTCGATGGGAATCACGGCTCCCGCCACTGATCCGTTCGCAACGCGATCGAAAACTTCCGCCGAGCGCGCGCAGGGAACCACCGTGCATCCCGGCACCATGCGCAGCGCCGCTTCATGGCTGAATGCCCCAAGTTCCCCTTGAATCGCGATTTTCATTGGTTTTGGACCGGCTTGCCGCGGACGCTTGACCTTATTCTCCCGCCCCCGCCAAGAGCAAATCTTTTTTCAGGACAAACGCGTCGACCCCAGTGGCGTAATAGCGGGGAACGGTCTTTACCAGAAAATAATCGTGTTGCTTGTAGAACGACATGGCCGCGGCATTGTCGACTGCCGTCTCCAGAAAAACCCAGGCACAGCCCTGCTCTCTCAGCCGTTTCTCGGCCGCGGTCAGCAGTCTCGAGCCCAGCCCCGATCGTCGCGCTTCGGCGAGCACGTCAATGGTGATGATGTGGCCTGCCTGGCGGGGACCGCATTCCGCCACGATGAATCCGACTGTCGACGGGATCTGCGTCAGTTTCCGTCCAGGCTGCGTTCCAGCCGGGGAAGCACCTCGCTCAGCCACCAGCGTGAATGATCTGGGGCGACGGATATAGGAAAGCAGCTCGACCTGCGAATACGAGATTCCGCGCGGAAAGCATTTCTGATCGATTTCCCACAAAGCCAGGAAATCCCGCTGCTGGAATTCTCGAATCTCTGTGTTTGCGGGCATGCCTGTCGCCGCTCGGCGTGGGCTCCAGTCTAGCCGCCCGAAGCCTTTTTCCGTAGCGGGCTTTGACCTGGCAAAACGCTGTTTTCCTCGTGGCCACAAGCGGGCCCGCGGCAGAGGAATTTTCGAAAAATTTCTTGCATCATTCCCCTTGCCCTTGCTCATCATTCGGACGTACCATCTTTGTCAACGAGGTTCTTTTGTGGGGCGCCTACTACTGATCGACGTTGCGGGTGCCATCGTGTCTATCGGCATTTGGTACCTGGCGTTTGCCCGCTATAACCGTCGCAAGGGCGCCGCTGCGTTGCGCTGGGTGCAGGTTGCCTGCCGGGGCCGGGGCAAGATTGTAGAGAGCCGCTGGTTCGGCAGTTCCAGGCTTTGCGCCCGTTTTCAGTTCCCTTCCCGCTGGTTCGAAAACGCCCGGCTGACTCTGAATTTGCGACCTCGTCCGCTTCCCGTCCAGTGGTTCCTCAGTCACTGGCGCAATCAGAAAGAAACCCTCACCTTCGAAGCCGACCTCGACTACCCGCCCACCTTTTGCCTGGATGTGATGAACCATCGCTGGTTCGGGCATAGCAACAGCAAGCGGACCACCTCGCGCAATTGGGAAATCTCGCGCCCGGGACCGATCGTTCTCACCACCCGTGCCGAATGGACCCAGGAGCTAAGTCCCGTCGTGAATGCGCTCATCGCTTCGCGGGAGCAGAACTTCCTGAAGGTGAATTTCCGGCCGGACTCACCGAACTTCTCTGCGACCATTGATCTGGTCGTTCTCAACGATCCCGAATCCGCCTCGGGCTTCTTCTCAGTGCTGCGCGAACTGGCTGCGGGCGCTTCCGCCCGGCAACTGTAGCGCCGATCCCGCTTCCTCATCATAGGGCTCAACCGGATTTCCCTTTCCGAACGAAGCTGTGCATAATGTGCCCGGGAACTGGCGCTCGACAAGAACCGCAGCCGATGAACGCGATCGCTCGAAAAACTCGCAAGGGGCGCACCACAAAAAAGACTGCGGAATCCAGCCAGAAAATCGCCCGGCGATCCTCCGTGTCTTACCCTCGGCCAAAGCCCAAAACCCAGCCCGATTCCTTCTATCCAGCCTACGTGGCCACGCGCACGCGGGCACCCTCGAAGCCGCTGATCGTACTGCCGCACACGTTGTCAGAGTTGACCGGCCCCGTTTTCGGGCACGAGTCGATCGCAGAATCGGATCGCGACCTCACCCGCCAGCACGCAGGCGAACCCCTGGGGGAGCGCATCATCGTGAGCGGCCGCGTGCTCGACTCGAATGGTCGCCCGGTTGCGCATACGCTCATTGAGATCTGGCAGGCCAATGCTGCCGGCCGATACGCCCATCAAAACGACGCTCACGCCGCACCACTCGACCTCAACTTCACAGGCGGAGGACGCACCCTCACGGATAGCGGGGGCAACTACCGGTTTATCACCATCAAGCCGGGTGCTTATCCGTGGAAGAACCACCCGAATGCATGGCGTCCGGCGCACATCCACTTCTCGCTGTTCGGAACCGCGTTTGCCACCCGGCTCGTGACCCAGATGTACTTCCCCGGAGATCCGCTGATGGCGCATGATCCCATCTGGCACTCGATCCCCAACGAACTCGCGCGCCAGCGCCTGATCTCGAATTTCGATCTCGCTACCACCCGGCCCGACTGGGCCCTGGGTTTCCGCTTCGACATCATCCTGCGTGGCCGCGACGCGACGCCCTTCGAAAGGCAACGATGAAGCTGACTCCCACGGCCTCGCAGACCGTCGGCCCGTACCTTCACATCGGCCTCACCGACCGCCACTCTGTCGGCAGCATTGCCGGGGACCGAACCGTGGGCCAGCGCATCCGCCTGCGTTGCCGTGTCTTCGATTCCAAGGGGCAGCCGGTGCCGGATGCCATGCTCGAACTCTGGCAAGCCGATGCAGAGGGCCACTACTCCCACCGTGACGACCCACGTCCGAATCCAGGGTTCGGGGGATTCGGGCGCCTTGCGACCAATACAGAAGGCGCCTGCACCTTCGAGACAATCCGGCCGGGGCGCGTGGCCGCGCCAGACGGCCGCCTGCAGGCCCCGCACATCAACGTGTCGGTTTTCGCTCGTGGCCTTCTTAAAAGGCTGGCCACGCGTATTTACTTCGAGCAAGAGCCCGCGAACGAGACGGACCCGATCCTCTCCCTCGTCCCGAAGGCGCGCCGCTTGACCCTGATGGCGCAGCAGGATCCCCGTGACCCCGCCACCTGGCACTTCGAAGTCCGCCTGCGTGGCGAGGGGGAAACCGTCTTCTTCGATATCTAGTGAGAGATGCCAGCCGAGATCCGGCAGCCTCAGCGGGACGCGAGTCGTTCTTCCCTGGACGCTACGAGCGCGTGGGGCTTCGCGGTGTCGGACATTTCCCGCAACGCGAGTCAGCAGAAGTCGGCAGCTCATTGCCAGGTTTCTGACGAGTTGAGCATTTGCCCGGACTGAAACCGCGGGAGGGGTCGACGAAGCCGGAACGCAAACGAAACCACGGACTTCGCATCTCCCCGGCCTCAGGTTCAAGGACCGGGAAAAGACGATGTCCGTGTTCGCTTATTACTCCCTGACTTCTCTAACTAGGATGCTGGCCCGACTGCGTCAGTTGCATGGCCGGACTGCACCAGATTTCGTGCATTTGTTCCAAGTGATCGGAAATAAAAGTAGCTATAAGATATTATACAAACCACCGCAAGGAGGCGGCGAAACCCGGGTCCGGAGTGGATCCAGGATGCCGTTTCCTTGTGTTTTACCGGCTCATCAGCCATATCTGAGGCTCGGGTGACGAAGAAGGTCATCCGAGCTTCCCGGAGCGTTTCCTGGAGCCTTTACACGCAAGATAGTCCGAATAATAGCCCGTGGCTAATGGAAGCCAGGAATTTCGGACGGACCCGCGCCCGTTCCCTTCACATCACGGGCGGAGCGGAAATTCCCAGAACTTCGAGCGTACGAATTAGTTCCCGGCGAACCACGGCCACGGTGGCCAGCAGGAACTGCTTCCTGCGCTCGTCGGGTTCGTCGAGGATGCGGTGCCGATGATAGAAGTAATTGAAAAGCTGCGCTAATTGAAAAACGTGCTTGGCGAGATACGCGGGCTCGGTGGTCGCAATGCACTGGTCAATGATGTAAGCAGTCTTGGATGCAGCCAGCCAAAGCTCCCAGATTTCGTTGCCGGCTTCGCCCTGAAGAAGATCTGCGAAAGCTGGAGGGGAAAATCCGGCGTTAGTTTTGCGGCCGAAGGTCTCGGGATCGTACGCGCCCTTGCGAAAAATGTTGGTAGCGCGCACGACCGCATACTGAGCGTAGGGTCCGGTTTCGCCCTCGAAGCTCAAAGCGTCCTTGAAGTCGAACGCGATCACCGAAGGCTTGGTGTACTTGAGCATGAAGTAGCGCAGCGCGCCGATGGCGATCTGCGTGGAAATGCCGTTGCGCTCGTCGTCACTCAGTTCCGCATGACGCTGGTCGACTTCCGCCTTCGCCGAGGCCATCAGGCGATCGAGCAGGTCGTCGGCCTTCACCCCAAATCCTTTGCGGCCGGAGACTTCGATGTAGGAGCGTGACTTCTCTTCCTCGGAAAGCCGGTAGCCGAGTTCAGCGGCGCAGCGCGGAGTGAGTGCCACCATCTCGTAAGAGAAATGCGTGTAGTGGTCGGCGGCCTCGTTGTGGCCTAGCCCGCGCAGAGCTTCGATCACGGTGCTCTGCGCTTCCGACTGGCGGGCATCGATTACGTTATAAATTTCCGCGACATCGCCGAAGTGGGGATGGTCGGGCTCGCCCTCGGTCACCGAAATCCAGCACTGGTGGTCGTTGGGATACTTGTAGAACTTGCGATACGCAAAATCGCGCCCCAGCAGCCCAAACTTCCACATATGGTAGGCGATATCTTTGCCGACGTAGCCGACCGTACCGTTGGAGCGGACGATGACTTTCTGGTCTTCTTCGGAAACCTGACCTGGCTTTCGAATGTCGACTCCCTCAGGGAGCTCTATCACGCGCATGGTGTCGTCGAGGTCATCGTCGCTAGAGCGACGGGCGTCGCGCGCCTCAGGTTTCAGCAGTTCGGAGCGCAGCATTTCCATCGCTCGCTCGCGGTTCTGCTTTTGCGTTTTCTCGGATTCGCTAGAAACCACGATCCCCGTGGGAATGTGAGTTATGCGAACCGCCTCTGAGCCGCTGACGTAGGTGTCGACGCGCAGATCCTCAAGCTTGATCTGGATCGTCTCGGCGCTCTCTGCGTTTTCGGCGGCTGACGACTTCCCCGTTCCCGCTCGCCGCATCACCCAGCAGCCCTGGTTCTTGCCTGCGGTCTCAAAGAAGAGAACTCCGGCTTGCTTCAGCTTGGTGAAAGCCGCATCCCAGAAGTACAGGTGCAGGATCTCGCTCTCGCGGGGCAGGAAGTCGTATTCGATGTCAAGCCGGTCCATGGTCTCGAGGTGGCGGCGCAGCACCGCCACGGAAATCAAATCGGCGATCGCCGCTGTTTCGTTGCTGCCGGCCTCGATCTCGTGTAGAGCTTTCACGCGTGTCTGCACGTTCTGCTTGTCTTCGCCATACCACTGTGACACGCGGGCGTAGAGGTCCCAGCAATAGTAGTCAAAGCGCGGCTGCCCGGCGAGGCGTTCGATCTCCGCCCGCGACTTGTTCTCAAGATACAGGAAGCCCACAACGACATCGGCCACCTGCACGCCGGTGTTGTCGATGTAGTTTTGCACATCGACCTCGCGGCCTCGGTAGCGCAGCAGGCGCACGAACGTGTCGCCCAGGATGGCGTTGCGCAGGTGTCCGATGTGAGCGGCCTTGTTGGGATTGATGCTGGAGTGCTCGACGAGAATCTTGCCCGGTGGCACGTCTGTCTCTGGCTTTGCGTCCTTCAGCAGACCGGCGGCCATCTCAGCGCGTTTCACGCGCGCGTTGATGTAGCCTGCGCCGGCCACGTCGAGCTTCTCGAAGCCTTCGATGGGCCCGATTCCGGCGACAATTTCTTCTGCGATCTTGCGCGGAGCCTTGCGCAGCTTTTTCGCCAACTCGAAGGCGAG
>Ga0306921_10003407_pt1 | contig 16125 bp, 18 predicted proteins | sample sta12Cox44000080_FD_203760 | JGI IMG/M metagenome (GOLD analysis project Ga0306921, IMG submission 203760) | Lab enrichment of tropical soil microbial communities from Luquillo Experimental Forest, Puerto Rico - statoxic.12C.oxic.44.000.080 (v2)... | ecosystem: Environmental > Terrestrial >...
CGGCTCCAATCTCATCGCCAAGGTCGTGGCCGGCCGCGATCGTCCGGCCGTCGTGGTCCTGTGGCAAAGCATCGTCGGCGCGATCTGCTTCGCGCCGTTCGGCTTGTGGCAGTGGCAGACGCCCACAGGCTGGCAGTTGCTGCTCTTCCTGAGCTCCGGCTTCTTCGGGACGGTCGGCTACTTCTTCATCACCTGGGCCTATCGCCTGCTCGATATTTCCGCCCTGCAATCCATCACCTTTCTCGGCATCGTGTGGGCCGCCTTGATGGACGTGGCGCTCTGGGGCAAGACCTCCGACATCTGGACGTTCGTCGGCGCGGCGATCATCGTGTCGGCAACGAGCTACATCGCCCACCGGGAAGCGCAGCTGGCAGGGAGAGGGAGAAAATGACCGATCGCCTGAAGGGCAAGGTCGCGCTGATCACCGGCGGCGCCTCGGGGCTGGGCGCCAATGCCGCCATCCTGATGGCCCAGGAAGGCGCCAGCGTCGTCGTGGCCGACATCGCCCACGACCGTGGCAAGGCGGTCGCCGACAAGCTGGGTTCGGCCGGCCACTTCGTGAAGCTCGACGTCACCAGCGAGGACAACTGGAAGGCGGCGATCCGCGAGACGGTCGACAAGTTCGGCGCCCTGCACGTGCTCCTGAACTCGGCCGGCATCGGGCTCGGCAAGACGGTCGAGGACATCACCCTCGAGGAATGGCGGCGCGTGCACGCCATCGACCTCGACGGTGTCTTCCTCGGCTGCAAGCACGGCGTCGCCGAGATTAAGAAGCACACCGCGCGGCTGGGCGGCTCGGTGATCAACATCTCGTCGATCTCCGGCATCATCGCCGGCGCCAACATGGCGGCCTACAACTCGGCCAAGGCGGGCGTGCGGCTGCTCAGCAAGTCGGTGGCGCTGCACTGCGCCAAGTCGGGCTACAACATCCGCTGCAATTCGGTGCATCCCACCTTCATCGACACGCCGATCCTCGATCGCTACCGCGAGCGCTTCGGCAACGACACCATGCAACAGAAGCTCGGCCGCCAGGTGCCGATCGGCCGTCTCGGCCGGCCGGAAGAGGTAGGCTGGGCTCTGGTCTTTCTTGCCTCCGACGAATCGAGCTTCATGACCGGCTCGGAAGTCGTGATCGACGGCGGTATTTCAGCGATGTGAGGGAGACGATCATGCTGCTTTCATTGAACGGACGTCGCGTCTATTTCGATCTCGCGGGCCCCGCCAACGCGCCGGTGGTCTGCTTCACCCATTCGCTCAATTCCGACGGCGGCATGTGGGTCGAGCAGATGGTGCCCCTGCTGGCCGCAGGCTATCGCGTGCTCCGGCTCGACATGCGCGGCCATGGCGGCAGCGCGCCGGTCGAGGGCGACTACACCATGGATGCGCTGGCTGGTGACGTGAAGGGCGCGCTGGACGTGCTCGGCATCGCCAAGGTGCATTTCATCGGCCTCAGCATCGGCGGCATGATCGGCCAGGGCTTTGCGCTGGCCTATCCCGGCTACCTCGCCTCGCTCTGTCTCTGCGACACCCAGCCCTCGACGCCGCCCGGTTCGACCGCGACCTGGGACGAGCGCAAGGCGGTGGTGCGCAAGAGCGGGATGGCGGCGCTGGCCGACGCCACCATGCAGCGCTGGTTCACCGACGAATTCAAGAAGGTGAACCCGGTGCGCTGGCGCGAGATCCGCGACACCATCAGCGGCACCACACCGCAAGGTTCGGTCGGCTGCATGTCGGCGATCCAGAACTTCGACTATCTCGGCAAGCTCGCGACCATCAAAGCGCCGACCCTGGTGATCTGCGGCGACCAGGACGAAGGCACGCCGCCCGATCGCAACAAGCTGATCGCTTCCAAGGTCCCCGGCGGCAAGTACGAGGAGATCGCCAAGGCCAAGCACTTCCCCAACGTCGAGCGCGCCGACCCGTTCAACCGCATCATGATGTCGTGGCTGTCGGCTCATAAATAGGACGGACGATGGATTTCGCCTTCACCGAGGACCAGCTCGCGATCAAGGACAGCGTCGGCAAGCTGTGCGCCCAGTTCGACGACAAGTACTGGCTGAAGAAGGACAAGGAAGGCGGCTTCCCGGAGGACTTCTACCGCGCCGTGGCCGATGCCGGCTGGCTCGGCATCGCCATGCCCGAGGAGTATGGCGGCGCGGGCCTCGGCATCACCGAGGCCGCGATCATGATGCAGACGGTCGCCGAATCGGGGGCCGCCCTTCAGGGCGCCTCGGCGATCCATCTCAATGTGTTCGGGCCCAACCCGATCGTGGTGTTCGGCACGGACGAGCAGAAGAAGCGCATCCTGCCCGACATCATCAAGGGCAAGGTCAAGGGCTGCTTCGCCGTCACCGAGCCCGATGCCGGCCTCAACACCACCATGCTCGACACCAAGGCCGAACGCGACGGCAACGGCTACATCGTGCACGGCAAGAAGACCTTCACCACCACGGCGTCGGTCGCCGACAAGATGCTGCTGATCGCCCGCACCACGCCCAAGGACAAGTGCAAGAAGCCGACCGACGGGCTGTCGCTGTTCTACACCGACTTCGACCGCTCCAAGATCGAGGTCACCGAGATCGACAAGATGGGCCGCAAGGCGATCGACACCAACCAGGTGTTTATCGACGGCCTAAAAGTGCCGCTCGAAGACCGCATCGGCGAGGAAGGCAAGGGCTTCCACTATCTGCTGCACGGCCTCAATCCCGAGCGCATCCTGATCGCGGCTGAGGCGATCGGCATCGGCAAGGCGGCGCTGGCCAAGGCGACGCAGTACGCCAAGGAGCGCATCGTGTTCGGCCGGCCGATCGGCAAGAACCAGGCGATCCAGCATCCGCTGGCCGAGAGCTGGATGCAGCTCGAGGCCGCCAATCTGCTGACCTTCAAGGGCGCCTGGCTATACGACCACGGCAAGGAGTGCGGCGCGGAAGCGAACGCCGCCAAGTATCTCGGCGCCCGCACCGCCTATGAAGCCTGCGAGCGCGCCATCCTCACCCACGGCGGCTACGGCTACGCCAAGGAGTTCCATGTCGAGCGCTTCCTGCGCGAGGTCATGATCGCGCGTATCGCGCCGGTCAGCGAACAGCTGATCCTGTGCTACGTCGCCGAGCGCGTGCTCGGCCTGCCCAAGAGCTACTAGGCGCGCGCACGGGGGACTATCCAATGAGAACTGTCTTTCTTCTCGCCTGCATCCTGGCGGCCACGGCCTGTTTGGATGTGGCCAGGGCACAGTCTCCCAACCCAAACCCCAGCCCGGCGGGAAAAGGCGTGCCAGCTGAAGTGCTACAACGAGGAAAAGCAATGCGAGGCGCAGCTGCCCAACCCCGCCAGCACGACGCAGTATTACAAGTGCACGAACGCCTATGGGCAATGCATGGTGGCGTGTCCGCAGTGAGGGAGTGATTGCCGGGGGGTGACCTTTTGGGCACCCCTTCACGGTTTTCCACCGTACCGATGCAGACTCGCAACCCGGACCCCGTTCCGGGCGTTTTTCCAGCGAGACGCAGTCAGGGAAGGGTGGCCCAATGCTTCGCAATCTGCGATTTCCGTTGGCTTTGATGCTCGGCGTCGCCAGCATCGGCACCGTGGCGCTCGCCGCCTCGCCCGAGCCGCCGACGCCGGCGCAAGCGCGTGCCGAGCAGGCCTGCCGCGACCGCGGCGTGCAGCCGCCGTCGGATGTCTGGGAGCTTTGCCTGAGCCACGTCACTCGGGCCTATGAATGGGGCGAGACCACTCTCGCCCAGCAGCTCGCCCATGCCGCAGGCGATGCCCGCGAGAACTGCCTGGACTACGGGCTCAAGCCCAACAGCGCCGGCTATCGCGCCTGCATCGGCCGTGAAATCGAAGCGCGCAGCCAGCTGCTCATCCTGGGCGACGACCAGAGCGGCGTGAACGTCGCCCAGCAGTAGTCAAAGAGCCTCAGCGGGCAATGCGCTTGTCGTATTGCCCGTCGATGCTGCGCCACAGATCCCAGAACGCCGGCGGCACGCGGCCATAGGCCTTGTCGACCAGCACCGCCAAATGCGTGTGCCAACCGCCGCTGACGCCCACCATCTCGTCGCGGCCCGAGAGTTTGCGATGGGTCAGGGTCAGCAGCACCTTGTCACCCTGTGACTCGAGCTCGAACAGGACTTCCGACAATGGCTGGCAGGTGAAGGCGAGCCGCCGTGGCGGGTCCCATTCGGTGATCGTGCCCGACCATTCGTGGCCCTTGGCATCCATTTCCTTGAACCGGTCGGGCGGCGGCGCCTTGTGCGGCGACAGATCGGAGTGCTTGAAGCGCAACGTCACCTTGCCGCCGACCCGTGGCTCCATCGGGCCCGAGGCGAACCATTCGCCGCGCTTCTTCGAATCGGTGAGAAAGGCCCATACCGTCTCGATCGGCCCGGGCAGCAGGCGCTGGAAGCGCACTTCGGTCGGCGACAGAACGGTGCCGTAATCGTCGTTCATTTCCTGCTCCTTTTCCTGGAATCGCGGACCAGCGCCTGCTCGAGATCGTCGAGCCGCAGCGACCAGAAGCGCTCGTAGTAGGTCAGCCAGCGGTCGGCCTGGGCGAGCGGGCCGGCCTCGATGCGGCAGCGGTGCGTGCGGCCCTCGATGGTGCGGCTCAGCAACCCCGCCTCCTCCAGCACCTTCACGTGCTTGGCGGCGGCGGCGAAAGACATGTCGAAGGGCTCGGCCAGCTCGCCCACGGTGCGCGTCCCGCCGGCCAGCCGCCGCAGCATGGCCCGACGGGTTGGATCGCTCAGCGCGCCGAACACGCGGTCGAGCGCGGAGGTTTGTTGTTCAACCATATGGTTGAACATAGGGCATGCAACGAAGTCATTCAACCGAAAAGTTGAATGAACGCATCATGAAAGCATCAAGGAGAAATAGTGGCGGTCCACAACCGTCACACAAACGCCGCAACCCACAAGCAACCAACCCGAGCAGGCGGCGTTTTTCTCGTACCAGCGAATGACATCCGGAGGAGGAGTCCATGTCACGCCTGAACGCCATTTTTGTTGCTCTCGGCAGCCTCGCGATCGTTGCGACGCCGCTGGTCAGCAGCCATGCCCAGTCGCCGGCCTCGATGGTCGACGCCCAGCGGACCTGCCGCGATTACGGTGTGCGTCCCAGCTCGGCGGCGTACGACGACTGCGTGACCCGTGCGGCCTGGGCCTATGATCGCGGCGAGCCGAACCTCGCCATGCTCGAGGCGCAGCGCGTCGCCGACGCGCGCAACCTCTGCCTGTCCTACGGCATCGCGCCGCAGACGCTGGGCTATCGCGAGTGTGTGTCGGCGGAAATCGACCGCCACGCGCTTCCCGCGTCTCAGGTCCGCTACGTGCCGAGCACCGATCGCTACGGCCTCTACTATGACGCCAACGGCAACGTGCGCGACCGCAACGGCGATCTGGTCCGCGTCGTGCCGCTGACCTACCGCTAAGCACCGAAAGCATGAGCCATCGGCCGGCCGGGCAACCTTGCCCGGCCGGCTTTTTTCATGAGTAAATGACGGGACATGGAGCCCTTGCCCACTTCCGTCTTGCCCGCCGGCGTGCGGGCGCGCGTCCTGCGCGGCATCAACGGCCTCGATATCCATCTCCTGGAAGCCGGGCACGAGCAGCCCAACCGTCCGGCCGTGCTGCTGCTGCACGGCTTCCCCGAGCTCGCCTACAGCTGGCGCAAGATCCTCCCGGCGCTGGCGGCGGCGGGCTACCACGCCATCGCGCCCGACCAGCGCGGCTACGGCCGCACCACCGGCTGGGACGCCGACTATGACGGTGACCTGGCGGGCTTCCGCTTCATGAACCTGCTGCGCGACGCGGTTGGCGTCTTGTTCGCCCTCGGCCATCGCACGGCCGAGGCCGTGGTCGGCCACGATTTCGGCGCCTCGGTCGCCGCCTATGCCGCGCTGGTGCGGCCCGACATCTTCAAGCGTCTGGTGCTGATGAGCGCACCCTTCTCCGGGCCGCCCGCGGTGTCGTTCGGAGAGACGCCGCCGACCCCATCGGCAAACGAGGGGCCGGACATCCATGCCGCGCTCGCCGCCCTCTCCCGGCCGCGCAAGCATTATCAGTGGTACTACTCGACGCGGCCGGCCAACCAAAACATGTGGAAGGCCCGGCAAGGCGTGCACGACTTCCTGCGCGCCTACTACCATCACAAGAGCGCCGACTGGAAAGCCAACACGCCGTTCGAGCTCGAGGGCTGGACGGCCGAAGAAGTGGCCAAGATGCCGACCTACTACATCATGGATCTCGCCGACGGCATGGCCGAGACCGTGGCCAAGGAGATGCCCTCGGCAGCCGAGATCGCCGGCAACACGTGGCTGCCCGACTCCGAGCTCAAGGTCTACAGCGAGGAATATCAGCGTACCGGTTTCCAGGGCGGGCTGAACTGGTATCGCGTGCGCACCAGCGGCCGCGCCAACGGCGAGCTGGAAGTGTTCAGCGGCCGCACTATCGACGTGCCCGCGACCTTCGTCTCCGGCAGGAGCGACTGGGGCATCTATCAGTCGCCCGGTGCGATCGAGAAGATGCAGAAGAGCGCGTGCACGCGCATGCGTGAGATCCACCTCATCGACGGCGCCGGCCATTGGGTGCAGCAGGAGAAGCCCGATGAGGTCAACCGGCTGCTCCTTGGCTTCCTGAAGGCAAGCCGATAGGCTTTGGACAGGCGTTGAGGGGGAATCGATCATGCTGAGGCAAGCGTTCGTCGTGGCGTGCGTCGCAGGCATCGCCGGCGCTGGTGTCTTCACGGCGCAAGCCCAGACCGGTAATCATCCGTGCCACGACAAGTGTGTGGCGGAGCAGGACAAGTGCTACAAGGCAACCCTCCCGCACAGCAGCAGCAACATGCCGCCGGCCTGCACGGCCGCGTTCGCCCAATGCGAAAGCACATGTCCGCAGCCTCCGCCGAAATGAACTAGGACGCGCGCCAGGCCGCCGTCTCCGCGGGATCGGCTTGGCAGGCGGCGGCGACGATGGCTGCGGTCAGGATGGCCGCCCGCCGCAGGTCGGACTCAGCCACCGTGTCCCGCGTATCCGCAGGCGTCAGCACCAGGCGCAGGTTCGCCGCGGGATCGTCGAAGCCCGCCACCAGGCGGATCGCCGGAATTCCGCCGGCCGCGAAGTTGGCATGGTCGGAGTTGGTCATCAGCGGCCGCACCGTGCGCAGCTTCTGGCCGTTGGCTGCGGCGATCTTGAGCAGAAACGGCTCGACGCCGGCATAGCCGCTGGTCAGCGCCGCGAGGTTGGAACTGCCCGCCACCGAGTCGAGATTGACGTTGAGCGCGATCCGATCGCGCTCGGCTTGGCTGAGCGCCTTGACGTACTGGGCCGAGCCGGTGAGCGCCCATTCCTCGACGCTGAAGAACATGACGCGCAGGCCCCGGCGCCAGCGCGCAACCTCCGGCGCCAGCGCCCGCGTCGCGGCCAGCACGGCGGCCAGTCCGGTCCCGTTGTCCATCGCGCTCTCGGCGAGGTCGTGGCCGTCGACATGGGCGCTCAGCACCACCCATTCTCCGGTCCGGCCGGGATAGTCGTAGACCAGGGTTTCGGTCTCGGCCGGGCCCTCTTCGGTCTCGATGACCATGGTGGCCCGCGCCCAGCCATCGGCGGAGCGCGCCAGCCGCGCCGCCGTCTCCGGCGCGATGCCGAGCGCGGGAATGCCGTCGCCGCCCTCGCGGCCGGAGGAGCCCGCCACCAGCTCGCCCGGCAATGGCCCGGCGATCAGGAAGCCCGCCGCGCCGTTGGCGCGCGCCATGTCGTACTTGCGACGGCGATGGATGGTGCCGGCCGCGAACATCAGCTCGTGCCGCACCAGCACGATGCGGCCCTTGATGTCGGCGGCGTGCGCCTGGAACTCCTCGGGCGTGCCGCGGCCGAGATCGACCACTTCGGCGGCGAGGCCGTCCTTGGGCGTGGCGATGGTGCGGACCAGCGGATGGCAGGCCGCAGCCGTGCCATCGCCCAGCCGCAGCGTCGCCCGCTTCGCCCGCCAGCCGCCATACGGCACCGGGATCGAGCGGCCGGCGTTGGCCGGCGAAGCCGCGCGCACGCGCTCGCGCAACAGGGCGAACGCCTTCTTTTCGCTGTCGCTGCCGGCCAGCCGGCCGCCGCAATCGCAGATATCGTTGAAGTCCTGCCACAGGCCGCGATCGGCGGCGATGCGGTCGGCGATGGCCTTGTCGAGCGTCAGCGTCATGCGCGCTTCTAGCATAGGAATTGCTTCCCCAGCGCGCGTCTGCGAACCTCGCGGGCTGGAGGGTGTTTGGGGGAAATGGCCGGCGCGCCGATCATCGTCGCGGACGGGGTGTCGAAGAAATTCGGCGACCATCAGGTGCTGACCCGCGTTTCGCTGCCGGTAATGGAGCGCGACGTGGTCTGCGTCGTGGGGCCGAGCGGCTCGGGCAAGACCACCCTGCTGCGCTGCCTCGCCCTACTCGAGACACCGAGTGAAGGCCAGGTGGTAATGGAAGGCATCACCATCGCCACGCCCCAGCCCGATGCGCAGACCAAGGCAGCGGCGCGCGCGGTGCGTTCCGAGATCGGCATGGTGTTCCAGCATTTCAACCTGTGGCCGCACATGTCGGTGCTGGAGAACCTGATCGAGGCGCCATTGCGGGTGAAGAAGCTCACCCGCGACGAGGCGGTCGCCATCGCCGAGAAGCTGCTCGCCAAGGTCGACCTGCTCGACAAGCGCGACGCCTATCCTGCCCGCCTGTCGGGCGGCCAGCAGCAGCGCGTGGCGATCGCCCGTGCACTCGCCATGTCGCCCAAGGTCCTGCTGTTCGACGAGGCAACCAGCGCGCTCGATCCCGAGCTGCGCCGCGAAGTGCTGCTGGTCATGCGCCAGCTCGCGCGCGAGGGCATGACCATGCTGGTGGTGACCCACGAGATGGGTTTCGCCCGCCACGTCGGCACGCGCACCGTGTTCATGGATCGGGGCGAGATCGTCGAGGAGGCGCCGGGGGCGATCTTCTTCGAGGCGCCGAAGACGGAGCGCGCTCGGCGCTTCCTGCAACAGTTCGAGGAATAACCAGGGAGACCGGTCATGAACGTGAGAGCAATCGTGGGCGCGCTGGCGATGGCGGGCGCGATGGCGACAGCACTGCCGGCGGAAGCGCAGCAGACGCAGTCGCGCCTGTTCGAGATCACCAAGAACAAGAAGCTCAGGGTCTGCCAGTTCCCGCTCTACTACTCGATCTCGTTCCGTAATCCCAAGACCGGCGAAATCGAGGGCATCGACGCCGACCTTGCCAAGGAGCTGGCCAAGGAGCTCGACGCCAAGCTCGAGATCGTCGAGACCAGCTTCGGCAGCTTCATCGCCGACCTGCAGGCCGGCAAGTGCGAGATCGGCATGTTCGGCGTCGGCGCCACGCTGAAGCGCGCCCAGGCCGTCGAGTTCTCCAAGCCCTACCTCGTCACCAACATCTACGCCGTCACGCGCAAGGACAGTCCGGTCAAGAAATGGGAGGACATCGACAAGAAGGGCATCAAGGCCGCGGTGTCGCTCGGCAGCTACATCGAGACCTTCATGAAGGGCTATCTCAAGAACGCCGAGGTCGTGTCGGTGGCACCGCCCAACACCCGCGAGGCCGAGTTGGTGGCGCAGCGGGTCGACGTGATCATGACCGACTTCCCGACCGCCATCAAAGTGACCGACGAATTCGACTGGGCGACCTACATCCTGCCTGCCGAGAAGCTCGCCGTGACGCCCTACGCTTATGTCGTGCCGCCGGGCGACCAGATCTGGCTCAACTACGTCAATCTCTTCGTCGACACGATCAAGATCGACGGGCGGCTGATGATGTACGCCAAGAAGCACAAGCTCGATCCCATCGTGGCGCCCTAGCGTCGCGCGACGATGTTCAAGTATCAGTTCCGCTGGGACACCGTCTTCGGTAGCTTCGACTTCCTGATGTCGGGGCTGCAGATGACCCTGATCGTCTCGGCGCTGACCCTCGTGCTGGCGATGCTGGGCGGGCTGGTCATCGCGCTCCTGGACATGTCGCGCCTGCGGCCGCTCAGGCTGGTCGGCGTGTCGATCGGCGAGTTGGTGCGCAACACGCCGATCCTGGTGCAGCTGCTCTGGGTCTACTACGTATTGCCCATCGTGTTCGGCGTGCGCATCGAGGCGCTGGTTGCGCTGGTGGTCGGCCTCTCGCTCTACCAGGCGGCCTTCATCTCGGAGGTCTACCGCTCGGGCATCCAGAGCGTGCCCAAGGGGCATACCGAAGCCGCGCAGGTGCTGGGACTCTCGCCGATCCAGTCGTTCGCCCGCATCGTCCTGCCGCAGGCCGTCCGCATGACCCTGCCGCCGCTCGCCTCGAACTTCGTGCAGCTGATCAAGTTCTCGTCGCTCGGCGCGGTGATCTCGGTCAATGAGATCACGCGGCGCGGCATGGAGCTGTCGGCCACGAACTTCAGGCCGCTCGAGACCTTCACCTTCATCGCCGTGGTCTACTTCCTGATCTGCTGGCCGCTGGCCATGGCCATCCGCTGGTGGGAACGCCGGCTGCAGAACCGCTGACCGCAAGGAGCACGCCCAATGGACAAGATCGCCGACGCCGACCTCTTCACCTCGCCCATGACCTTCATGGGCGCGCCCTACGGCCGGCCCGGCGCCAACAACAAGGCGGCGATCCTGGGCATCCCCTTCGACTGCGGCACCAACATGCGCATCGGCGCGCGCGGCGGACCGGATTCGGTGCGCCAGCAGTCGGCGCTGATGCGCCGTTTCAATCCGACCCATGCCGACTTCGATCCGGTCGAGGCCCTGGGGCTGGTCGATTGCGGCAACGTCAGGCTGACCCCGAGCAAGATCGTCGATGCCTTCGAGCGCACCGAGCAGGCGGTCGACCGCATCGTTGAGGCGGGCGCGGTGCCGATCACCATCGGCGGCGACGGCTCGGTGACCGTGCCGGTGGCGCGCGCCGTCGGCAAGAAGCACAAGAAGATGGCGGCGCTTCACATCGATTCGCACACCGACTCCTACACCTACGGCGCCGAGGAAAAGTACAACTCGTCCACCCAGTTCACCCACGTCGCCGAAGAAGGCCTGGTCGATCCGGAATTCTCCTGGCATGTCGGCATCCGCAGCACGACCTACGCGCAGGGCGCGGTGCCACGCGCCATGAGCCTCGGCTACAAGGTCGTGTCGCTCGATGAGTTGATCCGCGGCGGCTTCGCCCAGCGCATGGCCGAGTTCCGCGACAAGGTCGGCAAGCGGCCGGTCTATCTCTGCTTCGACATGGATGTGTTCGACCCTTCCTGCGCGCCCGGCGTGTGCACGCCGTCGTGGGGCGGTCTGTCGGCGCGTGAAGGCATCGACCTGCTGCGCTGCCTCACCGACCTCAACATCGTGGCGGTCGATGTGAACACCGTCAGCCCGCCGCAGGACGTCAACGGCATGGCGGCCCATCTCTGCGCCCATGTGATCTACGAAACGCTGGTTTTGCTGTGCAGGCAGATGGGTATGGTCGGCAGTCGCTAGCGACCCACAGCGTGGTTTGCTAGCGTCGATCGTCAACCGGAGAAAAAGCCGGAGCCGAACACAAACGATCTGGGAGGATCGATCATGGAGGCCGTCGAACATTCGACCATGCGCAAGGTGTATCTGCGCCTGCTGCCGTTTGCCGTCATCTGCTACGTCCTGGCCTATATCGACCGCATCAACAGCAGCTTCGCAGCGCTCACCATGCGCGACGACTTGCATTTGTCGGCCGCCGACTTCGGCTTCGCCGTCGGCACGTTCTACTGGGCCTACTTCCTGTTCGAGGTGCCCTCCAATGTGATCATGGAGAAGGTAGGCGCCAGGATCTGGATCGCCCGCATCATGATCACCTGGGGCATCTTCGCCACAGCGACCGCGTTCGTGACCGGCACCACCAGCTTCGCCATCGTGCGCTTCCTGTTGGGCATGGGCGAGGCGGGCTTCTTCCCCGGCCTCATCCTCTATTTCACCTACTGGTTCCCCGCCAAGCATCACGCCCGCATCGTCTCGGGCTTCCTGGTCGGCCTGCCGATCGCGGTAGCCGCGGGCGGGCCGATCTCGACCGGCTTGATGGAGCTGCACGGCCTGTTCGGCTTGAAGGGCTGGCAGATCATGTTCATCGCCGAGGGGTTGCCGACCATCGTGCTCGGCTTCGTTTGGTACTTCGTCACGACCAACCGGCCGGAGCAGGCGACGTTCCTGACCCAACAGGAGAAGGACTGGCTGACGGCCAAGATCGCCAGTGAGCGCAAGGCCAAGGAGTCGATTCGCGTCTACTCGATGCTCGAATCGATGTGGAACCCCAAGGTGCTGCTGCTGGCGCTCAACTATCTCGGCATCGTGACAGCAAGCCTCGGCATGCTGTTCTTCATCCCGCAGATCATCAAGTCGCTCGGCACCTTCACCAACATGCAGGTCGGCTGGCTGACCATGATCCCGTACATCTGCGGTGGCATCTCGCTGGTGGTGTGGGGCCGCATCTCCGACCGGATGAACGAGCGGCGCTGGAACCTCCTGCTCGCTTGCGTGCTGTCGACCGCCGGGCTGGTGATGGCCGGCCTCACCATGGGCACGTGGTGGGCGCTGGTCGGCATGTCGCTGGCGGCGATGGGCTTCTACGGCTCCAAGGGGCCGTTCTTCGCCATGCCGGCGATGTTCCTGAGCGGCACCGCGCTGGCGGCGGGCTTCGCCTGGATCAATTCGATCGGCAACATCGGCGGCTTCTTCGGGCCATGGTGGATCGGCATCATGAAGGACGCCACCGGCAGCTTCGCGGGCGGTCTTTACGGCCTCGCCCTGCTCAGCCTGGTCTCGGCGGTGGTGTGCGCCCTCTTCCTGCACATCCCCGACCCGACGACGGCCGAGGACGCCAAGGCGCGATTGGCGCCCGCGCAGTAATCCGGGTATCGCCGCCGTTTTCACCGTTTGCACCGTTTTTTAACGGTGCGAACGGACCGGAAAACGGCGCGACCCTTGATTCATCGGGCGTCTTTCGAGTCGGGCCGCCGGAAAAACGGTGAAAAACGGCGCGAAAACGGTCGGAAAACGGTGAAGTCGACGAGCATACGCTACGCTCCCACTCTGCCGATCCAGGGCTCGGGGTTCTCCGGTCCTTGAATCGATTCGAACAGCGCATCTTACCACCGGTCGGTTCACCCCACCTAATTTGGTCATTAGAAGTTCGCGCGGCGCGAAGCTCGCTTCAGTTGTTGCTGTCGGCGCGCAGGATGGCGCGCAGGTCGTCCGGATCGACCGCGATCTTCACGCCGGCGCGCTCCGCTTGCAGGATCATCGACGAGCGCGAATCGCGCGCCTGCCAGCCGCGGCCCAGCGCCTCGGTCATCTCCTCGAGCGTGAGGTTGGCAAGACGCATCGGCACGCCCACCTCCTTGCCGAGCTGGGTGGCGAGCGAGACGTCCTTGTGCGCCAGCTTGAGCGCAAAGCGCGCCGGGTCGTAGTGGTTGGGCAGGAAATGCTCGGCCAGCGTATCGAAGGTGCGCCGCCGGCCGTTGGCGCCCTGGCGTACCGCCTTCCACAGCAGCAGCGGATCGACGCCCGCCTTGACCCCCATGGTGAAGCACTCGGCGAGCGCGGTGTTCACCATGTAGCCGGCAAGATTGTGCACCAGCTTGGCGACCGACGCCGCGCCGATGTCGCCCATATAGAAGATCTGGTCGCCCATGGCGTCGAGCACCGGGCGATACTTGTTGTAGCTCGGCTCGTCACCCGACACCCAGAGCGCCATCTTGCCGGAGGCCGCGCCGGCCGGTCCGCCGCTCACCGGGCTGTCGAGCAGGTGCGCGCCCTTGTCGGCATAGGCCTTGTGCAGGCGGCGAATCACGGTCGGCGAATTGGTCGACAGATCGAAATGCGCCTGGCCGCGCTTCATGCCGTCGAGCAGGCCGTTCTTGCCGACCGCCACCGCTTCGAACTCGGGCGGGCCGGGCAGCGAGGTGAAGACCACCTCGCTTTCCGCCGCGACGGCCTTGGGCGAGTCCGCCCATTCGGCGCCGGCGGCCAACAGCTTCTCCGCCGCCTGCCGGCGCAGGTCGTGCAGCACCAGCTGGTGGCCGGCCTTCTGCAGGTTGTTGGTCATGCCCGAGCCCATCAGGCCAAGACCGATGAATCCCACTTTCATGTCGTTTCCTCCGTTACGGACGCAGCAGCTGGTCGAAGAACGCCTTGGTGCGCGCCTCGGCATCGGGCGCGGCGACCGGGTCGTAGGCGAGATGGTGGCCGTAGGCGCTTCGCGCCTGCAGCTTCGAATCGAAGGAATGATAGGCGTCCGGATAGGTGACCAGCTTGACCAGCTCAGGACGGGTGAAACCCGCCGCCTGCATCCGCTGGCAGTTGCTGGCCGGCGTCCAGTCGTCCCTATCGCCGATCAGGATCAAGAGCGGCACCGCGACGTCGCTGTCGAAGGCGGCGGAGCACGACGGATAGTAGGCGACGGCGGCCCGGAGCCCGCGCCCTGCCAGCCCGAAGCTTCCCTGCACTGCCCGCATCGTCGTCCAGCCACCGTGGCTGTGGCCGATCAGGCCGATGTCGTTCTTGCGTACGAACGGCTGCGCGTTGAGGTAGTCCATGGCGCCGGCGATGTCGGCCACCCGCGCAGTCCCGCTGACGATCGTGCCCTTCCCGCAGACGCTTGTGACGCCGCGCGGCCCGAAGCTATCGGGCGCTATGACGACGTAACCCCATTCCGCGAGTCGCCTGCCCCAGATCTCGGTGTGCGGGCCGACGCCGGCGCAGCTATGCGCGAGCACGATCGCAGGAAACGGTCCCGCGCCCTGCGGCCGATACAGCGCCGCGGTGATCTCGGGGCCGGCCGGCGAGTTGCGAACCGCGACGCTCGGGAAGCGCACGCTCTCGGCCATCGCTTCGACAGGCAGAATGAGCAGCAGGATCGAAAGAACGAAGAGCATGGCCCATAGTAGGGCCAACTCGGAGGAACGCCCAACATGATCAAGACGGTTGGTTTGCTGACACGCAAGAGCGGCTGGACGCACGAACAGTTCATGAAGCACTGGGTCGGCACGCACGCGCCGCTCGCGCACAAAGTGCCGGGCCTGCGCCGCTACGTGCAGAACCACATTTTAGGCGAGCGGACGCGCACCGACATCGAAGCGACTGCGGTGGAGATCGACGGCATCGCCGAGCTGTGGTTCGACGATCAAGCAGCGCTCGAAACGGCGGCCCGCACGCCGGAAATGAAAGCGCTGCACGCCGACGGCGCGCTCTTCATCGGCCGCATCAGGAGCTATATCGTCGAGGAGAAGGTGATCGTCGGCTAGCGATCACTCGGGCTCGATGCCCGCTTCCTTGGCGACTACCGACCACATGCCGAGCTCCTCGCGGACGCGGGCCGCGAAGGCCTCCGGCGGCTCGCCGCCCGGTTCGCTGCCGAGGTCGCGCACCTTGGCGAGCGTCTCGGGCTCGGCCAGCACCGCCGCCATCTCGGTCTGCAGGAAGCGCGCGCGTTCGGCCGGCAGGTTGCCGGGGCCGAACAGCGAGAACCAATTCACCTGGTCGACGCCTTTTATGCCCGCCTCCTCCATGGTCGGCACGTCGGCGATCACCGCCAGCCGCTTTTTGCTCGAGATCGCGAGGATGCGCGCCGTGCCGGCGCGATGGTGCGACATGGTCGAGAGCGGCGTCGAGAAGGCGACGGCGATGTGGCCGCCGATCACATCCTGCATCATCGGCGCGGCGCCCTTGTAGGCGACGTTCTCGATCTTGAGCCCGCTGCGCAGGCGGAACAGCTCGCCGCCCAGCCGCGTGGTGTTCTCGCTGCTGCCGAACTGGAGCTTGCCCGGCTGGGCCCGCGCGGCGGCGACGAACGTCGCCATCGAGTCCATGCCGGCCTTCACCGAGCCGATCAGGGCGAGCGGGCTCGCCGCCACGGTGGTGATCGGTGTGAAGTCGCGGTCGGTGTCGTAGGGCAGCTTCTTGAGGGTCGCCGGATTGACCGTGTGCGCCCCGGTCATGATCATCAGCGTGTAGCCGTCGGGCGCGGCCCGGGCCACCACCTCGCTGCCGACGATGCCGCTCGCACCCGCCTTGTTCTCGACGATCACGGTCTGCTTCCACCGCTCGCTCAGCCGGGGCGCCACCAGGCGGGCGATGATGTCGGTGCCGCCGCCC
>Ga0306921_10003410_pt1 | contig 16119 bp, 16 predicted proteins | sample sta12Cox44000080_FD_203760 | JGI IMG/M metagenome (GOLD analysis project Ga0306921, IMG submission 203760) | Lab enrichment of tropical soil microbial communities from Luquillo Experimental Forest, Puerto Rico - statoxic.12C.oxic.44.000.080 (v2)... | ecosystem: Environmental > Terrestrial >...
AATTGCTGAGAAACCAAAAGGCTTCCCGCCCGACCATTTGGCACAAGCGTGGTACTACCGGTTCAAACTGCTCATTTCCGCCACAATCTGAACACCGTCGAATTCGATAGTTGCCGCCACGGGATGGGGATGATGCGGGGTCGGGCAGACTCGGCTTTAGAATGGTTTGTGCTTGCGCCGGTTTGGGCGCTTTTGTGCATTTTTCTGGCCAATTGCGCCAATAACAGCGACGTCGTTCCCCGCTACGGGGTCGAACCAGGAGCGTCGGTGCCCAAGGGTGGCGGGGTGTATCGGGTTGGCTCGCCTTACGTGGTGGCGGGCCGCGTCTATGTTCCGCAGGAGAGTCCTCATTATCGCGCCGACGGTGTCGCATCCTGGTACGGCGCCGATTTCCATGGCCGCAGCACCGCAAATGGCGAGATTTTCAATGCGGAGGCGATTACGGCGGCGCATCCGACCCTGCCGCTGCCGAGCTATTTGCGGGTGAGCAATTTGAGCAACGGCCGCTCGCTCATTGTTCGCGTCAACGATCGCGGACCCTATGCCGGCAACCGCATCATCGACGTATCCAAACGGGCGGCGTTTCTGCTGGGCTTTACCACGAGTGGCACGGCCTGGGTCCGTGTCGAATATGTTGGGCCCGCCCCGATGGAAGGCTCCGATGATCAGGTATTGGAGGCGAGCTTGCGCCAGGATGAACCCGCTCCGGCGCCAGGCACCGTGAAGCTCGCCGCCATGCGCATTGTACCGGTGGCGATGACGAGCCCGCCACGGACCCGGCTGGCGAGCGCCTCCACAACCGCTTCCTTGCCGCCTAATGCCACGCACTATGCAGCAGCGACTTCGAGCGAAACCGACTCCGGCGAATTCCTCACCGGCCGCGGCCTTTATTGAGCCAGTTTCCTCTCGTTTCGAATGACCCGCGGCTTATTCGTCGCGGGCACAAAGGCCTGTTTTGCAACCGGCCTTTGCGCGAGAATGATATTGGTCGATTTGGAGGTGGACGTGAGGATAATCTGGCCCGGAGCGAAGGAGGGGAGGGGCCTCTTCGCCGTTATGGTGCGGACCCCGAGCGCCGCTTTGCTGCCAGCGCTGGCGCTTGTTGTCGTCCTCGCTGCGGTGGCAGCCGTTGTGGCCGCGCCTGCGACTTCCGGGACGAAAAACGAAGGCTTTCAGACCAGCGTCCCAGCGGCCATCCTCCTCGACGCCGATAGCGACAGTATCCTGTTCGACAAGAACGGCGACCAGCTTGTCGCGCCGGCAAGCCTGGCGAAGCTGATGACGCTGGAATTTCTTTTCAATGAAATCAAACAAGGCCGCGTCAAGCTCGATGACGAATACATCATCAGCGAGAATGCATGGCGCAAAGGCGGTGCGCCGTCGCATGGCTCGACGATGTTTGCGGCGATTCACAGCCGGGTCAAAGTTTCAGATCTGATCCAGGGCATCGTCGTCGATTCAGCGAATGATGCCTGTATGGCGGTGGCCGAGGCGCTAGCCGGAAACGAAGCAACATTCGGCCGAATGCTCACGCTGCGGGCCCGCGAGATTGGACTCGAACATTCCACATTCACGAATTCCACCGGCTATTCGGAACCGAATTTGCGCGTAACCGCACGGGAGATGGCGGAGCTGGCACGGCACATCATCCGCACTTATCCCGAGTTTTATCCGAATTTCAGCCAGCGCGACTTCGCCTGGAACAATATCCATCAAACAAATCGCAACCCGCTGTTCGGCATGGGTCTTGGCGCCGACGGCCTTAAGACCGGCGAAACAGGGGAAGCGGGTTTCAATCTGGTGGGTTCAGCGCTGCAAGAGAATTTCCGCCTGATCGTCGTCGTGACCGGTGCAAGATCGGAAAAAGAACGTGCCGATGAGGCAAAGAAGCTTCTGGATTTCGGCTTTCACGATTTTCAGGCGCGCGTGTTGTTTGCCGAAGGGCAGACCGTGGGCGAGGCCAAGGTGTTCGGTGGCGACCGGAGCTATGTACCGCTGACCGCAGCAGGCATCGTGCGAGTGATGGTGCCACGGAATAATAGCCAGCGCCTCTTGGCGCGGATCGTCTATACCGGCCCAGTGCCAGCGCCCATCAACAAGGGACAAATGATCGGGAAGCTAAAGGTCTGGCGGGGCGAAAATCTCGCCCTCGAAGTGCCGCTGCACGCCGCCGATGACGTCGGACGCGGGAGCATGTCGCAGCGTGCGATGGATGGCGCCACCGAATTGATGATCGGGGTGTTGCGGGCCGGTGTGAACAAGCTCTGAGCTTTGTGGATAGAAACCTCGCCCGGTGCGCGTTTGCTTGCAGAGCCCTATATTGCTGCAGAGGGCGCTATTCGCTTCGTTCGCCACTCTAGGATAGCCGTATAAACTATTGATCTTCCAATATACCTACCAAGGTACATCCGCGTGACAGAGGCCGGCGGCTCAAGCATCCGAGGCAAATTCATTACCTTTGAAGGCGGCGAGGGTACCGGCAAATCAACCCAGGCCGCCATGCTGGCCTCGCGCCTGGAAGCGCTCGGTCTCGTGGTCCAATTGACGCGTGAACCCGGCGGATCGCCTGGCGCGGAAATAATCCGCCACGTGCTTTTAAGCGGCGCGGCAAAGGCGCTCGGCCCTGAGGTCGAAGCCATGCTGTTTGCAGCGGCGCGCGACGACCACGTGCGATGCACGATCCTGCCCGCGCTTCAATCGGGCAAATGGGTGATCAGCGATCGCTTTGCTGATTCAACGCGGGTCTATCAGGGCGCTCTCGGTCAGGTCGATACCAAGCTTATCAACGTTCTAGAACGCGTTTCGATCGGCAGCCTTGCACCTGACCTTACTGTGATCCTCGACCTGCCGGTTCATCTTGGTCTCGAGCGCGCCAAGCTGCGGCGTGGGCAGGCCGAGGCTGACCGCTTTGAAGGGGAGGGTACTGACTTTCACGAAAAGCTCCGTGCGGCCTATCTCGGCATTGCGGCCAGCGAGCCCGGTCGCTGCGTGGTGATTGACGCAACGCGGGCCAAGGACGCGGTTGCAAAATCGGTCTGGCAGGCGGTGCTATCGCGGCTTGCGCCACCGACAGTTCAGCGCGTCGAGGAAGGCGCGGCAGCAAAAGTGTAGCCGCGCGCGGAACTGCTCGATGTCGCAAATGGACGACGATGAGGATAACGACGAGGCACCGCATCCGCGGGCCACGAGCCGTTTCTTCGGCCATGTTGCTGCGGAAGCGGCGCTGCTTGGTGCTTACCGCTCCCGCCGCATGCCGCACGGCGTGCTCATTAGCGGGCCAAAAGGCATCGGCAAGGCAACGTTGGCCTACCGTTTGGCGCGTTTCGTTCTTGCGCACCCCGACCCGGCCGCGGCGGCTGTGCTGGGCGCGGAATCACTCCAGGTCGCGCCCACCGATCCTGTCGCCCGGCGAATTGCCGCCCAGGCACAACCGGACCTCCTCGTGATCGAACGCACGGTTAACGACAAAAAAGTGCTGCGAAACCAGATCGCGGTCGAGGACATTCGGCGCGCAGTCCCATTTTTTGGCTCGACTGCGGGCGAAGGAGGTTGGCGGATCGCCATTATCGACTCGGTCGACGATCTCAACCGTTCCGGTGCCAATGCCTTGCTGAAGGTGCTCGAAGAGCCGCCTAAACGCGCATTGCTGGTGCTCGTCGCCCATTCCGCTGCGCGCGTGCCGCCGACGCTACGATCGCGTTGCCGCGTGTTTTCGCTTCGCCCGCTGGCCGAAGCCGACGTGGCGGGCGCCGCGGCAGCGGCAATCGAAGCCGAACTTGACGATCCGGAGATCGCCGCCGCGGCCGGCGCTGCGGGCGGTTCAGTCGCCCGGGCGCTCGCTTTGCTGGACGAAGGCGCATTGGAACTTCGCCGGCAGGCACTCGACTTGCTGGCCGGGTTGCCGGCCCTCGACGCCCCGGCTTTACACGCACTCGGTGAGGCGCTTGCAGGAACGGATCCGCAGCCGCTTGCAGCGTTTCTTGATACCGTCAATGGCTGGCTCGCGGAGCGGCTGGATTCCGGCCACGGTGACTTGGCAAGATTGGCTCGCCTCGCCGAGGCGTCGGAGCGGATCAATGCTGCCGCGCGGGATGCCGAAATGTACAATCTCGAGCGCAAGCCTTTGGTATTCAGCATTTTTGGCCTGCTTGCCGAGGCCACACACGGTTGATACCAACCCTCATGATTGACCGAATGACTGATCGCTCGGCCGGCAAGCCCTATTACATCACCACTGCAATTGCCTACCCGAATGGGCCGCCGCATATCGGCCACGCCTATGAGGCGATCGCCACCGACGCCATTGCGCGATTCATGCGACTCGACGGTCGGGACGTGTTCTTCCTCACCGGCACCGACGAGCACGGCATCAAGATGTTGCAGACGGCTGCCAAGGAGAATCTGACGCCACGGCAATTAGTCGAACGCAATGTGCCGCGCTTCCAAGCCATGGTGAAGAAGTTCAACTGCTCGAACGACGATTTCATTCGCACCACGGAAGCGCGCCATTACCGCTCCTCCGAAGCCATCTGGGAGCGCATGGAGGCGGCAGGGGATATTTATCTCGACAAATATTCCGGCTGGTATTCCGTTCGCGACGAGGCCTATTACGACGAGAGCGAAATCCGGTTGGATGCCAACGGCCAGCGGCTGGGCCCGAACGGCACGCCAGTCGAATGGGTGGAGGAGGAGAGCTATTTCTTCAAGCTTTCCAAATATGCGGACAAGCTGCTTGATCTTTATCGCCGCATTCCGGATTTCGTTTTGCCGAAAGAACGGCTCAACGAAGTCGCAAGCTTTGTGCGTGGCGGCCTGCAGGACCTTTCGCTTTCGCGCAGCACCTTTGACTGGGGCATAAAGGTCCCGGGCAGTCCGAAGCACATCATGTATGTGTGGGTCGACGCGCTGACGAATTACATCACGGCCGTTGGTTTTCCGGATACCGAAAGCGCGAAATTTAAGCGGTATTGGCCCGCCGACCTACATGTGATCGGCAAGGACATCGTGCGCTTTCATGCTGTGTATTGGCCGGCTTTTTTGATGTCGGCGGGCGTCGACGTGCCCCGCCGCATTTTCTCGCACGGTTTTCTATTCAACCGCGGCGAGAAAATGTCGAAGTCGGTCGGCAATGTCATCGATCCGTTTGCGTTGGCCGAGGCTTACGGCGTCGACCAGTTGCGCTATTTCTTGCTGCGCGAAGTGCCGTTCGGGCAGGATGGCAATTACAGTCACGAAGCAATCGTCGCGCGGATCAATGCCGATCTCGCCAACGACCTCGGCAATCTAGCGCAGCGTTCGCTGTCCATGATGGCGCGTGGACTGGGCGGCGTGTTGCCCAAGCCCGCAAGCTTGCAGCCTGGCGACCAGGCGATGCTCGTTGCCGCCGATGCGCTGATCGGCAAGGCGCGCGAGGCGATGGCCACACAGCAATTGCACCAAGTACTCAACACAGTCTGGGCGGTGGTGGCGGACGCCAACCGCTATTTTGCCGGCGCGGCGCCCTGGGCGCTCGCCAAGACCGATCCGGCGCGGCAGGGAACGGTGCTTTACGTGACGGCAGAAGTGTTGCGTCAGGTCGGAATTCTGGTTTTGCCGTTCATGCCGGCTTCGGCGGGAAAATTGCTCGGTCTATTGGCGATTCCGCAGCACGAACGGCGTTTTGCCTATCTCGGCGGCGACCACCGCATTGCCGTTGGCGCAAACCTTCCGACGCCGGTTGCGGTTTTCCCGCGCTATGTCGAGCCACCGGGTGCGGCGGCAAGCAGCGTACGCACTTGGGGTTAGTCTATAATCTGACTTTCACTTAGGCTTCTAAAGGTGGAGCAACCAAGGGGTGTCGGGGGATGGGGATGGCCGCCCGACCTTTGGCCTAATGGAGTAATGATGCGCTGATAGCAGCGAACTAACAACAATACGCTGCAAAAATGCGCCGATAGTGGCGAACTTATAACACTCCAAGAAATTCAACTTGCCGTATCTGATTGGCCCTTGCGTACCACAATTCTCGGTAGGATTTCCGATACCCCGCGAGGATGGGGATAAAGGGGACGGGGGACCAAATATTGGTGAGGCCGCCACACAAAGGCGGCCTCTTTTTTGTGCTCCTCAACAAACAAGCGCACGTGACTAGCCGCCGGTGCCGTGCTGGTGATTGACCCCAATCACATGAACGTTCAACAGCACTTCGCTATTGACAACAGTCAATGCGCCGGACCGCAAGGACTGGCGATTGGCCCAAATCCGCAGATTATGCTGGGCTGCACCGGCACAGGCCCTGCTCCCTACCAAATCCCCAAGGAGTCGGTAGTCATTAGCGCAATCGACGGCAGCACCATATTCGACATACCTGTGAATGGTGTTGATGAGGTCTGGTATAACCCACTGACAATAGTTACTTCCTTGCCGCCAATAACAACACTGACCCGCGTTCGGGAACATTGTGCCGATCATCGGCGTGGTCGATGCCGTCGCGGACGAAACTGTGGGGCGCCCCCACGTGGACCAAAGCGTTGCGACGGCCATACCGGGTTCTAGCCCTGCGACAGTTAACACCTCCGCTCATTCAATTGCCGTCGACCCAAGCCAAAATATCGCCTATGTCATGTCAGCCCACGTGTCAGGCGGGCCTGACGGCCTTTGCCCCTTCTCCTGTATGGGCTTTTTTCAGCCCGTCGGGACCGATGACCCGCCAGCCGTTGTTGGAAAGAAGAAATAGTTAGCTCCACGTCAAACTAAAGAGCGCGTCGCGGCTGCAGAGTTCTGCCGCGACGTGACCAAATCGGGGTTTGGAATTATCTAACGCGCACCATCTCCGGCAGCCTGGCGATATTGGCCGCGATCCGCCGCGCCTCATTGCGTGTTCGCTCCATTTTGATCTACGTCAAGCCAACCTCGTTGATTTGGATCAAGCCAGACCCGTTCAATCCATGCTCACCTTATTTTATGATCTCGTTCACATACCGTTGCCCTCGAACGGGGCAAAATGTTCACGGTCACACTGCCGATGACCTAATCGGCACAGCAACGCCTATGAGCCTGTGGTTTCTACGGCCTGCGGGGCCACTCACCTCGTCAATGCCAAGACTGGGAAACTTTTAGAGGAAGCTGAACGTGTTTGAAGTTGGAGGCGCGCCAGGACAGCAAGCGCAAGGTGGAAGTATTCAGCGCGGGATGCGCGCTCTGCGAAGAGGTAATCGACGTAGTTAGGCGTGAGGCAGGTTCTTCGTCCGAAGTCATCGTGCACAACATGAAGGACGCTCGGGCCCTCGCACGGGCTGAGGAGCTAGGCATTCGATCCGTTCCGGCAGTCGTGGTTGACGGTAGATTGGCGTCCAGGGCGGGCGGAGGCGTCGACATTCAGGCTTTGAAACGCGAATTGGGAAAAACCCCCAAAGGTCTAATCCTTTCGACCTAACAACTCCGGCAGCTTGGCGATATTGGCCGCGATCAGTTCTATTTAGCCCTTCGCAATCATGACCTGACCGGACGGTAGCCAGAACGGCTCTAGGTTCATCTTGGCGAATGCTCGGGAATATTCTCTCGTCGCGGCGGACGTAGAGCTAAAGGCGTCGAAGATGACGATGCCTCCCGGCGAAAGCAGAGGATAGATAATCGGCAATGATGCGGCCTCCACGGCTGGTTTCGAGGTATCGAAATGAGCGAAGGCAAGCGGAACATCGGGAATGCCCTCTGGCGCGAAGGCGCGATGAATGATGATCTTGGCGTCGTCCGGATATTGACGGCGAACTAAATCCGCATCGCCATTGAAGCGCCCCGAGATCGCAGGATCGAACGGGTCTAGGAGATGATAGGTCTTTCCTGTTCCGGCGAAATCCAGAAATTCGAAGGCAACCCGAGGCGCAACTCCGAATGATACCCCGGCGCAGAGGAAATCGCCGCGAACTGCCAGCGCCCATCTAGCGGCTTGGCAGATATTATAGACTCTATAGCGCGTCAGTTCGGGGTCGAAATTTGGATCGTTCAAAGCAATACGCTCGAAAATCTCCGCATAGCGGCCGACATGCAGCGGAACGGCGGAAAAATCCGTCTGCATAGGACCATAGCGCCGATTAGCGTATTGGACCTGTTCGCCGCGTCTTTTGCGGCGGACCCAATTCCAGAGGATAGGCGGAGTGAGATCGCGAAGGATTGTCGGCATTGGTTTCCGCTCAAGCGGATGTCATGAACAACCTTGTAGATAGCATTAGTAGGACTAAAGAAAACGGCCTATCTTCGCAGGCTCGCCATCACAGAGTAGAGCGAATGAATACGAACCTAATCGAGGACCCCGCTTCCTCCCATCGGCTGATCGCCTGACCACCTCATCCTCGAAATAAATATAAGCAAGCGCCTGCCCGCCGTGATCGCACACGGCAAAGCAGAAGCGCGGGCGGGCATTCCGAAATTAACCAATCATTAAGCTTCTAGATGCGCTCGCAAGTGAACATAGTAAGGTGCCGTTGCTAGCGGCGGCGGTTACACCAGGCCCCAAGCCGCTCGCGAGAACTCCCTTTGCCCCAACGAGCAGCTCGCTCGGTCGGCGAGCTGTTCGACCATTCGTCAAAAGTGGAATGACCTGTGGCCTTCATCATCAGAAATGCTCCCGAATTTCTGTTCTTAACAGTTTGCAGTATTTTTCTCGCTGGCGTCGTTTATTTGTTTCTGATCTAGTCACGCGCGATATGATCGGCCCCAATCCTCACTCGCGTGAAGGCTCGGGCGAGCATCGACCTGTCGACATCAATGCTCTCGTTGAGGAAAGTCTCAATCTCGCCTGGCACGGGGCGCGGGCAGAAAAGCAGGGCTTTGAGGTCACCCTCAAGCAATCCTTTGATTCTTCTGCTGGCGAAGTTGACGTCTTCCCGCAAGACATCACACGCGTTTTTCTCAATCTGATTTCAAACGGCTTCTATGCGACGAGCGAGCGTGGTGCGGCAACAACCGCCAGCGACTATGAGCCGACCATTGTGGCTTCGACCAAAAACCTTGGTGATCGTGTGGAAATCAGGATCCGTGACAACGGCACCGGTATGCCGCCCGACGTGAAAGAAAAGATGTTCAACCCGTTTTTCACGACCAAGCCGACCGGCGAAGGCACCGGCCTTGGGCTCTCGATGTGCCACGACATCATCGTCAAGCAACATGCGGGCTCAATCGACGTCGACACTCAGCCTGGCGAGTTTACTGAAATCATCGTTACGCTACCGCGCGCGGCTGTGTTTGTCTGAATGTCCACTTTTGGGGGTAAAGCGGACATTGGGTTGCGCTCATGACGTGGCTTTCTGCCGGCGCGCGGCTGCCGCTTTTCTCGCCCAAGGCCTGGCGCTGTTCTTTGGTTGTGGCCGCGACACGCACTCTCGCCCCAAGACGGCCGATCTTTTTGAAAGCTGCGCACCGGCATGATCCCGCCGCCGCCTTTCAGAGGTGGAAACTCATGACCTGGGAAGGCGGTAGAAGTTTTCAACGCTAAATTATATTCGTGCCATTTTCTCAATTGCGGGACGGTCGAAATCGCGCAACTATCGATAGCTTCAAGTTAAGTGCGGGGCTCGGGGGGTCGGCATTGTCGCGTGATGGTAATGCGTTGCAGTCGGAAGCGGCCTCCTCAATTGGTTCGGGCATTTCGATCGTCGGCAAGATTATCGGCAATGGCGCCCTGACTATTTATGGTCACGTCGAGGGCGAGGTACGCGCCTCGACCATCGTGATCGCCGAAGGGGCACAGATAGAGGGCGAGGTCAGCGCAGAGGAACTGACGGTCGGCGGCTACGTCAAGGGCATCCTCCATGCCAACCGCGTCACGGTAAATAGCACCGCTGTCGTTGAGGGCGATATTGTCCATCGAACACTGGTAATCGAGGGGAGTGATGCCAGCATGAAATCGGCTCGCGCAATCGTGCGCTGGAACGTATAGACCTGAATTCTACGCAAAATGAAGGGCGGACCCCATTTCGCCCGTGGCAAATCCTGCTGTAATTGCGGCGTTCCAAAGCATGGTCCGCACAGGCCCTGAGCCTTGGGGGCGGCAATGCGACGACGCGATTTCATTAAAGGAGTTGTTGGTTCGACTGCCCGGCCGCTCGCGGCGCGTGCGCAGCAGACGGGTAAGCTGCCGACCATCGGGATTCTGGGTCCGGGCTCTTCGGTCTGGGGTCCCTCGACCGCTGCTTTCATAGGGCGATTACGCGAACTCAACTGGGTAGAGGGCCGAACCATCGGGTTCGAGTACCGCTGGGATGAGGGCCACCCCGAACGGGTTAAAGCGAACGCCGCCGAATTGACCAACTTGACGCTTAAACCCGGGCTCTTACTCGCCGCGATCAATGCGTGTCACACCTTTGTGACCATTGCTGGCGTGAGATATTTGAGCGACGGCGCGCCGACCTGCTGCATTGCTACCTTCAGTTCCGTGCGCAGGAGTTCGAGCACGCGGTCGACACCCGCCTGACCAAAGGCGCCAAGACCCCACAAGTATGGTCGGCCGACAGCGATGCCTTTGGCGCCCATACAGAGCGCCTTTACCAAGTCGGTACCGCGGCGAAAGCCGGAGTCAATCAGCACCGGCATGTTGCCGGATGCCTGGATGATCTCGGGCAAAGACTCGATGGTGGAGCGTCCCGCCTCGTCGGCGCGACCGCCATGATTTGAGACGATGATGGCGTCGATGCCAGCATCGGCTGCTATTTTGGCGTCTTCCCAAGCCAATATCCCTTTGATGACCATTTTCATCTTGGTGAGGTCGCGCAATCGCCGGACGTCGTCCCAGGTCAGGGCGGAGGACTGTATATTTTTAAGCCCGGCGAGGTCGGCGCCTTCATACATCGGTTTGTCCCTGTTGGCAGCGGTGAGGTTACTTCGGTCGTGACAGCCGGAGCATTGTCGTGAGTCCAACGCCCGCATGCGCAGCGCGGTCTCCTGATTGCGCTCGCCAACGCGATCTACCGTTACCGCGACAGCAATCGAGCCCTGCCGCTCCATGCTTTGTATGTGGTGTTTGGCAACTTCGAATTTATTAGTCGCGTAAAGCTGCGACCAGATCGGCCGACCTCGAGCCGCAATCACGTCACTGACCGAAGCGGTTGCTTGAGTCGAGAGAATCATCAGGTGATCGCCGGCCTTCGCCGCGCGCGCTACACCTTCCTCACCGTCGGGATGGTAACCCCGATGGCCGCCAGTCGGGGCGATTATTATCGGCGTATTGTATTTCTGACCCAGAATCTCGGTGCTCATGTCGATCTTGCTGACGTCAATCAACCGGCGCGGCCGAAGTTGGAATTTCAAAAAGCCTTCGCGGTTGGCACGCAGCGTCACATCATCATCGACACCAGAAGCCATGTACCCGAAATGTGCAGGCGGTACGTTCTTATGCATGACCGGCTCAAAATCGAATACATCCAGAGCTTCCTGCGGGCTCGATATCAGATGTTGATAATCGCGTGGTGCCCACACATAAGGGTCAGGCCGCAATTCTGGGACCGCTCCGGTCTGCGCGAAGGACGAGAAACTCGTACCGACGAACAACGGGCTCCCCGCGAGCCATTTAATAAAGCAGCGACGGTTGGTAGCTTTGTCGATGATCTGCGTCATGACAGATTGCCTCCCCAACGATAGCTCACCAAGTTGCTTATTGGCATCCTATCCGGCGAATGCATCATTGCAATCTGGTCGATTATGGGAATGCGCTGCAAAGGCCGGTGAATGAACCGCTGGTCTCGAAAAGTGGTGATATCAAAATGCAAAACGACGAGATGCTATAGATTGGCCAATCGCCACAAAAGCCAAAGCATTTAGGGAGAAAGACTGTCGTAGTTTTGATGAATCCGGATACGCCGTTCTCGGCGCTGGCATTGCTGTTCGAAGCAAGAAGCGCAGATCAGGTCCTGGCCGGCGTCGAAGCCGCCGCGAAGGCTGGAGCAGCTGGTGTCCTCACGTGAGCGAACGCGCAAGGGTCAAGCTTTTCGTAGACGGTAAGATGCAACGATTATTTTGACATAGATCAAAGGATTCACTGAGGTCCTTGCTCAATTTCGGGTGGACTTTTTCTAATGTTGCAACATGGGGAGCGTTCCGATGGCCATCGCAGTCATCATTGAATTTCCTGGCGCGAGACGGGCCAACTATGAAAAAAGTGTCCAACTGATTTTAAAGAGGCGAAGAAACAAGCTCGCGGACTGGCCGGTAAAGGGTGTGCTTGCGCATATAGCGGGACCGATGCCTGGCGGCTTTCGAGTGATCGATGTTTGGCGATCGCGAGCGGCCTTCACTCGTTTCGGCAAGACGCTCAAGCCGGTTTTGCGAAGGGTCGGGATTCAAAAGGTGAGAATGAAGATTTTCCCTCTTACCAGATTCATCAAATCCTAAAGCTCAAGCTGAGACAAATCCGGGGCCTGACGCATGTCCGTGGGGGTAAAGCGGACATTGATAGGATGCCGCAAAATGTCCGGTTTTAAGCTCGGCCTATGGGCAAGGGGCTTCGGTCAGAATGCTCCATCAAGCGGTAGGCAAGTTTCTCCATCAGCTCTGCCCGTACACTCCGATGGGCCGAGTCCTCGAACAGATTTTCCATTTCATCGGGATCGTTCTGCAAGTCGTACAACTCTCCGTAGGGATCATCTTGGGCGATCGTCATTCGCCAGTGTTGCGTGACCAGCGTGCGCAAGCGCGATCCCGAAGTCAGCCCAAATATGGCGCGCTGTTGGTCATCCTCGATCACCATCGAGTCACGCGTGATTGTGGTATTTGAGCCATCCAGGACCGGCAGCAGGCTCAGGCCTTGGATGCCATTGTATGGCTGCACATTCGCGCGATCGAGGATAGTTGGGGCAATGTCAAGCGTGCCGACGAGGATCTCGGTACGCCGGGCAGCGCGCTTCCCTGGCTCGGCCCAGATGAATGGTACATGTGTGATGCTTTCGTAATGCGCCGGTCCTTTCAGAAGTAACCCGTGGTCCCCGAGAAAATCGCCGTGATCGGTGGTGAATATGACGACAGTGTTATCAGCTAATCCGCATGCGGTAAGCCGTCCGAGCACACGCCCGATAGCATCGTCAATCATCGCGATCATGCCACAGCTCAGCGCCATGGCCTCACGAGCTTCGCGCTCATTGACGGCGAATGCGGCTTGGCCAGCAGTATCAGCCGTACCGCTCTCGCGTTGTTCCTTTGCCCAGATCACCGGCCGAGCGAGGATTCGATTGCCAGACCAAAAACTGGCCGGCAGCGCCATTTCCTCGGGAGCGTACATCGACCAATAGCGGCCAGGCGGCGTAAACGGGTGATGCGGATCAGGAAACGAGGTCATCAGGAAGAACGGCTTGTCGCGCTTGCCAGCAGCATAGTGGTCGAGCCATTCGCAGCTTTTCTCAGCAACGTAGGTCGTTGGATAAAGCTCCTCCGGAATAGGTGTTCGGAACGCTTGCGGACAAATGTAATTGTGCGGCAATTGCTTGTGGTGATCACGAAGCTCGTCAGCATCGGGTCGCCACGATTTTAGCCACACATAATAATGCCCGCCCACCTGATCGCCGTGCGCGGTGCAGAGATCAACGTGCTCAAAGCCGTAAAACGGAAGCTGCATCGAAAAATCGTGGCCTGCATCCCAATGCTTCGGATGCTCCTGGTCATAGGCTCCTTCAAATGCTGACTTGTAGGCCTCGGCAAAACTTGGATCGAGCACTTGGTGACCCGGATGCGCCGGTGGGCGCTTGAGAATGGCCGGCTGACCAGTGAAATTCTGCAAGTGGCTCTTGCCGACAAGCGCGGTCGTATAGCCGGAGGCGCGCAGCGAATCGACGAAGGTGTTCGCGTGCAGTGATAGCGGCAATCCGTTGCTGCGCGCTCCGTGTACCGAAGGCATGCGCCCCGTCATCAAAGTTGCACGGTTCGGCATGCAGACCGGTGTCGCCACGTAAAACCGCTTAAACCGTGTACCCCGCCCCGCGATTGAGTCGATGTGCGGCGTCTTGAGCGTGGGATGGCCGGAACAGCCCAGATAGTCCGCCCGATGCTGGTCAGTGATGAATAGGAGAAAACTGGGTCGCGTCACGTCTTATATTTCCTGAACGTCACTCTGCGTGAATATTGGCTGCCGCAATAAAATCTCGCCACTTGGCTGTATCGCTCGCGATTTTCTGGGTCAGCTCGGAGCCCGATACCCATTCACGTGTCAACCCAAGAGCCAATAGCGTAGACTGCAATTCCGGGTCTGCAAAAATCTTCTTGAACTCGTCATGCAGTGTGTTGGTCACCGAGGCTGGCGTGCCGGACGGTGCGAACAGTCCGTACCAAGCGGAAATGACGAGGCCCGGATAGGTGGCGGCAAGCGGAGTTACTCCGGGTAGCAGCGCTGACGCTTCCGGTCCCGTCACGCTAAGAGCATAGACGGTTCCGGCCTTGACGTGCGGCAGTGCTACGCCGATCGGGCCGCAGAACATGTTCACATTGCCAGCCAAAACCGCGTTCATAGCCGCGGTGGCGCTCGTGTAGGGAACGTGGATCATGTCGATGCCGGCCTGACGCTTAATCATTTCACCGCACATGTGAGCGGGGGATGCATGACCGGCCGAAGAGAACGTCAGCGCTGCAGGTTTGGCTTTTGCCGCGGCGACCAGTTCCGCTAGCGACCGGACCCCCGTTGCTGGATGCACGACAAGGACGTTGTCGCTTTTAACCACCGCGGCGATCGGGATCAGGTCATGTTGCACATCGTAGTTGAGCTTGAGCAATGCCGGCGCCATGGTGATTGGCAGATCGACCGTAAACAGAAGGGTGTAGCCGTCTGGAAGCGCTCGCACGACTGCCTCAGCTCCGATACTTCCAGTTGCGCCAGGGCGCGTCTCGACCACGACGGGCTGCTTCAAATCCTCCGTGAGTTTGTGTCCGGCTAGCCGCGCCAATGCGTCATTTGGGCCGGCAGGAAATGGGACCACGAAATGGATGGGTCGCTCCGGATAGGTTTGCGCCTGTGCGTTCCGTGAGATCGGCGACAGTATCGCAGCGCTAGATGTGAGATGCAGGAAATATCGACGGTCAAGCTTCATGCCATTACCCGGATCATACTAGGACGATACCGACTGTGGAATGTAGCCTTAGCGCTGGTAGCGCGATGTCCGCTTTTGGCACAAAGCGGACACGCCGGTCGTGCCCCGCAATGTCCGCTTTTGGGGGTAAAGCGGACACAGTCCGCAGTGGCTGAGCATACCTTCAAAATCTCACACAAAATTAGCGAGGGTGGTTGCGCGCCCTGGCCGGGCAGTCGAATTTTGGCGCCCGCCCCAGGTTTCGTACGGCCCATTTAAAACTTTCAAATCCAACTTTGTGAGCAATAGCGAAGGTGGTTTCTTATTCCTCCATTTTCCATTCAAGGATCTGACTCAGAACCAGGAGTGTTACTGGCCAAACAGCGACCCAAAGTCCCAGCCGCTCTCCGTGAGCCTCTTGCAAAGCCGCCCTTAGAGCCGGATCGCTAATACTCGCCAGCACTGGCCTTACCACTTCCATCTGAGGCCCCAGGTACCACACCAGCCATGAGAACGGGATAGAAATGAGTCCTAACCAAAACAGCACTTGAGGTAACATTTTCATTTTTTCCTCCTTCCGCCTGAGTACGTTTGAGCATCTTAAATCGTTCAAGTCTGGTCGGCATTGATGCTGATCAAAATGTGACTTGCCCGCAGTGGCTGAGCATACCTTCGAAAGTTCAGTACGAATTTGCGAAGCGGGATTTTGCACCAGCCCGGCGAACGAATTTTGGAGGCCCCACACCTATTGGAGATAAAAGCAGACGTCGGCCCGACTCTGGTTGCAGGTTTTGATTTCAGATCAATTGCGGTCGAATTGTTGCAACCTTTACTGAAAGAGCGAGTTAAGTGGGAAGCCATCATTCCTGGGGGTAGGCCGCAAAGCTCAACCAGGAGATACCGAAAATGTTCAGCAAGACCCAAATTGCGCTTTCCGCCGCAATGGTTCTCAGCATCGGCTTTCCGGCATCGACCGCGACCAAGCATCATCGCGTTTACAATATGGTCCCCGCAGCGCGATCCGATGACATCCCAACTCTCGATGTGAATCCAGTCTGTCGCGGAATTGCCACTCAGGGGGAGTTAGAAGCAGGTCTTCAGC
>Ga0306921_10003412_pt1 | contig 16116 bp, 17 predicted proteins | sample sta12Cox44000080_FD_203760 | JGI IMG/M metagenome (GOLD analysis project Ga0306921, IMG submission 203760) | Lab enrichment of tropical soil microbial communities from Luquillo Experimental Forest, Puerto Rico - statoxic.12C.oxic.44.000.080 (v2)... | ecosystem: Environmental > Terrestrial >...
TGCCCTCATCCCCTTTGCCAACCTGCGCGGCGACTACGCCGGCATGGCGGCCGACTGGACGGTGCCGCAGCAGGTGGACGCCTACTCGGCCGAGCACCAGGCGGTGTGGCGCCTGCTGGTCGAGCGCCAGACCGCGCTGGCCGAGCGCCATGCCTGCCCGGAATTCCTCGAAGGCCTGCGCACGCTCGGCATCGGCGAGACCATTCCCGACTTCGACGCAGTGAACGCCAGGCTCGAGCTGCTGACCGGCTGGCGCGTCGTCGGCGTGCCGGGCCTGATCCCCGACGCGGTGTTCTACGATCATCTGGCGCACCGGCGCTTTCCCGTTACGGTGTGGATCCGCAAGCGCTCGGAGATCGACTACCTGGTCGAGCCCGATCTGTTTCACGATTTCTTCGGCCACGTGCCGCTGCTCAGCAACACGGTGTTCGCCGACTACATGCAGCGCTACGGCCAGCGCGCCATGGAGGCCGGCGCCCATATCGATCTGCTGGCGCGGCTCTACTGGTACACGGTCGAGTTCGGCCTGATCCGCACGCCCCAGGGCCTCAAGATCTACGGCGCCGGCATTCTCTCCTCGGCGAGCGAAGTGCGGCACGCGATCGAGGGCGACGTCGAGCACCTGCCGTTCGACGCCGTCAAGGTGATGCGGCGGCCCTACGTGATCGACAAGCTGCAGAGCACCTATTTCGTGCTCGACGATTTCCGCCAGCTGTTCGAGGCCGCCGACACCCGGTCGGGGACCAATAAAATAATGGGAAAATAATAGGGGGGTCCCCCCGCAGCAGTGGGCATACGCTACGCTCCCAAGATTGCCACCTCCGGCTATTCTACCACCGCCCCGCTCAGCCACCTATTTTGGTCATTAGAAGTACAAGGCCGTCGACGGCGACGACGCCTTCGCCGTCGCGCTTGACCAGCAGCGGATTGATCTCGGCCTCGGCCACCTCGGCGAACGCCTCGTGCGCCAGCCGCGACAGGGCAGCGACCGCGCGGGCGAGCGCCGCCACGTCGCCCTTGGGCAGGTTGCGGTAGCCGCGGACAGTGGCCAGCCCCTTCACTTCATCGATCATCCGGCGCGCTTCGGCTTCGTCGACCGGGGCGAGCCGCGTCGCCGCGTCCTTGTAGATCTCGGCCAGCACGCCGCCCAGGCCGACGGTGACCGTGGGGCCGACCAGCGGGTCGCGCCGGAAGCCCACGATCACCTCGGCAAGCCCGCGCTCCATCTTCTGGATCAGGAAGCCGTCGAGCCTGGCTGTGGGCGCATGGGCGCGCACGCGCTTCTCGATTTCGCGCGCCGCCAGCGCCGCCGCCTGGCCGTCCGCCAGGCCGAGCGCCACGCCGCCCGCCTCGGTCTTGTGGGCGATGTCGGCCGACAGGACCTTCAGCATGGTGGCGACCGCGACGCGCTTGCCCTTTACCGGCGGCCGATCGACCAGCAGCGCCGGCACATCGACCAGCGATTCGAACATCGAGACCCGCACGATGCCGTGGCGCCGGCAGAAGGCATCGAAGGTCGCATCCGAGCCGGCAATGGCGCCGGTATGCGACTTGGCGAGCTCCTGGCCGATTTCCGAGCGGCCGAGCTTGTAGGCGATCACCGGCTTGCCGGCGGCATGAGCGCGCCGCGCCGCCCGCGCGAGCCGCTCGCCGTCGCGCAGGGTCTCCATGAACAACAGGATCGCCCTGGTCTTGGCATCGTCGACCAGCAGATCGGCGAGTTCGCCCACTGCCAGATCGACCTCGTTGCCGACCGAGATCAGCCGCGAGAAGCCGACGCCGCGCGCGTCGGCGCGCGACAGCAAAGCGCCGATCAGGCTGCCGCTCTGGCTCACCAGACCCCAATTACCGGCTCTCAGCTCGTCGATGGCGAAGGCGGCGTTGGCGGTCAGCGCCATCGGTGGATCGGTGCTGACCGTGCCGATGCTGTTGGGCCCGACCAGCCGGATGCCGGTCTCCTTCACGATGCGCAAAAGCTCGTCCTGCAGCGAGGCGCCGGCGGCGCCGGCATCGGCGAAGCCGCCGGCCAGGATCGAGGCGACCTTGACGCCGTGCCGGCCGCAGGCTGCCAGCGCCGCCACCGCATCCTTGCCGTTCAGCAGGATGTAGGCGTGGTCGATCTCGCCCGGCACCGAATCGATGTCCTTGTAGGCTTTCAGCCCGAAGATCTCGGCCCGTCCCGGATTGACCGGCAGGATCTCGCCCGTGAAGCCGTGCTTGGCCAGGAACCGCTGCGGTCGCGAGGTGGTGCGCTTCTCGTCGGAGGACGCACCGATCAGCGCAATACACTTGGGCTCGAAAAGGGCGGAAAACAGGTCCATCGGCTGAGTATACTCATTCGATAAACAGAGGAGATGCCTATGACCATCCGCCGCGTAACCTCGCCCGCCGCGCCCGAGCCGCCGCCCGAGCGCTGGTCGAACTGCCTGGTGGTCGATGGCGTCGCCTATGTCTCGGGCATGGTGGCGCGCGGCGACGACGTGAAGGAGCTGGCCGGCAAGGACGAATACGAGCAGGCCAGGATCATCTTCACCAAGATCAAGGGGCTGCTCGAGGCCGCCGGCGGGGCGATGGCCGACGTGGTCAAGGTCACGATCTATGTGACCAACATCAAGAACAACACCAAAGTCTGGAAAGCACGCGCCGAGTTCTTCAAGGGCAACTTCCCGGCCTCGACGCTGGTCGAGGTGCGGGCGCTGGCGAGCCCCGAAATCCTGGTCGAGATCGAGGCCGTCGCCTACCTCGGCAAGGGCCCGCGGTAGCGGGTCCCAGCGTCACAGCGCCATAAGCCGATCGAGCAGGGCGCGGTCGGACCGGAGGGTGGCGGCGTCGCCGGAATAGCGCACGGCGCCCTTCTCCAGGACATACACGCGATCGGCGAGCGCCAGGGAGAACTCAATGCCCTGCTCGGCCAGCAGGATGGTCAGACCCTGCGCCTTCAGCTCGCCGATCTTGCCGAGCAACGCCTCGACCACAAGCGGCGCCAGCCCCTCCGACGGCTCGTCCAGCAGCAGCACGTCGGGATTGCCCATCAGCGTGCGGGCGATGGTCAGCATCTGCTGCTCGCCGCCCGACAGGAAGCCGCCTTGCCGATCGCGCAGCGCCTCCAGCACGGGGAAGAGCTCGATGACCCGCTCGATCGTCCAGTGCCCCGAACGATTCGCGGCCCGCCGCGCAACGTCGAGGTTCTCCCACACCGAGAGTTCGGAAAAAATGCGGCGATCCTCCGGGACGAAGCCGATGCCAGCGCGGGCGACGCGATAGGGCGCCCAGCCGGTGATGTCGCCCGACTTGAAGCGAACGCGCCCCGCGCTGGGTGGCGTCAATCCCATGACGGTGCGCATCGTCGTGGTCTTGCCGACGCCGTTTCGTCCGAGCAGGCAGACGCATTCACCCTGGTTGACCTCGAGCGAGATGCCGAACAGCACGCGGCTCAAGCCGTAGGCCGCATGCACATTCTCGAGCTGCAGGTAGGCGCTCATGACCACGCGCTCATCAGTGGTCTCCCAGGTAGACGCGCCGGACCTCGGCATTGGCGCGTACCACCTGCGGTTCGCCGTGGGCGATGATGCGCCCCTGGTGCAACACCGCGATCTTCTGGGCGATCGAGAACACGACGGCCATGTCGTGTTCGGTGAACAACAGCGTCAGTCCGCGCTCACGGGCGATCCGCTCGATCAGCGCGATGGATTCATGGGTTTCGCTCGCCGACATGCCGGCGGTCGGCTCGTCGAGCAGCAAGATCTTGGGATCGCTCGCTAGCGCAATGCCGAGCTCGAGCTGCTTCTGATTGCCGTAGGAAAGCGTGCCCGCCGTGGTCCCAGCCTGGGCGGCAAGACCAATCGAGGCGAGCAGCGTCTCGCTGTCGGCACGATAGAGCCGCTCCGAACGCGACCAGAAGTTCGGGCCCTGGCCGCGATGGATCAGGAAGGCGGCCTGCACGTTCTCGAGCACCGTGAGCTTGGGAAAGATGTTGGTGCGCTGGAACGAGCGGCCCATGCCCATGCTGCAGAGCTTGTGGGGCGCCACGCCGGTGATGTCGCGGCCGTCAACGATCACCCGGCCCGCGGTGGGCTGCAGGTGGCCGGTGATCAGGTTGAACAGCGTCGACTTGCCGGCGCCATTCGGCCCGATCACCGCGGCGATCTCGCCCTCGGCGACGGCCAGGTCGACGTCGCTCACCGCCTTGAAGCCGCCGAACGACTTGGAGAGGCCCTTTACCTCAAGCACGTCTCACCTCGGGGCGGGGCACCTCATCGCCGGCGGCGCCCTTTCTCCGGCGGTTGAGCCACGCCCAGCCGGACACCACGCCGCCGACGATGCCGCCGGGGAAGGTGAACAGCAGCACCAGCAAGATCGCGCCCAGCACGAAAGACCAGTACTCGGTATAGGACGTGGTCTCCTGGTTCAGGAATACCAGCGTCGCCGCGCCGACCACCGGGCCCCAGAAATGCTCGATGCCGCCCAGGATGGTCATGATCATGACCTCGGCCGACTTGGGCCAGTAGACGTAGTCGGCGAAGACACCGCGGTTGAAGATGCCGAACAGGGCGCCGGCGACGCCGGCGAAGGCGCCCGCGACCACGAAAGCGGCGAGCTCGTAGCGGCGCACGTCGATGCCGATCGCCGAGGCGCGCTCGGGGTTCTCGCGGATGGTGGTCAGCATGCGGCCGAAGGGCGAGCCGATGATGCGCTGCATCGCCGCCAGGCAGACGATCACCACCACCAGCGTCAGCACGTAGAACTGGTCGGCGATGCCGAAGTCGCCGAACAGCGGGATCGAGTTCATCCAGTCGAGGTCGGGGTAGGGCACGTCGGGCAGGCCCTGGTCGCCGCCGGTGACGTCGTTCCACTTGAAGGCGATCGCCCAGACGATCTGCGAGAAGGCGAGCGACAGCATGGCGAAGTAGATGCGGGTCAGCCGCACGCAGAAGAAGCCGAACACCAGCGAGGCGAGCGCCGAGCCCAGCGCCGCGGCCGGCAGCGCCAGCGAGAACGGCACGGCATAGGTCTTCATCAGGATGCCGCAGACATAGGCGCCGATGCCGAAATAGGCGACGTGGCCGAACGAGACCAGGCCGGTGGTGCCGAGCAGCAGGTTGAGGCTGACGGCGAACAGGCCGCTGATCGCGATCTGGGTGGCGAGGAAGGTCTCGTACTTCGAACCGAGCCACGGCACGATCATGGCAAGCAGGAAGACGACCAGGGTCCAGGGCACGCGTTGAGCGAGCGGCGTCTTCATTTCAGCGGCTTCCCGAACAGGCCCCACGGGCGCACCACCAGGATGACCGCCATCAGGGCGAACACCGAGAACAGCGAGAAGCTCGGCAGGATGAGGATACCGAACGACAGCACCTGGCCGTAGATCAGCGAGCCCCAGAAGGTGCCCCAGAACGAGCCCAGGCCGCCGATCACCACGACGATGAACGCTTCGACGATGACCTCGACATCCATGCCCGGCACGATGCTCTCGATCGGCGTGACCAGCGCACCGGAGAGGCCGGCCAGGAAGGAGCTGGCCATGAACACGCCGGTGTAGAGGGCGCCGACATTGGCGCCGAGCGCGCCCAGCATCTCGCGATCGAGCGCCGCCGCCCGCACCATGCGTCCGGCCGAGCTGCGCGCCAGAACCAGCCAGCCGCCGACGGCGATCACCGTGCCGGCCCACATGATGAAGATGTTGTAGATCGGCAGCACGCCGCCGAAGATCTCGATGCCGCCCTCGAGCAGCGGCGGGCGCGACACCGAGAGCTGCTGGGTGCCCCAGATCGCCTTGGCCGAGTCGCCCAGGATCAGGACCAGGGCGTAGGTGAGCAGGAGCTGGTAGAGCTCGTCCTTGCCGTACATGTGGCGCAGCAGCAGCCGCTCGACCAGCCCGCCGAGCACAGCGATGACCAGCGCGGCCATCAGCGCCGCCCACCAGAAGTTCCCCATCAAAGGCGTTAGCCACTGCACGCCCTGCCAGGCGAGATAGGCGCCCAGCATGTAGAACGAGCCGTGCGCGAAGTTCAGCACGCGCAGCACGCCGAACACCAGCGACAGCCCCGAGGCGATGAGGAACAGGAACATCGCCGTCGTCAGGCCACCGAAGAACTGGGTGAGGAGAAAGGATGCATCACCCATCGATCAAGCTCCATTGAAAGCGCACGCAACCGCCTCTCCTGACCTCTCCCCAATCGGAGGAGGAACATGAAAGCTTCTTCACTGGGGAACCGCTTCGATTGAGCGGTTACTGCGTGTACGGTCCCTGCGACAGGTACTTGGGGCTCTTCATGATGGCGAAGGGATAGCGATCGTCCTTCACCATCTGGCCCCAGAACTCGCCCATCGACGTCTCGTGCGTCTTGGCGTCGAAGGTGAGCGACCCGATCGGTGTGTCGAAGGTGAGGCCGAGCATCGCCTTGGCAACGTCAGCCGACTTGGTGCTCTTGGCCTTCTCGATACCGGCCTTGAGCGCCAGGATCGAGGCGTAGCCCATGATGGCCCAGCCGGAGGCGTACTCCTGCTTGGTGAAGGTCTTGAGGCGATCGATGTAGGCCTTGTGCGCCGCCGGCTCGTTGTCCGGCCAGATCACCGGGTCATAGGCGTCGGACCAGATGCCGTAGGGATAGTCCTTGCCCAACGCGATGGCGGCGTCCGTGGTGCCGACCTCGCCGCCGTCGACCAGGCGGTTGTTGATCGCCTTGAAGTAGCCGAGCGGGGTGGCCTGCTTGGCGAGGGTGACGAAGTCGCCGCCGAACACGTCGCAGAACACCGCGTCCGGCTTCTTGCCCATCTGCGCGGTGATGAACGGCGTGAAGTCGGCCTGGCCGAGCTTGGGCCATTGCTGGTCGACGATTTCGATGTCGGGCCGCGCCTTCTTGAGGAAGTCGACGGCGGCGGCGACGGCGTCGCGGCCGTAGGCATAGTCCGGAGCGATGGTGGCGACCCGCTTCACGTCCTTCCACTGGGCGATGATCGAAGCGCCGGTGCGGCCGTCGATGTCGGTGTTGGAGGCGAGACGGAAGATGTAGGGATGCAGGTTGGCCGGCGCGGTGAGCTGGATGGTCTTGGCCGTCGGCGCGACGAAGACGATCTTGTTTTCCTTGGCGATGGTCGAGACCGCCGGCGCTTCGGCCGAGGTGAGCGTCCCCGACAGGAAGTCGACGCCGTTCTTGATGATGAGCTCGCGCGCCAGGCGCACCGCCTCGTCGGCGCTCGCCTTGCTGTCGCGCGTCAGCAGTTCCACCTTCTTGCCGAGGATGCCGCCGCTGGCGTTGATCTCCTGGACCGCCATTTCGGCACCCTTGGTGATGGGCACGCCGTAGACCGAGGCGGGCCCGGACAGCGGCATCGGAAAACCGATCTTGATCGTGTCCTGGGCCACCGCCGCCGCCGGCACGAGGCTTGCGGCAACGATCATGGCCAGAATGCGCTGCGACGCCATGAAGATCCTCCCTATGTGTTTTGGTTGGTTACGCGACGACCTCACTTTTTTATGGAACTACGCCAATCGACAGCGCACGGCTTAGGGCCGGCGTACGCGGGGCACGCTAACTTGGCCTTATGGTAAGGGCTGGTCAATCGGCACAGCGGCCGACCAAGAGCGCCTCGCGCGGATCGCGAAGCTGGATGCCTCAGGCTTCCTCTAGGCGAGGAGGATCAACGCCTCACTCGGCTGCCTGCGGGACCTTCTTGCCGCGCATCGCGGCGTACTTGGCGATCGCCCGCGAGCGGCGCGCGTCGAACTTGGCCAGCCGTCGTTGCGGATTGGGATGCGAGACGTTGTCTCGCGATCCCGGCTCTTTCTGCGAACCGGCCCAACCGTGCGCGGCGATGTCGAAGATGATGCCATTGAGGTCGGTGTGCTTGACCTCGTAGCCGTCCGGGTTGTTGGGGTCGCCCATGATCCAGGTCGCGCCGACGTTGCGCGCGATCTTGCCCTGCTCGACCACGTCATCGACCCAGAAGCCGATATGGTGGATGCCGACATAGTCCACGCCGGTGCCCTGCGAGGCCTCGTCGTTCTTGAAGTGGAGGATGGCGAGGTTGACCACGCCGTCGGTCAGGAACACGCCTTCGGCCAGCGGGCCGTCGAGCTCCGTGACTTCCTGCAGGCCGACGGCCTGCTTGTAGAACTCGGCGGTTTCCCACGGGTCCTTGACGCTGAGCGCGACGTGACGGATGCGGCCTCGGGTCTGAGCGGTCATCGGCTGGCTCCCATACAGCGGCTATCGGCCCGGGGAGTGTAGCGGGAATCGGGCCGGCAACCTAGGTGTGGGAGAACATTCTCTTGCCACCCACCGGCATGGTGGCCTTGAGGATGGTGCCGCCGGCGACCTTGCTGCTGGGGCGCGACACCACGAGGTAGAGGTCGGGCCCGGCAAAGGCGATGTTGGTGCAGAAGATGTCGTCGCCGGCATCGACATGGTGGGTCGGCCGGCCGAGATGGTCGAACCGCCAGGCGGTCGTGCTGGGATGCGCCACCACCAACCCGCCCTCCTCGTCGAGCGCCATGCCGTCCGGCCCGGCATGGCCGCCGCTCATCTGGATGAACAGGCCGACCTTGCTCGCCATGCCGTCGGCCATCAGCGGCAGGCGCCACACCGCATTGCCGCGCGTCACGCCGACATAGAGCACGGTCTCGCTCTTGTTCATCACCAGCCCGTTGGGGCTCGGCACCGTGTTCACGAGCTGCATCAACTTGCCCGCGGTGTCGTAGCGATAGACCCGGCCGGTCGGGTCGTGCAGGCCGGTCTGGCCCTGGTCGGTGAAATAGAGATCGCCGTTGGCGGCGAAGAACAGATCGTTGACGCCCTTGAAGCTCTCCGACGCCCGCGTCTCGATCAGCGGCTTGACCTTGCCGTTCGCCGGGTCGAGCAGGACGATGCCGCGCTTGTAGTCGGTGATGAAGAGGCGGCCGTCCTTGTGGATCTTCAGCCCGTTGGGCCAGCCGTCATATTGCGTCACCAGGGTCCATTCGCCGGCCGGGCTGATGCGGAAGATTCGGCCGAACGGAATGTCGGTGACGTAGAGGTTGCCGGCGCGGTCGAAGCTCGGCCCCTCGAGGAAGCAGTCGAGCTCCATGCCGGCGGCGTTGGCGTCCGCCCAGCTCGACTTGCGCTTGTTGCGGAACTTGTCCGGAAGGCGCGTGAACTCTGTGGCGGGAACAGGTTTCGTCAGTCCGTACATCGTTTCTCCTTCCTCCCCCGTCTCGGGGGAGGTGTCGCCGTCATACGGCGACGGAGGGGGTGTGACGCACCATCTCCTCCGCCTTCCCCCTCCGCCGCGATTACGCGGCACCTCCCCCGAGACGGGGGAGCTGAATGAGGCTACGCCGCCTTCACTTCGCGTTCGGCCTTGAGCGCGCGCACGGTCTCGCGCAGCGCATGCACCGTCTTCTCGATCTCGGCGCCGCCGTGCATCGCCGAGACGAAGCCGCCGGGCGCACCCATGATGTCGACGCCATGCGTCATCAGCCCCATGCGGATCTTGCCGGTGAGCGGACCCGCACCGCGCGCTCCCTTGAGCTTGGCGAACGGCACCTTCAGCGGATCGAAGGTGGCGGGATCGATCCGATCGCCGTAAGGGTTGGGATAGATCAGGAAGGTCGAGCTCTGGCCGTAGATGCCCCACGGCACGCCCTCCTTGACCAACACCTCGCGGAGCGCGGCCCGCAGCTCGGCCGCCGTCTTGTTCGCCTTCTCGGCCAGGTCCTCATCGCGCACCAGCGACAGCGCGGCGACGGCAGCGGCGGCCGACAGCGGATTGGCGTTGTAGGTGCCGGGATGGGCGATCTTCTCCTGGCCTTTCGCGGCGGTCGCAGCGTGGTCGATACGGTCGAGGATCTCACGCTTGCCGGCGACCGCGCCGCCCGGCAGCCCGCCGGCCACGATCTTGGCCTGGATGCAGAGGTCGGGCGTGACGCCGAGCGCCTGCTGCGCGCCGCCCGACGACCAGCGGTAGCCAGTGATCACCTCGTCCATCAGCATCACCACGCCCTTCTTGGCGGTGGCGTCGCGCACCGCCTGGACAAAGCCCGGCGGCAGCGGCACCTGGCCCCACGACGCGCCTGACGGCTCGAACATCACCATCGCAATATCGTCGCGCGTCTCGATCAGCTTGACGATCGCGCCGATATCTTCGGTGGGCATCAGGATGCTGAGATCGGCCACGCCCTGCGGCACGCCGGGCGTCGTCGTGTTGTCGAAGTGCGAATAGGCGCCGGCCGCGACGTTGTCGTGCCAGCCATGGAAATGGCCGACGAAGCGCACGATCTTGTCCTTGCCGGTGTGGGCGCGTGCCAGGCGAATGGCCATGTGCGAGGCCTCGGTGCCCGACGCGGTGAAGCGCACCTTCTCGGCGCACGGCGTCAGCTCGCACACCAGCTCGGCCCAGCGCACTTCCAGCTCGTGGCTCGAGCCGTAGTGCGTGCCGAGATCCATCTGCCGCTTCACCGCCTCGACGACGGCGGGATGGGAGTGGCCGAGCAGCATGGCGCCGTGGCCGCCGAAGTAATCCACATACTCGTTGCCATCGACGTCCCATTTGCGCGGGCCCTTGGCGCGGCCGACATGGATCGAATAGGGATCGAGGTAGCGGGCATCATGGGTGATGCCGCTCGGCAGCACCTTGCGGGCGCGCTCAAACAGCGCACCGGATGCCGGGGTCCGGGCCTTGTAGTCGGTGATAATCGCCGAATTCGTCGGTACTGCGGTGTCCATGACCCTACCCCTCCGCTCGCAAAAACTGGGCTAATGGCTGAGCATCGCAAGCCTCGCTTGCTTCGCCAAGGGCTGACGGCTAATCACACCGCCACTTTTCGCACTCCGGAGCCTGCCTTGACTGCTCAAGTGAATATCAAGCCGCGCGGCCGTCAGTTCTTCAACAATCCCGGCCCGACCAACATTCCTGACCGCATCCTGCGGGCGATGGACCGGCCGGTGATGGATTTCCTGGCGCCGGAGTTCCTCGAGATCCACCGCGCCTGCTACGCCGGCATGAAGCGCGTGTTCAAGACCGACCAGGAGATCTTCTTCCACGCCTCCACCGGCCATGGCGCGTGGGAAGCGGCGGTCGCCAACCTGTTCTCGCCGGGCGAGCTCGTGCTGGTCATCGAGACCGGCTACTTCTCGTTGGGCTTCAAGGAGCTGGCCGAGACGCTCGGGCTCAAGGTCGAGGTCGTCGGCGCGGATTGGCGCAAGGGGCTGGAGTTCGCGAAGCTCTCCGAGCGCCTCGCCGCCGACAAGAACCACGAGATCAAGGCAGTGCTTGCGGTCCATAACGAGACCGCAACCGGCATGGTGCTGCCGCTCGCCGACGTGCGTCGCGCGATGGACCAGACCAAGCATCCGGCCCTGCTGCTCAGCGACACCATCTCCTCGCTCGGCAGCATGGAATACAAGATGGATGCGTGGGGCATCGACGTAACCATCGCCGGCAGCCAGAAGGGCCTGATGCTGCCGACCGGCATGGCGATCACCGGCGTCAGCAACAAGGCGCTGGCGGCCTCGCGCAAGGCCAAGCTGCCCAAGTACTACTTCAACTGGGAACTGATGGAGCAGCGCAAGCCGCAGCGCTTCATCGGCACCGTGCCGGTGCACTTCTTCTTCGGCCTGCAGGAGTCGATCAAGATGATCGAGGAGGAGACGCTGGAAGGCGTGTTCGCCCGCCACGCCCGCCTCGGCGAGGCGACCCGCGCCGCGGTTCGCGCCTGGGGCAAGGATGGCAAGGGCCCGACGCTCTACGGCCAGACCGAGGAGCGGCTCTCCAACTCGGTGACCACGGTGCTGATGCCGGAGGGCCATACCTCCGACCTGATGCGCAAGGTGGCGCTCGAGCGCTTCAACCTGTCGCTGGGCGGCGGGCTCGGGCCGTTGATGGGCAAGGTGTTCCGCATCGGCCATCTCGGCGATCTGAACGAGCCGATGCTGCTCGGCTGCCTCGCCACCACCGAGCTCGCGATGAAGACCGCCGGCGTGCCGTTCGCCCCCGGCGTCGACGCCGCGATCCAGTCGCTGGCGTCCTAGCCCTGCCTGTAGCGCACGGGGTTGTCCGCGTCGGCCGCGACGATGCGGCCGACCTCGGTGAACAGGGCTGACAGAACCGTCACGTCGAGATCGTCGAAGCTCTCGAAGCTGAAGTTGTTGCCGCCGCTGCGTGTCGCGCCGAGTTTGCCGGCGTAGGCGCGCAGGACCGGCGCGCCGTTCTTCGTCGCCGACAAATAGACGCTGATGTAGTTCTTCTGCAGCGCCACGCCGATCACCGGCCACGCGACCTTCTCGCCGGTGCCGGCGGTGTAGTGGAACTTGCCATAGCCGATCATCTTGAAGCGCATGCCGGCGGTGCCCTCGGGCGTGCCGGCATGGAAATGACGCTTTAGACCGGGTGCTGCTTTGCGGATCACGGCATGCAGCTTCAGAAGATCGCTTTTCCGATGGGGGTCGAAGTCGAGATAGGCCTTCAGGCTGCCGACATCGACGCGGAACATCAGAACCCCGGCTTCCCGCCGGTGGCGGCGATCAGGCGTTCCGGCTTGATCGCCGACAGGGACGAACCCTTGGCCACCGTCGGCACAACCTCGATGCCCAGCACGGGCTTGAACGTCGCCGTGGCGGGGTCGAAGGCGTAGAGCTGGCCCTTGGTCAGGTTGAACCACCAGGCGTGCAGCACCAGCTTGCCTGCGGCGACGCGCTCGGCGAGCCAGGGAAAGCCCATCAGGTTGCGCACGCTGTTGACCACGCTCGCCTGCTCGACGGCGCGCACGACCTCGTCGTGTGGCAGGTCCTTCAGCTCTTTCAGGGCGAGGTCGCGCACGTCCTGCGCCACCGCCGTCCAGGTCGAAAGATAGTCATAGTGGGCGAAGGCGCCCTTCTCCCCATCGACCAGCGCAGCGATGCCGCCGCACAGCGCATGTCCCAGGATCACGACATGCTCGACCTCGAGGCCGCGCACGGCGAATTCGATCGCGGCCGAGGTGCCGTGCTGGCGCTCGTCGGGCGGCATCTGGGCCGGCGGCACGATGGCGCCGATGTTGCGCACGGTGAAGATGTCGCCGGGCTTGGTCTGGGTCAGGATGCCCGGGTCGACGCGGGCGTCGGCGCAGCCCACGATCAGGATCTTGGGCGACTGGCCTTCGGTCGCGAGCTTCTCGAACAGGTCGAGATGGTCGTGGTAGTAGCCCAGGCGGAAGTCCGCGAACCCCTTGAGAAGCCGTTCCAATGCCATGGTATCTGACATGACCCAAGAATTGCTCTACGACAAGCGCGGCGAGGTCGGCTGGATCACCTTCAACCGCCCGCAGGCGCGCAATGCGCTGACCTTTGCGATGTACGAAGGCGTGGCCGAGATCTGCGGCCGCGTCGCCACGACGCACGAGGCCAAGGCGCTGGTGATCACCGGTGCGGGCGACAAGGCGTTCGCCGCCGGCACCGACATCGCCCAGTTCCGCGACTTCAAGTCGGGCGAGGACGGCATCGCCTATGAGCGCAAGATGGACCGCGTCCTCGACACCATCGAGCGCTGCCCGGTGCCGACCATCGCCGCCGTGGCGGGCTTCTGCACCGGCGGCGGGGCGGCGATCGCGGCGGCCTGCGACTTCCGCATCGCCGCGGCCTCGGCGCAGTTCGGCTTTCCGATCGCCCGCACGCTCGGCAATTGCCTGTCGATGGGCAACTACGCGCGGCTTGCCGCGCTGATCGGCCCGCAGCGCGTGAAGGAGATGATCCTGCTCGCCAAGCTGGTCGATGGCCCGACCGCCCTGCAGATCGGCCTGGTCAGCGAGCTTTTGCCCGATGTCGCCGCTCTCCAGGCCCGCGCCGAGGAGTTGGCGAAGACCTTGGCCGGCCATGCGCCGATCACGCTCTCGACCACCAAGGAGGCGCTGCGCCGCCTGCAGGCCAGGATGGGCGAGGAGAACATCGACGACCTGATCCGCCACACCTATGCCAGCGCCGATTTCCGCGAAGGCATGGACGCCTTCCTGCAAAAGCGTGCGCCGAAATGGACCGGACGCTGATATGATCGCGAAAGAACAAGTGGGGGATGCGATGCGCCGTTTCGGATGGACTCTAGCTACTTCTGCCCTGTGCCTCGCCGCGGCGGGCTGTACGGACCCGTCGCAGAAGGTCATGAACAAGGAAGACCTGATGATCGCGTCGGGCTTCAAGTTCGTGCCGGCCAACACGCCCGAGCGCCAGGCCGCCTTCCGCCAGCTGACGCCGCACAAGTTCGTGCGCCAGATGAAGGGCGACAAGGTGATCTACATCTATCCCGATCCGACGATCTGCGTGTGCCTGTATGTCGGCGGCCCGAAGGCCTACGCCGCCTATCGCGCCCGCGTGTTCGACAAGCAGATCGCCGACGAGCAGCAGATGACGGCCGACTCCTACTCGATGGCCAGCTGGGATTGGTCGCCGTGGGCGTACGGCTATCCCTACGGCTGGCCCTACGTCGATTCGATCTACAACTACTAGCTAGAAGGTCGCTTCGACCGCGCCGAGGCCGACGAACTCGCCGCGCGCGCGGGTGCCCGGCGGGTAATAGCGCAGGCCGGTCCATGAGCCGGTGGTGATCGCCTGGCCTTTGGCGAGACCGCCGCGCCGGCGCACGGCGTGATCGATCATCCAGGCAAGCGGGCGCACCGGATCGACGGCACCGAGGCCGCCCTTATGGTCGACCTCGACCTTGCCGTCGATCGTGAGTTTCACCAGCAGGTTGGGCCAGTCGAGCGATTTCCAGTTGGCCACGCCATGGCCGATCACCAGCGCATGGTTCATCTGGTTGTCGGCCAGAAGCCATTCCGGATCGGCGTCCTTGAAGTTGGCAAGCCGCGTGTCGACCACCTCCATGCCGACGAAGGCATCGCCCACCGCCGCCAGCGCCTCGTCACGACCGACCGGTTGAGCGCGCGCCGCGATATCGCGCACGATGTGGAAGGAGATCTCGATCTCGACGCCGATCATGTGCATGGCCTTGCCGTCGAAGCGGCCCGGCGACTTCACCAGCGCGCCGGCCAGCTGGGGCGCCGGATTGGGCTCAGCGGTCGGCGTGCGCGCGCCGACCTTCCAGCCCGACACCGGCCCGGTGGCCTTGGCGACGCCGTCCTGAATGGCATAGACCGCATCGCGGTCAGGCAACGCAAAAGGCGGCGCGACCTGACGCCCCGAACGCCGCGCTTCGAGGAGCGCGCGCACCGCCTGACTGAGGTCGACCGTCGTCATGTTGCCTCCGTGATCGGCTGGGCTGTAGGCTTTCGCCATGAAGCCCGCAAGCTACACCACGCTTCTCACCGAGCGCACCGGCGCGGTACTCAAAATCACGACCAATCGGCCGGAAGTGCTGAACGCGCAGAGCCGCATCCTGCTGGAAGAGCTCGACGACGCCTTCAAGCGCGCGGTCGACGACGACGCGGTGCGGGTCATCATCCTGGCCGGCGCCGGCAAGCATTTCTCGGCCGGCCACGATCTCGGCAGCCCGCAGGAAATGGCCGACCAGAAGAAGACGCCGCTGGAGCCCGGCTTCAAGGGCGAGTACCGGCGCATCTTCGAGCGCTTCTTCGAGAACACCATGCGCTGGCGCGACTTGCCCAAGCCGACCATCGCCCAGGTCCAGGGCTACTGCATCATGGGCGGCATGATGATCGCCTCGGCCTGCGACCTGATCATCGCCAGCGACGATGCGCTGTTCGCCGATCGCGCCGTGAAGTGGGGCGGCGCGCACGTGCAGTATTTCGCCATGCCGTGGGACCTGGGACCGCGCAAGGCCAAGGAGTATCTCTTCACCGGCGTCTTCATCCCGGCGGCCGAAGCCGAGAAGCTCGGCCTGGTGAACCGCGTGGTGCCGCGCAAGAAACTCGAGGAAGAGACGATGAAGCTCGCTCAGGAGATCGCCGAGCGCGATCCCTTCGCGCTCAAGTTCGCCAAGGCCTCGGTCAACGAGATGCAGAACGCCCAGGGCTGGCGCGCAGCAATGGAAGGCGCCTTCAAGAACTACATGATGACCATCCCGCACCGCATCGAGATGGGTACCTACGGCCCCAAGGCGCGCGAGAAGAACCCGAAGGACCGCTTCGCGGTCCTCAACAAGAAAAGCGGCTAAAGCACATTCCGTTCGGCTGGGATCAGCCGAACGGAATGT
>Ga0306921_10003415_pt1 | contig 16110 bp, 15 predicted proteins | sample sta12Cox44000080_FD_203760 | JGI IMG/M metagenome (GOLD analysis project Ga0306921, IMG submission 203760) | Lab enrichment of tropical soil microbial communities from Luquillo Experimental Forest, Puerto Rico - statoxic.12C.oxic.44.000.080 (v2)... | ecosystem: Environmental > Terrestrial >...
AACGCATGACGCCGATCGTGGCGATGCCCATGGCCACGAAATTCCAAAAGGTTACCCGCGCCCCGCCCAGCCTGTCGGCGAGCAGGCCGCCGAGCGGTCGCGCAATCGATCCGACCAGCGGCCCAAGAAAGGCGATCCCCACGGTGATCCCCGGGAACTGCGTCTTGAGCAACAGCGGGAACGCCGCCGAATAACCGATAAAGGAGCCGAAGGTCCCGATATAAAGCCAGGACATCACCCAAGTGTGCTTACGCTTGATGACGACGAGCTGGTCTTTGAAGGTCGAGCGCGCGGAGGTCAGATTATTCATGTAGCGGTAGGCGCCGAATAATGCGCCCGCGACGAGCGGCAGCCACATGAGCCCGGCGTTCTGCAGGTACAGTCCTGCCGAGCCTTGCGGGGACGCCAGGTAGAGATTGACCCATCCGAACCCGATCAGGATCGGGGTCAGCAACTGGACGCCGCTGACCCCGATATTCCCGCCGGCCGCGTTCAGACCGAGCGCCCAGCCCTTCATCCGCTCGGGGTAAAAGAATGAAATATTCGCCATACTGGAGGCGAAATTGCCGCCGCCGAGCCCGGCGGTCGCGGCTGCCGTCAGCATCAACCAGAACGGCGTGTCGGGCCGGGCCACGAGGTACGCCAGCGCAATCGTCGGGATGAAGAGCAGCGCCGCGCTTGCCATGGTCCAGTTGCGTCCCCCGAACCGCGGCACCGCAAAGGTGTAGGGAAACCGCATCAGCGAGCCGATTAGACCGGGCAAGGCTATGAGCCGGAACAGCTGGTCAGTCGTGTAACTGAAGCCGGCCTGCGGCAGCTTGGTCGCTACGATGCTCCAGATCAGCCAGATCGAGAAGCCGAGGTGCTCGGCCAGGATCGACCAAATCAGGTTGCGCCGGGCAATGAACTTGCCCTCGGCCTCCCAGAATTTCGTGTCCTCCGGATCCCACCACGAGATCCAGGCTGTAGCGCGCTTGCGCATCAGATCGTCCGGGGTAGACCGCCGTTGGTCCACAAACTCCGTGACCGGGCGGCAGCACCACCCAGCGGTGGACAACCCCGGCCTTGGGACCGTCCATCTTCCCTTGCTGCGTCGCACCATCGAGGACGCGGAAGCGCGTCGATCCGAGCAAGCGTTGTGCCAGTCGAAGATTTGTTGGATTTCTTGTGATTGTGAGGAAGCCGCGAACGGGCTCAGTGCCTTATTTGCGGGCGGACAGGTCATAATTTGTGCGCCGCAAAAGGGTGCACAGGGGGCGGGCGCGAGCCGATCCGGTCGTCAATTACCGGGCTCATCCTCTTCAGCGGCGGCGAGCAGTTCGGCAGCAATATCGACGATTCGTCTGTTGCCATTCATCGCCCGCCGCCGCAGCCAGCGATAGGCTTTCGGCTCGTCGATGCTACGCTGCTTCATCAGCATCGACTTGGCGCGATTGATGGTTTCCCGTTCCGTCAGGGTTGCGTTCGCCTTGTGCAGATCCTCGGCGACTTGCCGGTATCGGCGGAAGATCGCGACCGCTGCCATGACAATCGGCTCGACGTCGGGAAAGGCCCCGTCGACGACATTGTAGGAGTTGACCCCAGCCGCGATCGCCTCTTCCATAAAAGCGCGATCGTCGCGATCGACAAACATGACCACCGGCCGCGGGTTGTCGGCGCCGACCCGGCGCAGACCGTCGAGCGCCCCGCGATCGGGCCGGCTCATATCGACAATGATCACGTCGGGGGCCGCCGCTGCGACCGCCTCGGGAAGCGTGCTTCCGGCGGGCGCGCGCAGGATCACCGCACCGCTGATCCCGCGAAGACGCTGTTCGAGGATAGCCGCGCGTTCGGCGTCGGAATCCGCAAGCAGCACTCTGAGATGACCCGACAAATTCGACCGCCTCGCCTCTCGCCTTGCGACAGGCCCAGCAAATGCAATGCCACGTTCAGCCGTCGGCGAGGCATCTGCTTTGGCGGGTTAGTCCAGCGGCTGGAGCGTAAAGACCGGGTAACGCTCCGCCAGATCGTCGAACGCTTCTACGGCCGATCCCTTCGGGACCGGGAAGAAACGCTGCACCTCGGCAGCGAAGCGGTCGAGATAGGCCTTGAGGACCGGCGGCCGTAAGGCGGGTGGAAGCTCGCGGGCAGCATAGCGTCGGCGACGCATCGCGTGGACGAGCACGACCTCGCGCGCCGTGCGGGCGTTGTGCACCCAGTTGGCGTTGCCTCGGGCGCAGACCAGATAGCGCTGTCCGTCGAGATCGAGCGGATCGACCGGCAGAGAGACCGTCCTTCCGCTCTTTCGCCCGCGGACTTCGAGAACGCAGAAGTGGCCGCGGACCAGCCCGATCCGAATTAGAAGAACGAGCGTACGGCCCAGAATGCGCTCGAGTGCGCCTGGCCTCAGATACCTTGGAGCTGTCCCCGGCATCTCAAAAGAGACCGCGGCCGTCGGCAATGGCGGCAAAAATGGCGAGCAACGACAGTGTCAGCATTACACGGTGCATCGTAACATCTGGGTCAGGGGTCGCCGCTAGCGGTGGACGGTTCAGATCGGCCTGGCGATCTCGTCTCGGACCCGAGGTCGCACCAGCACCCCGCCATAGAAGACTGCGAACAGCCCGAAGGCACCGCTCCAAGCAGCACCGGCGAGCCACAGCACGAGGTAGATCCGATCGCCGGCCAGCGGCGAGAAAATGCGCAGCGCAGCCGCAACCGTGATCAGGGCATAAATCACCCTGGTGGCCGGCCCTGCCGTCAGCGGCCGTCGGGTATGGCCGAGCGAAGCGCGGGTCATCACCGCAAGCGTCATGGTGCCGACGGCGCCGACCGTTAGCGCGTGCAAAGCCGTAGTCGCCGGCAGCATCTCGGTAAGGCCATTGAGGCCGAGCAGCAGCAGGCCGAGAGCCAGCCAGCCATAGCCGACATGCAAGATCAGCAGCAGCGGCTCTCGAACGGTGTGGAGGCCGCGCCACCGCGACAGACGCAGTGCCACGGCAATCCCCGCGGCGAATGCCGCCCATGGCGTCACCGCGGCATCCGGCGTCGTCGCCCAAACCAATAGCGCGAGCCCCGTCACGATCAGCGCCGCCAGGTCAAACTGCCCGACCGGCACCGGCGGCAGGACCCGCGGACGCGCTTTTGCCAGCCAGTTGTGCGTGAAGCTCGGAATGATCCGGCCGCCGACCAGCGAGATCAGCATCAGCAAGGTGACGAGCCCGAGGCGGTCGCCGAGCTCGGCGGTGCCGGCAAGGCCGAGCGCCTCGAGATGAACTAAGAGGTTGCCGACCAGAAGCAGCGATAGCGCGCCCAGCATCGGCAGATTGCGCCAGTTCTTGCCGGCGATAATCTCTCTTGCGACGACCATCAGAAATAGCGCCGGGAAGCTGAAATCGGCGAAGGCGGCAGCGAGCGCACCGATCTTCGCAGAGAGCATCACCCCCAATCGTCCGATCGCCCAAAGCAAGACGAGTGTGGCCAATGGCCCGCCCTGCAGCGGCAAGCGACCGGTCCAATTGGGTATTGCGGTCAGCAGAAAGCCGGCGACTGCCGCGGCGGCGAAGCCGAACACCATCTCATGAGCGTGCCAAATGAGCGGCGCGAGATGCGTCGGCACGACGAGCCCCGCCGCGTAGGCGCCGAGCCAGAGCGGGATCGACAGGGCAGCCCAGATCGACGCCCCCAGGAAAAACGGCCGGAAACCGGCCGACAGGATCGCCGGGCCGGATTGCGCGGGATATCGCGGAATGGCGGTCATGCGCCCGGCGTCGTCGAATGCAAATATGGCCCCAGCCGCCGAGCGACCGGCAACGTCACCAGTGCTAAGATCCCCACCGCGGTCAGCCCCTCGGTGACGAACGTCGGACGAACCACTCCGAGCCTGACACTGAGCCAGCCGCTGGCGACCGCCATCGTCCGCCGCTCCGGCGCGGCAATCCTGCCGAGCGTCGCCGTGATCAGCGACATTGTTGCGCCTCTCGCTGCTCCCACAATGCCGGTGCCTGCCGTACTGTTACGGGTTTATGACAAAAATTCGCTGACGAGAAAAGATCACCAGCTCAAACCGGCCGCCAATCATGCGACCCTCCCGATTGGACGTCCTGCTGGAGCCGGCTCCCCCCTGACGAGGTGCGCATGTTCGCCAGCGTACCGCCGGCTGGCAGGCCGAGAGTGAGCGACTTGGAGGTCGCTCACTCGGCGCTGGCAATGTCGTACAACCGATGCAGCCGCTCGGAGAACCAGATCGTCAGACGGCTTGCCGGCACTGCCTCGGTGAGCTCACCCGAAGGAACCAACTGACCCGCGGCTTGACGTTCCGCCAATAAGCGGCAGAACCCTTGGCTGACCTCCGGTCGCGCTTGCAACGTCGGCGAAAGGTCGTCTTTCGTCAGCTCGTAGACCGTCGCGGGGATCAGCGGGCTGATTTTCGACTTGGCTGGCGCTCCCGTCAGCATCCCCATCTCGCCGAAATGGTCGCCTGGTCCCATCCGCATCACCTCGATCTCGCCTTCGCTTTCCTCGCGCGTGAGCGATAAGACACCAGTGCCGACGATAAACAGCGAGTGCAGGTTCGTTCCCGGTTTGACCAATATTTCGCCCTTATCATAGGATTTGCACTTGAGTTTTGTCGCGAGCGCTTGGCGTTCTTCGGCCATCAGGCTCGCAAAGATCGCAACCAACGCGAGCAGCCTTTCGGGACCATTGTTCAACTTCATAGAGACCTGGTCCCCAACGACCCGCTCGGACTGACCCTGAGTCGTCGCCAGTTCGATTCCCGCCGCCGCGAGGTGGCGGAAAACCAGATCAAACAATTGGTTCTGCGCCCGCGTCGACGACGCTAGCTCCTCGACAAAGAAGGTGATTTCGAATTCCGTGAAGTTGGCATTGATCGACTTTATCGTGACGCTTGGGGCGGGTGTGGCGACAATCAACCGACAGTTCAGAATTGCATTCTCGAGGATCTCGGTACCGGTTGCGGGTGGTGTCTTGGCGTCAAGCTGAACCGTGACCGTCACGCCGTGGATACCCGAGGGAGAGCTGACGTTAACGATCTTCGACTTGGCGATCGTGCTGTTAGGAACGATCGCCAGATCGCGCCGCCCGGTCAGGACATGCGTCGCGCGCCAGTTCAGTTCGATCACCCGGCCATCGGTGCCGCCTTCGAGGCTGATCCAGTCGCCCGGCCGATAGGGCCGGCTGAAGCTCAGCACAATTCCGGAAAACACGTCTCCCAATGTGCTTTGCAGCGCCAGGCCGAGGATGATCGCGATGGCCCCCGAGGTCGCCAGCAACCCTTGGATCGGCAGATCGAACACATAGGCGATGATGGCAAAGACGGCGACGAGATAGATCAGGCCGGCCAGCAGGTCCTGGATCAGCTTGCCTTCGCGTGGCCGATGTCCGACGATGACAAAGGCGCGCAAAAAGCTGACCAGAAACCAGGCTGCCCATAGCCACCAGGCGACCTTGAGCGCCCCATGGACCGCATCGAGAAATGGCGTGCCGGTGAGACGCAACGGCTGATATGGTACGATATCGGCGTTCACAAGAACGATGGTCAAGAGGATCAAGAACATCACGCGGATGATTGCCCGTGCTAACGGATAGTTTTTCAACAAGAAATGCCCCGTCAGCACGCCGAGCACCATCAAGCCAAACGCAACGACAAGTGAGTCGCGCTCAGCCATTTGGATGACGCCAAATAAATCAATCATTCCGGTGTTCCCCTACCCGTGGTTCGCGGGGCTACGGCGCCTCATAGAGATTTATACCAGCAGCGGATGTCCGGGTAGCGAGACCCGGCATCGCGCGTTCGTTACGGCGCGCGCGGCTCGGGCATGGGTGGGGAATCGATCGGCAGCGCGCCGAACCGGTAGGTCAGGCTCGCCACGAAGTTGTTGGTGTTGGCGCCGGTTTGGTAGTGGAGGCCGGTATTGGGAATCCTGAATGTCGATTCGGTGGTCGCCAGATAGCGGTAGTCGAGATCCAGGGCCAGAACAGGGTTGATCTCATAGCGCAAGCCGGCGATCGCCTGATAACCGAATTGCCAGCTGCTGTCGTTGAAGACCAGTCCGCGGCTGGCGACCTTAAGGCCGTCGAAGACGTTCATCGCGCCGATCCCGACGCCGATATGCGGCGTTACCGGCCAGGCAGTGGCTAAGTCATAGAGGACGTTGGTCATGACCGAATTGCTGTGGCGGTTGCCACTGACCCCATTGGTGCTGCCGCCGACTGCATCGTATTCGGCGACGTTATTGCGGCGATAGCTGTACTCTTCTTCAAACCGCCACGGTCCCAACTGGTACCCGCCGCGCCCCCCGACATTGAAGCCGGCGTTGAACTGCACAGCGACGGGGCCCAGACCCTCGATGGTGTCGGTCTGATAAGGGAGCCCGGTCCAACCAGCCTGGGCCCCGATATAAATCTGCGCCAGAGCACTGGCCCTAAGCAGTCCCAGAACGCATGCGAAGCTCACCGCCCCTGTCGCCAACGAGATCCGCGTCATCATGGCTTCTCCAGTCGTCTATGATGGTCGCACACGGCGGGATCGGCGTCTTATTCGGCAGATCGGCGCAACGACTAAGATTGGTGGACACCTCTTGCCGATGACTGTGCCTGCAGATCGAACATGTTCGGCACTGCAGCCTGGGCAATCGGGAAATGAAGTTCGATCCTTAGACCGGGAGAGTTGTCGGCCATGACGATGTCGGCGTCATGCAGATTGGCAACCGCTGCTACCAGGCTGAGACCGAGGCCATTTCCGGGCCGGTTGCGGCTGCGCTCGAGCCGATAAAACCGTCGCAACACGTGACTGCGCTCTTCGATCGGAATTCCGGGTCCGCGATCGCTGATCGAGAGAACCGGCCCATCCGCGCCGCGCATTACCGCGATCCTGACCTCACCCCGATCGCCGCCATGCTTGATCGCGTTGTCGACAAGATTGGAGATGGCGTCGAACAGGAGATCGCGATCGCCGACCACTGACACTTTTTTGTCTGCGGAAAGCTGGATCCGGACGGCTCTTTCCTCGGCCGCGGGCTCGAACAGTTCAACGACCTCGCGAACGATCTCGCTCAGATCGGTACTGCGAAATGCGGCCGTCCGGTCGCGGGCCTCGATTTGCGAGATCCGCAGCAGTGACGAGAAAGTCGTCAGGATCTCGTCCAGGTCGCTGATCGTATCGTTGACCAGGGATCGGTAATGGCTGAGATCGAGCTGCTGATCGCAGGTTCTCTCCAATCGTCCGCGCGTGCGGGTCAATGGCGTGCGCAGGTCATGGGCCACGTTATCGGAGACCTGCCGGTTCGTCTCCACCAATTCCTCGATGCGGTCGAGCATGGAATTGAGATTTTCCGCGAGCCCATCCCACTCGTCACCGGTCCCGCGCAACGGTATGCGCTCGCCGAGCCCGCTGCGCATAATTTCCCGGCTCGTCGCGTTGATCGCTTCGATACGCGCCACTGAACGGCGCGAGGTGGATATGCCCGCGGCGGCGGCGAGGATCAAAAAAATTATCGCGGCCGAGCCGAGACCGATCGTGACGCTCTGGCCAAACCGGTCGAGTTCCTCGATGTCACGGCCGAGAAGAAGATGATGGCCGTCCGGCAACAGCTGCTGCTTTACGCGCACCGGGAGTCGTCTTGCCGCCTCGGACTGCCACGCTCCGGGAGCGAGCGTCCTCCACCCTTCATCGCCGCGCAGCAAATCCGGCCAGCTCTTCAAATTGCCAGCAACGTAGTCAAACGAATCATCCGCCAATAGGTATACCCAATCGTTGAAATATACATCGGTCACCCGTCTGTTGATAAGGGTGACCAGACCTTCGCGGCCACCCGCCTCGTATGCCTTTGTCAGCAAGGCGGCGTCTGCCGATATCGCACGGTCGGTTATCTCGTAAAGGTAAGTAACGGTCGACCAGTACACGTAACCCAACAGGCCGAATATCGCCGCGCAAAAGGCGACGACATAGATGAACGCCAGTTTGAGGGTCGAAGACCGGAGGGTCTTACTCAGGAGCACGGAGGCAAAATCCGATGCCGCGAATGGTATGGATCAGCGGATATTCCTGACCGCTGTCAATCTTCCGACGAACTCGGCCGACATAGACGTCGATCACGTTGGTCGTCGGATCGAAGTGCAGATCCCATACGTGCTGCAACAGCATGGTTCGCGAGACCACCTGACCGGCGTTGCGCGCCAGATATGCCAGCAGTCGAAACTCGCGCGGCAGCAATTCGATTCCCCGACCACGGCGGCGGGCGATCCGCGCGAGCAGATCGATCTCGAGATCACCGATGCGCAGTATCGTCTCCTTGACCATCGTTCCGCTGCGCCGGGCGAGCGCATCGACCCGCGCCAGCATTTCGCGGAATGCGAACGGCTTGACCAGGTAATCGTCGCCGCCGGCACGCAAGCCTCGCACCCGATCGTCGACTTCGCCGAGGGCGCTGAGGATCAGCGCCGGCGTCAGGATCCCCTCTTCCCGCAACCGGCGAATGATCTCGATCCCATCGATGCGCGGCAGCATACGGTCCACTGTCATCGCGACATAATCAGCCGCCAAAGCTCGGCGCAACCCGTCCTCGCCGTCGACCGCGAGATCGACCTCATAGCCGCTCGATTTCAGGCAATCCACCAGTTGTTCGGCCGTCTCCGCGTCGTCCTCGATCACAAGTACGTGACGCGCATAGCCTGGCATCGCCTTCGAACTCCGCACATCCGCATAGAAAGTCTTGATATACCATTCCCCGCCACACGAAAAGTAACATTTAAGTCAGAAATTAACTCTGAATTCATTTGAGAAGGAGAGAGGCATGCTTAGTTGAAGGGCAGTTGATCTGTCGTTTCTCGAGAATTCTTCACGATGCCGCAGATGTTCGGGGTCGTCCGATGAATGCCGGCGCTTTGCCCGCAGCAACCAACACCGGGCACCCGGCCGAACTCCTCGAAGCGCACATCCCCGGGTTGCGCCGATACGCTTGTGCGCTGCTGCGCGGCGACCGGGAGGGTGCCGACGATCTCGTGCAGGACAGCCTCGAACGGGCGCTCTCTTGCTGGCACCAGCGGCGTGGCGATGGCGACCTGCGTGGCTGGATCTACACGATTCTATACCATCGGTTCGTGACCGATAGACGTCGCCAGCGCCGCGCCGTCGGGCACCGATCGTTGACGGAAATCTTGGAGACCGAGCAACCCGGTGTCGAGGGAACGCAGGAGGGGGCGATCGCCCACCGCGATCTTCTGCGCGGTTTTGCGGAATTGCCGGAGGAGCAGCGCGCAGTGCTGCTGCTCATCGCCGTAGAGGATTTCTCCTATCGGGAAACGGCGCAGGTTCTCGGCCTGCCGATCGGCACGGTGATGTCGCGCCTGTCACGTGCTCGCGAGCACCTGCGCCAGTATATGAACGGAAATCGCAGCTGCGCGCGTCGGCGGGCAGCGACAATCGCCGACCGTCTGGTCGAGGCTCAGCGATGATCGTTCAATATCTTCGCTTGCCAATAACATCGGCGTCCGTTGCTTGGGGCGCGTGGGGCGCCTCGCAAAGGGTTACAGGAAACCGAGGCCGCCCAAGACTCCTCCGGTCACCAGAATCCAGAGCGGATTGAGGCGTGTCGCAAGCTTCAGCCCCACTGCAGCCGCCGTCACCAGTGTGCCCTGCCACCCGACATCCCCAGCACGTGCCATCACATAGCCGCCGGCAATGACGAGCCCGATCGTCAACGGGGCAAGGCTGCGGCGCACGACCTGCTGCCACGGCCTGTCGCGGAACCGGTCCCACAGGCGGTATGCGGCGTAGTACAACAAGCAGGGCGGTCCGAACGTCGCCACCGCACTGGTAATCGCACCCGGCAATCCCCCGACCTTCAACCCGGCAAAACTCATCACCAGGATCATATTGGGCCCCGGCACGACCTGCGAGACCGCAAAAATATCGGCGAACTCCCGATCGGTAAGCCAGCCATTGGCGGTGGCGAGTTTGTGCACGTCCGGGAGAACCGAGGGAAACCCGCCAAAGCTGATCGACGACAGCAGCATTAGATGCGCCGCTAATGCGAGAGACGGGGGACGGCTGTTCATGATGCTCTTGTGCTGGCGATACCGGCGACCGCAATGCTGAGCGGCGCCAAGCCCAGCAAGACGACGAGCAGCGGCAGCTTGACAAACGCCAAGAGGGCAGCCGGACCCCGGTTGCGATCATCAGACCGGTCGCCACGGCGGAAAGCCCGACGCAGGTCCTAATGCCGACGATATTCGGTCCCGGCATGAACTGGCACAGGGTCAAGATTTCGGCGAATTCCTGATCATCCACCCATTGCCGCTGTTCGACGACGATGCGGCGTGCCCAGACGAGCCAGCCGCCGAACCCGAGAAGGGAGACTTTGAGAAAGGCGACAAACAACGCCGCAAGCGTGACCCGTTCCGCGACGCGCCTCGTCTCCCGGCTCCCACCCCCTTTGACAGTGAACTATAAGCGGCGAGCGGGGCGCCTGTCCCGGGATAGTCGCCAAGTTGCTGGAACCCGAGCTATTTCGAATCAAGAACTTCGCCGACGCTAGCCGCCGCGGCTTGTGGGTGATCGCCCAACGTGGTAGGACATTTTTGCCGGGGCATGGCAGGCGCCCCGTGAGACGGCCTCCCGTCCAAGCTCTGCGCCGCGCGTTTGTGGATGGTAGAGGCCGATTTCATTTTCAGCAGACACTCTCCGCTTTGTTTCGGGACCGGGCATGTGCCCGTTGTTCGTTTTCGATGACCGGCACGCCGAGAAGGTCCGCCGGTTACTTATGGGAGGATCAAGCCATGACATGGAAGAGGTCAGCGATGAACTGCGTGGCCTTGGTATTTGCCGCGATGCTGTCTGCTCCAGCGAGTGCCGCAGATGACGGCTGGCAAGCCCGGGTCGGCGAGGCGCTGGGCAAGACCGGTGCGGTGATGCCTGGCGGGATCTACCGCGTCGGCCTACCGCGCACCGATCTGAAGGTCACGCTCGACGGGGTCGAGCTGAAAGCCGGCTTCGCGCTCGGCAGCTGGTTGGCGTTCGAGACGATGGGCGACAGCGGCACGGTGATGGGTGACCTCGTGCTGACCATGGACGAGGTGAGCCCGGTCATGAAAAAGCTGGTCGAGGGCGGTATCGAGGTGACGGCATTGCACAACCACCTGCTGCGCAACCAGCCCTTCACGATGTACATGCATGTTCTCGGCCGCGGCGACCCGGTGAAACTCGCGGCGGCGCTGCACGCTGCGCTCGCCGAAAGCAAGACGCCGCTCGCCGCTGCCACGCCGGCGCCGGCTGCTGCACCGCCGTCGATCGATCTCGACACCGCCGCGATCGATGCAGCATTGGGGGCCAAAGGCACCAATAACGGTGGTGTGTACCAATTCGGCATTCCCCGCGCGGAATCAATCAAGGACGGCGGTATGGGCGTGCCGCCGGCGATGGGCTCGGCCGTCGCGATCAATTTTCAGCCTACCGGCGCCGGCAGAGCCGCCATCACCGGCGATTTCGTGTTGACTGCCAAGGAGGTGAACCCGGTCGCGAAGGCGCTGGGCGAGCACGGGATCGAGGTTACCGCGCTGCACAACCACATGCTGGACGACGAGCCGCGCCTGTTCTTCATGCATTTCTGGGCGAATGACGACGCAAAGAAACTCGCCGAGGGCCTGAAGGCCGCCCTTGCTCTGGTCAACGTCGCCAAGAGCTGACGATTTGCGGATGTTTCGCGGAAGGCCCGCCATCGTAATGTTGGCCTCGCTCTGCGCCTTGAGCTGCGGCGGGGACGCTCTCGCCTACCGGCCGTTCGTAGGGACCGATGCGGCCGTCGCCGACCTCGGCGAGCTGGAGACCGAGTTCGGTCCGGCCGAACCAATGCGCGCGGGTTCCCAGCGATTGCTGACCTCGGCGGAGACAGTCTTCAATCTCGGGATCGCCGAAGGCTGGGAGGCGGTCCTCCAGGGGCAGGCAGTGACATTGCTCTCCCCCGGGCCGATGCAGACGAGCCTCCTCGGCAACGAATTTTCCCTCAAAAACATACTGCGGGACGGAGTCCTCCAGGAAAAAGACGGGCCCAGTATCGCCGTCGAGTTCGGGCCCCTGCTTCCTGGTGTCAACGGCGAGCCCGGCACCGGAGCCAGTTGGGGCGGAATTGTATCAAATCGCTGGGGGTGGCTGACGACGCACGTCAACGCCGCAGTGGCTGTCACTCGCACCCACCACGCGGATGCGTTTTTCGGAACAATCTTCGAGGGTCCCTGGGATTGGCCGGTGCGCCCCGTCGCCGAAGTCTTTTACGAGCGCGAATGGGGCGCGGCTGAAACAGTGTCCGGGCTCGCCGGCGCGATCAGGCAGGTCAACGATAAGCTCGCCTTCGACATCGCTTTGCGCGACGGTCGGGTCAACGGCCACACCGTCAATGAATTGCGGGCTGGAGTGACCTTCGGCCTCCCACTGTGGTAGCGCCAACAATGGAGCACTGCATGCACCGCGCATCGACCGCTGCATTCCTGCTCGGATTGGCGGTCACTTCGGCTGTTGCTCGTGCGGAAGAAGCGTTGTCGCTCGAAGGCAAAATCCCGCTCCCAGGGGTTGCCGGACGGATCGATCACATGGCCGTCGATCTCGACCGCCGGCGCCTGCTGGTAGCGGCGCTCGGCAACGGCAGCCTCGAGGTTGTCGATCTCGCGAGCGGGCGCCGAATCAAGCAGATCACCGGGCTCCGCGAGCCGCAGGGGGTAGGCTATGCGCAGAAGCCGGATTTCGTGGCCGTCGCCAGCGCCGGCGACGGTTCGCTGCGGTTTTTCCGCGGCGAGGGTCTGGCACCCGCGGGCAGCCTCGCGCTTGGCAGCGACGCCGACAATGTCCGCATCAACCAGCGCACCGGCAATGTGATTGTCGGCTATGGCAGCGGCGGGCTGGCGGTCATCGATCCGGAGAAGCGATCAAAAATCGTCGACATCAAGCTCGCCGCCCATCCCGAATCGTTCCAGCTCGACCCGATGTCTGGCCGGGTATTCGTTAACGTTCCGGATGCCGGTCACATTGCCGTCGTCGATCTTGCCGCAGCAAAGCAAGTCGCGAGCTGGCCGGTGCCGGATCGGCGGGCGAATTTTCCGCTGGCGATCGACGGTTCGGGCACGACGGTTGCAACGGTGTTCCGCCACCCGGCCAGGCTCGTCTTGCTCGACACCAGGACCGGCGCCGTGACGCAGCAGCTGGAGACCTGCGGCGACGCCGACGATGTCTTCTTCGACACCAAGCGCCGGCGGATCTATGTCAGCTGCGGGGCCGGCGCAGTCGATGTCTTCCAAAGCGAGGCGTCGGGCTATCGCCCCTCGGCGCGGGTCGAGACATCGTCGGGCGCGCGGACCTCGCTCTTCGTGCCCGAGCTCGACCGGTTGTACGTCGCTGCCCGCGCCGGCCTCTTGGGGTCGGACGCGGCGATCCTGGTGTTTCGACCCCTGCCCTGACGCCGTGCGGGGAAAGCGATGATCACCGGTAGCGAGTGGTGGCGGCTGATGCCGCAGGGAGCCTCGACCGACGCAATCCGAATTCTCGCTGCCCGTAGTGTGCGGGCATTTGGCGACGGCTTCGTCGCTCTACTGTTGCCGATCTATCTCTTCGACCTCGGCTTCAGCGCCTTCGCGATCGGCGCCATCGTCGGCGGCACGCTGGTCGGCACCGCGCTGCTGACATTATGGGTCGGGCTCGTCGCCAATCGGCATTCCCTGCGCCGCCTGCTGCTCGGCGCCAGCCTGCTGATGGCGGCTACCGGAGTGGGATTTGCCGCCACGACCGCGTTTTGGCCGCTCCTCGTCATCGCCTTCGTCGGCACGATGAACCCGACCTCGGGGGATGCCAGCGTCTTTCTTCCGCTCGAGCAGACCGCGTTGACCCAGATTGTCGAACCGCGCCGGCGCACGGCACTCTTTGCGCGCTACAGCCTGGTCGGTTCGGTTGCCGGAGCGCTCGGCATCCTCGCGGCAGCGACACCCGATCTTGCCGCGAGCTGGGCCGGATGCACGCGCGCCGCGGTGACGCAGCTGATGTTCGGGTTTTACGGAATGCTGGGGATCGTCGCTTTATTGCTCTACCGCCCGCTCTCGTCTGCTGTCGAAGCGACGTTTGCGGCGCCCCCGGCGCCGCTGCAGCAGTCGCGCCGGCTCGTCTACCGGATGGCGGCTCTCTTTGGCATGGATTCGTTCGGCACCGGGTTTCTGGTTCAGTCGCTGCTCGCGCTGTGGCTCTACCAAACTTTCGCGATCTCGGTGACGACCGCAGCTTCTATCCTATTCTGGAGCAGCATCTGCTCGGCAATTTCGTACCTCGTGGCGGTGCCGATCGCCGCGAGGATTGGGCTCATCAACACGATGGTGTTCACCCATCTGCCATCGAACATTCTGCTAGTCCTGATCCCGTTCGCGCCCAATCTGACGACTGCGATCGGCCTCCTGCTCGCGCGCAGCGCGCTGTCGCAAATGGATGTACCGACGCGCAGCTCCTATGTCATGGCGGTGGTCACGCCAGAGGAGCGGCCGGCAGCGGCGAGCATCACGGCAGTTCCCAAAACCTTCGCTTGGGCGGCCGGCTCGCTGATCTCGGGCTATTTGCTGACCCTCACGACCTTCGGCTGGCCGCTGCTGATCGCCGGAATGGTCAAGGGCACCTGTGACATTCTGCTGTTGATCAAGTTTCAGAAGGTGCGCCCGCCGGAGGAAGCCGCCGCCTCTGCGGGCTGAGGATGGGTGCGTGATGACTTCTCGACGTGCGACCGACTTCCTGATCGTCGGCGCGGGCGCTGCGGGCCTGATGAGCGCCCGCGAGCTCCTACGCGCGGGCAAGAGGGTGGCGATTCTCGAGGCCCGAGACCGATGCGGCGGACGCATCTACCCGTTACCGGCTCAGGAATTTGGATATCCGGCGGAGGGCGGCGCCGAGTTTGTCCATGGTGCGGCGCCAGTGACACGTGCCTTGATGCGCGAGGCGCGGCTGGCGCTGTTGCCGACCGCGGGTACGCGATGGAGTGCCCGCACAGGCGCGCTCTCGCAGGAGGAGTCTTCGTTTCCTGATGCCGGTCGGTTTTATCAAAAATTGAAAGAGTTGAAAGTCGATCTCCCGATCGCCGAGTGCCTAGAGGCCCACTTTGCCGGTCGGCAATACGCCGAATTGCGCCGGGCAGTCACCCGGACCGTCGAAGGCTACGACGCCGCTGACCCGCACCGCGCCAGCACCTTCGCACTGCGAGACGAATGGATGGGCCGCGACCAGGGTCGGCACGGCCGCATCGCGGAGGGCTATGGTGCCCTCATCGAGTATCTCGCATCGGAATGCCGCAGGCACGGCGCCGCGGTCCATTTCGGCGCCGCTGTGACGGCCGTCGAGGCGGGCGGCGGGCGGCTCACCGCACGTTGTCACGGCGGCGCCATCTTCGAGGCCGATGCCGCTATCCTCAGCGTGCCGCTCCCTCTCCTCGCCGAAATCGCGCTTCCTGTGGCTGCGCGCGAGAAGGCGGCAGCCGCGACCGATATCGGGTTCGGCAACGTCGTCAAGATTCTGCTGCGGTTCGCAACGAAATGGTGGGCCGATCACGGCAGGCGAAACCTCGCCGACCTGTCGTTTCTGCTCTCCAACGCGACGGTTCCGACCTGGTGGACCCAGCATCCGACTAGATACCCGGTGCTGACCGGCTGGTTTGCGGGACCCAAGGCCGACCGGGTGGCGCCGCTCACCCAGAGCGAGCTGGTCGAGATGGGGCTCGCCTCGCTCGCCCAGATTTTTGATCTACCTCTGGACCGGGTGACGCGAGATCTCGTCGCGTCACGGGCGATCAACTGGGGCAACGACCCGTTCGCCCGCGGCGCCTATTCCTATGCGACGCCTAAGACACGGCAAGCGCAGTCGGTGCTCGGGAGGGCCGATGGCGGTGCGGTATTCTTTTCCGGCGAGGCGCTTTACGCCGGCTCGGATATGGGGACCGTCGAGGCGGCGCTGGCCAGCGGACGGGCGACGGCGCAGACGATCCTGGGCGCCGGACTATAGACCATAGCCGTTTCCGGCGGCACCGGCGTCAGCCTCGGCGGACCCACGGACGAACGGCGTCGATCAGCGATGCGGACGGCGCCAAGCGCGGTCCT